>WNGB01024773.1_pt1 | contig 10174 bp, 10 predicted proteins | sample 5400681 | NCBI WGS metagenome assembly WNGB01 (sample SAMN13153367, study PRJNA577476) | soil metagenome | isolation source: 115 cm soil or saprolite under grassland replicate 2 | place: USA:California | collected 2016-06-15
GCTAACGGCATCGTCAACGTCTCGGCGAAGGACCGCGGTACCGGCAAGGAGCAGTCGATGACCATCATTGGCGGCACCGCGCTGCCGAAGGACGACATCGACCGCATGATCCACGAGGCCGAGCAGTACGCCGAGGAGGATCGCCGCCGGCGCGAGACGGCCGAGACCAAGAACCGCGCCGACCAGCTCGTCTACCAGACCGAGAAGAGCCTGAAGGACTTCGGCGACCGGATCTCCGACGCCGATCGCGAGACGGTCGAGAAGGCCCTGGCGGACCTGAAGGAGAAGCTCACCGGCGACGACGTCGACGTGGTGGCCGTGCGCAACGCCACCGAGGCGCTGCAGCAGGCCAGCTACAAGCTCGCCGAGGCGGTCTACGCCCAGGCCAGGCAGCCCGAGGGCGGCCAGGCCGCGGCCGGCGACGCCAGCGCGGCCACGGCCACCCAGGCCACGGCCGGCTCCGAGGAGCAGGCCGAGGGCGACGTGGTCGACGCCGAGATCATCGAAGACGGCGACGAGGAGCAGAAGCAGAAGGGGGCCTGAGCGGAGCCGCCCAGGACGGAATCCGGAGAGGGGAGGCCGCACGCCTCCCCTCTCCCCCACCGGGGGCGGTGAGGCGTCTCACCGCCCTGAAGGGGGACACAGCACGTGCAGAACAAGGCCAAGCAGCAAGCCGACGAGCACGACGCCGCCGCCGTGAGGCAGCGAGCCGGCTCGCCCAGGAAGGGCCGCGCGGACGCCGGCCGGCCCGCCGAGGGCGGCGCGGGTGAGGGCGCCGAGATGGCCAACCGCCGCGCCGACGTGACGGTGGACGGCGAGGACGTCGAGGTGTCCGCGGGCGCCGACGGCCCCGGCGGCACCGAGCAGTCGGCCGACGAGGCCGAGCGCGCCGCTGAGCCCGCCACCGCCGCCGAGGGCGGCGGCGACGCCGCCGCCGAGGCGGACGGCGATCAGGAACGACCGGAACAGGAGACCGCGGAGACGCCCGCGGACGAGGAGGAGGATGTGCCGGTGACGGCCGAGGTGCGGCCCGTGCAGGAGGACGGGCCGGAGGTGACGGCCGCCGCTGCCGAGGAGGAGGCGGCCAAGGAGGACGACGGGGGGCGGCCTGACGAGGAGGCGCTCGTGGCCGACCTCGCCAGCGTCCGCTCCGAGGCCGCCAGCTACCTGGACGACCTGCGCCGGCTGCAGGCGGATTTCGACAACTACCGCAAGCGCATGCTGCGCGAGCAGACGATGCGGGTCGCGGCCGCCTCGCAGGCGCTGGTCTCGCGCCTGCTGCCGGTGCTCGACAACTTCGAGCTGGCGATCTCGCACGCCGAGCAGTCGCGCGACTTCGACCGCATGCTCAAGGGCGTCGAGATGGTCTTCGGCGAGCTGCGCGAGGTGCTGCGCAGCGAGGGCCTCTCCCCGATCGAGGCGGAGGGCAAGCCGTTCGACCCGTCCTGCCACGAGGCGGTGGTGGCCGTCGAGGAGGAGGGGGCCGAGGCCGGGACGGTGGTCGACGTGGTCCGGACCGGCTACGAGTTCCAGGGCAAGGTGCTGCGGCCGGCGATGGTGAAGGTGGCCAAGTAAGGGGGGCCGGGGGCCCCGAGGCCCCTGGAGGAGCGGAGCAAGGTGAACAACCGGGAGTACTTGGAGAAGGACTTCTACGCCATCCTCGGCGTGCCCAAGGACGCCTCCATCCAGGAGATCAAGCGCGCCTACCGCAAGCTCGCGCAGCAGCTCCACCCCGACGCCAACCCCGGCGACCGCCAGGCGGAGGAGCGCTTCAAGGAGGTCGGGCGCGCCTACAGCGTGCTCTCCGACCCCAAGCAGCGATCGGAGTACGACGAGGCGCGGCGCCTGCTCGGCAGCGGCGCGTTCGGTGGCGGAGGCTTCCCCGGCGGCTTCGGTGGCGGCCAGCGCGTGCGGGTCGAGGACTTCGACCTCGGCGGGCTCGGCGGGCTGTTCGACAACCTCTTCGGCGGCCGCGCCGCCCGCACCCAGCAGCCCGCCCGCCGTGGCCGCGACGTGGAGAGCGAGGTCAACCTCGGCTTCGAGGAGTCGGTCCGCGGCGCGACCATCCCGCTGCAGCTACGCGGTCCGGCGGCGTGCTCGACCTGCCGCGGCTCCGGCGCCAAGCCAGGGACGCTGCCACGGCCCTGCCCGACCTGCCACGGCCGCGGCACCGTCACCCGCGACCAGGGGCTGTTCGGCCTGTCGAGCCTCTGCTCGACCTGCCAGGGCCGCGGCACGGTGGTCGACGACCCCTGCCCGACCTGCCAGGGCCGCGGCACCGAGGTGCGCACGCGCGAGCTGAAGGTGCGCGTCCCCGCCGGGGTGAACGACAACGCCACCATCCGGCTGAAGGGCCAGGGCGAGCCCGGCCAGGCCGGGGCGCCGCCAGGCGACCTGATCGTCAAGGTCCACGTGCTGCCGCACCCGCTGTTCGGCCGCCGCGGCCAGGACCTCACCATGGTGGTGCCGGTGACCTTCGCCGAGGCGGCGCTGGGGGCCGAGCTGAAGGTGCCGACCCTGGACGGCCCGGTGACCCTGAAGGTGCCGGCCGGCACGCAGAACGGCCGCACCTTCCGGGTGCGGGGCCGCGGCGTGCCTGGCGCCGGGCGCCGCTCCGGCGGCGACCTGCTGGTCACCGTGCAGGTCTCGGTGCCGGAGAAGCTCTCGCGCAAGGAGCGCGAGCTGCTGCGCGAGTTCGCGTCCCTGTCCGACACCACGCCGAGGTCCCACCTCGGGGTGGAGTAGCAGAGAACCAGAACGAAGTGGCGAGGCGGGAAGATGGCAGAGCGGGCACAGCGTCCCAGTGACCGGGCCGTCTTCGTCATCTCGGTGGCGGCGGAGCTGGCCGGGGTCCACCCGCGCGAGATCCAGGAGCTGACCCGCAAGGGCGTCAACCTCGCCGGGGTGCGGCGCGTGATCGAGCTGCGGCAGGAGATCGACCTGCTCGCCGCGCGGGCGGCCGAGCTCGACGCCGAGCTGGAACGGCTGACCCGTCGCCACCGCCAAGAGCTGGACGAGGTCCAGCGGGCCGCCAGGCGCGACCTGGTGCTGCCCTGGTCCTCGGCGGCGATCGTGCGCTACCAGCCACGCCCGCCGGACGAAGTCACCTGAGCAACTTGACGCGGAGAGAACCAATGGACGTCAGAGAATTCACCCTTCGCGCGCAGGAGGCGCTGGCCACCGCGCAGCGGACCGCCCTTGCAGCCGACCACCAGCGGGTCGAGCCCGAGCACCTGCTGGTGGCGCTGCTCTCCGATCCCGACGGGATCGTCTTCCCGGTGGTGCGGCGGGCCGGCGCCGACCCCGGCGCCCTCAAGGCCCGCGCCCAGCAGGCGGTCGACCGCATCCCCAAGGTCTACGGGCCCGAGCAGGAGACGGTGCTGTCGACCCGCACCGCCCGGCTGATCGAGCGTGCCCGCAAGGAGGCCGGCGCCCTCGGCGACCAGTACGTCTCCACCGAGCACCTGCTCGCGGGCATGGCCACCGGCGAGGGCGAGGCAGCCAAGCTGCTCGCCGGCGCCGGCGTGACCAGGGAGGCGGTGCTGGCCGCGCTGGCCGAGGTGCGCGGCTCCCGGCGCGTCACCGACCAGGACCCGGAGTCGAAGTTCCAGGCACTGGAGCGCTTCAGCCGTGACCTCACCGCGCAGGCCCGCGAGGGCAAGCTCGACCCGGTGATCGGCCGTGACGACGAGGTCCGCCGGGTGGTGCAGGTGCTGTCGAGGCGCACCAAGAACAACCCGGTGCTGATCGGCGAGCCGGGTGTCGGCAAGACCGCCATCGTCGAGGGGCTGGCCCAGCGGATCGTCGCCGGTGACGTGCCCGAGTCCCTGCGCGACAAGCGCATCGTCGCCCTCGACCTCGGCTCGATGATCGCCGGTTCCAAGTTCCGCGGCGAGTTCGAGGACCGCCTCAAGGCGGTCCTCGACGAGATCCGCGAGTCCGAGGGCCAGGTGATCACCTTCATCGACGAGCTCCACACGGTGGTCGGGGCCGGCGCGGCCGAGGGCGCGATGGACGCGGGCAACATGCTCAAGCCCATGCTCGCCCGCGGCGAGCTGCGCATGGTCGGCGCCACCACCCTGGACGAGTACCGCAAGCACGTGGAGAAGGACCCGGCGCTGGAGCGCCGCTTCCAGCCGGTGTTCGTGGGCGAGCCGAGCGTGCAGGACACCATCGCGATCCTGCGCGGGCTCAAGGAGCGCTACGAGGTCCACCACGGCGTCCGCATCCAGGACTCGGCCCTGGTGGCCGCCGCGGTCCTCTCCGACCGCTACGTCACCGGCCGCTTCCTCCCCGACAAGGCGATCGACCTGGTCGACGAGTCGGCCAGCCGGCTGCGCATCGAGATCGACTCGATGCCGACCGAGGTGGACGTGCTGGAGCGCCGCGCCAAGCAGCTCGAGATCGAACGCGCCGCGCTGCGCAAGGAGACCGACCCGGTCTCGCGCGAGCGCCTCGAGCGGCTGGAGGAGGAGCTCGCCTCGCTGCGCGAGGAGCTGGACGGCATGAAGGCCCACTGGCAGGCCGAGAAGGAGGCCATCCAGTCGATCCGCGGCACCAAGGCGCGCATCGAGGAGATCCGCGGCGAGGCCGAGCGGGCCACCCGCGACGGCAGCCTCGACCGCGCGGCCGAGCTGCGCTACGGCGTCCTGCCCGGGCTGGAGCGCGAGCTGGCCGCCGCCAACCAGCGCCTGCAGGCCTTGCAGGGCGACCGCAAGATGCTGAAGGAGGAGGTCGACGAGGAAGACGTCGCCGAGGTCGTCTCGGCCTGGACCGGCATCCCCGTCACCCGGCTGATGCAGGGCGAGATGGCCAAGCTGCTGCGCCTGGAGGACGAGCTGCGCGGGCGCGTGGTGGGGCAGGACGAAGGCCTGCGGGCGGTCGCCGACGCGATCAGGCGCTCCCGCGCCGGGCTCTCCGAGCCCGGCAGGCCGATCGGGTCCTTCCTGTTCCTCGGGCCCACCGGGGTGGGCAAGACCGAGCTGGCCCGTGCCCTCGCCGCCTTCCTGTTCGACGACGAGCGCGCCATGGTGCGCATCGACATGAGCGAGTACGGCGAGAAGCACTCGGTCGCTCGCCTGGTCGGCGCGCCTCCCGGCTACGTCGGCTACGAGGAGGGCGGCCAGCTCAGCGAGGCGGTGCGCCGCCGGCCCTACTCGGTGGTGCTGCTCGACGAGGTCGAGAAGGCCCACCCGGACGTGTTCAACGTGCTGCTGCAGGTGCTGGACGACGGCCGCCTGACCGACGGGCAGGGCCGCACCGTCGACTTCGCCAACACCATCCTGATCATGACCTCGAACCTGGGCTCGTCGATGCACGCCGAGGTGCTGGAGTCCGAGGACGTGATCCGCGAGCGGGTGATGGTGGTGGTGCGGGAGACCTTCAAGCCCGAGTTCCTCAACCGCCTCGACGAGATCCTGGTGTTCAACCGCCTCACGCGCGACGACCTGGCGAAGATCGTCGATCTGCAGGTCGCCCGCCTGGACGCCCGCCTGGCGGAGCGGCGCCTGAGCCTGGAGCTGACCTCGGCCGCGCGGGCCTGGCTGGCCGACCGCGGCTTCGACCCGGTCTACGGGGCGCGGCCGCTGCGCCGCCTGGTCGCCAAGGCGATCGGCGACGAGCTGGCCAGGCGCCTGCTGGCCGGCGAGCTCGGCGACGGCGACACGGTGCTGGTCGACGCGGCGGGAGGCCGGCTGCAGTTCTCCCGCCGCGAGCCGGCGGCGCTGGGCTGAGCCGCCTGGGTGCCGTGCCGGGTCCCTCGCGGGACCCGGCACGCCTGCGGCCGAGCTGATGGTTCATCCTGTTACGGCATGGGAAGGCTGGGCAGGACGAAACAGGCCATCTCCCCCAATGGCAACCTCCGCGGCGTGAGGGCGGCCGTCGCGGCGACGAGACCCGAGGTCGTGCCCCGCGGCCGGGCGACCTCGTTCGAGGAGGCCGATGCGCATGAAGAGACGGAGCGCCCTGCTCCTGAGCCTGGCGGCCATCCTGGCGTTGGCCGCGGCCGGATGCGGGCAGTCGGTGCCCGGCGGTGGGGTGAGCCCCAAGATGCCCGCCGGCTCCACCATGGAGGCCATCCAGAAGCGCGGCAAGCTGATCGTCGGCACCAAGATGGACCAGCCGCTGTTCGGCTGGAGAGGTCTGTCGGGCAAGCCCGAGGGCTTCGACGTGGAGGTCGCCAGGAAGGTGTCCTTGGCGATCTTCGGCAACCCGACCTCGGTGCAGTGGGTCGAGACGGTCTCGAAGAACCGCGAACCCTTCATCGAGCAGGGCAAGGTCGACATCGTGACGGCCACCTACACGATCAACGACTCGCGCAAGAAGGAAGTGGACTTCGCCGGCCCCTACTACATCGCCGGCCAGGACATCATGGTCCGCAGCGTCAACGACTCGATCAGGCGGGTCCAGGACCTCAGCGGCAAGAAGGTCTGCACCGCGCGCGGCTCGACCTCGGAGAAGAACCTCGCCAGGTTCGCCCCCCAGGCCATCCCCGTGCTGTTCGACGGCTACGCCCAGTGCGCCGAGGCGCTCGGCGACGGTCGCGTCGAGGCGGTCACCACCGACAACTCGGTGCTGCTCGGCTTCGTGCAGAAGAGCCGCGGCGCCTACAAGCTGGTCGGCCGGCCCTTCTCAGAGGAGCCGTACGGCATCGGCCTGCGCAAGGGCGACAGCCAGTTCCGCGCCTTCCTCAACGACGTGCTCGTGCAGATGTACAAGGACGGCTCCTGGAAGACGGCCTACGACGCCACCATCGGCCAGGTGCAGCCACAACCGCCGGCCCCACCCCCGGTCGACCGCTACTGACCCCAGGCTGAACCCACGGCGCGCTGCCGCCGGGTCGTACACTTCAACCATGCCGCCCCCGAGAACCTGGCGCCGCGCGGTGTGGCCGATCTACCCAGGCATCCTGGGTATCTACACGCTCGCCATGATCGCCTACGCCGCCGCCCTGAGCGGCTACAGGCTGCCGCTGCACCCTCCCCTGCTGGCGCTGGCCGGCCTGGAGCTGCTGGTCCTCTACCTGGTCTGGCAGGCCTTCAAGGCCATCAGGGCGTCCCGCAAGGCGATCCTGCGCCTGTTCAGCGCCCAGACCAAGCTCTCCTACGCCGTGCTGTTGCAGGCGATCGTCCTGCTCCTGGCCCACTAGAGGAGGCGCGCCCGCAGCCATGCCGCCGGGATGCTCGCGATCATCCTCGGGCTCACCTTGGCGTGGCCGAGCCCGAGTTCGACCAGGGCGTCGAAGAGCGCCTGTGAGCTGCCTGCCGCCGCCATCGTGGCGGTGGCGATGCGGCGGGAGCGGATCGCCTTCGCCAGCAGGGCGGCGCTGCGGAAGTGCCTGCCGAGGGCGCGGCCGAGCAGCTCGCGGTAGGCGGCCAGCGGTTCCGTCGGGGCGTGGAGGGCGGCGGCGGCCGCCAGCCGGCCGGAGGCCAGGGCGTAGTAGATGCCCTCGCCGCTGAGCGGGTTGACCATCGAGGCGGCGTCGCCGGCCAGCAGCACCCTGCCGCGTCCCGGCGGCGGGCGGTAGGTGGACAGCGGCAGGTGGTGGGCGCGCAGGGTGTCGGCGTCGGCCTCGAGCGCCGGCAGCAGCGTCCGCAGCCGCCCGTAGAGCACCGCCTTGCCGCCGTCGAGGCGGCTGCGCAGCAGCCCGTAGCCGACGTTGGCCAGCCCCGTGCCGGTCGGGAAGCACCAGGCGTAGGCCGGCCAGCCGTCCGGGACCCAGTCGACGAACTGCTCGGGCGGGCCGGGCGGGGCGGGTGCGTAGCCGCGCACCGCGATGGCGACGTCGTCGGGCGGGTTGCCGGAGAGGTCGAGCAGGCGCCGCACGGACGAGTTGGCCCCGTCGGCGCCGACCACCACCCGCCCGGCCAGCTCGCCGTCGAGCACCACCCGGTCGCCGCGGTCCTCCAGGGTGCGGACGCGCGAGCGGTGCAGCACGGCGCCGGCGGCCACGGCCGCGTCGACCAGGCGGGCGTCGAGCACCCGTCGGGGCACCACGCGGTTGGGGCGGGCCATCTCACCGGCGACCTCGGTGCCGTCCGGCGCGCGGAAGCGCAGCCGCGACACCGGCGGGTAGCCGTCGAGCACCGCGGCGGCGCCGAGGGCGGCCAGCTGGTCGACGGCGTGCGGGCCGATGCCGTCGCCGCAGGGCTTGTCGCGCGGGAAGGCGGCCTTGTCGACCAGGAGCACGGCCGCGTCCGCCCGCAGCCGCCGAGCCTCCAGCGCGGCGGCCGCGCCGGCCGGGCCGGCGCCAACCACGATCAGGTCGAAGAGCCGCTGGGCCATCGGCGCAGTCTGCCACGGCCGGGCCCGGTCCCGCCGGAACGGCCGCTGACGAGGGTTCGGGGATGGACGGAGTGTCTACGGCGCCGGCGCCGCCGGCGCGGCCGCGGACACCAGGGTGGCGGGCTGGCCGCAGCGGCACTCCCAGGCCTCCGGAACCTCTGCCTCGGCGGCGAAGGGGACGGCGACCAGGTGCTCGCGGGCGCACAGGTAGGTGACCACCCGGCGGGGAGCGTAGGCGGTGGAGGGCGGCTGCAGGCGGTCGAACTCCGCCGGGAGGGGCTGGCGGCCGTCACGCATGGTGGCTCCTTGGGGAACATGGCAAGCCTGGCTCACGGGTGCGGGCGTCGGCCGCCGTGTGGCCCCCGGCCCGCTTCGCTCGCCTGGGGGCCGCCTTCCGGCGGACCCGCCGGCCGCACCAGGGCAGTATCCCTCGGTGCGAGCGTGAGTGAAACAAGCAAGTTCGTCACGGCCGGACCTGACTGATCCCGATTCCACCTTTTCTGCTGATCCTTACTAGGATCAACGTATGCCCCCGCTGTTGCGCCGCCTCGCCCTCTCGGTCCTGGTCGCCGCGACGCTGGCCGGCTGCGCCGGCGGTGGCGCCGGGTCCGGGACCAGCTCCCAAGGCTCGGGGCAGGCCGCTGCCAGCACCACTCCGAGCGCGCCGGCCACCACCGTTGCCGCGCCACCGGCGCGCAGCCCGACCAGCCTGCGCCCACCCCCGCCGGAGCTCGGCATCGTCGCGCCGGACAAGCGCCCGGTCGCTCCCGACCTGTCGGTCACCGCCTTCGACGGGCGCACCGTCACCCTCGGCGGCTTCCGCGGTCAGCCGGCGGTGGTCAACTTCTTCGAGTCCTGGTGACTGCAGTGCCGGGCGGAGCAGCCCGGCCTCGGGCAGGTTGCCCGGGAGCTCGCCGCCAAGGCCCACTTCGTCGGGGTGTCGCGCAACGACACGGTGCCCGCCGGGCAGGCCTACCAGCGCCAGTTCAGCGTGCCGTACCCGCTGGCCAACGACCGCTCCGGCAGGACCTGGGCGCGCTGGGGAGTCCCCTACCAGCCGGCGACGGTGGTGCTGGACAAGCGCGGCCGGGTCGCCAAGCGGGTGCAGGGTGAGGTCGACGCCGAGACCCTCGCGGCGGTCCTGACCTACCTCGTCGCCGAGCCCGGCTGAGGCGGCCACGCGCCGCACTGCTTGCCGGAGGCGCGCCGGCGTCACGACAATGGGGTCGCACAAGCGACGACCAGGAGGCAACCATGGGCAACGCCACCGTCCGCCGCGCCCCCATCGGCGAGCTCGGCCTCGGCACCGGCAAGAAGGCGCGGCTGCACCGCATCCTCTACAAGCACGGGCTGCGCAACGGCACCGCCATGTTCCTCCCCTACGACCAGGGGCTGGAGCACGGCCCGCGCGACTTCTTCGACAACCCCGCCTCCGGCGACCCCGCCTACATCGTCAAGCTGGCGGTCGAGGGCGGCTTCAACGGCGTCGCCATCCAGGTCGGCACGGCCGAGAAGTTCTTCTGGGACTACGCCGGCGAGGTGCCGCTGCTGCTGAAGCTGAACGGCCGCACCGAGATCCCGCCCGCCGACGCCCCCCGCTCCCCGCTCAACGCCAGCGTCGAGGACGCGGTGCGCCTGGGAGCGGACGCGGTCGGTTACACCCTCTACGTCGGCTCGGCGCAGCAGGAGGCGGACTTCGAGGCGTTCGCCCAGGTCCGCCGCGACGCCCACCGCTTCGGCCTGCCGCTGGTCGTGTGGTCCTACCCGCGCGGCACCTCGGTGGACGCCAAGGGAGGCAAGAACTCCCTCTACGCGGTCGACTACGCCGCCCGGACCGCCGCGGAGCTCGGCGCCGACGTGGTCAAGGTGAACTTCCCCGACCCGAAGGCGA
>WNGB01037531.1_pt1 | contig 10174 bp, 7 predicted proteins | sample 5400681 | NCBI WGS metagenome assembly WNGB01 (sample SAMN13153367, study PRJNA577476) | soil metagenome | isolation source: 115 cm soil or saprolite under grassland replicate 2 | place: USA:California | collected 2016-06-15
CCATCAATATGCATATATAATGGCCGCGACATGCATATTGCGAAGCACACATACTACCCATTGGCGCTGGTTCTCAGTCTGGGATTAATGTATTCGCAGGTATGCAACGTCATTTGCGCTTTCTCTAATTGTTCGGCGCCGGCTCCGGTCAAGAGAGCGGAGATCGTCGAACATGGCGGCCATTGCCATCAGAAGCAGCCGTCATCTCAAAAAGAGCGGCCGCCATCTCACAGGGATCAACCGTCAGATCCTCAACACCGATGTCCGGCACATGATTCGGCGGCCTCGATTCTGCCGTCTGAGACGATCTCGACCGTCGTTTCATATTATGCTTGGCAGACTGCGGCGGCCGAGCTTGTTTCTTCGTTTGACACTTCCTTCAATCTCGCCGGAAACGGGGCCGATCGCGCCGGCCGTTTCAGATCGCCGCCTAGACGATCGCTATTCACAATCCTCCGCATTTAATCCCGCGTTCAATTCTCGCCTGGCATGTGAAGGGTGTCGTGCGCCCTTCATCGAACGACACCGGTACATTACCGCGCGCGTAGGGGCGCGTATACCGCGCCCAACCGCCTCAATCGCGGACGCGGGCGCGGAATACCCGCCCCTACGCGCGCGGTAATGTACCGATCTTACGTGTTCTGATTTAGTGGAGAACTAGGAGGATTGAGCCATGAACAATGGCAAACCGCGAGCCGCGCGCTTCCCTGGCGCCCGCGCGATCCGCAAGGACGCGGTCATACTTACTTTATGCGCTTTTTTGATCGTTGCGCCGATGTCAAAACGATCGGTCATTGCCTCGCCGTCGCAAACGGAGCCGGCGCTACGGCTGGAAGACCTCGAGCGAATGGCTTTACAAAACAACCCGACAATCGGACAGGCCGAGGCCGCCATTCGCGCCGCCGAAGGCCGCCGCGTGCAGGCCGGACTTATGCCAAATCCGATCATCGGCTACCTGGGCGAAGAACTGAGCGCGCGCGCATTCGACCAGAAGAGCGAGCATTACATCTTCGCCGAGCAGGAGGTCCCGCTCGGCGGCAAACTCAAAAAGAGCCGCGACGTCTTCGCCCGGGAGAGGGCGCAGGCTCAGGCGGAGGCCGCCGCGCAGAAACAGCGAGTTCTGAATGCTGTTAGGACGCTTTATTACGAGGCTCTCGGCGCGCAGCGGCTCGTCGAGGTGCGCGCCGAGCTTGCCAAACTGGCGAGCGAGGCGGTTGATGTGACGGGCGAGTTGTTCAATACCGGCGCGGCGGACCGGCCCGACGCGCTTGCAATCCAGGTCGAGGCGCGGCGCGCCGGCCTCGATCTAATTATGGCCGAGAACGAGCGCGATCAGATCTGGCGCCAGATCGGGGCCGTAGTCGGCGACCCGTTCTTGAAGCCGGCGCGGCTCGCCGGCGATCTGGAACAAGGATTGCCCGCGCTTGAACTGGAGCGACTGCTGGCCGCGCTGCTGCGCGAAAGCCCCGAAGTGAAACGCGCGCAGGCGGGCATTGAAAGAGCCAGGGCCTCGCTCGCCCGCGCCAAGGCTGAGCCGACGCCCAACCTCTTCCTGCGTGGCGGAATGGGCTACAGCGCCGAACTGCTCGAAACATTCCCTCCGCAACCACCAGGACGAAAGTCGGGGCCGGAGGCGTTTGCGGAGGTCGGCCTGCGAATCCCTCTATTCAACCGAAACCAGGGCGCTATCGCCGAGGCGAGCGCCGAACTCGACTTCGCCGAACGCGAAGCGCGGCGCGTGGAGCTGATGCTGCGCGCCCGGACAGCGTCTGCGTTTCGCGCTTACCAGAACGCCTTGAGCGTGGCGATAGAGTATCGGGAACAGATCGTTCCGCGCGCGCGGCAGGCTTACGAGTTGTACCTGGCGAGCTTCAGGCAGATGGCCGCGGCCTATCCGCAGGCGCTGATCGCACAGCGCACGTTCTTCCAGACGCAGGCCGAATACGTCCGCGCGCTCGTGGACGTCTGGCGGAACGCCACGCAACTCCAGGGCTTCATGCTCACCGGGGCGCTCGACGCGCCGGGCGGAATTTCAGAGGATCGAGGATCGAGGATTGAGGATTGAAGATCGCGTCATCTCGCCTAAGGCGATCCTCGATCTTCGATCCTCGATCCTCAATCTTCTTCAAAGAGGGTTTTTGAAATGAGTAACGAAATGAATTGGATGAGACGCAAGTTTTTGCAAGTATCCTCGCTGCTTGGCGCGGGCGTCCTGCTCGGCGACGCTGCTTCGGCCCAACACGAACATCATCAGGCTCCGAAGACGGACAAGAAGAACGGCAAGACCGCAGCGCCTGAGCGCGACCATCAACAGGCGCTGCGGCAGGCCAAACAACCGCCGGGCGGGAACGCGCCGGTGATTACGCCCGACCTGCCCAAGCTGGAATACAAAATGGAGAACGGCGTGAAGGTCTTCAATCTGACCGCCGAAGTGGTCGAATGCGAACTCATGCCCAAGACGCACATGGGGTCGGCGCGCAAGATGAACGCCTGGGGCTATAACGGCAGCGTCCCGGGGCCGATGATCGAAGTCAACGAAGGCGACCGCGTGCGCGTCGTCTTCACCAACAAGCTGCCCGAACCGACGACCATTCACTGGCACGGGCTGGAGATTCCGATCGAGATGGACGGCACGCCGTACATCAGCCAGCCGATGGTCGAGCCGGGCGGCATGTTCATTTACGAATTCACGGTCAACCAGAACGGCACCTTCTTTTACCACTCGCACGGCGCGATGCAGGAGATGATGGGGATGATCGGGCTGTTCGTCATCCACCCCAAAGTCCCGCACACGCCGCGCGTGGATAAAGACTATGCGTTCGTGCTGCAGGAGTGGGCGCTCCTTCCCAACAACAACACGCCGAACACGCTGGCGATGGAGTTCAACTGGTTGACGATGAACGGCAAGGCCGCGCCGGCGACGACGCCGCTGATCATAAAGCAGGGCGAGCGCGTGCGCATCCGCCTCGTCAACCTCGGCATGGATCATCACCCCATCCACCTGCACGGCGCCCAGTTTTACGTCACCGGCACTGAAGGGGGGCGCATCCCCGAATCGGCCTGGTATCCGGGCAACACCGTGTTGGTCGGCGTGGCGCAGGCGCGCGACGTCGAATTCGAGGCGAAATACGTCGGCGATTGGATGCTCCATTGCCATTTGCCGCACCATATGATGAATCAAATGGTCTCGATGGTCGGCCCGATGATGATGTCGCACGGCAGCGGCCTGCAAACGGGCAAAGGCATGGAAGAAGGCATGGGAATCGTGCGGCAGGGGAACGCTCTAAGCGAAGACCTCGGCCCCGGCTTCGGGCGCGGAATGGGAATGACCACCGAGGAGAAGAACGTCTCCAATGCGCTCGGCGCGCAATCTGGCGAGCTTTACGCCTGCCCGATGCATCCGGAAGTCGCCTCCGACAAGCCGGGCAAATGTCCGAAGTGCGGAATGGCGCTGGTAAAGAAACAATTATCGGGCGTCGCGCTGACCGAGGCCGAAAAGAAGAAGGCGCCCGGCTACCCGCAGGACATGATGATGATCGTGGACGATGACGTGGCGAAGCCCGAAACCTACGGGCTTGCGCCGGGCTGGACGGCCTCAATGATGGGCATGATGACGCTCGTGCGGGTGTTGCCGGAGGACAAATACAACGACGTCATGGCGCGCGTCAAAGCGGGCAAGACCGAGAGACCGCCGTCAACGCCCGAACATAAACATGGCGGGTAACGAAATGAGGGATTTGATTTAATCTCGTCAATTCTGGTAGAAAGGGGGGAACTCGTTGAAGAGGACAGACCCCTCTGAGAGGCTTTCTTGAAACGGAAGCTGGCGTCAGCAGGCCTTAGTAGAGAGAGACGTCACGCTGCGAAACAGCGCAAATCAAGAGCCGCATTTGTCGGAAGCTGGATGGTACCGCCGCAATTGAGTTTGTGGTTCCAGCAGATATTCTCCGGATTAAGGATTTTCTGCTATGGAGACCACGTTCAACCAACGCGCGCTGATTCATTCCCTCGGTCAATTCATTGATCAGGAAGTTCTTCTTCGAGGCTGGGTTTACCGGCTTCGCGTCCTCGCCAAGACTACATTCATCATAATAAAAGACTGTTCTGGCGAAGCCCAGTGTGTAACCGGGTCCGATTTACTCAAAGACCTTCATCTCAAGCTTGATGATTGCGTGGAGATCTACGGGCAGGTCCGAGCCGATCATCGCTCGAGATCGGGCTATGAGGTCGATGTCATCCGGGTCAGAGTGCTGAGTCGTTCGGCGACCGGTCTCCCCTTCAATTCGTCTTCCAAAGTTGAATCGGTCGGGCAGGAGACCCTGTTGGAATATCGCCCTCTGGCGGTTCGTAATGATGCGATCGGAGACGTGTTTCGTATTCAGGCGGCGGCGCTGAAATACTTCAGGGAGTATCTGTCGAGCCGCCGCTTCATGGAGATCATAACCTCAAAGATAGTGGCTTCCGGGACCGAAGGCGGAACGAATCTCTTCGAGCTGAAATATTTCGACCGCGTGGCTTATCTTGCGCAAAGTCCACAGTTCTACAAGGAACATGGAGTCGCGGGCTTCGAGCGAGTCTATGAGACAGGGCACGTTTACCGCGCGGAGCCACACGCCAGCAGCCGCCATTTGACGGAGTATTACTCACTCGATTTCGAAGTGGGCTTCATTGACGGGCCGGAGGACGTCATTCAGATCGAGCGTGAGCTCCTGACCTACATCTTTGACCGGCTCAACAAGGAGTATGAACACATTCTTGGGCGTTATAGAGAGCATCCACTCCCATCAATGCTCGGAGTCCCAATCTGGGAGTTCGGCAGGTGCCTCGAACTTCTGAAAGAGAACTTCGGCCGAACGGATTTGACAGACGATCTCGACCCGGAGGGAGAACGGCAGTTGTGCGCTCTTGTGGAGAAGGAAACGAGTGTCCCCGCGGTCTTTGTAATTGGGTACCCGCTCGCCAGCCGCCCTTTTTACACCGCGCCACGCGAAACAACTGGGACGCCGGGAGCGGCGCAGAGCTTTGACCTCTTGTTTCAGGGGATTGAGATAACCACCGGCGGACAAAGACTGCATCGCAGAGAAGACCTCGAAGCGTCACTGCGTCGACGCGGCATAGACCCGGGCGGTTTTGAGAGCCATCTCAAAATGTTCGAGCTCGGAATGCCCCCACACGGCGGCCTGGCTATCGGTCTTGAGCGTCTGACGGCTCAAATTCTCGGCTTGCGCAATGTGCGTGAAGCCACGCTCTACCCGCGTGATCGATATAGGATAACGCCTTAGGGAATAGTGGGCAGTGGATAGTGGGTAGTGGATAGCACGAAATTTCGATCACTTCATTCCCCATTCCTCACTGCCCACTGCCCACTGCCCACTACCCACTACCCACTACCCACTATCCACTACCCACTACCCACTGCCCACTGCCCACTGCCCACTTGCCGGGGGCCGTATTGAGAATGCGCCCTGAGTGTGGTAAAAAACTATCGAACTTGTTTTGTTTATTGAGCGATCAGCGCGTGGCGATTTCCGGCGAATTGCTCCACGTAAAAAACAGCTAAAGAGCCAGACCGGAAATCCGGTCTAAATGCTGACAGAAGGAAGTCGCAGAATCTTTGCTTTATCAGTACCGCGAGCGGTAGCGAGCGTGGCTCCCGCAGACGCCTAGTTACGGGAGCCATGCTCGCTACCGCTCGCGGTACTGAATTCCCCGAAATTTTATGGACCAATTCCGCGAATTCATTAAGGAAGACCGTGTCCGCGTCTTCGACGGCGCGATGGGCACGATGATCTATTCCAAGGGCGTTTACATCAACCGCTGTTACGACGAGCTGAACCTTTCCGGCGCCGAGATCGTGCTCGCCATCCACCGCGAATACGTCAAAGCCGGCGCCGAGATCATCGAGACTAATACCTACGGCGCGTCCAGACTGAAGCTCGCCGCGCAGGGGCTGGACGACAAACTCGCCGAGATCAACGCGACGTCGACGAAGATCGCGCGCAAGGCCGCCAGTGAAGCGCATCACAACGTCTTCGTGGCGGGCGCAATTTCGCCCCTCGGCGTTCGCATCGAGCCTTACGGCCCGACCTCTGTAGACGAGGCGAAGGATTTATTTAAGGAGCAGGTTCAGGCTCTGCTGGAAGGCGGTGTGGACGCGTTCGTGCTCGAAACCTTCCATGACCTGGCCGAGATGCGGCAGGCGATACGGGCCGTGCGCGAGTTGTGCGACCACGTCATCTTTGCGCAGATGACCATCAACGAGCAGGGCGCGACCGCGTTCGGCGCAACGCCCGAAATCTTCACCGAGCGGCTCGATCAATGGCTCAACGCGAACGAGGGCGACGTGATCGGGTTGAACTGCTCGGTCGGCCCGCAGATCATCCTCGAAGCGATCGAGAAAATGCGACCCCACACGACGAGGCGGCTCTCGGCGCAGCCCAACGCCGGATTCCCGCGCGACGTCGGCGGGCGCCAAATCTATCTGGCCTCGCCGGAGTACATGGCCAAATACGCCAAGCGGTTGATCAACGCGGGAGTAAAGTTCATCGGCGGCTGCTGCGGGACCACGCCGGAGCACATCAAGCAGATTGCGAACGCCGCGCGCGCGTCGAGCCCCGGCCGCGGCGCCGGCGACGCGGCCAAGGTCGCCGAGCAGGACGCCAAGATCGAACCCGCGCCTTTCGCCGAACGCTCGCGCTTCGCGGCTAAGATCGCCAACAACCAATTCGTCACCAGCGTCGAGATCGTTCCGCCCAAAGGCTGCGACCCGTCGAAGATGATCGAAGGCGTGCGCAGCTTGAAAGAGGCGGGCGTCGACGCGGTCAACGTGCCCGACGGCCCGCGCGCCCAATCGCGCATGGGCGCTTTGGCCGTCTCGCTGATCATCGAGCAGCAGGTCGGCATCGAGGCCGTCACGCATTACTGCTGCCGTGACAGAAATCTGTTGGGAATGCTCTCTGATCTGCTCGGCGCGGCGGCGCTGGGTTTGCGCAACTTCCTGATCATTACCGGCGATCCGCCGAAGATGGGGCCGTATCCTGACGCCACGGCCGTCTTCGATATTGATTCGATCGGTTTGACGAACCTGGTCAATCATCTCAACCACGGCCTCGACCCCGGCGGCAACCCCATCGGCGAGCCGACGAAATTCGTCATCGGCGTGGGCGTCAATCCCGGCGCGATCGATCTCGATTACGAAATCCGGCGCTTCGAGTGGAAGGTAGAGGCCGGCGCCGAATTCGCCATCACGCAGCCGGTCTTCGACGTGGGGCAACTCAAGAACTTCCTCAAACGTATAGAACATTGCCGCATCCCGATCATTCCGGGCGTCTGGCCGTTGACCAGTTACCGCAACGCCGAGTTTCTGAACAACGAAGTTCCGGGAGTCTCGGTGCCTGATTCGGTGCTCGAAAGGATGCGGAAGTCGCCCGACGGCGCCGCGGGCTTGAAAGAGGGCGTCAAGATCGCGCAGGAGATGTTGATGGAGATCAGACCCTACGCGCAGGGCGTGCAGGTCTCGGCGCCGTTCGGCAAGATCCCGCACGCGCTGGAAGTGTTCGAAGTCCTGTAAATCAGAGTGGGACAGACTTTAGTCTGTCCGTCCTCAATTCGGGCCACGGACAGACTGAAGTCTGTCCCACGGAAGTGTTCGAAGCCCTGTAAACGAAAGAGAGGTCCAGTATGAAATTATTGAAGCTGGTTCTGCTTGGAATCGTGGTCGTATTTCTCGCGTTCATCGGCATGAAGTTGATCGGCGTGGCGATCAAAATCATGTCTTATCTGTTCTTGCTCGCCCTGATCGGCCTCGCCGCGATGGCGCTGTGGAAGATGTTCGGACCGAAGGGAGCCAAACGCGTGGAGAGTAGCGAGGAGGAGAGTAAATTGCAGACCCCGGAGATGACGCTGGATGAGTACAAGCGAAAGCTGGAGGCTCAGTTGAAGCAAGGTTCTGAAAAACGGCCTTGAGTTGTTATTCAAATGAGTTGGTACGGAAAAAAGGAAGACCATCGCATTGCCACCGTCTCCGCCGCCTTGAATCAATTGACGGTGGCGCAACTGAAACCGCTGGCGACCCTGTTGCAGGCGAGAGATATCCCTACGCGCAAACCGGAGTTGGTGGCGCTGGTCGAGCGACAGATTGCCGGCGCGCGGCTGCGAGAGTTGTGGAAGAGCCTTGATGACATTCAAAAAAAGGCCGTCAGCGAAACGCTCTATGCGCCCGACGGCGTCTTCGACCACGCGCGCTTCAAGGCAAAGTATGGACGACTGCCCAACTTCGGCGGCTACTCGCGGAAGGACGCGTCGTTAGTCGCGCTCTTCATCTACAACGAGCAGGTCATCCCGCAAGATTTGCAAGAACGGCTTCGCGCCTTCGTCACGCCGCCCGATCCGCCACGGCTCAAATTGACGGGCGAGTTGCCGGAAGTGGTAGGTTGGTACGAAGAGTATTCTGAGGGAGAAGATTTCGACGATGATTGGGACGAGGACGACGAGTTCGAGGATTTCGATGAGGATGGCGACGTCGCCACAGAGCCCGCGACCAGGCCATCCGGCGCGGCCAAGCCAATCCCGCTTCTCCGCCGCGATACGGAGCGCGCCGCCGCGCAGGACTTGCAGACCATCCTGCGGCTGATCGATCGCGGCAAAGTCTCCGTCAGCGACAAGACCTTCCAACCCTCCGCCGATGCGATTGAAGAGATTACCGCGCTTCTGCGCGACGGCGACTGGTACGAGCCGGAGCGAAAGAAGAACAAATGGGATCAAGAAGTCGGCCCGATCAAGGCCTTTGCCTGGCCGCTACTCACGCAAGTGGCCAAACTCGCAGAGCCGCAAGGCCGCCGGTTAGCTTTGACCAAAGCCGGGCGGCAGGCGCTCAGCCGCCCGGCGGCGGAGACATTGAGCGCGGCCTGGCAGCGCTGGCTGAATAACAAACTGCTCGACGAGTTCCGCCGGATTGATGAGATCAAAGGGCAGAGCGGCAAGGGCCGCAGTTCGTTCACTGCCGTTGATAATCGCCGCGCGGCGATCGCCGAGGCTATGAAACAGTGCCCGGTCGGCGCGTGGGTGAAGTTCGACGATTTCACGCGGTTTATGCGAGCCGCCGGCTTCGACTTCGAAGTCACCGACGACCCCTGGAGTCTGTACATCACTGACCAGCAATATGGCAGCCTGGGTTACGAAGGGGGCCACGGCTGGAGCATTTTGCAAAGCCGCTACCTCTTGTGCTTGTTGTTCGAATACGCGGCCACGCTCGGTTTGATTGACGTCGCCTACGTTCATCCGTCAGGCGCGCGCGGTGATTTTCACAAAATGTGGGGCGTGGATGAGTTGCAGTTTCTCAGCCGTTACGATGGCCTGCTCTACTTTCGGCTGAACCCGCTCGGCGCTTACTGTCTGGGTTTGACCGACCATTACGCGCCAAGCCGCGTCGAAACGCGGGCCGCGCTCACTGTGCTGCCCAGCCTCCAAATCAATGTCGCCGGCGAGGCGCTCTCGCCGGATGAGGCCCTGTTGCTCGAAATCTGGGCGGAGCGGGAATCGGATGAAGTTTGGCGGCTCGACCGCGACAAGGCGCTCTCGGCGGTCGAAGGCGGCCACCAGATCGCAGAGCTGCGCGAATTCCTGCAGGCGCGCGACGAACAGCCGCTGCCGGAAACCGTCGAAGGCTTCATCGTCACGACGGAACGGCAGGCGCGGGCGTTGAAGAACACCGGCGCGGCGCTGCTCATCGAATGCGCCGACGCGGAATTGGCCGAATTGATCGCCAATCACGAGCGCACGAAGAAACTGTGCCTGCGCGCCGGCGAGCGGCATTTGGTGGTCAATGCCGATGCGGAAGAGCAGTTCAGAAAGGCGGTACATTTATTGGGATATGGGATGCCGCGGGTTTGAGCGATAATTAAGAAGTTGGAGGTGAAAAATGAGCATTGTCATTCCTGATGAAATTGTTCAGTCAACGCGACTGACAGTAGCTGAACTGATGCAGGAGCTTGCGTTGGCTTTGTTCCAACGCGAAAAGCTCACCTTAGGACAGGCGAGCCGGCTGGCCGGAATGAGCCAATGGCAGTTTCAGCAATTGCTGGGCAGTCGGTGTATCCCTGTCCATTATGGAGTGGAAGACTTTGAAGCCGACTTGCGCACGCTAGAGGAAATGAGGCAACCGTGATTGTTGTCA
>WNGB01034923.1_pt1 | contig 10173 bp, 7 predicted proteins | sample 5400681 | NCBI WGS metagenome assembly WNGB01 (sample SAMN13153367, study PRJNA577476) | soil metagenome | isolation source: 115 cm soil or saprolite under grassland replicate 2 | place: USA:California | collected 2016-06-15
CGTTCGTAGAGTTTGACGAGAGGAAAAGTATCCCATGCCCCTGTATGAGTATACCTGCCAGAAGTGCCAGCACGCCTTTGAGGCTCTCGTCTTCGACGGCGAGGCGGTGCAATGTCCCGAGTGCCAGGGCGAGCGCGTCGAGCGTTTGCTGAGCCTGCCCGCCAAACCACAGAGCGCCGCTGCCGCCATGCCGATGCGCTGCGAAGGCAGTGGGCCGCCCTGCGGCGCCCCGGGCTGTCGCCGGACGGGTTGATCGCGGGTTCCGTTGGAGTCCCGGCTTTAGCCGGTCCTGGCGCTGACTGAAGACCGGCTAAAGCCGGGACTCCAACGGAACCCAATCTCCCGGATGAGAGAACCACTCTATGGGCTCGTCTTCGTCACGTCCATTTGCCCTGATGGCATGCTCAACGTCGGCGGCTCCTGCAAGCGGCCCGCCGCGCTGCTCGCGAACGGCCGGAACCCGCGGACCTGCCGGGCGAACCACGGCAGGCTCGCCAGCGTGATCGCCCCGGCCCAGACGCAGGCGAAGATCAAAAAGGCGGATCGATAGAGACTGTGCGGCTCGCGAAACTCATAGATGGCTACCCCGGGATTCGGCAATAGCCAGGGGACGTGGGTCGCGTACGGCGCCCCGCGGTTGAGCAGCAGGAACGAAGTCAGGAACGGCACCGCGCACCCCACCGCCAGCAGGACGAACACGGCAATCCAGGTGTACCCACTCGGCAGCCAGGGGAGAAAGACCCGCCGGATCCAGGATGCAGTGAGGGCGTAACAGTAGATGTACAGGAACATCGCCCCCATCATCTCGACGATGACCTGCCGCGCATCCCGCACCACGAACTCCCCCCGGAAATCCATGAACAGGTGTTCGACCGAGACCAGGTTCCGTCGAACCTGCACCAGCACGGCGGTCAGCGCGAGGAGCAACAGCGAGAAGAGCACGCCTCCGGCCGCCCCACTGTAGAACAAGAAGGTCGGCCAGCGCAGCCACCACCGCCGCGGGATGGCGCGCTCCATTCGCGGTCCCCACTGCTCGCGTTCGCTGACCGCAATGATCAGGCTCAGGCTGCACAGGATGCCCATGCCGACAATCCAGGCGATAAACAGCATATCCCCGTAGCTGTCATGATCCCAGAGGATGAAAAGCCCTCCGCTCGCCACGCCGAACAGCAACAGAAAGATCCGCACCGGCAGGGCACGGTTGGCCGACGGCGGGTTCAGCAGGGCCACCGAGCAGACGAACAGCAACCCGAAGAAGGCGACCAGCATCAGCGACACTCCGACGAGCACGCTGGGAAACTCGGGATCCTCCAGGAGGGCCGGCAGCCCAGTGTAAAGCAGGTACAGTGTCCCGGCGAGCGTGTAGGTCAAGAGAATGGACAGCACGAACAGACCGAGCAGGCCGAGCAGTCCCTTGAGGACACGGTTCGCCGGCACGACAGCGAGGAAGATGCCAAGTTGCACGGTCACCATCACCGCGACGAAGTCGATGGCGACCACGAAGAAGATCGTCGGCAGGTCGATGCCGCGCAGGAAGTACGTGAACACCATGAACGGAGCGCACGCACTGAAGATCATCAGCGCCAGCACCAGCGCCGCGGTGAGCTTCCCCGTGACAATCGCCCGCGGACGCAGCGTGGTGATGAACAGCAGATCGACGTTGACCTCGGAGCGTTCGGCCGCCAGGCGAACGCCCGTGTACATCGGCAGGAACAGCATGCAGGTGCCCAGGAGAATGCCCTGGATCACCGCGAACGCTTCGCGTCCCCCCTCGAACTCCCCGTGCATCTGGAATCGGATCGGATCTCGGTGATCCTCCGTCTCGGTGACCACGAGCCGGGCCGCCAAATACGTCAGCTGCACTCCCAAGAAGAGCAAGAGCACCGACGTGACGAGACGGCTGCGCACCGCCTGCCGCAGTTCCTTGACGACGATCGGATTCAGCCCATCGTCGAGCCGTCCGAGGAGGCCGCGACTGTTCATTGGACCTCCCCCTTCGTGATGTTGAGGAAGACGTCCTCCAAACCGGCGCGGCGCTGGCGGAACTCGACCACGCGATAGCCGGCCTGCACCAAGGCCGCCAGCAGGTCGCAGCAAGCCTCCTCCGCGCCGTGCAACTCCACTTCGACGGTATTATCTACCTGTAAAGTAGCTTTTGCGACGTTGGGCATTCCAGGGAGTTGCCGAATCGCTTCCTCGTGACGGTTGAGCAGCCGGAGCTGGACCGTACGCAGGGCTGTGTCAGCGGCCAGGATTTCCTCCATCGTGCCGGCCCGCAACAGCTTGCCCTGCTCGATGATGACCACGCCGGTGCAGACTTCGGCCAGTTCGGCCAGGATGTGCGAGCTGATCAGAATCGCCTTGCCTTGCCAGGATAGGAGCCGCAGCAGCTCCCGCAGTTCCACTCTGGCCCGCGGATCCAGACCATGCGCCGGCTCGTCCATGACCAGCACCGGCGGATCGTGTAACAGCGCCCGCGCCACACTGACGCGCTGCTTCATCCCCTTCGAGAGAGCGACGACGTATTTCTCGCGGATGCCGACGAGGCTGGTGAACTCCTCGACGCGCTCGACCATCTGCCGGCGATGGCCGCCGCGCAACCCGTGGGCACGGGCGAAGAAATCCAGGTACTCGTGGACGGTCATGTCGCGGTGGCCTGGCAGGTGATCCGGCACGAAACCGACCAGCTGACGCGCCCGTTCCGGCTCCTCGATGACCGAGACGCCGTCCACGAAAGCGCTGCCCGCGGTCGGCTCATCCAGGGTCGCCAGGATGCGCATGGTGGTCGTCTTGCCCGCCCCGTTGGGGCCGACGAAGCCGACGATCTGCCCGGACTTGAACCCGAAAGAGATGTCGTCCACCGCCCGGGTCGCGCCGTAGTGCTTCTTCAGGCGAACAACTTCAACCTGCATGACCTGGCTCTTTCATGATGCCAAACACGATGGATCGCCCTTTTCGGCTCTGGTAAGTACGCAAACCGTCCTCGATGAACGGTGCCGAATTGAGGACGGCGACATAGCAACCCGGTCGCAAGTACGTCAGCGGATCGTGCTCGAATGCCTTCAGCCAGTTCGCTGTGTACGTCTGGCGGAGGCTGCTGAGGTTCACCCCGGCGAGCTTCTTCTCGGCAGGGGTCAGCTCGCTCCGCCCCCCCAGCGCGATGTCCTTGCCCGTGTAGACGCGCCCCTGTGCGTCGGCCAGCCACAACTCACGAATGCCGGCCCCCAATTCGTTCGTGACGGCGAGCGCACCACCCTCCTTGTGAACCGCCAAGCGTTCCTTCCGCGCCTCGCTCTTGCGGAGCAGAAAGTGGAGCGGCACCCGCGCCGTTACCCAGCCTGCGCCCAGATGCTGCTCGTCGGTCCAGTCGATGCTTCGACCCGAGGTCGCGGAACGATCCCCGTAGTAGCCGTAGCGCTGTGGACTCTCCAGCTGCGGCGTCAGTTCGGTCACACGGCTGAAACGCAAACCATCGCCGGAAGCCATCGGCGTGTAGAAACCAATCCAGCCGACCGTACTGGCTCGCCCGCTCTCCTCATCAAGGAAAGTCAGGCCCTCGGCGCGGATGTGTCCGTGCCAGCCTTCGGACGCGATCATGTACAGCACCACGGCGGCGCAGGTCGCCAGCGAGAACGCCGGGACCGTCCAGAGCATCCATAATTTCCGCTTTTTCCGCCCCAGTATATAGAGATTGAGTGGGCCAATGATGAGAACGAAGCCGACCATGCTCAGGAACAGGCCGCGCACCGGGACGGCAATGTTCTCCACCACGGGAAAGTCGCGGTTGGCCTCACTGGGCGAGCGAGGCTGACGCCAGGGATCTCCGGACTGTCCCCACGCACTCGTCAGGACGCGCGCTTGCCCGGGCCCCCAGTCAGTGACTCCGCCCTGTTCGCTGACCAGGCACATCCCGAAGCCCGCAAAGTAGGCGGTCAAGCCCTGGAGCTGTGTTTTTGCGCGCTGCCAACTCGGCGGCAAGGATTTGCAGGGGCCGACGACCATGAGTACGCCGCCGCACTGGGTGTACTCGAAGAGAGCGCTGCGCACCTCCGCGGCAGCGATCTCGACTTCACCACCGGCAACCACAAGGCCATTGTACCGCGAGTAGGTCAGCCAGTCCTTGCTCCAACCCTCCACAGGCAAGCGCGCCTCGTGAAAATGCCGAAGGTCCGGCCCAGCGTCTGCCTTGAAGGTGTTCTCCTTCAACGCGCCCCCCAGCCCTGGACTGCACAGGATATTCACCAGGTGCCGCGGATCGACATCCTCTCCCTTGCCGTGGTCGCGGTAGCGACTGCCGGTGTTCAGGACAAAGGCCGAGAGAGTCTCCTGCTGCGTTTTGCCGTCGATCTCGACGCCCACCTCCACCGGGGCCACGCCCTCCCCCCAACCAACGGAACGGCAATGTTAACTTGACCCGATGACTATCCGTGGTCGAGGTGTTGCTGACCTTGAAGCGGTATTCCTCATACCCAGCGGTGAGCCGGCCCGTCAGCGCCCGCGGCAGCCTGGGGAGTTGCTGAATCGTGATGTCGCCGAAGCGCAGAGGGCGGCTGGTCGCGAGCGTTACCCAGGATTCAGGATAAGGAGGAGGCGAATTTGGGGGAAATGATTGGACTCGGAGGAAATATCTGGCGGTATCGCCGCGGTAGGCGGTGGCGACAATCAAGCGGAAGGTGTCGGTCCGGTCCGCCACGTAGATGAGCCGGGTCACGTCTTCGTGTGGGCCCGGACGCGCCGTCTGGTCGAGCACGTTTCCCGTGCTGTCTTCTAGGCGGAGGCTAACGGCGAATGACCGATTGCTGACGAGGTCGATGGCGTAACTGGTGCCGGCGGTGAGGGCGCAGGTGTGGACCTTGTAGTGACCGCGCCGGTGGGCGTTGTCGAGCGGATCCAGTGTGGTAATTCGGCCGAAGACCTTCAGGATCTCCTGCGTCTTGTCGGCGGGTTGCTGCGCCGAGGTGGGCGCTGCAAGGAGCAGGACGAGACAGGCGCAAAGGAGGCCGCGGGCGCGAAATCTGGTGGTGAGCATGGATCACCTCTGCCGTGGGCCGAAAATGCAGCTGCCGCCATCAGACCGCATCGGCGCGGGAATGTCAAGGAATGGGCAGGAAAGAGCGTCGCGGTTTCTCCCCCCGTTTTCACGGTCCGGATGCGGGTGTTGGGTGTTGGAGTCCCGGCTTGAGCCGGTGGGGAGACGCCCAGACCGGCTCAAGCCGGGACTCCAACCCGACCACATGAACCGAACTGCAAATCAGACGTCCAGCCCGATCGCCTTCATCAGTGCCAGGGCGTTGCTGTGCGGCACCACGCCGGGACGCAGCCGATAGTCAAAGTGCATCTCGCCGCCCTGGAACTCGTCAACGAAGTGAACATTCCGCACCTGCGGCCCCAGTTCCTCCGCCAGCCGCGTCAGCGCCAGGTCGTGCGTCGTCGCCAGACCCAGCGCGCCCCCGTCGAGCAAGCGCCGCAGCACCGCCGCAGAGCCGACGCCGCGGTCATGCGAGTTGGTGCCGTGCAGCAACTCATCGAGCAGGAACAGCAGCGGCAGCGGCCCACCGGTCAGGTCGAGGAGCCGGCGCAGGCGGCTGATCTCGGCGAAGAAGCGCGACCGCCCGGCGAGGAGCGAATCTTGCACGCGCAAGGTCGCCCCCAGGGCGACGGGCGTCAGCCGCAGCCGCCGTGCCCGCACCGGCGCCCCTGCCAGCGCCAGCACGGCATTGGCTCCCACGGTTCGCAGCAAGGTGCTCTTGCCCGACATATTCGAGCCGCTTACTAGCAGTAACCGCACGTCGCCGCCGAGCCGCACGTCATTGCGGACGCACCCGCCAACCGGCAGCAGAGGGTGACCCAGGTCTTCGCCGTCGTACAGCGCCGGTCCGTCCACCACTTCGGGGAAGGGATCGGCCGGGTTCTCGTAGGTGTAGCCCGCCAGGACGCTCAGCGCCTCGCCCTCGCCCAGGGCATGGAGCCAGCGGCCGATCGCCGACCCCGCGTGAGTTCGCCACGCCTCGAAGTGCAGCGCCATGCGCGTCCGCCACAGCAGCAGCGCCGCGATCGGGGCGAAGAATTGATTGCGCGGCGATCGCAGCCAGTCCACCAGCAGCGCCAGGCGGGCAATCTGGCGCGATGCCTGCAATCCCTCTGCGCTCAACTCCCCCTGCACCCGCCGGAGTCGAGCCGCTGTCACCGGCTCGCCCTCGACCGCCGCCAGCACTCCCCGCAGCAACGCCAGGTCGTGCTCGCGCGTCTCGATCGGCCCGAGCACCTGAGCCACGACGGTGCGCAGCGGCGCGGTGACGGCGAGGGAGACCAGCACCGCAGCGGCGAACGGTAGCCAGCCGACGCCGGTCGTCAGCCCCGCCATCAGGGTGACGGCGTTGATGGCCGCCAGGACATTGACCAGAATTCGCCAGCGCGGCGCCAGTGGGGCGGCCGGTGCGGCCCCCCAGGCGACCAGTGAGGCGAAATCAACCGGTGGCAGTTCGGCGCCGAGCAGGGCCAGGCGCTCGCGCAGGTCGAGCCGCGGCCGCAGCTCACCGACCGCTTCCTGGCGCGCCTGGACTTCTGCAACGCCCGCCGGAGCCCGCAGCCAGGCGGCGAGGGTGTCGGCACCGGGGCGCGTGCGGGCGCCGCCGAGGCGCTCGTAGAGCGAGCCGGGGCCGAACACGTCCAGATCGAGCGCGTAGACGTGATCTTCGTCGAGGTAACGCTGACCATCCTCCCCCTGGCCGCGCCAGCGACCGTCGAGACGCTCCAGCCCGAGCGTGTAGAAGCGCACTGCTCGCCGCGCACGCCGCAAGCGCCGCGACACGGCGTCGTAGCGGACCAGCAGCGTCAGGAAGATCCCCGCCAGCGGCAGCAGTCCCCACAACAGCCAGGGAAGGCCGACGGCGTACGCGATCACGGCGAGGACCAGGCCGGCGCTGAACACGCCCAGGCGGGCCAGGCCGAGGCGATCGAGAAGACGCTCAAGCAGGTCGGTCGAGCGCTGTCTCTGCGCCAGGCGTTCGGTGTAGACGGCGCGTGGATCGGGGAGGGTGACAGGGGCACTGGCAACGGTGGCGGACAGCAAGGACGGCCTCTCACTTCGGACTGGGAAGATCGCCGGGCGATGTCCCGGTGTGACCATTGTATGGAGAGTGACGAGTGAGGAGTGATGAGTGGGAACGGGGTCGTCACTCGCCACTCAGAATCGCCCAGGCTGCGACGCGGTTGCCTGCGTCGTCGGTGGCGGCGATCTTGAAGATCAGGGCTTCGCGACCGTGCGGCAGGTCAATCACCTGACTGTGGCGGCTTTCCCCGGCCGGCAACCGTGGCTTGCCGAACCACGACCGCACCGCCTGCCCCGCCGGGGCGTTCGGCCGGTAACTGGTATCCGCCGGCTCTCCCCGCGGCAGCAAGCGCTCCCAGGCCACATCGTCGAGCTTCACGCCAGCCCCGTGCGCGGTCACGATCAGGCGCACTCCTTTTCCATCCGGCTCGCGAACGCAGCGCAGGCCGAGGCGAGCGCCGGCCGGACGGCGGACGAGGGTCACTTGCAGGTCGCTGTCTGGTGTCGCGGCCACCGTCACGCGCGAGCGCGGCCCCGCAGGCGAGTGCAGCAGCAGGTACGCAACGCTTGTCCCCGCCAGCTGGACCTCGTGACGACCGCGGTCCAGCGGCACCTCATCGAAGCGCGGCCCACATAGCAACCGGCTCGCCAGTGGGCGGCGCAGGTCAGGTCGTCGCAAGGGCATGATCCCGTCGAGCGCAAGCCCGCCACCGCCCAGCAGCGCCACCGACCACTCGCGAAACAGTGCGGCGAAGGGCCGTTGCGCCGCCGTCTCCAGATTGAGCACACCTTGCAGGTTCGACTGGACCAGGCGCGCCGGCAGATCGTCGCCGCAGCGGTCCACGCACCAGCGCAGGAACAGGTAGGCAGAGCCGCGCGTCCCCGGCGTCCGCCACAGCCCGCTGCCGTAGTAATCGGGTACTACCAGAGCGTACCGCTCCGGGGCGTTCAGGAAGGCGCTGACGCGGTAGTCGAGGTTGCTCCAGCTGTGGCCGTGCCTGTCCTCGACAACGTGCGCCAGCGCCTCGTTCAGCCAGCTCTCCTCGTCGTGTCGGGCGGCCATGGGCAGGTACTCGCCGAAGACGTGCTCGCTGAAGACGACGGCATGCGTGTATTCGTGAGTGATCAGGGTGCGGAGGTGCGGCCCTGGCTTGAGATCGGTATTGAGGTACATCATGTCACAGCGATTGCTGAACGGCGCGGTCAGTTCGCGGTCGAAATCGCTGCCGCGCACGCAGCCGCCGAGCGACACCTTGCCGCCCTGCAGCCGCGACAGGAGGCTGGTGAAGAGGATGGTGAAGCGCCCGTCGCCATCGACGTCGAGGCAACGGCCCAGCCATTCTCTTGCCTTCGGATATACTCCCTCGTCAAAGGTGCGAATGGTGTCCTTGACCGTGGCCTGCAGGCCGTCGCGGTCCTTGTGGTCGCGATCGACGTAGACCTGGCAATGTTTGCCGACGGCGCAGAGTTCGGCATGGACTGCGGCGTACTGCCGGGTGTTCTGGAAATCCTGGTCGCCGGTGAAGAGATGGAAGACCTTCCGCCGCGGTGGCTCGATCGGTGGCGCTTGCTGCGCGACGGGATGTTGGCTGCGGGCTCGCGCCTGGCGCTGGGCTAGATCATCGACAAGTTCGGCCCAACGCTCATCACGAACGGCAGGCGGGCGTGGCAGGGCGACGGGGGCGGCAGTGGCTTCGGTGCGGATAGTGACGCGATGGGGGCCGGCATGCGGCGACAGCGACCCGAGGACGAGGTAAAACGTGTCCTCGGTGACTGTTGGTAGGACGGCCTCGCAGTGCCCATCCCGGACAGCCAGGGGCGTCACTTCCGCGGCGGCGCGGTGGGGAAAACCGCAGAGGACGAGCAACAATCCCAGCACGCACAGGCGCAGGCAAGGCGGCGAGGCCATCAGAGATCTCCCAGGTTCGCCGGGTTGCGCGGGTTGCCTGCCCGCGCGGCAAGGGGGCCTCCTTCTCTATTCGGTGTCTGTTGTGCGGACCTTGAGGAGAACGCCGTTCGCGCGAGCCGTGCCGGTTCCCGCATCTTGTCGCGAACGGAAACCGCACCCTACTTATCCGCTCCTCCGCGTTTGGCCTGTGTTTTCTTCTGCTCCGCTTGCCACCACCCCCGCCACTCCGCCGCCGTGAGGAAATAGCGACCCGTCAGATCCTCAAGGATCTCGATGGGACCGTCCGAATAGTTGGCTCGCGTGCCTGCCTCCAGGATCTGGATGAGCACCTCGATGGCCTTGCGGTCGCCGAGGCGATACAGCACCTCCGCGGCGCGATAGCGATAAAACCAGCTCTGGTCATCTGCGGCATCGGTGATCTTGTGGAGCGCGTCGATTCCCTCCTTGCGCTCACCGAGTTGCACCAGGGCGACGGCGGCGCTGAAACGGGTGAAGACGTTCGGCGACTGCAGCGCAGCCCTGGCCAGCGCTACCGTCTCGCGGTCGCCTACGATCCCCAGGGCGTGGATGGCCCAACCGCCGGTCGCGTCGCCCCCCTTGGCCACGGCGCGGAAGCGGTCGAGATGCTTGGGAGCCTGCCACTGGAGCAGACCGACGAGGGGCACCTCGAAACTGGCCGGCAGAGCCTTGCGGTCGAGGAAGTGGTGATGCTCCCAGAGCCGGTGGATCGCCTCCCAGCGGAGTTTCGGGGACGGATCGCTCAACAGGGCGCGGAGGAAGGGCGGATAGACACGGCTGTCGCGCGGGTGGAAGTAGGTCAACTCCGACAGCACGCGGAGCCGCACGCGCTCGTCGGCGCTGGCGAGGCGCTGGTCGAGGTGGCGGATATGGGCCGCGACTTCCGGGAAGCGCTTGGCCCACGAGCGCTGTTTCTCCTGGCCGCCTGCTGGTTCGACGCCGGGGACGAACGCCAGGGCGAGTGTCAGGCCGAACAGACGGCGGGTGAGGGTGGGTCGCATGACCAGAGTCTCCAGGAGATTGGGCTAGAAAGGTGACGAGGTGTTCCCCGGGCGCTATTAATCCGGCATGGAAACTGCTCACTTCGGATGGTGTGGCCCGACCCGTTGGCGTTCGTGGCGCAGCCGCGGGCGTTGGCCCAACTCTGCCGCGGGACCCGTCCTGGCGCTCGAACTCCCCGCTGCCCGTTGGCTCA
>WNGB01038432.1_pt1 | contig 10173 bp, 8 predicted proteins | sample 5400681 | NCBI WGS metagenome assembly WNGB01 (sample SAMN13153367, study PRJNA577476) | soil metagenome | isolation source: 115 cm soil or saprolite under grassland replicate 2 | place: USA:California | collected 2016-06-15
CGAACCGGTCGAGGCAGCTACGGTCTTGAAACGCTACGTGACTCAGGTGCCGATCACGCGGCCCTTCTTCGACGTCACATCCGAATCGGGCCTCGATGCCCTCGTCGCCGAAGCGCCACGGCATCCTGTGTTCCTTCTCATATCAGAAGACGAGTAGCACATCCGGACGGTGAACGGTCCGTCTACCACCTCGTGGTGGAGGGTCGGACCAAACGTAGGAGGACGAACCGCATGACACGGAATGTGGGCACCGTCGAGCGGGTCTTACGGATGATTGTGGGAGTGGTACTCCTAGCCCTGATCGTGGTGGGACCGAAAAGCTGGTGGGGGCTCGTGGGGATCATCCCGCTGGCGACCGGTCTGTGGGGGTGGTGACCCCTTTGGTCTGCGTTGGGGTTCTCAACGCATAAGACGAGCTGACCGAATCCCTCAGGGAGCCTGCCCCCGCCACGTTGGCCGATCAGGCCTCGGCCACCCCGTCGGGCGACAACGTGGAGCTCACGTTGACCGTCTTCCTGAGACGCCGCCCGGCCGAGAAGCTGACGGCGAGGGCCATCCGTGAGGGAAAGAACCTCGAAGCTCTGGTGGCGGAACTACTGGAAGCCGGGTCGGAGTGAAAGGACATCATTATCGGGGTCCTGGAGGGAGTAGGGCTTCCTCGCCTTCCTCGGCTTGTGGTGTCTAGGCCAGACCTGATGCTTCCCGCTCGGTCTCGGCCAGGTCGTGCGTCATCCCCATTCCCCGGAACATGCCGACCGCGTCCAGGATGTATTTCTTCGCTGCGTCGGCCCGGTTCCACCTGTGCAGCAAGCGGGCGTAGGCCACATAGCTGCGGGCCAGCTCCGGCCGGCTACCGAGCTCTTGCTGGATGCGAATCGCGTCGAGTACCGCGCGCTCCGCCCGTTCGACGTCGGACGGCGTCAGGCGGGCCAGGGCTTCGGCCAGCGTCCGGTGGGCGAGAGCGTTGGCCAGCCGGTCGCGCGTGTCCTCGGCCAGTCGGATGGCCTCCTCGCACAGGGCCGGCACCAGACGGTCTTCGCCGAGCGCGAGAAGGGCCGTCGCCAGCAAGCCCTGGCCCCAGGCGAGCAGGGTGGTGGTCCCGAGCTGCTTGGCGAGCGCGATGCTGTTGTCGAGCAGGTCCCGCGCTCGGCCCGGGTCACCGATCATGAGGTATGCCTGACCTTCGTAGAACTGCAGCAGATAGATGCGGAAGCGGTCGCCCGCCCGCTCGGCCACCCGTCGCGCGTCTTCGCAATCGGCAATCGCCTGGGCGCCGGCCCCCTGGTGGCAATACGCCACCGCGCGGTAGTTGTAGGCGGCAGCCTGCCCGAACGGATTCCCCAGCGTCTCGGCGAGACGAAGGCCGCGGTCGGCGTACGGCAGGGCCCGGTCGAAGTCACCGAGAGCGGCCAACGCGACACCGGCGAAGCCGGCGGCGGTGGCTTCCTCGGTGGTGTTCCCGAGCTTCCGCATCTGCTCGACGCTCCGGGCCAGCAGCTCGCCGGCGCGGGCGTGTTCTCCCATCAAGTAGTAGCTCCGCCCCATGAGATTCACTGGGGGTGCCGCCAGATCCTCGTCCCCCAGTCTGTCGGCGATGGCGAGGCTCTGCTCGGCATAGCCGGTGGCGACCTGGAAGGCACCGCGAACGTAGGCGAGGCGCCCCAACCAGTAGAGCACGCGCGCCAGGCGAGGCTCGTCCTCCAGCGTCTGCGCGAGCGTCCGCGCCCGCTCCAGGTTGTCGCGGTCCTGCTCCTGGGCTTCCCGGGTGGTACCCACGCTCGCGCGCTTGAGGCAGGCGTCGATCTCGGCCCGCTGTCGCTCGGGCGAACTCGTCAGCGCGCGGGTCAAGGCGAGCGCTTGGTCGTAATAGGTGGCGGCCTCGGTATTCGCGTACACGCGGGCGGCCCGATCCCCCGCCAGCAAGGCATACTTGATCGCCTGGTCCTGGTGGTCGCTGCGAGCGTAATGATGGGCGAGGACCGCCGCCTGCTCTTCGAGCTGGTCGGCGTAGAGATCCTCGATGCTGCGCCCCACGATGCCGTGCAGGGCCTGCCGGCGCGGCGCCAGCAGGGTCTTGTAAATGACGTCATGGGTGAGAGCGTGCTTGAACGTGTACTCTTCGGCAGGCGATACCTTTCTGAGATAGATGAACTCCGCGGCCTGCAGGCGTGAGAGGCCGCGCCGGACATCTGCCTCGGGCGCACCGGCCACCGCCTGCAGGAGGGGAACGGGCACGTCCTTGCCGATGACGGACGCCACCTGAAGGAGCTGCTTCTCCGCGTCCGGCAGGCGGTCGAGGCGCGCCTCCAGGACGCCCTGGATGGTATCGGGCACCATGACGTCCAAGCGCAAGTCCGGGTGGTCGGCCACCGCACGAGCCAGTTCCTCCAGGAAGAACGGCACTCCCTCGGCATGGGCCACGATCATCTGCGCCAACCCGGGCGCCAGCTCCTGCTCGGGGACGACGGAATGGACGACTTCCAGGCTGTCGGCGGGCGTCAGCCGATCGAGCCCGATCTGGGTGGCATAGGACCGTTGCAACCAAGGCGGCTGATAGCCTGGGCGGTACGTGGTGATGAGCATGACCGGGCAATCGGCGAGGTTCTCGGCAAGCGAGGTCAGCGCATCCTCGGATGTCTGGTCGATCCACTGGAGATCCTCGACGGCGAAGATGATCGGGCGCTGGCGACTCCCCCCGATCCCCATCTCCCGCAGCACTTCCATCGTGCGCGCCTTGATCGTCTTGATCGCCTCGGGGCTGCGGCCGACCACCGCCTCCGCCCCTTCCGTGCTGCCGAGCAGGTGAAGGAGATAGGGCGCCGAGACCGCGGGATCCATGCCCAATGCCTGCAGCCCGGTCTGCACCTTCGCCGCGATCACGTCCGGCGGGTCCGTCTCGAGGACCCCCAAGCTGCGGCGAACGATGTCGATGATCGGCAGGTACGGAATCGTGCTCCCGTAGGAGAGGCAGCAACCCTCGAAGTACCTGACCCGGCCCGGCTCGAGGCTTTGCCGGAACTCGTGCAGGAGTCGCGACTTGCCGACGCCCGCCTCGCCGAGGATGCCCACGACTTGCCTGCGCCCCTCCTCGACCCTGGTCAGAAGCGCACGCAGCATCGCCAGCTCGCGCTGTCGGCCGACGAAGCGACTGAGCGCGATCCCGCCGACCTCGAACCCGCTTCGCTCATGACCGACCACGCGATACACCGCTTCGATTCGGCCGGCCACCCCTGCCGCTGGCTCCAACTCGAAGCGCCGCTCCAGGAACCGGGCACAGCTCGCGTCCACCAGGATGGTGCGGGGCTCGGCCTTCTCGAGCAGTGCATCGAGCGCGATCCAGGCCGCGCGGCGATCCGCCGCATCCATGCCCGCGACATCGCCGGACTGGGCGATCAGGCATCGGCACACGTGGATGGCGAACCGCCCGGTCAGCTGCCGGATGGAGCTACCTTCGAACCGCTCGAGGGCCTTGAGCATGGCCAGCGCGGCGTGGGCGGCCCGGCGCGGCGCATCTTCTACTGGCTCGAACCCGAAGACGGCGACGATGCGGTCGGGCGCCAGCTCCTCGATGCGGGCGCCAAAGCCCCTGAGCTTCCCGATCAGATGCTCCAGCGCAGGAGCGAACTGGAACGGCACCGCCTCCTCGGGGCCGGCGAGAGCGGCTCCGAGAACCGTGATGAGCCGACGCTCCCAGCGGAACGAGACGACGCCCGGCGCCGGTACCGGGGTGGCCTCCACGGCTCGCACGGCAGCTCTCTCGACCGGGGACGGCACTGCGCTCTCAGCTGGAGCCCCCGTCGTGCGAAGGTCTGGGGGGGCACCGCCGCGGCGCCCGAGCTTCTTCATGTGCGACCTGAGGGTGTTCCTCGTGATCCCGAGCCTCGCCGCCGCCTGGCTGATGTTCCCACCGGTCTGGTCGAGGACCGCCCCTACATGGTCGCGCATGGCCTGATCCAGGGAGCTGACTCCAGAGCGACGCGGAGCGCCTGGCGGCTCCTCCTTGAGGTCGAGCATGGCGGCCGTCACTTGAGGAGTCTCGGCCAGGAGGACCGCCCGCTCCATCCTGTTAGCCAGCTCCCTGACGTTGCCAGGCCACGGGTAAGCGCGCAGACGGGCCCGCGCGTCGGGCGCCAGGACCCGCGCGGGTAGGCGATAGTCGGCGCATGCGCGGGCCAGGAAGTGTTCGGCGAGCAGGATGACGTCGTCGCCCCGCATGCGCAGCGGTGGAATGGCGATCGTCAGCACGGCAAGCCGATGGTAGAGATCCTCGCGGAACCCCCGCTCCCTCACCGCGGCGGCGAGATCGGAATTGGTGGCGCTGATGATCCAGACATCCACCACCTCGGCCGCCGTCGCGCCGAGGCGACGAACGGCGCCATCGTCGAGGACCTTCAGGAGCTTCGCCTGGAGTGGCTCGGGGAGCAAGGCGATCTCGTCGAGGAACAGGGTACCCCGGTGGGCGATCTGGAAGAGCCCCGGCTTCGAGCGGCGAGCGTCGGTGAAGGCCCCGCGCTCGTAGCCGAACAACTCGGCTTCGAGCAGGTGTTCGGGAATCGCGGCGCAGTTGATGTCAACGAAGGGACCGCTCGCGCGGGGGCCAGCCCGGTGAATCGTGCGGGCGATGAGACCCTTGCCGGTCCCGGTCTCGCCGAGGATCAGGAGTGGCGATGGACGTCGGGCCGCGGCCTTCAGGATCTGCTGCACCCGCCCGCGTAGGCTGACGATGCCGGGGCTATCGCCGACGATCTCGGCCAGGGCGTCCATGGGCGCATCATAGCGCGATCCGCAGGCAATACCACCCACGTCGCGGCGCGAATGCAGGCCGCGTGAGCTCGGCGCGGACGAGCGCCGCGCCGGCCGCCAGCGCGCGGATCTTCTGGTTGCACATGTAGCGGGGCGACCAGCCGAAGCCGCAGTCGGGATTGACGTGGAGCTGCTCCGCCGGGCAGACCGCCAGCACGCGCCGGATGCGCCGCGCCACGTCCTCGGGAGTCTCCGGGTAGAACCCCTTCACGTCGACGACGCCGGCGCCCAGCTCGCGGTCCCGGCCGTACTCCTTCCACAGGTCCAGCTCGGTCAGCTCGCGGCCGGCGAATTCGAGCACGAACTGCTCCGCCCGCGCCTCGAGGAGGCCCGGGAAGTACGGGCGGTAGGTGCGGTCGAAGCGGGAGCGACCGAAGCGGTTGCCGAAGCAGACGTGGAAGGCGAGCTTGGCGCGAACGCCGTCGGTCGCCAGGTTGTACAGGCGCGCCATCTCCTCGCCCGAGACATTGCCGCGCGCCGGCTCATCGAGCTGGATGAAGTCGGCGCCGGCTTCCACCAGCCCCTTGAGCTCCGCGTTGATGACCTCGGCGAAGCGCTCGGCCACGTCCACCACCCCCTTGTACATCTTGCCGGGGTGGATGCGAGAGCCGAAGGTCAGCGGTCCGGCGCAGGTGGCCTTGGTGCGCTTCCGGGTATGCGCCTTCAGGTACTCGAACTCCTTGATGATGCCGAGTCCGCCCGGCGGCGTCTCGATCCGCCCGGTGGCCTCGTAGCGCGTCTGCTGATCGTAGCCCCACGGCCCCGCCTTGCGGCGCACCGGGAGGGGCTCGATGCCCTTGATGATGGCGTAGTACGAGTCCACGTAGCCGTCGAGCCGGCGGACCTCGCCGTCGGTGATGATGTCGAGCCCCGCCCGCTCCATGTCGCGGATCGCGGTGTCGGCGGCGTCGTCGAACATCTCCTCGAGGTCGGCGGGACCGTACTGGCCGGCCTCGTAGGCCTTGACGGTGGCGAACCACCAGCCGGGCTTGCCGTGGGAGCCGACGACGGTGGACGGGATCAACGGGAGATCGGCCATCCGTGGGTCCTCCTCCTCTTCGAGTCGACGACGTCGAGTATCTCATCCGCGCGGTCGAGGGCAAGCCCTCCGCGCCTCACACCGCGCCGCCGATGACCCGCATCACCGCCCGGTCCGAGTGGACATCGCCCGGCCGTCCCGCGAAGATGATCTCGCCGCGCTCGATGACGTAGAGCCGCGCCGCGAACTCCGGGACGTGGTAGATGTTGGATTCCGCGATGAGGATCGAGTGGCCGAGCCGGGTGATCGAGGCGATGCCCTCGCTCACGGCGGGGATGATGGCCGGCGACAGCCCTTCGAACGGCTCGTCCAGCAGCAGCATGTCGGCATCGAGCGCCAGCGCCCGCGCGATGGACAGCATCTTGCGCTCGCCGCCGCTCATCTCCGGTCCCTTGCGCGCCATGTAGCGGCGCAGCGCCGGAAACACGCCGTAGGCGACCTCGAGGCGCTCGGCGGCGGGCCGGCCGCCCGGGCGCGTCCACGTCGAGATCTCGATGTTCTCCGCCACCGTGAGATCGGGGAAGATGCCGCTGTCCTCGGGGGCGAAGCCGAGCCCCAGGCGGGCGATCTCGTGGGTCCGCCGTCCCTGGATCTCCTGCCCCCGGAAGGCGATGCGGCCGGCCCGGGGACGCAGGAAGCCCATGACGGCGCGGAGCGTGGTCGTCTTGCCGGCGCCGTTCCGGCCCACCAGGCACACGACCTCGCGCGCCGCCACCTCGAGGGAGACGCGGCGGAGGATGTGGCTGGCCTGGATGTAGACGTCGATCGCCGTGACGCTCAGCATGGCCCGCCGGCCTCCCCCCTCACCCTGCCCTCTCCCCCTTCGGGGGCGAGGGTTCCCGATCGAGGGGGTCGAGGTGAGAAGCGCGCGTGCGTCCGATGACGGTGTCCACGACGTCGCGGTCGGCCCTGACCCGCGCGGGCGGCCCGTCGGCGAGGACCTTGCCCTCGTGGAGCGCGATGACGCGGTCCGAGTAGCCGAAGGCGATGTCCATGTCGTGCTCGACCTGGATGATGGCGCGGAGCCCGACGCGCCGGGACGCCGTCACCAGGATCTCCATGATCGTCGTCTTGTCGGCCGTGCTGACGCCGCTGGTGGGCTCGTCGAGGAGGATGATCTCGGGCCGCAGCGCGAACGCGGACGCGACGTCCAGGAGCTTCTTGTCCCCCTGGGACAGCTGCCTGGCCACGGCGTGCCGCTTGTCGGCGAGCCGGAAGAGGTCGGCGACCTCGAGCGCGCCCTCCTCCACCTCGCGGTCGCGCGCCAGCGCCGAGAAGAGCCGGGCGCCGCGCCGGAGCCGCGAGACGACGGCGGCCTGCAGCGTCTCGAGCACGGTCAGGTCCGGGAAGATGTGGACGAGCTGGAAGCTCCGCGCCATGCCGAGCCGGGCGAGGGCCGCCGGCCCGATGCCGTGGACGTCGCGCTCCTTGAACCGGACGCTGCCCGAGGTCGGGCGGAGGGCGCCCGTCAGCACGTTGATGAGGGTCGACTTCCCGGCCCCGTTCGGCCCGATGACGGAGACGCACTCGCCGTCCTCGACGCCGAGGCTCACGCCGGCGAGGGCGCGGAAGCTCCCGTAGAACTTGGTCACGTTCCTCGCCTCGAGGATCATCGTCCCCGGTCGCTCACGTACGCGACACCTCCACCGGGCGGTTGCGCCCGAAGAGCCCCATGAGCCCGCCGGGGGCGAAGATCACGATGACGGCGAGGAGGGCGCCGAAGATCAGCCGCCAGTACACCACCACCGACATCACCGTGTCCTGGAGGAAGATGAAGACGAAGGCCCCCAGCACCGGGCCGAAGAAGCTGGCGAAGCCGCCGAGCAGGGTCATGAAGACGATGTTGCCGGACTGGGTCCAGTAGGCGAGCGTCGGGTCCACGTTGCCGGTGGGCGGCCCGAGCAGGGCGCCGCCGACGGCGGCGTAGACGCCGGAGATGACGAAGGCCCACCACCGATAGCGGGTGACGCCGAGACCGAGCGCCTCCGCCTTGGCGGGGTTGTCGCGGGTGGTGCGCAGGCACAGCCCGAAGGGCGAGTGCACGATGCGCCACATGACGAGCGTCGCCAGCGCCAGCACCGCCAGCGAGTAATAGTAGTACGGGCCGGCCAGGTACTCGGTCTTCGGCATCGCGTCGAGGCTCTGCCCGAGGAGCGAGGGGCGGAGCACGCGCATGCCCTCGTCGCCGCCGGTGAGCCGGTAGAACTTGAGGAGAAAGGTGTAGAAGAGCATTCCGAAGGCCAGCGTCAGCATGCCGAAGTAGATCTTGACGTACCGCACGCACAGCGCCCCCACGAGGGCGGCGGCCGCCGCGCCGAGGACGGCGGCGCCGACCAGGATCACCTCGAGCGAGCGCACGGGCGTGTGGGTGGTGAGGAACGCGCCGGTGTAGGCGCCGATGCCGATGAACAGCGCGTGGCCGAAGGACACGAGGCCGGCATGGCCGAAGAGGAGGTTGAGCCCGAGGAGCACCACCGCGTAGGCCATGAACGGCAGCATGAGGAGGACGTGGTAGGCGGGCGTCACCAATGGCAGGCCGAGCGCCGCGAGCGCCACCGCCGCCAGCACGGCGCGTCCCCTCACGCGGCGCTCCCGAAGAGCCCGCGGGGGCGCAGGAGGAGGACGACGATCACGATGAGGTAGATCACGAGCATCTCGAGCTCGGGGTAGACGGCGATGGCGAAGGCGCGCAGCACGCCGACCACGAGAGCGCCCACGAAGGCCCCGCGCATGCTCCCGAGGCCGCCGATCACGACCACGGCGAAGGCCTCCACGATGAGCTCGATGCCCATCTCGCTCATGGCGGCGGTGGCGGGGATGACGAGGGCGCCGCCGAGCGTGCCGAGGACGGTCCCGAGCGTGAACACGCGCGCGTAGACCCGGCGCATGTCCACGCCGAGGGCCTCGGCCATCTCGCGGTTGTCGGCGCTGGCCCGGATGATGCGCCCGAAGGCGGTGCGGGTCAGGAGCCAGCCGATCGCGAGCGCGATGAGGAGGCTCGCCGCGATCACGATGAGGTTGTAGACGGGCACCGTCGCGTCGAGCAGGCGCGCCTGGCCGTAGACGAGGTAGAGGCCGCCGGTGGAGCGCGGGGCGGTCCCCCACGTCATCCGGATCACGTCCTCCATCATGAGGACGACCGCGAAGGTCAGCAGGAGCTGGAAGCTCTCGTCCCGGTCGTAGACGAAGCGGAGGAGGCCGCGTTCGACCACGATGCCGACGAGTCCCACGAGGAGCCCCGCCACGGCGAGGGGGACGATGAAGAGCGCGGGCGGGCCCCCGGCCGCGGTGAACGCGGTGACGGCGGAGACGCCGGCGTAGGCGCCGAGGGCGTAGAACGATCCGCAGGCGAGGTTGAAGATCTTCTGCACGCCGAAGACCACCTGCAGTCCGGCCGCGACCAGGAAGAGGATGGCGGCGTGGAAGACGCCGCTCATGAGGATGTTGACGAGGTTCCCGGTCACGGGACGGGGATCATGGCCTCAGGTCTTCCAGCCGCTGATCCAGTCGAAGAGCTTGGCGCCGGGGGGCTTCATCGCCACCTTGGTCGACACGACCTCGATCGGGTCGATGGTGACGAAGTCGTAGCTGTTCTTGTGGGTCGTGATGCCCTGGTAGAAGCTACACATCTGGACGTGGTCCTCGCGCCAGCTCCGCTTGCCCGAGAGAGACTCGACCTCGATGCCTTCCAGCGCCTTGACGAGCTGCGGCTTGGACGGCCACTGGCCCGCCGAGGCGTAGGCCTTCTCCGCCGCGGCCTTGTAGGACTCGGCGCAGAAGTAGGCGTGGTCGCACTCGTAGGGCGGGTACTCGTTGTACTTGGCCTTGTACTCACGGACGAACTGCTTGAGGAGCGGGCTGCCCTTGGGATCGTCGAAGTACATGGTGTTGTAGCCGAGCAGCAGGCCCTCCGGCGTGAACTCCTTCTTGAGCGAGTCGTGGACGCCGCCCGCGGTGGTGAAGACCCCCCTCATGCTCTTGAAGAGGCCGACGGCGGCCGCCTGCTTCATGATGATGGTCGCGTCCCCCGACCAGAACGAGCACATCAGCAGGTCGGCCTTCGACTGCTGGATGGCCGCGATGTGCGAGGTGAAGTCGGTCACCCCGAGCTTGGGGAACAGCTCGAGGACGAACCTGGCATCCGGGATGTAGCGCTTGAGCACGTGCTGGTAGGTCTCCCAGCAGTCGTGGCCGTAGGAGTAGTCGTTGCCGATGCCGGCGACGGTCTTGACGCCCTTGAAGTACTTCGGCGTCAGGATGCCGGCGACGATGGCCTCGACCTCGTTGTCCACGCTCTTGAACGCCCACCGGGGATTGGGCATGGTCTCCTC
>WNGB01015288.1_pt1 | contig 10172 bp, 8 predicted proteins | sample 5400681 | NCBI WGS metagenome assembly WNGB01 (sample SAMN13153367, study PRJNA577476) | soil metagenome | isolation source: 115 cm soil or saprolite under grassland replicate 2 | place: USA:California | collected 2016-06-15
CCATGCCAGCCGACATCCGCCACCAAGGCTACGCACCCAAACGCTCCATGCTCCTGGTCTGGGAAAACGCCGACACCAACCTCCCCCACCTCATCTCCACCGGCCAACTCCCCACCAACCCCATCGACTACTAACCAGGGATGGCGGGGCTCGAACCGGGTCCCGGGCGGCGGCGATGGCGGCTCGGAGCCGAGCCCAGGCGAGGTTCCCGGCGGCGGCGATGGCGGCTCGGAGCCGTGGTCGGGCGAGCGCCAGGCGCCGAGCTCCGAGCCGGCGCACGGGCGCGCGGACCTGAGGCACGCGAGGGCGTAGGGTGCCTGGTACCTGGTCTTGCTCGGCCTGGGCGGTGGTGATGCCGGCGACCCTGTGGGGCCTGGTCGCCGATCGGCTCGGGATCAGCTTCTCCCGGTCGAGCGGCGCCTGATCACCGACCAGCGGCTCGTCGCGGCCGCCGACACCGAGGGCGAGGGCGAGAGGATGGGCTCGCGGTTCTCCAGCGTGGAGGAGGTCTCCCGCCGGCTCCAAGCGACCGGCTACCTGCCCGACCCGACCATCGCCGCGGTCGCGTTCCTGGCCGACCGGCTCGACAAGCCGATCCTGGCCGAGGGCCCGGCCGGCGTCGGCAAGACCGGGCTGGCGCTGGCGCTGGCCGAGGCGACCGGGTCGCGGCTGCTGCGGCTGCAGTGCTACGAGGGCCTGGACGAGGCCAAGGCGCTGTACGAGTGGAACTACAAGAAGCAGCTGCTGCGCATCCAGGCCGACCAGCGCCAGACCGGCTGGCAGGACCTGGAGGCCGACATCTTCACCGAGTCGTTCCTGCTGGAGCGCCCCCTGCTGGCGGCGATCCGCTCGAGCGAGCCGGTGGTGCTGCTGGTCGACGAGGTCGACCGGGTCGAGGTCGAGACCGAGGCGCTGCTGCTGGAGGTGCTCGGCGACTTCCAGGTGTCGATCCCCGAGCTCGGCACCATCGCCGCCACCCGCCTGCCGCTGGTGGTGCTGACCTCCAACGCCACCCGCGAGCTGTCCGAGGCGCTGCGGCGCCGCTGCCTGTACCTGCCGGTGGAGTACCCGACCCTTGACCGCGAGCGCGAGATCGTGCGAGCGCGCGTCCCCGACCTGGACGAGTCGCTGGCCGACCAGGTCGCGCGGGTGGTGGGCTGGCTGCGGCGACTGGAGCTGAAGAAGCCGCCGTCGGTGTCGGAGTCGATCGACTGGGCGCGGACGCTGGTGGTGCTGGGCGCGCACACCCTCGACGAGGCGACCATCCAGCAGACCCTCCAGGTGGTCCTCAAGCACCAGCGCGACCTGGAGCGGGCCCGCGCCCAGCTCGGCGGCCGGGCGCGCTGAGGCCACCGTCGTGGTGGGCGGCTCAGGAGATCTCGTACACGCAGTCGGCGAGCTGGCGCAGGTTGGCGACCTCGAAGACGCGGTCGCAGTGGTGCGTGTACAGGCCCATCACCGAGTCGGTGGTGTCCCAGTGCCGGCGCGGCTCCGGGTTGAGCCAGTAGAGGCGGCGCGAGCGGGCGCGGAGCTGGCGAAGCGTCTCCACGCCGGGGTCTCGGTAGTTGCCGCGGGCGTCGCCCATCACGATCAGGGTGCTGCGGCCGTCGACGTCGCCGCCGTAGCGCTCGGCGAAGCGCTCCAGCACCTGGCCGTAGTGGCTGTGCCCGTCGTCGGCGACCACCTTGGCGCGGGCGAAGGTCGCGCGCAGGTCCAGGCCGCACTCGCTGGATGCCAGCAGGCCGGTCAGCTCGTCGATGCCGTCGACGAACGCGAACGAGCGCAGCCTGCCCAGCTCCTGGCTCATCGCGTACAGCAGCGACAAGGAGAACTCGGCGAACTCCACAACCGACCCGGACACGTCGGCGAGCACGAACAGGTCGGGCCTGGTGGCATGGCGGGCCCGGAACGCCGGCTCGACCGGGACGCCGCCGTACTGCAACGAGCGGCGCACGGTCCGGCGCACGTCGAGCCGGCCGCGGTTGCGCCGGCGGCGCTTGGCGGCGACCCTGGCCGCCAGCTTGCGCGCCAGCGGGCGGACCGCCTGGCGCAGATCCTCGAGCTGGGTGGTGGAGGCGCCGAGGAAGTCGACGTCGTCGAGGCGGCGCTCCCGGTACAGCTCCGCGGCGTCCTCGGCGCCGGTCCGGGCGGCCAGCCGGTGGCGGACGCGCTCGGCGAGCATGCGGCGGAACTCCTCAAGGCGGCGCTCCAGCCGCTCCCGCTCCAGCCGGGCGTCAAGCGGGTTGGCGCCGGCCGCGTCCGCGGCCAGCCGCTCGGCCATGGCCATCTGGATGAGGCGGTACAGCTCCAGCTGCCGCATGATCCTGTACATGAAGTAGCGCTCGGTGCCCTCGGGCTGGCCTTCCATCCCGCCGAAGCTGTCAACGGCCAGGCCGGCGAGGGCGGCCATGGCCGCCTCGTCGTCGTGGCGGAGCGCGTCCAGCAGGGCCTCCAGCAGCTCGGTCGACGGCTGGGCGCCGCCGTCCGCCTCGGGCGCCACGGCGGGCTCGCCGTCGGTCGCCCCGCCGTTGCCGGGGACGCGCACACCGGTCCCGCCTGCGGCTGGGGGCTCCGGCTGGGCGCGGGTCAGCGGGAAGCAGACGTCGAACAGGACGTTGAAGGTCGCCCGGTCCTCCGCCCGCTTGATCAGGGTCGCCGCCAGCGCGGCCCGGAACTGCGCCCGGTCGGCGAGCTCGACGTGGCGCAGGCAGTCGAAGGCGTCCAGGACCTCCACCATGGACACGGGCACCCGCGCGTCCCGCAGCCGGTGGAAGAATCCCAGCAGCGAGGTCTCCAGGGAACCGGGTCTCGTCGCCAAATTCGTACCTTATGGGCAAGTTCGGGCACTTCAGAGCAAGGATAGCTGATGGACGTGCCGCGGCCAACGGTCGCTCCCCCCGGTCGCCTGGTCCGCCTCGGGGTGGTGCTGGACACTCGCAACCCGATCGAGCGGCTGCTCGAGGTGGCCCGCATGTGCGACCGGGCCGGCATCGGCGCCTTGTGGGTCGAGGACGTCCCGGAGGACCCTTGGGCCGGGGCTGATGCCGGGGCCCCGGGGGCAGGTGCGGGGTCCGGGAGTGGCGCGGCGCGGGTGGATGCGTGGACGGCGCTGGCGCTGCTGGCGGGCGAGGTCCGCAGAGCACGGATCGGCGCCGTGCTGGACGTCGCGGCCTGGGCGCCCGCGCGGCTGGCGCGCATGGCGGCGACGCTGGGGGTGCTGACCGGCGGCCGCCTGGAGCTGACCCTGCGGGCGGCCGCGCCGACGGCCGGGGCCGCGGTCCTGGCCTTCCGGGAGGCCCTGGCCGCCACGACCGTTCCGGCGATGCTGACGCCCGCAGCCGGGAGCGTGGCCGCCGGCCCGGCGGTGATGCTCGCCGCCGGGGGCCTGGGCCCTGGCGCCGTGGTCCAGCCCGCCGAGCCGCCCACCATCGGCGTGGAGCTCGCCCCGCTGGGCCGGTCGGAGGCCGGCCCGCCGCAGGGCTCCCAGGCCGGTGCGCCGGCCCCCACCGCAGCGCGCGAGGCGCCGGCGCCGCCCGAGCCGCCGGCCGAGGTGGTGGCGGTGGTGGACGACCTGGTGCTGCCGACGGCGCCGCTGGCGGCGACCATGGCCGCGGCGGCGGGCGCGCGCCAGGCGGCGCTGCGGGCGGGACGCGGCCCTGGGACGCTCGGGGTCGCCGCCAGGCTGCCGGTGTCGGTGGGCCGGACGGTCGCCGAGGCGCAGGCCCGCTGGGAGGCCGAGCCCGCCTTCGCGGCGCTCGGCGCCTCCGAGCAGGCGGGCCTGTTCGGGACCATGGAGCGGTGCCACGACCGCGTGGTGGCGCTGGCGCACGCGGGGGTCAGCGACCTGCGCTGCCTGCTGCCCAACGCCATCGACATCCACGACGTGATCGCGCAGCTCACCGCCATGACGATCGGCTCCGTGGACAAGCTGGTCCCCGGGGCGCCCCGCACCGGGGTCCCGGAGCCGCCCGCCGGCTGGGGCGGGCGCTCGCGGTTCCCGCGGCCGAACTGACCCGCGCTCCCCCGGCGGGACGCCCGCGGCCAGGCGCCGCCGGCCCAGCGGTCCCCGCGGTCCCGCGGCCAGGCGGCCCACGATGCGGAGCTCGACCCGCTTGCCGATGGCGATACCATCCCAAACAGCACGCGGTTGCGCCTAGGGTTCCGTCCCCGGCCCGACTCCCACCAACGCCACCGCTGACAACCAGGACCGGGGAGGCTGGACCGAGCGGCGCCAGGGCACCTCCGGTCGGCGCCCACACCTGCAGGGGAGAAAAGCCCAGAGGGCCTCGTTCGCCGTGCTCCGGACTCGGAGCTTGGACGAAAGGAGCCTCCGTGGCGGCCCCCATCCCCACGATCATGGTCGGCGCGGTGCTGCTGGCCGCCGTCCTGCACGCCGTCTGGAACAGCCTGGCGAAAGCCATCGGCGACCAGCTGATCGGCTTTATGCTCATCGACGTCACGGGCGTGGCGCTCTGCCTGGCGGCCATGCCGGCGCTGGCGGCGCCGGCGGTGGCGAGCTGGCCGTTCATCGGCGCCTCCGCCTGCCTGCACATGGGCTACAAGCTGGTGCTGATGCGCAGCTACAAGCTCGGCGACCTCAGCCAGGTGTACCCGCTGGCCCGCGGGGTGGCGCCACTGCTGGTGGCCGGGTTCGCCGCGGCGTTCGTCGGCGAGCGGCTCGGCCCGCCGCAGCTCGGTGGGATCCTGCTGGTCTCGGTCGGGCTGGCCAGCCTGGCGCTCGGCGGCAGCCGACCGACGGCCGCGGAGCGGCCCGCGATCGCCTTCGCGCTCGCCACCGGCGCCTTCATCGCCGCCTACACCGTGACCGACGGGCTCGGGGTGCGACATGCGGGTACCGCGCTCGGCTACGCCGCCTGGCTGTTCCTGCTGGACGGCGTCCCCATCCCGCTGTACGTGCTGGCCACCCGCCGCGGCACGCTCGGCTCGTCGCTGCGGCCGACCTGGCGCAAGGGCGCGGCCAGCGGGGTGCTAGCGCTGGTCGCCTACAGCCTGGTGCTGTGGGCCCAGACCCGAGGCGCGCTGGCCGCGGTCGCCGCCCTGCGCGAGACCAGCGTGATCATCGCCGCCGCCATCGGCACGGTCGTCCTCGGCGAGCGCTTCGGTCGCGTCCGCGTGCTGGCCGCCACCCTGGTCGCCGCCGGCATCCTGCTGCTGAACCTTCCCTGAGCGCGGCTCAGGGCGCCGTGGCGCGCATGGCGGCCCGGACGGTGCGGGCCAGCAGCAGGGCGCCCCCGATCCCCACCACCGTCAGCACGGCCAGCCAGGAGTCGATCGTGGAGAACGCGGTCGCCGAGGCGTGCTCGCGCGGGTGCGCGGCCAGGGTCAGGAACAGGCTGCCGAACACCGCCACCCCGATCACCTGGGAGAGCTGGATCGTGGTGGTGAGCAGGCCGCTGGCGTCGGCCGCCTCGGAGCGCGGCACGCGCACCAGCGCCTGGGTCACCAGCGGGCTGAACGCCGCCCCGAAGGCCGCGCCGTAGACCACCAGCAGCAGGAACAGCCAGATACCGCCGCGGCCGCCCGTGCGCAGGTCCAGGGCCAGGCCCAGATAGGCCAGCGTCCCGATGGCCAGGCCGGCCGGCGTGAGGGCGTGGTGGATCCGGCTCGGCAGGCGGCGCCACCAGTAGCCCATGGCGCCGAACGCCGCCGCGCCCGGCGCGAACGTCAGGCCGGCCCGCAGCGCGCTGTCGCCGAGCCCCTGCTGCAGGTGCAGCGCGAAGCTGAACAGGAACCCGCCGTACCCGATCATCGCGGCGGTCAGCGCCGCCAGCCCGGCCGCCAGGCCCGGCGAGGCCAGCACGCCCAGGTTGAGCAGCGGGTCGCCGCCGCGCGCGGCGATGGACCGCTCGACCGTCACGAACACCACCGCCAGCACCACGCCGGCGGCAAGGCTCGCCCAGGTCCACGTCGGCCAGCCCTCCTGGTGGCCGAGGACCAGCGGCAGCACGATCAGCAGCACGGCCGTGGACGCGGTCGCCAGTCCCACCAGGTCGAGCCGGCGCCCGCCGGGGACGTGGTCGGCGGGTACCAGGCGGGGCACCAGCAGCGCCGCCGCCACGCCCACCGGCACGTTGACCAGGAACACCGGGCGCCAGGTTGCGCCGAACAGGTTGGCGCTCACCAGCAGCCCGCCGACCACCTGGCCGACCACCGCGCCGCTTGCCAGCGTCGCCGCGTAGACGCCGAGCGCGCGGGTGCGGGCGGCGCCCGAGAACTGCCGCTGGATGACGCTGAGGATCTGCGGAACCATCAGCGCGGCGCCGGCGCCCTGCACGAACCGGGCGGTGACCAGCATGCCGGTGCTGGGCGCCAGTCCGCAGGCCAGCGACGCCAGCGTGAAGGTCGCGAGCCCGGCGAGGAACACGTTGCGGTGTCCTCGCAGGTCGCCCAGGCGCGCGCCGGTGATGAGCAGCATCGCGTAGGTGATCGTGTAGCCGGCGACCACCAGCTGGATGGCCGCGCCGGACGCGCTCAGCCTGGCCTGGATGGTGGGGATGGCGACGTTGACGATGGTCACGTCGAGCAGCGCCATGAACTGGCCGGTGATGAGCACGATGAGCATCAGCCAGCGGCGCCGGTCGGAGCTGTCACTGCCCGGCGCTATGGTGGCTGTGGCGCCTGGCATGGTCCGGCCAGGCCGTGGGGTGGAGGTCGAGGTCGTCATGACGTTCAGTCTGCGAGGGTCCTCAACCGGTTACCAGGAGCGTCGTTATCCTGGTATTGGTACTACCTGGCACTACGGACCGCCGCATCGCACACTGGGGGCATGACGATGATCGACGAGCGGCCGAGGAGCCCGAGGTCGCCGGCCCACCGCAACGGCGACGACAACGGCAACGGCGCGCTGCACCCGGGGCGGCGCACGGAGCTGGCCGAGTTCCTGCGTGCCAGGCGGGGGCGGATCACCCCGACCGACGTGGGCCTGCCGCCCGGGCTGCGCCGCCGCACCCCGGGGCTTCGCCGCGAGGAGGTGGCCCAGCTCGCCGGGGTCGGGGTGACCTGGTACACCTGGCTCGAGCAGGGCCGGCCGATCCGCGCCAGCGTGCAGGTGCTGGACGCGATCGCCCGCACGCTGCGGCTGGACCAGGCCGAGATCGAGCATCTCTACCGGCTCGCCGAGGTGCCGGCCGCGCCCGCCGAGGCGGCGCCGGCGCTCTGCCCGGAGGTCGTGCGTGAGATCCTCGAGTCGCTGGAGCCGCTGCCCGCCATGCTGCTGAACGCCCGCTACGACATCCTCGCGGCCAACCAGGCGCACGAGGACCTGTTCTGGGTGTGGCATCGCGACCTGCGGTGCGAGCACACCAACGTGCTGTGGTGCTGCTTCGCCCACCCTGAGGCGCGGCGGCACTTCCTGAACTTCGACCAGGAGGCGCCGCTGCTGGTCGCCACGCTGCGCGCCTCGTTCGGGCAGCACCTGAAGGAGCCCGCCTGGACCGAGTTCATCCACAAGCTGTGCGCCCGCAGCCCCGAGTTCGCTGAGCTGTGGGCCCGCCAGGAGGTGGCCAGCCCGGGGTCCCGCACCAAGACGTTCCTGCACCCCGACGCCGGGCTGCTGCGGCTGCGGTCCACCAGCCTGGCCGTGGCCGACATGCCAGAGGCGCGCATCGTGGTCTATACGCCGACCGACCAGGAGACCCGCCGGCGGCTGCCGCTGACGCGGCGGACCCGTCGCTCCGCCGTCGGCGCCCCAGCGCCCTAGCCTGGCGGGCTGGTCGCGCGGCGGTAGCGGTCGGCCAGCGCTCGGAGCTGGTCGAGCAGCTCCGAAGGCTCGTGGACCTCGAAGTCGACGTCGAGCATCCCGAGGTAAACGGCGAGCATCTGGGGGGTGTCGGAGCCGACATCGACGATGCAGGTGCGGTCGTCGACCGCCTCCACCAGGACCGCCGGCGGGAGTCCCCTGGCGACCAAAGCGGTACCGGGCGCGTGCGCCAGCACCCGCGCCCGGTACCGCCACGTGGCCGACCCCACGCCGCGCAACAAATAGGTCGCCACGTCGCCGTCGGGCGGGTCGCGCGGGGCGAACCGCGGCCCGGTCGGGATGCGCGGGGCCATGCGGTCAGCGCGGAAGGTCCGCCAGTCCCCCCGGTCGGCGTCCCAGGCCACCAGGTACCAGCGGCCGCGATCGTGGACCAGGCGGTGCGGCTCGACGGTGCGCAGGCTCGCCGACCCGTCGTGAGCGCGGTAGTCGAACCGTAGCCGCTGGTGGTCGCGGCAGGCTCCGGCGACGGCGGTCAGCACCTCGGCGTCGACGGTCGGGCCGGTGGTGGGGATCTCCACGGTGGCCGCCTGCACCGCCCGGACCCGGTGGCGCAGCCGCGACGGCAGGAGCTGCTCGAGCTTGACCAGCGCGCGCAGGGACGTCTCCTGGATGCCGGTCACGCTGCCACCCGCGGCGGTGCGCAGCCCGACGGCGACCGCGACGGCTTCGTCGTCGTCCAGCAGCAGCGGCGGCAGAGCCGCGCCCGCGCCGAGCCGGTAGCCACCCGCCACACCGGGGGTCGCGTGCACCGGGTACCCGAGGCCGCGCAGCCGTTCCACGTCGTTGCGGACGGTCCTGGTGGTCACCCCGAGCCGGTCGGCCAGCTCCGGGCCGGGCCAGTCCCGCCGCGCCTGGAGCAGCGACAGCAGGCGCAGCAGTCGTGCCGATGTCCGCAAGGTCATATCGAAAGCATTCTGCCCGGCATCGAGGAACGATTCCTTCCGCAATAGCTGGCACGCTACCACGATCAGTCGTCCGCGAGTCGCAGGAAAGGAGTCCGCGGTGTCCGACGCGACAGCCACTGACACGACGGAGATCCGGCCGTTCCGGATCATGATCCCCCAGGCCGACCTGGATGACCTGAGCGATCGGTTGGCCCGCACCCGCTGGCCCGACGAGCTGCCCGGGGTGGGCTGGAGTCGAGGCGTCCCCCTGGACTACCTGCGGCGGCTCGCCGAGTACTGGCGTGGCGGCTACGACTGGCGCGCCGGTGAGGGCGAGCTGAACCAGTTCCCGCAGTTCGCCACGACGATCGACGGTCAGCGCATCCACTTCCTGCACGTCATTTCGCCCGAGCCCGACGCGCTGCCGCTGATCGTCACCCACGGCTACCCCAGCTCGATCGTGGAGTTCACGCGGATCATCGGGCCGCTCACCGACCCCGGCGCCCACGGTGGGGACCCGGCCGACGCCTTCCACGTGGTGGCGCCATCGGTGCCAGGCTTCGGCTTCTCCACCCCGGTCCGGCAACCAGGGTGGGAGGTCTCCCGTACCGCCAGGGCGTTCGCCGAGCTGATGGTCCGCTTGGGCTATGAGCGCTACGGGGCCCACGGCGGCGACATCGGCGCGGGAGTGGCCGGCCTGCTGGGCGCCACCCAACCCGCTCGCGTGGTCGGCACGCACACGCTCAGCGACGCCCGCGGGGTTGCGCTGGCCGGCGTCTATTTCCCGTTGCCGCCCGACCTGGACGATGCCGACACCCAGCGCCTCCAGGAGCGGCAACGACAGTGGGCCGACGCCAAGGGCTACCTCGACATCCAGTCCACCCGGCCGCAGACGCTGGCCTATGCGCTCACCGACTCGCCCGCCGGCCAGCTCGCCTGGATCGTCGAGAAGTTCAAGGAGTGGACCGACGAGGAGGCCGAGCTGCCCGAGGACGGGGTCGGCCGGGACCAGCTGCTCACCAACATCAGCCTGTACTGGTTCACCCGCAGCGGCGCGTCCGCGGCCCGCTTCATCTACGAGGGCGCGCACGGCGGCCCCGAATGGGGGTCAGCGCCCACCGCCGAGCCGGCGCCGCAAGGCCTGGCGCTGTTCGGCGGCGACGATCTCCTCCGCCGGGTGATGGACCCCGACCACAAGATCGAGCACTGGTCGGAGTTCGAGCGCGGCGGTCACTTCCCCGCCATGGAGGTCCCCGGCCTGCTCGTGGGCGACATCCGTGCCTTCTTCCGCCGCTACCGCTGACCCCACCGGCACGCGGTGGTCATGGTTGTGGGTCTTGGGCCTGGCCGGGGCTCTCCGTGGTCGGGCTGGTGGGTGGTCAGAGGGGGCCGTAGCCGATGTGGATGTGGTGCTGGTGGGCTTGGTTGGTGAAGTAGGGGCGGTGGCCGAGCGGGATCGGGGAGCCGATCTCGGTGGGGCGTAGGGGGCCTTGGAGGTGGTCCAGCCA
>WNGB01026642.1_pt1 | contig 10172 bp, 7 predicted proteins | sample 5400681 | NCBI WGS metagenome assembly WNGB01 (sample SAMN13153367, study PRJNA577476) | soil metagenome | isolation source: 115 cm soil or saprolite under grassland replicate 2 | place: USA:California | collected 2016-06-15
GCCGGCGTGCGCATGCCCGGCGCGCCAGAGATTCTGGCGCAGCGGGTTGGCCATGTATTCCGGGTCTCCGGCCAGCAGCCGCAAAAGGCTGACCCCTCCGAGCATCACCGTGGGCAGCACGACCAGGAGAATCCCCGCCGTGCGCCGCGACTCTCTCTCCATCGGTCACCTCCTTCGCTTCGCACCGGAGATTAGACTAGTCACAGTCGTGTCCTCCCTGCGCCGTTCCCTCCGGGAGATTCGCGGCACCGATCTTCTCGTGGCGCTCGGCGTCGCGGTCCTCTACGTGGCCGCCGCCAAGCTCGGGCTGGCCCTCGCGTTCCAGGCGGCGCAGGTGAGCGCGGTGTGGCCTCCGACCGGCCTCGCGCTGGCCGCGCTCCTCCGCTTCGGTCCGCGCGCCGCGCCGGGAGTCCTGCTCGGCGCCTTCGTCGCCAACGCGACCGCCGGAGAGCCGCTGTGGGTCGCCGCCGGCATCGGAGTCGGCAACACGCTCGAGGCGGCGGTGGGAGCGACTCTCCTCTCGCACCTCGGATTCGACGGGTGTCTCGCGCGCCTCCGCGACGCTCTGGCGCTTCTCGGCGCGGCGATCGTGAGCCCGGCAATCGCCGCCACGGTCGGAGTGACTTGCCTGGGCGCCGGCGGCGTCCAGCCTGCGAGCAGCCTGCAGGGACTCTGGCGCGTCTGGTGGTTGGGCGACGCGCTCGGAGATCTCGTCGTCGCTCCGCTCCTCCTCGTGTGGACGGCCAGGCAGACGCTTCCGCGCCGTCGCGGTGCCGCAGTCGAGCCATTTGCGCTCCTGGCCGCCCTCTTCGCCGCGAGCGCGATCGCCTTCGGCCAGGTCCCGCCCTCGCCGGCGCTCGAGTACGTCACCTTTCCGATCGCCATCTGGGCGGCGCTGCGTTTCGGGCCGCTGGCCACCGCGACCGTGACGGCGGGGACCTACGCGGTCGCCGTCTGGGCGACTCACCGAGGCCTGGGACCGTTCGCCGGCGCCGGTCCGGAGGGCGGACTCGTCCCGCTCCAGGCCTTCATGGCGGTGTTCGCCATGACGGCGCTTCTCCTCGGCGCGATCGCCGCGCAGCATCGCCAGGCTCGCGAGAGCGCGCAGTTGAGCGAGAGCCGGCTGATCCTCGCGCTGCGCGCCGCCGGTATGGGGGCGTGGGACTGGAATGTGGCGACGGGCGAGGTGAGATTGTCCGGAGAGCTCGAGCCGCTCCACGGGCTCCTCAGCGGAGACTTCGCGGGCACGTACGAGACGCTCCGCGCCTTAATTCATCCCAACGACCGTGACCGCGTGGAATCGGAGATCAAGAAATCGCTCGAGACCCACGTGCCCTACGAGGCAGAGTTCCGAATCCGCGGATCGGACGGCGTCGAGAGGTGGACCGACACGCGCGGCCAGGTCGTGGAGGACGACGAGGGCAATGCCGTCCGCATGGTGGGTGTCGGCAAGTTCCTCGCGATGCTTTCCCACGAGCTGCGCAACCCGCTCGCACCGATCCTTCACGCGGTCGAGCTCCTCGGGCACGACGATCCCCGCCTGGTGTCGAAGGCGCGCGAGATCATCGGCCGCCAGTCCGAGCACCTGACCCGGCTCGTCGACGATCTTCTCGACGTGTCGCGGATCACCCGCGGCACGGTGCGGCTCTCGAGGCACCGGGTCGCGCTGAAGGACGTCGTGGACGGCGCGGTCGACACCTGGCGTCACCTGATCGCGCAGCGGCGACAGGAGTTCTCCGTCGAGCTTCCCGAGGGACCGGTGTTCGTCGATGCCGATCCGACCCGGCTCGCTCAGATCATCTCCAACCTGCTCCACAACGCCGCCAAGTTCACGCCGGAAGGGGGCCGGATCGCGATCAATGCGGCGCGAGAGGACGGAAGAATCGAGCTCACGGTGCGCGACGAAGGGCGGGGCATCGCTCGCGAGGACCTCGAGCGCGTGTTCGAGCTCTTCGTGCAGGGTCTGCCGTCGCTCGACCGGACCCAGGGCGGGCTCGGGCTGGGGCTCACGCTGGCGCGGCGGCTCGCGGAGCTTCACGACGGCACGCTGGAAGCCGCGAGCGAGGGCGCGGGACGCGGCAGCGAGTTCGTCCTGCGCATTCCGGAGGCGGCAGCAGAGGCGGAGATTGTCTCCCGGGAGGAGACGTCACCGGTTCCTTCCCTTCCGGTCGAATCCGGTCGAAAGCGACGGGTTCTCGTCGTCGACGACAACGCCGACGCACGCGACGCCATGCGGTTCCTGCTGGAGGACGAGGGACACGAAGTGCGAAGCGCCGGCGACGGTCCGGGCGCCATCGAAGAAGCTCAGAGCTTCCTGCCGGAGGTCGTGCTGCTCGACATCGGCCTGCCGGGAATGGACGGCTACGAGGTTGCCCGCGCCCTGCGCGCCGTGCCCGGGTGCGAGCGCGCGTCGATCGTCGCGGTGTCGGGATATGGCCAGGCCGAGGACCGTGCGCGTTCCCGCGTCGCCGGGTTCGACGAGCATCTCCTCAAACCCGTCTCTCCCGAACGGCTGCTCGAGATCGTCCAGCGAAACTAAGCCACCCGCACCTGCTTTCGCGCCGTCGGCGCGACGCGTTCGTGCGGCGTCAGGATTCCGCGGAAGTTCAGGGGATCGGCCGCGGAGACCGCGAGAGCGGGGGTGTCCGTGCGTCTTCGAACCGCGCGCAAGAGAGGGATCGCCTCCGGCAGCGCGTACTGTTCGCCGTCGAAGCCGCCGACGAAGCGCCCACCCCGGATCTCTCCCCGGGCTTCGAGAGTCCGGAGCACGCGGGCGACGTCGCGCCAGGGCAGCGGCTGCTTCTCGCGCGCGAGGGTCTTGCGGAAGACGATCCCGGTCCGGGCGAGAAGCCGCCGCGCGAGGAACTCGGGAGACGCGGGCCGACTCGTCTCGCGAGAGAGCACGCTCCATCGCCCCGACGTCAGAGCTCCCGGCCGGCGTCTCCAGGCGGGCACGAGGAACCAGCGCAGTCCGCTGAACGAGTCGCACGTCACGCGGCCGAGCGCGATCAGCTCGGTCAGCCCTTCCTCGACGAGATCGCGGGCGAAGCTCGTCCTTCGCGCGATCTCCGGGACGAACATCGCGCCGCGCGAGACCAGGGCCTTTTCGACCTCGAGAGCGGTCCTCGAGGGCTCGCGGGCCGGAGCCGGCCCCTGCGCGGCGACTGCAAACAGCGACGTCCATTCTTCCAGGTCTTCGCGTATCACGAGACAGATGGGAGTCCGCCGGATCGCAGATGTACCCGCGCCCCAGAGCCGGCCCCACGCGACCTCTCCCGAGAACGTGAGCTGATCCAGCCATTCCCGCCGGTACCCGCGAACGCGCGACGGCAGCACGCTCCCCTCCCAGGCCGCCGCGGGGATCTCGAAGCCGGAGAGCTGCGCGACCGCTTCCGCCACTCCGCGCGGACCTTCGAGGCGATGCGCCGGATCGACGTGCTGCCAGCACGCCAGGAAGCGGAGAAACTCCGCTGCGGTAACGGGCTCGATCTCCCGGCGCAAGCGGTCGAGCGTGTAGTGGTGGATGCGCGCCAGCAGGCGGCGGTTGCACCACGCCTGTCGTCCGTCGATCCGGGTGCGCAGCACGCTTCCCTCGCCTTCGAGCTCGAGGAAGAGCGGATCGTCGCCGGCGACCGGGCCGAGCGCCTCCATCCGTCCCTTGAGGACCGACTTCGGGTCGCGCGACGCTTCCTTTGCGAACCAGCGCTCCCCCTCTGAGACGACGCGGCCGCCCGCGGCGAGCTCGTCCAACCACGGCTGCCAGGGTCTCCCCTCTTCCGCCGTGACGTAACCCATCCAGAGGAGCGCCTCGTGAACCTCCTCGGCGTCCACCGGCTGCGGCCAAGCCTCCTCGCGCACCCGAGCGATCGCGTCGGCATCGAGAGTTCCGAGCTCGTCTGCGGAGCGAACGTCGAGGACGCGCCGGGAGTGCACGGCCTGCGTGCGCCGCTCCTCGAGCGGCGCGTCGTCCAAGAACGAATACGGCTGCGAGGAGAGGATGCCGCGCGCGAACGCGGAAGGCTCGACCGTATCGACCGCTCTCCGTTCGATCGAGCCGTCTCTCAGTCCGCGCAGCACTTCGACGAATCCGTCGGCGTCCATCGCCTCAGTCAGGCAGTCCTCGACCGTCTGTGCGACGATGGGATGTTCCATCGGAACAGGGAGCGGGCCGCCCGGCAGCGTTTCGGGACAGGCGAGGACCTGCGGGAACGCGGCGGCCAGCAGATCGTTCGCGCGCATCCGGAGCAGGTTCGCCGGGACTCTCTTGCCGTTCCGGGATCGCTCGAGAAGAAGGGAGCGCTGCGCGTTCCAGCGCCACCGTGTCTCGAACATGGGCGTTGGAAGGAGCGCCTGGACGAGGACCTCGCGCGCGCTCGCGGGATGCAGGTAGTCGAAGACGTCGTCCAACGGGAAGCTGTGCTGAGAGCCGAGCGAGAGGACGATCGCCTCCTCGTTCGCCGCGGCCTGCAGCTCGAACCCGAAGCCGACGCAGAATTTCTTTCGCAGCGCCAGTCCCCAGGCGCGGTTGATCTTCGAGCCGAACGGCGCGTGCACGACGAGCTGCATGCCGCCGCTCTCGTCGAAGAAGCGCTCGAGGATCACGCGCTTCTGCGAAGGTACGTCGCCGAGCATCCGGCGGCCGGCGCCGACGTAGTCCGCGATCTGGACCGCCGCGCCCTCGGGCAGCGCATTTCCACATGCCGATCGCAGAGAAGTCGCGGCGTCGACTTCCGGCCCCGCGCACTCTTCGCGCAAGGTTCCGATCTCGGCGGCGAGCTCCCGCGTTCGCCCCGGACCCTCGCCCAGCCAGAACGGCAGGCTGGGAGGCTGCCCCTTCGCGTCGGCGACCCGGACGGTGCCCGGCTCCACGCGGAGAATGCGCCACGAGGCGTTGCCGAGCTGGAAGATGTCTCCTCCGTTCGACTCGATCGCCCAGTCCTCGTTGACCGTCCCGACGAGGGTGCCCTCCGGCTCCAGCCGCACCTGGTAGTCCGCGGTGTCCGGGATCGCTCCGCCCGACAGCAGCGCGGTGAGCCTCGCGCGCCGGGTGGCCATCAAGCGGCCGTTCACACCGTCGCGATGGAGGAGAGCTCCACGCCCCTTCGCGTGGAGCGCCACGACCCGATCGAAATCGCTTCGGTCGAGATCGCGATACGGCCAGGCGGTCCGAAGGAGATCGAACAACGTCTCCTCGTCCCACGGCTCGGCGACGCAGGACGCGACGATCTGCTGGGCGAGGATGTCGAGGGGCCTCGGAGGCATCGGTGTGCGATCGAGGACCGCGCCCCGAATGCACCGAAGGAGCGCCGCGGCCTCGACCAGCTCGTCCAGCGTGAGCGGGAAGAGGCGACCTTTCGGGATTTTTTTCAGTACGTGACCCGAGCGACCCACGCGCTGGAGAAACGTGGCGATCGAGCGGGTCGCTCCGACCTGGACGACGAGATCGACGTCGCCGATGTCGATTCCCAGCTCGAGCGACGCGGTTGCGACGAGAGCCCGGAGCCGGCCGGCCTTGAGAAGCGCTTCGGCATCGAGGCGCCGCGTCCGGGAGAGGCTGCCGTGGTGGCTCGTCACGGCGTCCTCTCCGAGGAGACGCGTCAGCTGCGCGGCGATGCGTTCCGCCATCTTGCGCGTGTTGACGAAGACGAGCGTGGTGCGATGCTCGCGCACGAGATCCGCGATCCGTTCGTAGATCTCGCCCCACTGCTCGTGGGAGCAGACCGTCGCGAGCGGAGATGGAGGAATCTCGACGCCGAGGTCGAGCTCGCGGAACGTGCCGGCGTCGACGAGCGTGCACTCGCGCCCCGCGCCCACGAGGAAACGCCCGACTTCCTCCAGCGGTTTCTGCGTGGCGGACAGACCGACCCGCTGGACCGGCCGGCCGGCAAGCCTTTCGAGACGCTCGAGGGAGAGCGACAGGTGGCTTCCCCGCTTGTCGCGGACCAGGGCGTGGATCTCGTCCACGATCACGGTCCGGACGGTGCGGATCATTCCGCGGCCACCGTCGCTCGTGAGCAGCAGGTAGAGCGACTCGGGCGTCGTCACGAGGATGTGCGGCGGCCGCCGCGTCATGGAGGTGCGCTCGGAGGACGGCGTGTCGCCGGTCCGGACGAGCACGCGCACCTCCGGGATCGACGGGTCTCCCGCGCGGATCTCGGCGAGCGGTCCCTGCAGGTTCTTCTGCACGTCGTTGGATAGCGCGCGCAGCGGCGACACGTAGACGACCTGAGTTTCGTCCGCGAGCGCCGGGCGCTGGCGGACGAGCGAATCGATCGCGGAGAGGAAAGCCGCGAGCGTCTTTCCCGAGCCGGTCGGCGCCGCGATCAGCGTGTGCCGTCCTTCGCGGATCGACGGCCAGCCGTCGCGCTGCGGCGGCGTCGGCTCGCCCAGACGAGCGGCGAACCACTTCCGGACGGCGGGATGGAACGGGACGAGGGAGGTCACCGGGTCACCGGGTCGGATCTTAACCGGACACGAGCGGACGAGAGGGTCAGGTCTCCACTTGCCACATTGAGGGTCAGGTCTCCACTTGCCACATCAAGGGTCAGGTCTCCACTTGCCATCAAGGGTCAGGTCGTGAGCTTTCCAGGCCGAAGCAGGAGAACCCCGGCGGCCATGTTCCAGGCGGCGGACAGCGGAAGTTTGGGCGCTGCGAGGACGTAGAGAACAGGAGGCACGGGCTCGAAGAGGGAGTAGAGAAAGTCGAGGGCCGTAAAGGCACCCACGATCAGGGTGAAGTAGCCGAAGGAGCGGCGAGGACCAGAAGACAAATCGCGAGGGCCGTCATGCCTCCCCGGTCAGCGGCCGCCGCCCAAAGCAACCAGGGCCCAGAGGTTCGCGGCGAAGGCGAGGATCTGACAGACCGCGCGGATCCTGCTCCAGAATTCGAAGCCATCGAACGCCGCCTGCAGCCGGTCGACGTCCTCGTCCGGAAGCCGCCGCAGGCTGAGCATGCGAGGCGCCGCCTGGGTGGTCACGAGGAGACCGCCAATCGCCAGCGCCGCGGTGAGGTAGATCGGCGCCGCAGCCGAAGACGGCGCGTGGGGGTCGTGGCGGAAAGAAAAGACGGCGGCGATCGCGAGAATCGTCCCGCCGATCGCCTCGACGGGGTATACGAAGAGTCCGCGCGCGAGATCAGCGTGGCGGCTGAAAGCGGCCCAGCTCTTTGCGCCGACGCGGTGCCACGCCGGCATCTGGACGAAGAGCCTCTCGAAGTTGCCGCCCGCGAGAAGACCGTGGACGGCGGTCGCCGCGACCACGAGGCCCGTCGTCACGGCCGGACTCATGACTCCGATTCTATCGACCGGTTTTTTCGGGCTCGTCGAATCGTCCGAGAAAATGCTGGTCCATCCCGGGCCGGACTCTTTCGTAAGCAGCGAGGCGTTGGCCGCCCGGATCTCGGAATACGAGACACGGCCCTTGCGGCAGGTCGAACGCCTCTCCTTCCAACGACCACCCGTGGCCGGTGAGCCGGCTTTGCGTTTCGGCCAGGCTTCGGACGCGATAGACCAACAGGCCGCCTCCGGTCTCGAGGTGGTTGGCCAGAAGGATCTGCGGCCCGGCTTCCGTGAGTTGAATGGCCGCCACCCACGTCCGCCCGTCGCGGATCCGCCAGAGGAGCTCGCCGCCGAGTGCGTCGGTATAGAAGGAGATCGCCGTTTCGATGTCGGGAGCGGGCAGGTACAGGTAGTCGAGCGACTCGAACGGCGACCTCACGGGAGGGTCTGCGCGCTCACTCCGGTGGCCAGATGTCGTACGCGGTGAAGTCGACCCAGAGCAGATCCCGGGTGTTCGCAATCCGCGACAGGAGCGCGTTCCCGATCTCCCGCGGCGGGTCGGCCAGCCGCCTCCACCACTTCCGGTCCGACCGGTAGCCGAACTGGAAACCAACAGGCGACGGCGCGAAGGTCTGACCCCAGACGTCGAATTCGCCCACCATGGCGGCGAGCGAGCTGAATCCCTGGCTGTCGTCGATGAACACTAGCCCGTTGCGGTACGTGGGCGGCATCTTTTCCGGCAGCCAATGCTTGAGGAAGAGCTGATAGCTGGAATTGTAGGTGCGGGTCTTCTCCGCCCAGGCTTGCGCTTCGGCGTCCGTGACGGCCCTTCCCTCGTGGGAGACGTCCTTGCGGTACCACTCGACGTCCACGCCGGCGCCGATCACGCTCGGGTGCGCCGCGCCGTACTGCTGCAGGATCAGATCGATCAGCATGGGCACGTCGCAGCTCGCCGGCTCGACCTGTACCCAGACCCGAATTCCGTTCTGATCGAACGCTGTGAAAGTCGATTCGAACAGATCCGTGTCGTCGAAGACGACGTTCGGCCATGTCGTCCCCGGAGAGGGATTCGGGAAGTGTGCCCAGCAGTTGCCCTTGCCCCCGCGGAAAGCGGGCCGACATCGAATTGATCGAATTGACCCACCACGACGGCGAGGGAAAAGGGGAGATCCCGTAGTCTGATGCCCTCAGCCCGGCGCGCAGCCCGGGTCCCGGTGCCGGTGTCGGTGTCGGGCCGACGGGGACCGGGGTTCTCGTCGGCGGTTTCGCGGCGTTCGCGACGGACGGATTGTCCCGACCGAAGACGAGCAAAAGAAGAAATGTGCCACCCAGACCGATCAGAAAACGGACCGCTCTCGACATCTCTTCCTCCCTCTGGCGTCTGCCAGGCGCCTGCCTCGCACGGTGCAGCACATGGCGTACCAGCTCCGGTGGGTTTCGCCCCTGCGGTCCTTTCGGAAGGAATGTATCTCGCTCCGTTGGTTGGATGGGTTATTCCTGCTTCACCCCGCCCAGTCCCGGCGGGGGCATCACGCCGATCTGCTGCAGGAGGCGGATCATGTCCTTCTCCGACCACTTCTCGACCAGCTTTCCGTTGGCGATCCGGTGGATCGTGATCGAGGTCATCTCCATATCGTTGCCGGTTCGAGGCGCGCCGGGAAGATCCCCTTCGTGCTTCCCGAACGAAGTGAGCCGGGTCACGACCCTGTCCCCTTCCGCGATCTGCTCTTCGATGCGGTGATATCCGGGAGTCGCGTCCCAGAACAGCTTGAAGGCCTGCTTCAGCCCTTCCCGGCCCGGTGCAATGCCGGGGAATGGAGGCGGATTGTGGTCGATGTAATCCTCGGCGACCCGCTCGTCCATTGCATCCAGATTGCCTTTGTCGATCTCTTCGTAAAAGCGGCGAACGAGAGCCTTGTTTGCTTCGGCCGACATCGAAACCTCCTTCCGTCGATCAGACTTTCGTGCCCGTGCATTCGGCCTTCTGCTTCGAGGTCAGTTTCATGATGAATTCTTCGACCTCTTCGCCGGGGGCGCCGAAGGGAACTTTGTCCTCGCCACAGATCGTGAATCCGCACTTTTCCAGGACGCGGATCGAGGCGACATTGTGTTTCGCGACGTGGGCATAGAGAGGGCGCGCTTCCACGTAACCGAGAAACTCGAACAGGGCCTTCGTGGCAATGCCCTTGCCCCAATAGCTCTTTCCAATCCAGTATCCGACCTTCGGTACGCCGGACTGTTCGAAGCTCACGATGTTCCCGGCCACCTGGTCGTCGAAGAGAATGGCCTTCTTGGTGACGGTCGCGTCGCCTAGGATCTTCATCCAGTGGATCATGAACGCTTCCCGATCCCGGGCCGGGAAGGCGGCCATCCGGTTCGCCTCCGGATCCCATTGCTGCTCGAAGAGGATTGGCAGGTCGCCTTCCGTCACATCTCGCAGACGCACGGCGTCCGTCACGGTGCCTTCCCGCTCCGCCCGGTCACGGAGAAGCTTCGGGAAGCGTGTACTCGAAGTCGTATGAGTGTTTGCCGTCGGCGATCGTGATCGTCATTCTGCCCGCAAGACCGACCAGCTGATCGGTTCCCGAGTCCGGCACGACGGTGATCGTCAGTTACGGTGTGCCGCGGGACATGGTGCCGCTGTTGCCGTGTCCGGTGACGTAGATATCCGCTAGAGCGAGCAGGACGGCGACCACAATCGCTGTTCCGACGCCGGCGGCGAGCGCAATGACGAGCCGGGCGATAGCGAACTCGTCCTCCTCGATTCGTCAAGCGGAGACTTGGTATTCGCTCTGAACCAGACCGCTCGGAAAGTGCCGAGTCGCTACGTGACGGAGCCGTATGTCGCGCGGTAGGGTGCCGAAGAGAGGAATTCCCTCTCCAATGAGCACGGGC
>WNGB01015292.1_pt1 | contig 10171 bp, 6 predicted proteins | sample 5400681 | NCBI WGS metagenome assembly WNGB01 (sample SAMN13153367, study PRJNA577476) | soil metagenome | isolation source: 115 cm soil or saprolite under grassland replicate 2 | place: USA:California | collected 2016-06-15
GTCCACGGCTCCGCGCCGAAGATGCCGACCTTCAGCGACGTGCGCTTCGGGTCGACGCCCTGTCGCTCGAGCTCGTCGACGATCGCGAGCATGTACGACGGCGTGACCATGATCACGTCGGGCTCGAAGTCGACGATCAGGCGCACCTGACGCTCCGTCATGCCTCCGGAGACGGGGACGACCGTGCACCCGAGGCGCTCGGCGCCGTAGTGCGCTCCGAGTCCACCCGTGAAGAGTCCGTAGCCGTACGCGACGTGTACGACGTCACCGGCGCGGCCGCCGGCGGCGCGGATCGACCGCGCGCAGACGTCGGCCCACGTGTCGATGTCGTGCGCGGTGTAGCCGACCACGGTCGGCAGACCTGTGGTGCCGCTCGACGCGTGGATGCGAGCGACTTGCTCGCGCGGGACCGCGAACATCGCGAACGGGTAGTTCTCGCGCAGGTCGTCTTTCGTCGTGAACGGAAACCTGCGCAGGTCGTCGAGACTGCGTAGGTCGCCCGGCTGCACGCCGGCCGCGTCGAACGCGCGCCGGTAGAACGGCACGTTGTCGTAGGCGTGGCGGATGCTCCAGCGAAGCCGCTCGAGCTGGAGTGACGCGAGCTCGTCCCGCGACGCCGTCTCGATCGGCTCGAGCTCGCCGGGCCTGGGAGAGAGGTCGAGCATGGTCTAATGCGCCATTGTCTACGAGGCGCTCCGAGCTCACCCGCGAGGCAGCACGGCTCTTTGCCGAGAAGGGATATCACGGCACGTCGATCGGCGACCTCGCCGAGGCGATGGGTGTGCAGAAAGCCTCGCTCTATCACCACATCGAGTCGAAGGCAGCGCTGCTCTGGGAGGTCGCGCGCGACGGGTCAGCAGCGTTTCACGCGGCGTTGGACGCAATCGACGAGCGGCTCCCCGCCGTCGAGAAGCTGCGCCTCGCGCTGCGTGCGCACCTACGCGTCGTCGCCGAGCAACTCGACATCGCGACGGTCTTCGTACGCGAGTGGCGCTATTTGGAGGGCGAGCACCGCGAAGAGTTCCTCGCAGAGCGCCGCCGCTATGAGGAACGCATCCGCGCACTCTTCCGCGAGGGCGTCGAGCAGAGCGAGCTGCGCACCGATCTCGACGTGACCATCGCAGCATTGCTCTTCCTGTCGGCCGCGAACTGGGCGTACACGTGGCTGCAGCCCGGTCGCGACACAAACGAGCTCGCCGATCGGTTCTTCGAGCTGCTCGTGGACGGAATGCGCGGCTACGCGACACCGCGGTCTTGAGCCGAGGACGGCTGCTGATTGTCGGCGCGGCGGTCGGCGCGTTGCTCATTGTCGTCGGCGCGATCAGCGCGCTGACGCGCGACCCGAAGCACACCTTCGTGCTGCCCAGGTGCGCGCGGCCGGCGCATTCGATCCGGCCGCCGCGCCCGTTTCCCCACGCGATGCCTCTGCCGCGCGGGACGGTCTTCTCCACGCTCGGCCGCTATCCGCGGGTCATCATCCTCGCCGGCCGCACGCCGCTCGCGCTCCTGCCGGCGACGCGTTTCTTTGTCCGCGAGCTTCCACGCCGGGGCTTTCGGCTCGGCACCGGCGAATCCGAACCGGGACTGGAGGCCGAGGGCGGATTCACCGGCCACGGCATCGTCGGCCGTTTCAAGGTCCGCGTTCTCCCTCGGTGCCGTGGCGCCTCGCTCCTCGTCGTGTCGATCGCCCGCGGCACGGGCACCACGACGACGACGACGACCACACCCACGGCCGGCGGTGCGTTGCCGGCCTGCGCGGGTGCGAACCGTAGCGTCCCGAGCCGGCTTCCGCGCAGCTTTCCGCTGCCGGCCGGCACGATCGTCCGCTCGAGCCGGAAGCAGACGATCGGCAAGAAGTCGTTCGACTTCGTCGCCGCGGTCGCGCCGGGAACCATCGACGACGCCGCCCGGTTCATCCTTCACCGGCTGCCGAAAGCGGGCTTCCACCTGGCGGGAGCCGACCGTGAGACCACGGAAGCCGAGGGCGCGTTCGCCGGGCACGGTGTGCACGGGCGGATTCGCTTCCACACGCTGTTCGCGTGCGACGGCGTACTGACGATCGACATCGTCATCCTTCGCTGAGCAGCAGGTAACGGCAGGTTTTCGGCGCGCGGCGCGAGAACTTCGCGCAGACTTGACACCCCTGTTCGTGGTGCAGTAACTTCCCAATCGTGACCACTCTAAGTGGTGTCATGTTTCCGGCTCAGACAGAGGCGTTGCATGCGGGTGGACGGTCTCTCCCCTGGAACGTGCCGGACGGGGAGGCACCCGCCTCTCAGGTCTCGCCTCTGTACATCGAGCTCGCGCGCGAGCTGGCCGCCCGCCTGGGCCTCGCGTCGCCAACGCTGCCCCCCGATCGAAGGAGTGTCCAATGAGAAGGCCGATCCCCAAGCGGAAGATTCTCGTCGCCGGCTATGCCGTCGCTCTGCTCGCGGGTTCGCTCGTTCTGTCGGTCACGATCCGCTCCGGCGGAACGACCGCGCAGGCGTCGGGTACGAACAGCCAAACGGTCGCGGCGACCGCGTCCGGGCCGACCGTGAAGTCGGCCGTGGCGGTCGGCCAGTCGAAGCCGCTGCGCGAGCTCGCGCCGGCGCAACTCGCCTCGACGAAGCCGCCCGCCTACCGCCTCGGCGAGTCAGAGTCACTCCTCCACCCGACGGGGAACGGGAGCTTCCACGGCGACACGGTCGTCCAGTCGAGCGGCGACGGAGGCGCGGCCATCCCGCCGACCAGCCAGAACTTCGACGGCGCCGCCATCGGCGAGAGCTCGAGCGACGGCGTCTTCATCGGCGCGCCGCCCGACACGAACGGTGACGTCGGCCCGAACCACTACGTGCAGACGGTCAACACCGTCTTCACGATCTTCTCGAAGACCGGTGAGCGCCTCATCCCGCCGACTCCGATCAACGACATCTGGAAGAGCGCGCCGAATGCGGCCGAGTTCAACTGCACGGCGCAGAGCCGCGGCGACCCGATCGTGCAGTACGACCCGCTGGCGGACCGCTGGTTGATCAGCCAGTTCAACTTCCCCGGCGTCGCCCTGATCGCGCCGCCGTTCGACCAGTGCATCGCGATTTCACAGACGGCCGATCCCACGGGCGCCTACTACCTCTACGACTTCAACTACAGCGCGACGATCTTCAACGACTACCCACACTTCGGCGTGTGGCCCGACGCGTACTACATGTCGGTCAACCAGTTCGACACGACCACGCCGAACACCGACTTCCACAGCGCCGGCGCCTGCGCGTTCGAGCGGGCGAAGATGCTGACCGGCGATCCGGGAGCGCGGCAGGTGTGCTTCGACGAGTCGACGTTCGACCCGAAGGACGCCAACGGCGGCTACATCTATGGAGGACAGCTGCCGACCGACCTGGACGGGAACGGCTACGGCGCGAGCTTCGCGACTCCGCCACCCGCGGGGGCGCCGAACTACTTCCTGCAGCTCCTCGACAGTACGACCGCCGGGCAGGACAAGCTGCTCGAGTTCAAGTTCCACGTCGACTGGAGCAACCCCGCCAACTCGACCTTCGGGAACGGCTCGCAGAACGGCGTTCCGGTCGAAATCTCGGTTGCCGACTTCGGCCTCGTCTGCAACGGTGATCAGACGCTCGAGGACCGCAACTGCATCCCGCAGGTCGACGTCGATCCGACGCACGACTACGGCGACGTGACGGGGTCCGACATCGGCGGCTACCTCGACTCGATCGGCGACCGGCTGATGTACCGGGTTGGCTACCGCAACTTCGTCGACCACGAGTCGCTGGTCCTCAACCACACGGTCAACGCGGGCCCCGGCGACACGTTCGTCGGCAACGGCCACGCGGGCATCAGGTGGTACGAGCTTCGGAACCCGAACGGGACGCCGAGCGTCAACCAGCAGTCGACCTTCGCGCCCGACGCCGACCACCGGTGGATGGGCAGCATCGCGATGGACGGCGCCGGCGACATCGCGCTCGGCTACTCGAAGTCGAGCAAGACGACGCACCCCGCCATCGGCTACGTCGCCCGGCAGGCGTCCGACCCGCTGAGCACGATGACCTTCGACGAGGGAACGATCGTCCAGGGCACCGGCTCGCAGCAGGGCACCGGCAGCCGGTGGGGCGACTACAGCTCGATGAACGTCGATCCGAACGGCTGCACGTTCTGGTTCACCTCGGAGTACTACGCCGGCAACGGCAGGTTCGGCTGGCGCACGCGCGTCGGCTCGTTCACGCTTCCGCGCTGCGGCGATCCGCAGCTGAGCCTGAACGCGTCGGCGTCGCAGCTGCGCGTGCGCAGTGACCTCACCTACACGATCGCCGTGACGACGGGCCAGAATCCCGTCACCGGCGCGACGGTGACGGACGTCCTGCCGAGCGGCGCCACCCTGCTGTCGGTCACGCCGAGCACCGGCACGTGCCAGGGGTTGGGCACGGTCACGTGCAGCCTCGGCAACCTGCCCGCCGGCGATCTCGAGACGATCACGATTCGCGTGCACGCGAACACCGGCGGCGCCACGACGAACAGCGCCACCCTCACAACGACGAGCCCAGACCCGGTGTTGTCGAACAACGCGGCAACGACGCAGACGCGTGTCGACGATCCCTGCACCGCGCCCGGGGTCACCCTGATCACCGATCCGACCGGCGACGCGACCGGTGGGAACCCGGCACACGACATCCAGCGCATCTCGCTGGCCGAGCCGGCGTCGGGGTCGGACAAGCTCGTGTTCACGCTGAAGATGGCGAGCCTCTCCAGCCCGACGCCGAGCACGACGTGGCCGGTGATGTTCAACTATGGAAAGGACGCGGCGGGCGCGGACCAGCAGTGGTTCGTCGCCATGAAGACCGACCCCCTCGGCACCGTCAGCTTCCGCTACGGCAAGGGCAACGCAAGCACGTCGGGAATCGGCAACCTGGACGCGGGCAGCGGGTTCACGCCCGACGGGACGATCACGCTCGTGGTCGCGAACTCGAAGATCGCACCCGCGTCGGGAGGCACTCCCTCAGCCGGCCAGTCGCTGACCGCCTTCCTCACGCGTGTCAGGGTGGAAAGCCAGACGGGGTCTGCGCTGACGCCGGACAATGCGCCGGGGACGACAGGTGAAGGCGAGTACCGGCTGAGCGGCAATGCGTGGTGCGCGAACGCCGCCCCGACGGCGGCGCTGAGCGCGACGCCGACGAGTGGGCTCGCGCCGTTGACCGTCAACCTCGACGGCTCGACGTCGTCCGAGCCGGATAGTGGCGACACCGTCGCGTCGTACACGTTCCGCTTCGGCGACGGCTCGACGCCGGTGACGCAGTCGAGCCCGACGATCTCGCACACCTACCGCGATCCCGGCACGTACCACGTCTCGCTGACGGTGACCGACTCGCGCGGTGCGGAGAGCACCAACGCGGCGGAGGCCACAGTCACCGCTGCACCTGGTGCGGATCTCGCAGTGACTGCAACCGGGCCGGCGAGCGTGAAGAACGGCGCGCTTGCGACGTACACGGTCAAGGTGACGAACAACGGTCCTGCAGGAGCAACCGGCGTGATCGCGACCGACAAGCTGCCGCCGAAGGCTCAGTTCAAATCGGTGAACGTCAGTCCCTCCGCGACGTGCACGAAGGCAACGGCGAGCAACGTGACGACGGTTACCTGCAACCTCGGCACGCTGGCGGCGGGCGCGACGAGCACGATCAATGTCGTCGCGAGGCTGTCCGGCACGACCGGCCAGGTTCTGACCGATACCGCATCGGCAAGCGAGGCCGGTCCTGGCGATCCGAACTCCGCGAACAACACAAGCATCGTCACGACGACGGTCGTGCGGTGACGACGCGGGGGGCGAAGGGGCTCCGCCGAGGGGCGGGGCCCCTTCCCGCGCTTGTACGGAGCGCGGTTGACACCACATCAGGTGGTCAATACCCTGCTTCAACAGATATGGCGACAGCCGCTCAGCTGACGCGTCTCGGCCTCACGAGCTACGAGGCGAAGGCGTATCTGGCGCTCCTCCGGCGCGACTCCTCCACGGCCGCACAGGCGGCGCGGCTCGCGAACGTCCCGCGGCAGCGGATCTACGACGTCCTCGCGAGCCTCGTCGACAAGGGACTGGCCGCGACCCGTCCCGGCCAGGTCGTGAAGTACTCCGCGATTGCGCCGGAGCTCGCGCTCGAGCGGCTCGTTTCAGACCAGCGCCAGCAGCTCGCCGACCTCGAGCGACAGACTGCGGCCCTGATCGAGGAATTGAAGCCTGCCTTCCATGCGGGGAAGCAGCAGGACAACCCGCTCGAGTACATCGAGGTGCTGCGCGACCGCCGCGCCATCAACGAGCGCTTCGACGAGCTGCAGGCCGGGATCAAGAAGGAGATCCTCGTCTTCACGAAGCCGCCGTACGCCACGCCGCCGCAGGAGGAGGTCGTGGGGCTCGAGGTGACCAAGACGCACCAGGCGCGGAGCGTCTACGAGTACTCCGTCTTCGACGACGCGGACGTCACCGAGGGCGTCCGCCGCTTCATCGAGGCGGGGGAGGACGCGCGCTTCGTGCCCGAGCTGGCGCTCAAGCTCGTGATCATCGACGAGTCGATCGTCATGTTCGGGATGGAGGACCCGGTGGCGGGCAGCTCCGAGCTGACGATCATGGTGGTCGAGCATCCGTCGCTCGCGGGGATCCTCAAGACCGCCTTCAACACAGTCTGGGACCAGGGGCTGACGTTCGACGAGGCGTACAATCAGCTCGTCGCGCGGCGGCGTCAGACTGCCTGACGTCTCAGCGCATACAGGATCCGCGGGTAGCGAATACGCCGAATCGGGCGTACGATGACTCGGTGATGCGGCGTTCGGGGAGCGGTGGGAAGCGCGGAGCGTTGCCTTTTGCGATGCTCGTCGCGGCTGTTTGCGTGCTGCTGGCTCACGGCGCCGTCTCGAGCGCCGAGGCAGTGACGTCGAACCTCCCTACCTTCGGCCAGCCGACGATCAGCGGCATCCAGGGCATGGGCTTTGAGCAGAACCTCCGGCTCGACCCGACGAATCCGGATCGCGTCTACACGAGCGCGCCGGGTTCCGCCAGCTCCGACACGAGCTGGATCTGGCACTCGGAGGACGGGGGCAAGACGTTCAAATGGGTGCCGGCGGGCATCCCGACGCAGGGGAAGGTCGTCCCGTGTCCAGGCGGGGGCGACACCGAGCTCGCGGTCGACAACGCTGGGCATCTCTACTTCGCAGACCTCTACCTCGTGAACTTCACGACCGCGCGCTCTGACGACCGGGGCGTGACATTCAAGGGTCTTCCCGGGCAATCGTGTAACAGCACGAGCATTCCGGATGCCGTGGTCGACAGGCAATGGTTCGCGACCGACGGCGACCCGACGAACGGCGGCAACATCTACATGGCGAGCAACCAGGTCGGCCGCGACCAGCCGGTGTGCGGCAGTTCGAACCAGGGGAACAACGTCCTCACCGTCTACCGCTCGCCGTTGCCGGCAGCCGGGTCCCTGGCGGGGATCCAGTTCGCCCCCGGGTACACGGTCACGACGGCATTCCTGCCGCCGTGCAGCGAGGGAATCATGGGCAACATCGAGGTGAGCCCCACGACGCATCGCATCTTCGTCATCCACGACAACGCTTTCCTCGACTCGATCGCGATCGGGCGCTGCGCCACCGTGTCGTTCCTGACCGACCCGCGCGGCTTGACCTGCGTCGACCTACCGGTCGCGAGCTTCCCGGGCTACCGGACGGCCGGCAACTTCCCGCAGCTCGCGATCGACAACAACGGCAATCTCTACGCCGTCTGGGAGCAGGCGCCGATCGACGACACCGGCTACGTCGTCGGCGACACGATCCTCAAGTACAGCTACTCGACCGACGAAGGGAGCCACTGGTCTAGGCCGATCACGATCCCGACGCCCGGCCTGCACAACAACGTCTACGCGTGGGCTGCCGCCGGCGACGACGGGCGCGTCGACGTCGCGTGGTACGGCACGCCGTCCGTCGCGAACGACGACGATCCCATCTGCGGCCGCAATCCCGATCCGGAGGCGAGGGTCGAGGCCGGAAACACGGGTACCCCCGTCGGTGGACCGGACGCAGTGACGAATGGCCTTTGGAGCGTCTACTTCACGCAGACCCTGAACGGGCACGCCGGCTCGCCGACGTTCACCCTCCCCATCCAGGCGAGCCAGCATTACGTCCACAAGGGGAGCCTTCAGACGATTGTCGGCGGTCTCTGCGGGGCCCGGCACCTTGGCGACTTCCTGCAGATGCGCGTCGGAAGCAAGGGCGAGGCGCACATCGCCTACGCCGACTCGAACAACATTGCCGGAAGCCTGCTCGCGACGCATGCGATGTACGTGCGTCAGAACGGCGGCACGAGCGTCTCGAGCACGACTCCGACTGTCGCGGGCGACCCGATCCTGATCAATGCCGCGAGCGATCCGTCCGGGGACGGTCGTTTCGACGCGAACGGCGTTCCGGGTGCGAGCAACCTCCCGAACCTCGACATCCTCGACTCGAGCATGAGCAAGCCGGCGCCGGCCGACTGCCACCCGCAGGGGACGCCGTGCTACCGGGTGAAGATGACGGTGAACAACCTGACGAGCGTCGCGCCGCCTGCAGGAATCGCCCCGGGCGACAGCGTCCTCCGCTGGCTCACGCAATGGCTCGTACCGGCCTCGCCGAGTTGCACGGACACGACGCTGCAGAGCCCGTGTGCGAGCGGCGGCAAGAACTTCTACGTCTACGCGGAGTCAAAGGACGGAGCCGAGCCGCGCTGCTACTCAGGCGAGAACGCGACCGCGCCAACGGGTTTCACGGTCGGGCCGATGCTGACCTATCCGGGTTACCCGGAGATCACGGCGGCCGGAGCGTGCTCGATCGTCAACGGCGCGCCGGGGTCGATCACGATCGACGTTCCGATCGCACAGGTCAGCCTGCCGAACACCGCGCCACTCGACGACACGCTCTACAGCGTCACGACGAGCACGATGACGCAGGCGCAGGAAACGAGCCCACTCCCGCCGCTGATCGGAGTAGGCGGAAGTGCGTTCAACCTCGTCGACGTCGCGCGCGGGTACAACGCGAATTTCACGCTGGCGGACCTCTCGGTCACGCAGACCGACGCGCCTGATCCCGTTCATGTGGGCCAGAACCTGACCTACACCCTCACGGTCGGCAACAGCGGCTCTGCGGCGACCGGCGTGACGCTCACCGACAACTTGCCGAAGAACGCAGGGTTCGGATTGGCCGTCGCGACCCAAGGAAGTTGCGGCGTAAAACCCGACAAGCGGATCGTCACGTGTGTTCTTGGCAACATGCCGGGTGGGAGCACGGCGACGGTGACGATCGTCGTGAAGCCGACGTTGAAAGGGACGATCACGAATGCCGCCTCGGTGACCGCGGCTTCTCCGCCGGACCCGAACGTGGCCAACAACACCTCGAGCGCCAGCACGACCGTCACCCCGTAGCGGGCCTCGAGCGCGCGGCTGGGGAGGCTCGAGTGCGCCCCGGGCGCAAGCGGTGCCCGGGCGCCTACCGGCCTGTGCGAGCGTGCCCTCGAGGATCGCCGTGCCGCGCGGCTGGACGGTGCCGCTCCCGCGCGGGGACGGTCGTCACACGCGTCGACAGCACGGCCACGCGGGGACGCTGGCGCATCAACACGCTGCCGAACTGTCCGGGGGCGACGCTCGTCACGGTCGCCGCCGGCTGACGAACGCCGCGCAGGCTGCCGCAACGCTTCGAGCAGGTTCGCGCAGATTCCGCGCCGTCAGCGGGCGCGAATCACGCAGACTTGACACCCCAAGCAGTGGTGGTATTTAATTCATCAGTCACCACTACCAGTGGTAATCGCTACCGGGAGGAACGATCATGCGTAACGCAACTTTTGCCCGCCGAGCACGGCTCATCGCCGTACCGATCGTTGCGGGCCTGGCTTGTGCTTTTGCCCTCGTCTTCGGTGGATCCCAGCCCAGCGGCGACGCGGCAGCGCTCAAGGCCGCGCTGTTGTACTCGCCCGGCGGTGGCGAGCCCGGCGAGGCATCTCTCACGAAAGTCGAGCAGTACTGGCAGACCCGGTTGACGTATCCGACCGGTCGCTTCAACCAGCGTTGGGTTGCCGCCGCCGCCAAGAAGGCGAAGCTGATCAAGTCCGGCATCCCGAAGGGTCGTTACAAGGGCTGGCGGAGCTCCGGCGTTCGGACGGTCAAGGGTTCCCACG
>WNGB01019855.1_pt1 | contig 10171 bp, 9 predicted proteins | sample 5400681 | NCBI WGS metagenome assembly WNGB01 (sample SAMN13153367, study PRJNA577476) | soil metagenome | isolation source: 115 cm soil or saprolite under grassland replicate 2 | place: USA:California | collected 2016-06-15
AGCTGCTCGGTGACCAGCCGGTTGAAGCGGCTGGCGGCGATCGCGACGCGCCTGCCGGTGCCGTCCAGCCCGCCCTCGTAGACCTGTCCCATGACGCCCCTCCTCGTCGGGCTCATGCTAGTTCAAACGCTTCGGTGGGCCGCCGCCGCTTGGTGCGCCGGCTTCCCTCGCCGCGGGCGGCAGGTCGAGCAGGTGGCCCATGCGCTCCCGCTTGGTGCGCAGGTAGGCGAGGTTCTCCGGGTTGGGGTTGGTCTCGAGGGGCACGCGGCCGACGATCTCCAGGCCGAAGCCGCCCAGGCCGGTGTACTTGGCCGGGTTGTTGGTGAGCAGCCGCATGGTGGTCACGCCGAGGTCGACCAGGATCTGCGAGCCGATGCCGTACTCCCGGTCGTCGACCGGCAGGCCCAGCTCGAGGTTGGCGTCGACCGTGTCGCGGCCGTGCTCCTGCAGGTTGTAGGCGGCGATCTTGTGGGCGAGGCCGATGCCGCGGCCCTCGTGGCCACGCAGGTAGACGACCACGCCGATGCCCTCGGCGGCGATGCGCGCCAGCGCCCCGTCGAGCTGGGAGCCGCAGTCGCAGCGCAGCGAGCCGAACACGTCGCCGGTGAGGCACTCGGAGTGCACCCGGACCAGCACCCCCTGCTCGCCGGTGACCGCGCCCTTGACCAGGGCGAGGTGGTGCTCGCCGTCGAGCAGGGACTCGTAGGCGTAGGCGGTGAAGTCGCCCCAGGCGGTCGGGATACGCGCCTCGGAGACGCGCCGCACCAGCTTCTCGCGCTGGCGCCGGTAGCGGATCAGGTCGGCGATCGAGATCAGCTTGAGGTCGTGCTCGCGCGCGAAGCGCTCCAGCTCGGGCAGGCGCGCGGTGCCGCCGTCCTCGCCGACCAGCTCGCACAGGACCGCGGCCGGGGCGCGGCCCGCCAGGCGGGCCAGGTCGACGCCGGCCTCGGTGTGGCCGGCCCGCTTGAGCACCCCGCCCTCGCGGTAGCGCAGCGGGAAGACGTGACCGGGGCGGGCCAGGTCGGACGGGCGCGTGGCGGGGTCGACCAGGGCGGCGATGGTGGTGGCCCGGTCGGCGGCGGAGATGCCGGTGGTGGTGCCGCGGTGCGCGTCGACCGAGACAGTGAACTGGGTGCGGTGCGCCTCGGTGTTGGCCGCGACCATTTGGGGCAGCTCGAGCTCGTCGAGGCGCTCGCCGAGCATGGGGACCACGATCACGCCGGAGGTGTGGCGCACGAAGAAGGCGATCTTCTCCGCGGTGGTCGCGTCGGCGGCCATGATCAGGTCGCCCTCGTTCTCCCGGTCGGCGTCGTCGACGCAGACCACCATGCCGCCGGCGGCGACCACCTCGACGGCCTCGGGGATGGGCGCGAACTGGGTCACCGGCCGGCACCTCCTTCCGCGGCGGCCGCCGGCAGCAGCGGGCCGAGCAGCCGCTCGACGTACTTGGCCAGCACGTCGACTTCGAGCTGGACCTGGTCGCCCGGCTGGCGGCGGCCCAGGGTGGTGACCGCGAGCGTGTGCGGCACCAGCGCCACCGAGAACCAGTCGTCGCCGGCCCCCGCCACCGTGAGGCTCACGCCGTCGACCGCGATCGAGCCCTTGACCACGACGTAGCGCGCCAGCGCCGGGTCGAGGCCGACGCGCAGCTCCGCTCCGTCGCCGACCTCGTCGCGGGCGAGCACCCGGCCGAGGCCGTCGACGTGGCCCTGGACGACGTGGCCGCCGAGGCGGCCGTCGGCGGCCAGCGGCCGCTCCAGGTTGACCGCCTCGCCGGGGCGCAGGCCGCCGAGGGCGGTGCGGCGCAGCGTCTCGGCCACCAGGTCGGCGGCGAAGCCGGCGGGGGCGGCCCGGGTGACGGTGAGGCAGCAGCCGTTGACCGCGACGGAGTCGCCCACGGCGAGCTGCCCGGCGAGCCAGGGGGCGTCGACCAGCAGCTCGGCGGCGCTCGCGTCGGCGGCGACGCGCAGCTCGGCGACCGTGCCCTGGCCCTCGACGATGCCGGTGAACATCACGACCTCACAGGATCCGGTCCCGGGGCGTGACGCCAGGCGGCTGGTCGCGCCCACGACCCGGCACGCGCCGGGCACGCGGGCACGGCCGCCGGCTCCGCCTCCTCCCATCCGGACTGTGACCGTCGGCCCCTGAGTTCCACAGGGTCAACCCCGGGCTGTGCCGCCCGGAGCTCGCGGGCTCTCACCGCCGGTGGGGAGTTCCGCCCCGCCCCGGAGACGTACCTACCGTGCGGTAGCACAGTAGCACTGGAACCGTCCTGGCAGGCAGGTGCTACGACGGGCGGCGGTTGCTGCGGCGGTCGACCGCCCAGGCGGAGCGGGGCTGGCGCTTGGCCAGGTTCTTCAGCTCGGTCGCGGTGGCCACCAGCTCGCGGTGGTCGTCGAAGCGGCGCCGGTCGGTGGAGGCGATCCCGACCGAGACCGAGACCAGCGGGAAGCTGCGCGGCTGGCCCTGGCGGTCCTCGACGACGATGGTCCCGGCGCTGGCGTCCTCGGGGTCGTAGAGGCTCGAGATGCGCCGGTCGAAGCCGTCGACCACCAGGTGGGCGAAGGGCTCGGCGGACTCGGGGGGGAGCACCACGACGAAGTCGTCGCCGCCGATGTGGCCGATGAAGCCGTCCGCCCCGGCCGCGTCGTGGGCGGCCCTGCGCAGCACCTGGGCGGCCATCGAGATGACCTCGTCGCCGCGCAGGAAGCCGTAGCGGTCGTTGTAGGACTTGAAGTTGTCCAGGTCGACGTAGCACACGGCGATGGCCTGGTCGGTCTCCATGCGCTGCTGGATCTCGCGCTCGATGCGGTGGTTGCCCGGCAGGCCGGTGAGCGGCGAGAGGGCGCGCATCTCGCTAGCGCGGCGCAGGGTGGTCTTGACGCGGGCGATCAGCTCCATCGGGTCGAACGGCTTGATGATGTAGTCGTCGGCACCGGCCGTCAGGCCGAGGACCTTGTCGGCCGAGAGGGACCTGGCGGTGAGCATCAGCACCGGGATGTGGGCGGTGCGGCCGTCGGCGCGCAGGCGCGTGCAGACCTGGTAGCCGTCCATCCGGGGCATCATCACGTCCAGCAGGATCAGGTTGGGCTGCAGGTCGAAGGCCTTGTCGAGGGCGTCCTCGCCGTCGTGGGCGGTGACCACCTGGAAGCCCTCGAGGCGCAGGTTGACCTCGACGAAGCGGACGATGTCGCGGTCGTCGTCGGCGATCAGGACCATGTCGTCCACCTGTCAGCCCTCGCTCGGGGAGTCGAGCTCGAGCAGGGCACGGAACGACTTGGCGGCGGCGGACGGGTCGTCGGCGTGGAAGATGGCGGTGCCGATCACGAACACGTCGGCGCCGGCGTCGCGGCAGCGCGGCGCGCTGGCCGCGTTGACGCCGCCGTCGACCTCGAGGGCGACCGCCCGTCCCGTGGCGCCGATGGCGCGGTGGGCGGCGGCGATCTTGGGCAGCACGTCGTCGCGGAACGCCTGGCCGCCGAAGCCGGGCTCGACCGTCATCGGCAGCAGCAGGTCGAGCCGGTCCAGGAAGGGCAGGGCCCGGTCGAGCGGGGTGCCCGGGCGCAGCGCCAGGCCGACGTCCAGGCCGAGGCCGGCCGCCGCGGCCAGCGCCGCGGCCGGGTCGTCCAGCGCCTCGACGTGCATGGTGACCAGGCCGGCGCCCGCCTCGGCGAGGTCGGGCAGCAGGGCCACCGGGTCGGCGACCATCAGGTGGCAGTCGAAGAACAGGTCGGTGTAGGGGCGCAGCGCGGCGACCAGCGGCGGGCCGAAGGTGAGGTTGGGCACGAAGTGCCCGTCCATCAGGTCCAGGTGCAGCCAGTCCGCCGCCTCGTGCACGAGCTCGACCTGGTCGGCAAGGCGGGCCAGGTCGGCGTTGAGCACGGAGGGGGCCAGGCGTCGCGTCACGTCGCTCCTCTGCGGTGCTGTCAGGTCCCGGCGGGTCCGCCGAGCGCGTTGCGGGGAATGGTATCGGCCATGGCCGTGGCTGGTGGTCCCACGGTACCCCGGACGCGGGACGCCGCTCAGGGGCCGCCGCGCCGCACCAGCCGCGCCAGGAACATGCCGTCGCCGCCCTCGACGTGCGGCCAGAGCTGCCGCCTTGGCTCGGGCGCGAGCGGCCCGGCCAGCGGCGCCGGCTCCAGCTCCGGGTGGTCGGCGAGCACCGCGTCGACCACCTCGTCGGTCTCGGCCCGGGTCCAGGTGCAGACCGCGTACAGGACCGAGCCGCCGGGCCGCACGGCGCGGGCGGCGGCGGCGAGCAGGTCGCGCTGCAACGCGGCCAGGGGCGGCACCTCGTCGGCGCCGTGGCGCCAGCGCGCCTCCGGCCGGCGGCGCAGGCTGCCGAGGTTGGAGCAGGGGGCGTCCACCAGGGCGCCGTCGGCGGCGCCGTCGGCCAGCGGCAGGCGGGTGGAGTCGCCGGCGACGGCCAGCAGCCGGGCGGTCTGGCCGAGGCGGACGGCGGTCTCGCGCACCAGCCGGGCGCGGGCGGGGTGCAGCTCGACGGCGAGCACGCGGGCGCCGAGCGCGGCGAGCTGGCCGGCCTTGCCGCCGGGGCCGGCCGCCAGGTCCACCACCAGGTCGCCGGGGTGGGCGCCGAGCGCGGGGGCGACCAGGGCCGCGGCGGCGTCCTGGACCACCGCGCGGCCCTCGCGGACGGCGGCGAGCTCGCCGGGGTCGCCGCGGGCGAGCACGACGCAGTCGGGCGACAGCTCGCTCGCGACGGCCTCGGCGCCGGCCGCGGCCAGCTCGGCGAGCAGCTGGTCGCGGGTGAGGACGCCCGGGGTGACCCGCAGGGTCACCGCCGGGCGGGCGTTGTCCGCCTCGACCAGCATCACCAGGCCGTCCGGGCCGAGCCGCTCCAGCGCCTCCGCCACGATCCAGGGCGGGTGCGAGCCGGCGCTGGTCGCCCAGGCGACCGGGTCGCGCGCCGGGTCGGGCCAGCGCGGCGGGCTGGCGGCCAGGCGCCGCAGGACGGCGTTGACGTAGCCGGCCTGGCCCTGGTTGCCGGCGCGGCGCACGGCGCCGACCACCTCGGCGAGCGCGGCGTGCGGCGCGGTGCCGGCGAACAGCAGCTCGTAGGCGCCCAGGCGCAGGCCGTTGCGGACCAGCGGCTGGAGGCGCTCGAGGGGCTGGCGCGACAGCGGGGCGAGGGCGGCGTCGAGCGCCCCGCGCAGCCGCAGCGAGCCGTTGACCAGGTCGGTGACGGCGGCGCGGTCGCCGGGCCCGAGCCCGGAGCGGGCCAGCAGCCCCGGCAGCAGCAGGTTGGCCCAGGCGCCCTCCTGCTCGACCCGGCCGAGCGCGGCGAGGGCGACGCCGCGGGCGGTCACCGCTTACCGAGGTGCTCGCCGGGGGCCAGGCGGGCGCCGCGGGCGAAGTCGCCGCCCGGCATCGCCCGCCTGCCCTCCGGCTGCACGCAGGCCAGCTCGACGGCGCCGTCGCCGGCGCCGGCGAGCAGCTCGCCGCGCGGACCCAGCGCCAGCTCCCCCGGCGCGAGGCGGAGCCGGCCGGCGTCCTCGGGCGGCAGGGCGACGCGCGGCACCTTGAGGCGGCGGCCCCGCAGGGTGGTCCAGGCGCCGGGGGCCGGGGTGAAGGCCCGGACGGCGTCGACCAGCCGCTTCGCCGACGCGGTCCAGTCGAGGCAGGCCTGCTCCGGGCGGACCTTGGGGGCGAGGATGGCGCCCGTCTCGGGCTGGGGGCGTGGGCTGATCGCCCCGGCCTCGAGCGCGTCGAGGGTCTCGACCGCGAGCCGCGCCCCCACCTCGGCGAGCCGCGCGGTGAGCTGGCCGGCGTTCTCGTCGGGCATGATCGGGACCTCGGCGGTCAGCAGCAGCGGGCCGGTGTCCATGCCCTGGTCGATCACGAAGGTGGAGACCCCGGTGACGGTCCGCCCGTCGAGCAGGGCGTGCTGCACCGGGGCCGGGCCGCGGTAGGCGGGCAGCAGCGAGAAGTGCAGGTTGAGCACGCCGCGGGGGAAGACGGCCAGCACCTCGTCGGGCAGCAGGTAGCCGAACGCGCAGGTGAACCCGACATCGGCGGCGAAGGCGGCGAGCTGGCCCGGCAGCTCCGGGTCGCGCCCGCGGGGGGGCGTCAGCAGCGGCAGCCCGGCGGCCTCCGCCGCCCGCCTGACCGGGGACGGCGCTGGCCGGCCGCCGCGGTGGTCGCGCGGCTTGTCCGGGCGGGTGACCACCGCGACCACCTCGTGCCTGGAGGCGAGCAGGGCTTCGAGCGGCGGCACGGCCGCGGCGGGCGTGCCCAGGTAGACGACGCGCAAGGGCGGCTCCTTTGTTCATCCGGGGCTACCGCCTCGCGACTCGAGCCCCAGACCCCGATGGGGTCGCTACAGGGTGGGGGCGGCGTCGGAGCGGTGCACGTGGGGTGGCACGCCTTGGTGCTCGAAGTCGAACTCGCGCTCGCGCCACTGCTTCAGGGCGCGCTTGCGGTCGCCCCGGGAGAGATGCTCGATGAACAGCACCCCGTCGAGGTGGTCGATCTCGTGCTGGAAGGCGCGGGCGAGCAGGCCGGAGACCTCCAGGGTGAGGGGCCCGCCGGCGGTGTCGTTGGCCTCGACGGTGACCTCCATGGCACGGGCGCACTCGTAGTACAGGCCGGGGAAGGAAAGGCAGCCCTCCTCGCCGACCTGCTTGCCCTCGCGGCGCACGATCACCGGGTTGACCAGCACGCCGTGGGGGTGCTCGCCGGTCTCCTCGTCCACCCCGACGTCGTAGGCGAACATGCGGCGCAGGACCCCGACCTGCGGCGCGGCCAGGCCGACGCCGCGGGCGGCACGCATGGTCTCCAGCAGGTCGGCGCCGAAGCGGGCCAGCTCGGCGTCGAACGTGGTGACCGGCGCGGAGCGCTCCTTCAGCACCGGGTCGCCGAACAGGCGGATCTCCAGCAGGGCCACCTGGCGCCGTCTCCTCTCTCCAACCAGCTACCCGGAGGTCGTTCGTCCGGGGCTACCGCTTCGCTACCTGAGCCCCAGACCCCTTGGCGGGTGCCGGGGCGAGCACCTCCAGCGGCTCGACGTCCACCGAGAGGTGCGGCCCACCTGACCGGGACGCCTCGGACAGCATGGGCCGCAAAGCGCGGGCGGCCGACTCCGCATCCTCGACCTTGGCGATGATACGCCAGCCGCGGCCCATCGCCGCCGGTCCGAGCAGCTCCGCCTTGGGCCCCAGGGCGTCCTGCAGGGCGGTCATGGCGGCGGGTGCCTCGCCGGGCTCCTGGCCCTCCACCAGGACCAGGCGGCGGGCCGGGGGGAAGCCGAGCTCGACCCGGCGCGGCAGCTCGTGGCGCCAGAAGTAGGCCGGGTCCCAGCGGACCAGGGCCTGCACGGCGTGGTGGGCGCCCTCGCGTGCCTGCAGCACGAAGCGGCCGGCGCCGCCCTGCGGGCCGCACCAGCCGGCCGCGCGGCTCCAGGTCCGGTACGCCTCCTCGGCGGCGCGCACCTCCGCCTGGACCAGGGCGGCGTCGGCGCCGACGACCACCACGGTGCGGCAGCCGGTGAGCGGCGGGTGGTCCTTCACGCCGGCGACCGTGCCGACGATCACCCCGTGGCCGCTGCCCGCCCAGGGCGGCACCTCGCCGGGGTCGAGCACCTCCCGGTCCAGCCGCCACACCGGGGTGCCGTCGAGGTGGCGGGTGAGCTCCTCGGCGACCTGGCCGGCGGTGCGGAGCCGGGGCGCGCCGGGCCGCGCCGGGCCGCGCCGCGGCACCAGCACGTAGGCGCTCTCGCCGCGGTCGAGCGCGGCCTTGACCGCCGCCAGGGCACGGCGGTGCAGCCCCGCCGCGCCCGGGCCGTGGTCCTGGTCGAAGGGGTCGACCACCTCGACCAGCGGGCGGGCGCGGCGCTCGGCGGCGCGGTCGGGGGCGAGCAGGCGCACGCGCCCGGCGCGCACCGCCGCGACCGCCTCCGCCGACGGCACCGTGCCGCTGAGCACGCAGGTGGCGCCGTCGACCGCCGCCCGCAGCATGGCCACCTCGCGGGCGTGGTAGCGGGGGGTGCGCTGCTCCTTGTGGGAGCGGTTGGCCTCGTCGTCGACCACCACCAGGCCGAGCCGCGGCACCGGGGCGAGCACCGCCGAGCGGCCCCCGACCGCCACCTGGCGCCGGCCGGCGCGCAGCTCCGCCCAGGCCCGGTAGCGGCGCCGGTCGGGCAGGTCCGAGGAGAGGTCGGCGGCGTCGGGGAAGCTCTTGCGCACCGCGTCGCCGACGTCCGAGCCGGCGGCCAGCTCGGGGGTGATGACCAGCGCCCCCCTGCCGGCGGCGAGCGCCGCCTCGACCAGGGCCACCACCCGGGCGCCGCGGTCCTCGCCGGGCAGCGGCCGCCACAGCACCGCGCCCCGCCAGCCGCGGGTGACCAGCCCCGCGAGCTGGTCGCGGGGAGGCACGACCGCCTCACCCCCGTGATTCACCGGGGGGCTACCGCTCGGCCGTGCGTGGCCAGGCGCCGCTTGGGTTCCGGCCTCGCTTTGGGTTCCGGCCTCGCTCTTGAGCCCCCCGGACCCCTGATCCACCGGGGGGCTACCGCTCGGCTTTGCGTGGCCGCCCGCCGCTTGGGTTCCGGCCTCGCTCTTGACCTCGACCGCCGCGACCCTCGGCGGCACCGCCAGGCGCAGCACGTCGCTCAGCGTCCCCGCCCAGCGGTCCGCCACCCAGCGCAGCAGGGCCAGCTCGCGCGGGCCGAAGACGGGCAGCGGCGAGACCAGCCGGATCAGGTCACGGGCGCCGGGCGGCAGCTCGTCGGTGAAGCCGACCACCCAGCCGTCGACCCGCCGGCGCGCGCCGAACGGCACCTTGACCCGGGAGCCGAGCCGCACGGCGTCGCGCAGCGACTCCGGGACCCGGTAGGTGAACGGCCGGTCGAGGTGGAACAGGGGGACGTCGACGACCACCAGGACGCCGCTCACGACGGCGCCCCGTGGTCGAGCGGAGGACCGCTACAGCGAGACGGCCGCGCGGGCCAGCTCCTCGGCCCGGCTCGTCGACTCCCAGGAGAACTCCGGCTCGGTACGACCGAAATGCCCATACGCCGCCGTCTTGCGGAAAATCGGCCGGCGCAGGTCGAGGTCCCGCAGGATCGCGGCCGGGCGCAGGTCGAAGAACTCGGGGATCAGCTTGCCCAGCTTCTCCGGGTCGACCCGCTCGGTGCCGAACGTCTCCACGAACACGCTCACGGGGTGGGCCACGCCGATGGCGTAGGCGACCTGCACCTCGCAGCGCTCGGCGAGGCCGGCCGCGACCACGTTCTTGGCCACCCAGCGGACCGCGTAGGCGGCCGAGCGGTCCACCTTGGTCGGGTCCTTGCCGCTGAAGGCGCCGCCGCCGTGACGGGCCATGCCGCCGTAGGTGTCGACGATGATCTTGCGGCCGGTCAGGCCCGTGTCGGCCTGCGGCCCGCCGAGCTCGAAGCGCCCGGTCGGGTTGACGAACACGCGCAGGCCGACGGTGGAGAGGCCGTCGGGGATGGCCGGGTCGATCACGTGCTCGCGCACGTCCGGGGTGAGCAGCGTCTCGAGGTCGACGTCGGGGCCGTGCTGGGTGGAGACGACCACCGTGTCCAGCCGCACCGGCCGGCCGGCCTCGTACTCCACCGTCACCTGGGTCTTGCCGTCGGGCCGCAGGTAGGGCATCAGCCCGGACTTGCGCACCTCGGCCAGCCGGCGCGCCAGGCGGTGGGCCAGCGCGATCGGCAGCGGCATCAGCTCGGGCGTGTCGTTGCAGGCGTAGCCGACCATCATGCCCTGGTCGCCGGCGCCCTGGGCGTCGAGCGGGTCGGTGTCGCCGGCGCGCTCCTCGAAGGCGTGGTCGACGCCCTGGGCGATGTCGGGCGACTGCTCGTCGATCGCGACGGTGACGCCGCAGGTCGACCCGTCGAAGCCGTACTTGGCGCGGTCGTAGCCGATGTCCGTGATCGTGCGCCGCACCGTGGCCGGGATGTCGACGTAGGTGGAGGTGGAGATCTCCCCGGCGACCACCACCAACCCGGTGGTGACCAGCGTCTCGCAGGCCACGCGCCCGGCAGGATCGGCGCGCAGGATCTCGTCGAGGACCGAGTCCGAGATCTGGTCGGCGATCTTGTCGGGGTGACCCTCGGTCACCGACTCGGACGTGAAAAGGTAACGGTTCGCCACTGGGAATCCTCCAGGATGCGCCTCGAGACCCGGCGCGA
>WNGB01018484.1_pt1 | contig 10170 bp, 13 predicted proteins | sample 5400681 | NCBI WGS metagenome assembly WNGB01 (sample SAMN13153367, study PRJNA577476) | soil metagenome | isolation source: 115 cm soil or saprolite under grassland replicate 2 | place: USA:California | collected 2016-06-15
AATCGGCAGCGCGTGGCTGTCAGGGCCAGGAAGTCCTATACTTACAATCCCTAAAATCTGAGGACGGAATAAATATGTGCCGAAATATTAAAACCTTGCATAACTTCAAACCGCCCGCGTCGGAAGAGGAAATCCGCGCGTCGTCACTGCAATTCGTTCGCAAACTCAGCGGCTTCTCAAAGCCCTCGAGGGCCAACGAGCTCGCCTTTAACCGCGCCGTTGATCAGGTCGCGCAGGCAGCAAACGAACTACTTCAATCTCTGGTCACGAACGCCCCGCCGCGGGATCGTGAAGTTGAAGCTTCAAAAGCTCGGGCCAGCACGGCGGAACGCTTTCACGCGCAAGAGCAATCGCAAGCCAAACCTCGTGCTCAAATAACATGAGCGAAAAAGACAGCCCCGCCGTTTTGGGTCTTCAAAGAGGCACTGTTCGCTTGCTCGACTACACTCCACTGTGGGAGGAACTCTATCAGGAAGAAGAGAAACGCATCAGGGCGGTTATCGGTCACTTCATCATTGACATTCAACATATCGGCAGCACTGCCATACCTGGCATCAAGGCCAAACCTATTCTTGACATGATGGTTGGCGTGGCTCGACTTGGCGACGCCGTCTTGTGTCAGGGGCCGATGGAAACTCTCGGTTATGACTACATAGCGAACGCAGGCTTACCAAACGATCACGTTTTCGGAAAAGGCTTAGAGCGCACACACCTGATTCATGTGGTCGAGCATGGGAGCGCAGAGTGGACAAATCCCTTACGCTTCCGCGATCGATTGAGGAAAGATGCAGAATTAGCACAGGAGTATGAGAGGCTGAAGGAAGAGTTAAGAGATAGGTTCGGCAATAGTCCCGCGAAATACACAAACGAGAAGTTAAGATTTATCCGCGATGTGTTAGCCGCCTGACAACTCTCACCTGATAGCGGGTGAAGGCGAGGCGAGCTGAGTCGAGCGCTGGAGAGCAAAAAAGCACTAGAGGGTTGACGGCGCTGGCTTTGTGCAGGGCCAGAGTAGTTGAGTTCTACATATCTTAATTACGGAGAGCATTATGTTCGCTCAGCCACAAACCTACCCCTGCCCAAACTGCCACGAGATTATCAACGACACGATGGGAAAATGTCCCCATTGTTCGACCCTGCTAGACCCGCAAGCTGCGGCTGTCGCGGGCGAGAATCAGAGCAAAGTAAATCAGGCAGTTAGCGACGCGAGTTAGCTGAGAACCGCGGCGGTCGTGATGTGGGTTTTCCTGGGCCTGAGCTTTATCCCCATCATACCGGTTGTCGGATGGGCCTTCCTTTTCACGTTTGTGGTCGTGCTGGTCATGATCATTCGCTGGCAGGTTAAGTTTGGCGGCATCAAGACAAATGACCCTGACTATCCGCGAGCGAAACGCAACAGGAATTTGGCGGTTAGTTTATGGTTGATAGCAATAGTCGCACTTTTAATGAGACAGCTGTTGCTTGAAATAATCTTGTCGCGCATGTAAACGGCACAGCAGAAAAGCCAACCCCGCGCGCTAAGAAAAGAGGGATTCTACCCCTGGAGTGTAATGACCAAAGAGTTAAGGCAAGCAGAATTTCTTTCTGATCTTGAAAAACAAAAGCTGTTTGGCTGGGGAGATGACATCTTTGGTGCTTCATCCCTTGAACTTCATTGGAGAGGTAAGGATCATCACTTCCTGCTTTACATCAACGACAGCCCTGTTAGCCACGTCGGGGTCCTTAAACATTCAGTTAGCGTTGGCGGGCAATCGGTAACGGTTGGAGGAGTAGGCGGTGTGGTCACCATACCTGAAGAGCAGCACCGAGGGCACGCACGAGAGCTCATGCAACACGCGACCAGATTGCTCGAGCAGTGGAAGGTCGCCGCCGGACTGCTCTTTTGTCTAAAACGAATGGTTCCTTACTATGAATCGCAAGGATGGCGGCTCGTCGAGCAGCCTGTCCTAATCGAACAGCCGCATGGAGAGATTACCTCACCTCTGGAGGTGATGGTCCTCCCGTTGGCTGGACATTCATGGCCGAAGGATGACATTAAGTTGAATAGTTTCCCATGGTGAATGGAGCGTCGACCACTACCTTCCAAACCTTTACGGCATCCAGAATCGCCTTTTGATCTGACGCCCCAAAGTTCTAAGGAGTGATGACTATGACTTCTGATTCAAACAACCGCGAGATGCTGCGACATACCGTGGCGACGCTCGCTTATCGCGGAAGCAAGGTGGTGGCGAATATGCCGAAGGATTTTGCTACCTTCCGCGCTGCTGAAACCAGCCGGACAGCTGGCGAAATACTGGCCCATATAGGAGATTTGCTCGACTGGTCACTGCAGGTGGCAAAAGGCAACTACGTTTACAAAGAGCTCGCACCGCGATCGTGGGAAGAGGACGTGGGACGGTTTTTCGCGGCACTCCAGGAGCTTGATACTTACTTGGCATCACCTGCGCCGCTCGGCTACCCTGCCGAGAAAATCTTTCAGGGTCCGATTGCCGACGCGCTTACACATGTCGGACAGATCGCACTGTTGCGACGCCTGGCAGGTGTGCCGGTTCGCGGCGAAAATTATTTCAATGCGGACATCGTCACGGGCCAGGTCGGAAAAGAGCAATCCGCGCAGCGCGTAGAGTTTGATTGAATTCCGCCAGACTCAATCCAATATCAGTCAACTCGCATGGTCGCCGAAGCATAGGCCTCTAAGCATGCCAAAATATGTAGCATTTCTCCGGGCCATAAATGTTGGCGGCCACACGGTCAAAATGGACTACCTCCGCAATCTTTTTACCGGTCTTGGTCTCGCTAATGTCGAGACGTTCATCGCCAGCGGCAACGTCATCTTCGATTCAACATCAAAAACCTCACGGGCTCTCGAAAAGAAGATAGAGAACTGCCTACTCGAGGCGCTGGGCTACGAAGTTGCGACCTTTATCCGCTCGACATCGGAGCTCGCAGACATAGCTCAATACAAACCCTTCTCCGATTCGGAATTGAGCGCCCCGGGACACTCGCTCTACATTGGCTTCATGGCAGGTGAGCCAGACATCAAAGCGAAAGCAGAACTGCTGTCCTTAAAGACCAGGGTGGACGACTTCCATCTGAAAGGACGCGAAGTTTATTGGTTATGCCGCAGGAAGTCTAGCGAGTCTGACATTTCGGGCGCACTACTTGGGAAAGTCCTGGGAATGCCGGCAACCTTACGAAATTCAACGACGGTCAAAAAGATTGCAGCAAAGTATATTTAGCCCCGGCACTGCTGAAATGAGATACGCAATGACACGCAAACTAATATCTGTCGCATTGCGCAGCGTAATTGTGATTGGTAATGGGGAACCCCTCTCTTGACTATCCTTGAGACAGAGCGCCTCATCCTTCGCAAGATCACTAATGATGACGCGGAGTTTATCGTCGAGCTCCTCAATCAGCCGTCGTTTCTGCGCTACATTGGCGACAAAGAAGTGAGAAACGTTGCGGACGCGGTTCGCTATATTCAAACTGGTCCGGTAGCCAGCTATGAGCGCTTTGGTTTTGGACTCTACCTGGTGGAATTGAAAGAGACTGGCGCGTCAATTGGAATTTGTGGGTTACTTAAAAGAGATTCATTGCCGGATGTTGACGTTGGATTCGCGTTTCTGCCGAGCTATTGGTCACAAGGCTATGCGTTTGAGTCAGCTGATGCTGTCATGGCTTACGGAAGAGACGTGCTTGGGTTGAGGCGGATTGTGGCCATTACCTCGCTCGATAATGATGCTTCGATTAGGCTACTCGAAAAGATCGGTTTGAAGTTCGAACGTCTGATCAAACTATCTGAGGATGAACCTGAGGTTAGGTTGTTTGCAGCGAACGTTTGATGCAGAGGCAAGCTCGTACCAGGATCGCGAACCAATAGTGAACGAGAGCAGGTAGTATTTAATTTAGCTTTCTCTGCGGAACCTCTGTGTCCTCTGTGTCCTCTGTGGTGGAAAAACGCCTGACAACCACTCACCACGGAGACACAGAGGACACAGAGGTTACACAAAGAAGATCTCAAGCTAAGACGATACCGACTGTACCGCTGTTCGATTGTCGTGTCAGTCTTGAGTTACTATGGTCGAATAACTGATTTGTAGCAGGAGGATCAATGAAACGTAAGGCTTCGGCCGTCTGGAACGGCGGACTCAAAGATGGTAAAGGCACGATCTCGACAGACAGTGGCGTTCTCGCAAACAGCCAATATTCTTTTAGCACGCGTTTCGAGGATGGCATTGGCACAAACCCTGAAGAGTTGATTGCCGCCGCGCACGCCGGTTGCTTCTCGATGGCACTTTCGGGTCAGTTGGGTCAGGCGGGTCTGACAGCGGAGAGCATCCGGACAACAGCAGCCGTGAGTCTGGAGAAAACTGACAGCGGCTTTGCGATCACCAAGGTGCACCTCGACATCACGGCGAAAGTACCGGGCGCTGACCAGCAGGCATTTGAGACGGCCGCAAATAACGCGAAGGCAGGTTGTCCGGTGTCCAAACTCCTAAAGGCGGAGATAACGATGGAGGCGAGGCTCGAAGCTTGATTCCGTAACGTCGGAAGGCTGGAGTTAGCTCAAGGGAAAAGCACCCGATAGTTGTTATCGCATCTCACACAGAGCAAGGCCTCTTTAATGTCTGAATTCAAAAATACCCCCGCGCTTGACCACGACAAACTCGATTATTTCATTTGCCTGCAGTTTCTTTTCATGCATGTCGCGTGTCTGCTTGTGATCTGGACAGGCGTGAGCCTCACGGCTGTGGTTATCTGCCTCGCATTGTATGTGGTTCGCATGTTTGCCATCACCGCTGGATTCCATCGCCTACTGGCACATCGCACATATAAAACGAGCAGGCTTTTCCAATTCCTGATGGCTTTTACTGGAACGGCGTCCTATCAGAAAGGACCGCTGTGGTGGTCGGCTCATCACCGCCGCCATCACCTCGTCGCCGACACCGCGGAGGATTTTCATTCGCCGCTGACTCGTAGGTTTTGGCGCGCACACTTCGGCTGGTTTCTTTCACGCGATAGCCAGCAGACTGAATGGAAGTTAATCGCAAACTTGAGCAAGTATCCGGAGTTGCGTTTCCTCGATCGGTTTTACTCTCTGCCTCCAATCATGTTGGCGGTCTCGGCGTTTCTGCTGGGCGCGGCGCTGGAGCGGTGGGCGCCCGGCCTGGAAACATCGAGTTGGCAGATGCTGGTCTGGGCATTCTTCATCAGCACTGTGGTGCTTTATCACGGCACGTTCACGGTTAATTCACTCGCGCACATTTTTGGTAAGCGCCGCTTCGCCACTGACGACAATAGCCGGAATAATCTTTTTGTCGCACTGATCACGCTTGGCGAAGGGTGGCACAACAATCACCACTACTACTCTGCGTCTGAACGCCAGGGTTTCTATTGGTGGGAGATCGATGTTTCTCACTACACTCTGCGAGCGTTTTCGTGGTTGGGAATAGTTTGGGATTTACACACACCTCCCGCGAACCTGACATCCATCTCCGAAATCGTGATAGCGGATGAGTCATTCGAGCCGGCTGCGAATACCGGCACATAGAGATCGCGAGTGATGTCCGATCCAAAGGACTGATCAGCAGGCGCCGTTCAACACCAAATGCCCGAGCAATCGCAAATTCTACGTGCAGAGTATCTCCACTTTCAGGCTCTGCCGACGCGCTGGATGGACAATGACATCTATGGACACATCAACAATGCTCTCTACTACGCCTTCTTCGACACGGCCATCAACGAGTATCTGATCGCGCATGGGCGACTCAACATCGCCTCGGGCGCAGTGGTAGCATTCGCAGCGGAGTCACATTGTCAGTATCTGCGGCCGCTGGCTTTTCCCGAAGTGATCGATGTTGGCCTGCGCATCGGTACATTAGGGAATTCGAGCGTGCGATATGAGCTTGCGATCTTCAAGCAGGGCGAGAACTTTGCCGCCGCCAATGGCTACTTTGTACATGTCTTTGTGGATCGGGAGACGCAAAAACCGGTGCCGATACCCGCCGAGATTCGCACGGCGCTCGAAAGGCTACTGTCGCAAAAGCCGGAATGAGTACCTCCAGGTGCCAAGCTACCGCGAAGCGGTTAGGTAAGAATAGCCCAGGGTTGCCGTGCTTCGCGGCTACCCTGGGAAACGAGTTATGAAACGGACCGCAACCCCATCGGGGTTGTGACATTTCTTGAGATGCCATCCGACATTAGTTCGAGCGGCAACATCTTGCTCTGCTCTGTCAATTAACGAAGTCGACACAACCCCGCCGGGGTTGCATCATTCCCTAACTTCTTTACCCAGGGTAGCCGCGAAGCGCGGCAACCCTGGGCTATTCTTACGTAACCGCTTCGCGGTATTCTCTTTTGTCTTTCAGAAAATTTCATGGAGGAAATTGAACAATGACAATAAAGGGTGTGCGCTCGTTGCTGCCCCTGCTCCTGTTGGTAGGCGCGCTGCTGGTATTCGCTGAAACTACAACAGCCCAAAGACCATCACAAACTCCGACTCTACCGAGTGAGCGGCCTGAGAAACTGGAACCCACGAATTACGGGTTTGACTATGTTCGCCGTGAAGTGATGATCCCAATGCGCGACGGTGTAAAGTTGCACACCGTGATTTTGGTCCCCAAAGGCGCCAAAAACGCGCCTATTCTCCTGACACGCACGCCCTATAACGCCAGCGAGCTAACGACCCACACCCAGAGCTCACACCTGGGACCGAGCCTGTATGGCTACGACAACGCTACCGATGTGATCGTCGAGGGCGGCTACATCAGAGTGGTCCAGGACATTCGCGGCAAGTATGGCTCCGAGGGGGATTACGTAATGAACCGCCCCCTGCATGGACCGCAAAACCCGACGCCGGTGGACCATGCAACCGACACTTACGACACGATTGATTGGCTAGTGAAAAACATTCCGGAGACTAATCGCAAGGTCGGTATCCTGGGCATTTCCTATGACGGCTTCCTGCCTTTGATGGCACTCGTGAATCCCCATCCGGCGCTGAAAGTTTCGGTACCGATGAACCCGATGGTCGATGGCTGGAGGGGCGATGATTGGTTTCACAACGGCGCTTTTCGCCAGCAGGGCATGAGCTACATCTACGATCAGGAGGCGACCCGCGCCAACGATGCCAAGTGGTGGACCAGCCACTTTGATGACTACGACATGTTCATGGAGGCGGTATCAGCAGGCGAATTGGGGCGTCGCCGCGGCCTCGAACAAGTGGGCTTCTGGCGCAAGCTGCTTGAACATCCGAGCTACGACTCCTTCTGGCAGGATCAGGCAGTGGACAAGATTCTCGCGACCCAGCCGTTAAAGGTTCCGGTGATGCTGGTGCACAGCCTTTGGGATCAGGAAGATATCTACGGCGACATTGCTGTCTACAAGGCGATCAAGCCGAAAGACACTGGTAACGATAAGGTATTCCTGGTGATGGGCCCATGGCATCACGGTCAGGAGATCAGGGAGGGCGGCGCGCTCGGGGCCATCAAATTCAACAGCGACACAGCGCTCACTTTCCGCCTGGAAATCCTGCGGCCTTTTCTCGACCACTATCTTAAGGACGCACCTAAGGCCGACATCGCGCCGGTAATGGCGTTTGAAACTGGAACGAACAAATGGCTGCGACTGCCTTCATGGCCGGCTGGTTGCGCGAGTGGGTGCACAGTAAAAGCGACTCCGCTCTATCTTAACGACGACTTGAAAGCGGAATTCGCTGCGCCAAAGTCCAGCTCCGCTTACGAAGAATACGTTTCCGACCCCGCAAAGCCGGTGCCTTACCGCGCGCGTCCTATCGATGGCACCAGTTGGTCCCGCTGGCTGGTTGACGACCAACGTGAACAGTCAGGCCGTCCGGATGTGCTGGCGTTTGTTTCCGATACTCTGACTGCGCCCGTGAAGATCAGCGGCGAGCCGATCGCAAATTTGGTTGCTTCCACCAGCGGAACTGACTCGGACTGGGTGGTGAAGGTGATCGACCTCTATCCCGACGAAGTAGCCGGTCAACCGAACATGGGTGGTTATCAGTTGATGATTTCAGCGGATATCTTGCGCGGGCGTTATCGCGAAAGTTTCGAGACGGCCAAGCCAATCGCCGCCAATACTCCGCTGCTCTATCGGTTTGCGCTACCGACGGCCAATCACGTCTTTTTGCCGGGCCACCGGATCATGGTGCAGATCCAATCAAGTTGGTTTCCGCTCTACGATCGCAACCCGCAAACATTTGTGCCCAACATTTTTTGGGCCAAACCGAGCGATTATCGCAAGGCGACACAAAGGATCTATCACGTGGCTGGAGATACTAAACGGCAGAGCTTCATCGAACTTCCGCTTGTCGCCAGGCCTTGAGCCCCGGTTCAAACTAGATTGAGATTCGGGAGTCGCGATGAGAAATGCCTTACATTCCGCCCGATTCAGGCCGGGACAGATGAGTGCCCTGCTGCCGCATATCGCGCGAGCTGAGGGGCGCATTCATTTCGCTGGTGAACATGCGCCAATGTCTCCCGGATGGGTGCGTGGGGCGCTGGAATCCGGCAATCGCGTCGCGCGCGAGATTACTGAAGCGGCTTCTCTTGAAGGACGAACCTCATGAAACATCCGGTGCTTTTCGACGCTGCAAATGTTTTCACCGTCGTGCTGGCCGCACTGATATTGTCTCCTCTAACTCGCGGCCAGAGCGGGAGCTCGAATGAAGACTTCCAGAAAGGAATGAGACACTATGAAGCCGCTGAGTACGCACAGGCGGCTACAGCCTTCAAGCGTGTGATTGATTCTTCAGCCATTTTGGGGTTGGGTGTCGCTCACCTGGAATTAAAAGACAGGGATGCCGCGTTGGAACAACATAAGCGCCTGGCTGCGATTGATATGGAGCGCGCGGACAAGTTGTACGCCTACATCACTGACAAGAAGATCCCTCTTGCGGTGCTGAACGGCAAGGCTCTGAGCCTTCCCAAACCGTCGTACCCAGTAATAGCCCGTGCAGCCCATGCCTCAGGAACAGTGCAGGTTGTTTTACTCCGACGATGCTCGACGCACACCCGGTAAAGGTAACGGGCATCCTCGCCTATAACTTTGTTGCTGACTGAAGCCGGCGAGCAAAACCAAAAACATGTCTGATGCAAATAATACGTCTGCTGAAGCCGCAGAGGCGATATTGCAAATTGAACGCGACATCATGACCGCGATCAAAAACAAGGACGCCGCTACTTTGGAACCAATGCTCGCGGATGATTTCATCTATCGAACTCACTTTGGCGCGGAATCCGACAAGGCAGAGTTCTTGAAGGCCATCGCGTCTTTTCCGGTAGAGATCATCACTCTCCGCGGCGAGGACCTGAAGGTGAATGTGTATGGCGAGACTGCTATTCTGACGGGACTGCAACTCGCTGAAGCTCGACCGCCCGAGGGAAAAGCAGAGGAAAGCGCAGTCGCATTTACCGATGTCTTTGTCCGGCGTGAGGGGCGGTGGTTGATGGTGCTCGCTTATGGTGTTGAGTTGCCGTCCGAGTCGGTGCCGTTTCAAATGTAGGGGCGTCCCTCCGTGGGCGCCCCCTTTTTTGGCGAATGCTGAGAGTGTCATGGATCAGCGAGTGAAGTTTGTGATGGACGCGCACCAACAACTTCGTGGACTCCTCGTATTCGGCGGAAAAAGAGGCGCCCACGGAGACGCCCCTACTGGAGTGCCAGCTAGCTTGCTAGCTCGCAGACCAGCACTTCCAGTTGCAGGCGTGCGCCTTTCGGTCCGCCTCCGCCGAGCGAAGACTTGATGGCGAGGTCGGCGGCGGCTATTAGCTGGATGCCGCGAGCAATTTTTGTCGCATCGCTTCGCTGCAGAGTGTTCATGAAGGCGTCGCGTTTAGCGGGCGGGCCATAGATGAGTCGATAAACTTCGTCGCGCGCGCCACGATTGAGCAGCTCTTTCGCCAGTGCCAGCCGGTGATAATTGCTGGCAATTAGTCCGAGTAGCATTACCGGCTGAACCTCGTCATCCAACAAGCGATGGAGTGTCTCAAGGGCTCGATGCCGATCGCCCGCAACCAGTTGATCTCCCAAATCGAAATTGGAAAGCTCGCGTGAACGATCGATTAGTTGGTCGACCAACTCCATCGTGATCTGCCCGGTTTCCAACGCCGCCGAGGCCAATTTATCTAACTCCGACGAGAGCATCTG
>WNGB01020572.1_pt1 | contig 10170 bp, 8 predicted proteins | sample 5400681 | NCBI WGS metagenome assembly WNGB01 (sample SAMN13153367, study PRJNA577476) | soil metagenome | isolation source: 115 cm soil or saprolite under grassland replicate 2 | place: USA:California | collected 2016-06-15
TCGATATCTTCCGCGAGGCCGCCGCGCTCATTCGCCGCCCGCGCATCGAGCAGGTCGAAGTCCCTTATGGCAACACGAGCCTGCCGGCCTTGCTGGTGCATCCCGACCCCGAGGTCAATGGCTCGAAGCCTGCGCCCGCCATGGTGTTCTTCGACGGCTTCGACGTCACCAAGGAGCTGCAGTTCGGCTACGGCGTCGCCGATCTCGCGGCACGCGGCGTCGGCTGCCTGATCGTCGACGGGCCGGGGAACGGCGAGAGCGTGCGTTTCCGCAATCTGCCGCTGATTGCCGAGACCGAGCGCTACGCGACGCCGGCTTACGAGTATCTCGCGACCCGGCGCGAGTTCGATCCGAAGCGGATCGGCGTCATGGCGTTGAGCCTGGGTGGCTACTACGCGCCGCGCGCGGCCTCGCTCGAGCCGCGGTTTGCGTGCTGCGTCGCCTGGGGTGCGCAATGGGACTACCACGCGGTGTGGGCGCGGCGGCTGGAGCAGCTCGCCTCGGGCGCGGTGCTCTCGCTCTCGGTGCCGCCCGAGCACCTGCAATGGGTGCTCGGCGTCGACAGCCAGGACGCGGCGCTCAAGGTGTTGGAAGGCTTCCGGCTCGACGGCATCGTGCAGAAGATGACATGTCCGTTTCTGCTGGTGCACGGCGCCGGCGACCAGCAGATCCCGCTGTCGACGGCGGAGAAATCCTTTAAAGCCGTGGGGTCGAAGCAGAAGACCTTCAAGGTGTTCACCCGGGAGGAAGGCGGCTTCCACCACTGCCAGGTGGACGACATCACGATCGGCGTGCACTTCATGTGGGATTGGATCGCCGACGTGCTCAAGCCGGGACGGTCAGGATGACCCAGCCGCTCTATCTCACCGAAGCGGACGTCGCACGGCTGGTGACCGTCGAAGACGCGATCGCCGTGCTCGAAGAAGCGTTTGCCGCCTGGCGCGAACCGGGAACGTCCAACCTGCCGCGCCAGCGCGCCACCATCGGCGGCGGCACGTTCAATCTCATGGGTGCGGCCTACCCGAAGAAGGGGGTCTATGGCTTGAAGGCGTATTTCGGCCGGGGCGGCGGCCGCTATCACGCGCTGCTGTATCGGGCCGACGACAGCGCGCTCCTGGCCATGATCGAGGCCGATACGCTCGGGCAGATCCGCACCGGCGCCGCGAGCGGGCTCGCCACCAAGCTTCTCGCCAACCCGGACGCCCGTACGCTGGCCGTGATCGGCTCGGGCAAGCAGGCGCGCACGCAAGTCGCGGCCATATGCGCGGTGCGGCCGATCAAGCAGGTGCGCGTCTACAGCCCCTCGCGCGAGCACCGCACTGCGTTTGCCTTTGCGGTGGCCGACGAGCTCGGCGTCGAAACCGAGCCGGTGGAGAGCGGCGAAGCCTGCGTTAAGGGTGCCGACGTGGTGGTCACCATCACCAAGGCGGCCGAGCCGGTGTGCCGCGCGGAGTGGCTCGCCGACGGCGCGCACGTCAACGCGGCGGGCGCCAATTCGGCCGACCGGCGCGAGCTCGATCCGGCGACCGTGCTGCGCGCGGCGTTGCGCGTGACCGATCATCGTGCCCAGGCGCAAGTCGAGGCGGCCGAGTTCCGCGATCTCGCGAGCGCGGGACGGCTTGCCTGGAACGACGTCCACGAGCTCGGCGATCTCGTCACCGGCAGAGTGCGCGGCCGCGGCGCGCCGTCCGACATCACCCTGTTCAAGTCGCTGGGGATCGCGCTCGAGGACATCGCGTTCGCGGAGCTGATCCACCGGCGCGCCGTCGCGGCGGGCGCCGGCAAGCCGTTCGCGTCGTGATCGCGTTAAGGAGCACACCATGAAGCGCAGCACGAACCGGATTCTGACGACCCATGTCGGCAGCCTGCCGCGGCCGTCCGACCTGCTCGACATGGTGCAGGCAGCTGGCGCCGCGGCGTTCGATCAGCCGGCGAATGCGGCGCGGCTCGCCGCGGCGGTGAACGAAATCGTGCAGAAGCAGATCGAGCTCGGAATCGACATTGTCGACGACGGCGAATACGGCAAGCCGAGCTTCGTGTCCTACGTCAACGAACGGCTCGGCGGTTTCGAGGTCGACAAGGCTCCGAGCCCCAGCCCCTGGGCCGGCTCGCGCGAGGCGCTGTCGTTTCCCGAGTTCTACGGCGAGACCCATGTGGCCGCGCGACAGCACCACATGGTCTGCACCGGCCCGATCGCCTACCGGGGACACAAGCAGCTCGCCCGCGACATCGCGAACTTCAAGGCGGCGCTTGCCGGCGCCAAGCCGGAAGAGGCGTTCATGCCGGCGATTTCGCCGTCGAACGTCGAGGACTGGCAGAAGAACGCCTACTATAAGACCCAGGAGGAATTCCTGTTCGCCATCGCCGAGGCGATGCGCGAGGAATACAAGGCGATCGCTGACGCCGGCTTCATCGTGCAGATCGACGATCCGCGGCTCGTCACCTATTACATGCTGCGGCCCGACTCGACCATTGCGCAGTGCCGCAAATGGGCGGAGATGCGGGTCGAGGCGCTCAATCACGCGCTGCGCGGCATCCCCGAGGAGAGGGTCCGCCACCACACCTGCTACGGCATCAACATGGGGCCGCGGGTGCACGACATGGAACTCAAGGACATCATCGACATTATCGTGAAGATTCGCGCCGGCGCCTATTCGTTCGAGGCGGCGAACCCGCGCCACGAGCACGAGTGGAAAGTCTGGAAGGACGTGAAGCTGAACGGCAAGGCGCTGATCCCCGGCGTGATCTCCCACTCGACCGTCCTGGTCGAGCACCCGGAACTGGTCGCGGACCGCATCGTCCGGTTCGCCGACATCGCCGGACGCGAGAACGTGATCGCCGGCTCGGACTGCGGCTTCGCCACCTTCGCAGGCTCCAAGGAGGTGCATCCGACGATCGTTTGGGCGAAGCTCGGGGCGCTGAGCGAGGGCGCGAGGCTCGCGACGAAGCAGTTGTGGGGACGGTGAAACGGTCATGCCGACATTCGATGCGATCATCATCGGCACCGGACAGGCCGGGCCGGCGCTTGCGCGGCGCCTCGTGGCGGCGGGAAAAAAGGTCGCCATCATCGAGCGCAAATTGTTCGGCGGCACCTGCGTCAATACCGGCTGCACGCCGACCAAGACCCTGGTCGCCAGCGCCTACGTGGCACACATGGCGCGCCGCGCCGCCGACTACGGCGTGACGCTCGGCGGCGCGGTCGGCGTCGACATGAAGGCGGTGAAGGCGCGCAAGGACGCGATTTCGACGGCGTCGAGCAAGGGGGTCGAAAAATCCTTGAAGCGGCTCGAAGGCTGCACCGTCTATCAGGGCCACGCGCGCTTCGTCGGCCCGAAGGAAGTCGCGGTCGGCGACGTCGTGCTGAAGGCCGAGTGGATTTTCATCAACGTGGGCGGCCGGGCATCAGTGCCGCCCGGCCTCGACGTGCCCGGCTATCTCACCAACAGCTCGATGATGGACGTGGACTTCCTTCCCGAGCATCTGATCGTCGGCGGCGGCAGCTATATCGGCCTGGAGTTCGGGCAGATGTATCGGCGCTTCGGCGCCAGGGTGACGATCATCGAGATGGCGCCGCGCCTGATCGCGCGCGAGGACGAAGACGTCTCGCAGGCGGTTGCCGACATCCTCAAGGATGAAGGCATCGATGTGCGCCTCAACGCCAAGTGCCTGACGGCGGCCAAGCACGGCGACGGCGTCGCGGTGAACGTCGAATGCGTCGAAGGCGCGCCGCAGGTCGTCGGCTCGCATCTGCTGCTGGCGGTCGGACGGCGCCCCAACACCGACGCCCTCGGCCTCGACAAGGCCGGCGTCGCCACCGACGACCGCGGCTACATCAAGGTGGACGACCAGCTGCGCACCAACGTGCCGGGCATCTGGGCGCTGGGCGACTGCAACGGCCGCGGTGCCTTCACCCACACCTCGTGGAACGATTTCGAGATCGTGGCGGCGAACCTCCTCGACCACGATGCGCGTCGGGTGTCCGACCGCATCACGGCTTACGCGCTCTACACCGATCCGCCGCTCGGGCGCGCGGGCTCGACCGAAACCGAGGTGCGAAAGTCGGGCAAGCCGGCGCTGATCGCCACCATGCCGATGGAAGACGTGAGCCGCGCCAATGAACGAGGCGAGACCAAGGGGTTCATGAAAATCCTCGTCGATCGCGACAGCAAGCAGATCCTGGGCGCATCGTTTTTCGGGCTCAACGGCGACGAGGTGATCCACTGCGTGCTCGATGTCATGTACGCCAAGGCGCCCTATACGGTCATGGAGCGCGCGATGCACATTCATCCGACCGTGGCTGAGTTCCTGCCGACCATGCTCGAGGACCTGAAGCCGCTGCAATGACGGTCAGCATGCTTGAACTCGTAGGGTGGGCAAAGCGGAGCGCAGCGAAGCGTGCCCACGCGTCATGCATGAATGCGCAAAGCGCGTGGGCGAGCCGCCACAGCGGCGAGGGGACGGCTCGCCTTCGGCTCGCCTTTGCCCACCCTACGAACTGAAATTATCCCGCCAGCTCGCGCATGATCTTGTAGAGCGCGTTCTGCCCCTCGAAGCCGATGCCGGGGCGCTCGGGCAGATCGAGGTAGCCGCCTTGAAGTTTCGCGTCGTCGGCAAAGCCGCCGAAGGCGCCGAACACGCCGGGATAGGATTCCGCGCCGCCGAGGCCGAAGCCGCCGGCGATATGAAGCGACATCTGGTTGCCGCCGTGCGGGAACAGCGAGGTGCGCTTCCACCCCTGGCGCTCGAGCATTGCCACCGTGCGGGCGAACTGCACGATGCCGTAGGATTGCGGGGGATCGATCTGGATGATGTCGCGGTCGGCGCGCAGGCGCCCGAAGCGCACGAGGTTCTCCACGTCCTGGGTGGAAAACAGGTTCTCGCCGGTCGCCAGCGGCGGATCGTAGGCGGCCGCGATCTCAGCCATGAGCGCGTAGTCGAGCGGGTCGCACGGCTCCTCGAACCAGACCAGATCGAGGGAGCTGAGCGCCCTGGCATAGGCGAGCGCCTCGTCGCGATCGAACTTGCAGTTGGCATCGACCGCGAGTCGTCCGCGTGGCGCGACGACCGCGCGCACCGCTTCGATTCGCCGCACGTCGTCGGCGAGGGTAAGGCCGCCGACCTTCATCTTCACCATCGTGTAGCCGGCATCGAGATGGCGTCGCATCTCGCCCTGCACGTCGGCGAAGGTCTGGCCCGGCGCATACCAGCCGCCGCCGACGTAGCAGAACACCTTGTCGGCCGTTCGGCCGCCGTTGTAGCGCTCGGCGAGCACGCGATGCAGCGGCTTTCCCGCAATCTTCGCGACCGCGTCCCAGACCGCGACCTCGATGGTGCCGATCGGAATCGAGCGCTCGCTGTGCCCGCCCGACTTCTCCCGCTGCATCATGCGCCCGAGGATTTTTTCCGGATCGAAGTTCTCAGCTGTGTCGTCGAGCAGCGCATCCGGCTTGGCGGCGAGGATGCGGGGAATGAAGCGCGCGCGCATCGCCGCGCCGCAGGCGTAGCGGCCGGTCGAGTTGAACGCGAAGCCGACGACCCGCCGGCCGTCGCGCTTGACGTCGGTGATCACGGCCACGACCGACGTCGTCATCTCGGAGAAGTCGAAGCTCGAGTTCGACATCTGCGAATTGATCGGGACCGCTATTTCGCGAATGTCGACGATGCGCATTCGGTGCCACTCGGTGGGAAGGTGAGTTACAGATTACTTATGCCATCGGCATAGGATGACTCATTGCCGTCACCCTGAGGCGCTCGCGAAGCGAGCCTCGAAGGGCGACGGCCCGGACGTGGCCGCTCATCCTTCGAGGGCCGCTACGCGGCCGCCTCAGGATGACGGTCAACGTCAAGTGCCGCACGCACTTACTTCGGGCCGGCCGGCGTGCGCAGCCAGCGGGCGAATCTCCGCCGCACCCGGTATTTCAACTCAGCTGCCAGCTCGCGCGCCGTCACCTCCTCCAGGGAGGCGACCGGCGCGCCGACGTTCTGGCCGTACTGCAATCGGTCGAGGCGGTACTTGGCGCGCTCCAGCTCGTAGGTCAACGTCTTGACCTGGCCCTTGTACGATTCGATCCAGTTCTTCAGCCCCTGAATCTCGCTGAGATAGTGCTTGGCGAGGATCGATTCCGTCGTCAGGTGCTTGACCCGTTTGGCGTCCATCACCTCGCCGTCGACGATCATGGCGTAGCGGCCGCGCACCTCGTCCGGCACCATGTCCTCGTACACCTCCTGGAACGGCACGCAGAAATCCTTGTCGTACATCTTCCGCTGCGCCACGACCAACAGATGCGTGGTCTTCGCCGACAGGGCGAGGTATTCGAGCAGCATCGGGTCCCATGGGACGAGGCTCGCGAGCTGCCAGTCGGGGCCGACCCAGATGCCCAGCATTTCGTAGGAATTGTAGCGCGCGAGCGCCTCGAAGAAGTTCGGCTGGTAATTGAAGAACCCGTGCTCCAGATGCACCGTGAAGGGGACGGCGTGGATGAGCAGGCCGCCCGGCCGCGCCAGATCGTGCATCGTCCTGAAGACGTTGAGCTGATTGACGATGTGCTCCGAGGTGCCGTGATTGGTGACGAAGCCGTATTTGCCCTTCTCGCTGTCGGGTATCGAGTCGAAATTCAGGTCGAGCACCACCGATCCGACGCGGCCGTCCACGTCGAGACAGCCGTACTTTAACCCGAGCGCCTCGTAGAGGAGCCGTGCCGGCTTCTGGCTCGTGTTCGTGGTGGCGAGGAGCTCGGGCGGCGCCTCGCGTCCGAACGCCTTGAACAGCGAAAGCATGAGGTTCTTTTGCGGGCACCAGAAGTCCTGCGAACCGAGCTCCATCACCTCGGCAATGCCCTCAAAGGCGCCCTGCAGCTTGAGCTGACGATACAACTCGATGACCGGCGGTCCCAATCCCATGCAATGTCCTCAAACCAGGATGGAAATTCAGCTACGGCACAGGCTCCATCATGCGGCGGCATGAGGGCGCCTCCAGGTCATTCGATCTTGATCTTCGCATCGTTGATGACCTTGGCCCATCGCGCGCTCTCGGTCTTGATGCGCGCGCCGAATTCCTCCGGCGCATTGGCCACCGGCGCGAAGCCGAGCGCCTCCAGCTTCTCCTTCACGTCGGGAAGCGCCACGAGCTTCTTGATCTCGCCGTTGAGCCGGTCGACGATCGCCTTCGGCGTTCCGGCCGGAACGACGATGCCGGTGAGCGTGTCGCCCTCATGGCCCGGGATGCCGGCCTCCGTCGCCGTCGGCACGTCGGGCAACGCCGGGACGCGGTCGACGCTCAGGACCGCGAGCGCGCGCAGCTTGCCGTCCTTGATGTTGGAAATGGCCGGCGGCAGCGCGGTGAACGCGATCGGCGTGTGTCCGGCGATGGTCGAGGTGACGGCGGGCGCCGCGCCCGTGAACGGCACCATGACGAGATCGAGCCCGAAGGCGAGCTTGAACAATTCGCCGTTGAGATGCGGCGTCGAGCCGGTCGCCGGCTGGGCGAAGCTGTACTTGCCGGGATTGGCCTTGATCAGCGCGATCAGCTCCTGCACGCTCTTGGCGGGAACCGAGGGGCTGACCGTCAGCACGTTGGGCGAGGCCGCCACCAGGGTCACCGGGGCGAAATCCTTCACCGGGTCGTAGGGCACGCCCTTGGCGTAGAGGCTGGGATTGACGATGAAGCCGGTGCTCACCACCAGAATGGTGTACCCGTCGGCCGGCGACTTCGCGGCGTGCGCGGTCCCGGTATTGCCGCCGGCGCCTGGCTGGTTCTCCACGTAGAACTGCTGCCCGAGGCTCTCCGACAGCTTCAGGGCGACCACGCGCGCGATTACGTCGGTGGGGCCCCCGGCCGCGAACGGTACGATCATGCGGACCGGCCGTGTCGGATAGGCCTGCGCCCAGGCTATCGGCGAAGTAACCGGGACCGACGCGGCGCCGGCTGCGAGATAGAGAAATCTGCGTCGATCGAGCATCATGCCATCCCTCTTGGCTTATACCGTTTCCGGATGATCAACTCGCGGCCCGCGTCGTCCCCGTGCAGGCGGGGACAATACTCCGTGTCCGCGAGGTCAATGGTTGTGGGTTCCCGCCTTCGCGGGAACGACCCAAGCGAACCTACACCATTCATCCGGATTCCGTCTCAGATCTGGCCGATCTTTGCGTCGGCGATCACTTTCTTCCACTTGGCGATCTCGGCCTTGATGTAGGCGGCGAAGGCCTCCGAGGTGATTCCCTCCGGTTCGATGCCGATCGCAAGCATCTTGGCCTGGACGTCGGGCGCCGCGATGATCGCAGTGATCTCGCGCTCGAGCAGCGCCGCGATCGCCTTGGGCGTCCCGGCCGGCACCAGGATGCCTTGCATGGTTTCGGCCTCCTGGCCCTTGATGGGGACTACCACCAGATCGTTGAGCCCGAAGGTCTGCTTGAACAGCTCGATCGACAGCGACGGTGTCGTGCCGAGACCAGGCGAGGCGATGGTGTACTTGCCGGGAGTGGCCTTGATCAGGTCGACCAGCTCCTGCACCGACTTCGCCGGAATGCTCGGATGGACCAGAAGCGCATGGGGCGCCGCCCCGGCCTTGGTGATCGGGATGAAGTCCTTGTCGGGGTCGTACGGGACCTTGGCGTAGAGACTCGGATTGACGACGTAGCTCGAGGACACGAACAGGATCGTGTAGCCGTCGCCCGGTGTCTTGGCGGCGGCGGCCATGCCGAGGTTGCCGGCGGCGCCGCCCTGGTTCTCGACGATGAACTGCTGGCCGAATTTCTCCGCCAGCTTGTGGCCGATCAACCGCGCGATCACGTCGGTCGGTCCCCCGGGCGGGAACGGCACGATGATCTTCACGGTGCGATCGGGATAGGCGCTGGAAGCGGCTTGCTGATGGATCGCGCCGGCGAACAGAAGCGCGACGCAGAACGCGGCGATCCGGACAATCGTTGGCATCATACTTCTCCCTGGCTGGCGATGGTCTTTTCTTATTCGATCCTGATGCTGGCGGCGCGGACGATCTTGCCCCATTTGGGAATTTCCGTCTTGATATAGATGGCATATTCGTCCGGCGTATTGACGACCGGGTCGAAGCCGAGCGCTGCCAGCCGTTGCTTCACATCGGACTGCGCGAATACCTTGGCGATTTCGCGATACAGCAACTCGATGATCTCCGTCGGGGTGCCCGCCGGGACGACCACTCCGGTCAGTGCATCGGATTCCTGGCCGGAGAAGCCTGATTCCTCCATCGTCGGCACGTCGGGAAAAGACGCAGAGCGTTTTCTGGCCAGTATCGCAAGCGCGCGCAAGCTTCCCTGCTTGATGTGGGGCGCCACCGGCGGCAGAGCGAGGAACGCGATCGGCGTGTGGCCTGCGATGGTCGATTGGACCGCGAGTCCGGCGCCGTTGAACGGCACCGTCACCAGGTCCAGGTCGAACGTGAGCTTGAACAGCTCGCCGGCCAGATGCGGGGTCGTGCCGGTGCTGGGATGGGCGTAGCTGTACTTGGTTGGATTCGCCTTCACCAGCGCAATGAGTTCCTTGACGCTGTTGGCGGGTACCGAAGGATGCACCACGATGACATTGGGCATGGTGCCGGCCAAGGTCACGGGTGCGAAATCGCCGAAAGGATCGAACGGAATCTTGGCATAGAGGCTTGGATTCACGATGAAGTTGCTGCCGTGGACCAGGATTGTATAGCCGTCCGCCGGCGCCCGTGCGGCCATTCCCATGCCGGTGTTGCCGCCGGCGTGGGCGACATTCTCGACATAGAACTGCTTGCCCATGTTCTCCGACAGCTTTTGCGCGATGATGCGTGCGATCACGTCGGTCGGACCGGCGGGCGAGAACGGCACGATGACTTTCACCGGACGCGTCGGATAGCCGGACTGCGCAGCAGCTGTGCCGGCGACCGTGAGGGCGGCGAGAAATACCGCCACTCGGACAATCTTTGTCATGACACCCTCCCTGGAATTTTCCGCAATGCTATCATTGGGCCGCCTTCGTGGGCAGTCACAAAGCGGGCGGGCGCGAGCGCGCCGCTCCCGCCTCATGGAAAAGGAACGATCATGCCGGCTCGAAAGCTGACGCGACAGGACCTCCGCGATGCGGCGGAGAAGTACAAGAACTGGGGCAAGTGGGGCGCCGACGACGAGATCGGCACCCTCAACTACACCACGCCTGAAGACATCATCGCG
>WNGB01027048.1_pt1 | contig 10169 bp, 8 predicted proteins | sample 5400681 | NCBI WGS metagenome assembly WNGB01 (sample SAMN13153367, study PRJNA577476) | soil metagenome | isolation source: 115 cm soil or saprolite under grassland replicate 2 | place: USA:California | collected 2016-06-15
GTCGCCTCGCTGATCTGGTCGCAGTACGCGCCGCGGTCCCGCGCTCCGTCGCCGAGGACCAGGTCCACCTGGTCGGCGTTGTCCAGCCGCAGCGCAAGCTTGACCGGGAACAGGTCCCGCAGGTTCAGCACCTCCTTGCGCGGGTCCTGCACGGCGCCCACCACGGAGACGTCGACCGCGCGGCCCTGGGTCAGCAGCCCGAGCGCGGCCTCGATCCGGGCGCAGATCTTGCGGTCCGGGCAGTATGCCGTCAGGGCAGCGATCTCATCGACCACGATCACGACCAGCGGCTCGCCGATGCTCGGCATGTGCTGCCGGGTCACCCCCAACAGCCGGGACGCCCGGTGCTGCATCAGGAGTACGGCGTCCTCGAGCAAGCGCGCGATGGCATCCCACTGTCCGGCCAGCGCCTCGCCCCGCGCCGCCTCGCTCAGCCCGGGACCGGTCACCGGCTGCTCGACGTGACCCGCGAACCGGGCGAACAGCGGCCGGCCGAGACCCAGTTCCATGCCGCCCTTCGGGTCCACCGCCCACGCCTGCACCAGCCCGTCCCGGATCGCCGAGGCGACCCCGCGCAGCAGCGACCAGATCACCGAGCCCTTGCCCGCACCGGTCACGCCGACCACGAGCAGGTGCGTGCCGAGCAGCCGCAGCAGCCAGGCCCGGCCGGCTTCGGTGCGGCCCACCGCCACCGCCCGAAGGTCCACCAACTCCGGCACGGGCAGCGGCGCGACCACCACCCGCAGCGGGTCGCGGCCGGTCACGAACGCCAGCACCACCCGCCGCCGGGGCAACCACCCGAACCGGCCCGGCTCGGCAGCGCGGACCCGGCAAGCCGCCGCGCCGAAGGTGGGCGCCAGCGCCTCGCACGCCGCCTCGAAGACCGCCGGATGCTGACCCGGCAGCGTCCGCACATGCACCCTGTCCAGCCAGCCGGCCGAGCTGACCTGCAACCAGCTTGGGCGCCCGCAGATCGCCGCCGGCATCCCGGGTGGACAGCCCGCACGCGTGCAGGTACCTCGCCCACGACGGCGCGTACACCGTGGCCGCCGACCAGAACGCCCGCGCCGGCAGGCCGACCCGCCGAGAGAAGGTGACGGGCCACCGGAGCCGCATCCCCGTGCACACGGCCACCAGCGCCACCACTACGACCACCGCGGCCAGCCACCCGAGGCGTAACCACAGCACGCCGACGACGAGCACCGGCACCAGCACGACCGGGTACGCCGCAGTCCATCCAGCGACGCGCCACAGCAGGCGGACCACCGCGACCACCAGTCGGAACAGCACGATCAGGAGGACCTGCCACCACTCCCGGGACGTGTCCACCACCGTCACCGGCTGGGGCTTGACCTTCGCCTGGCCGATCATTCGACCTCGCCCCCGCTCCCAGGCTCGCCATCGGGCACGTCCGGCTCGACCGGCCCGGCAGGCTCAACCGGTGCCGCCGGCTCCACGGGTTCAGTGGTCTCCGCCAGCCCGTTCTGGCCGTTGTGGGTCGCCGGGCGTTGACCGAGGCGCACCGACAGCCACCAGGCCTGCCGCGCGGTCAGCGCCACCACAGCCGGGTTCCACAGGTCGCCGACATGGGAGACGGTCACCGAGATCACCGGCACCCCGTTCGGGTCCCACATCAGATCCGACTCCAGCGCCGCCGCCAGCCGGTCCACGATCGCCCGCCGGCTCATGCCGCACCCCTGCGGCCAGCGCCCATGCCGGGCAGGAACCGGACCCCGCAGCGACAAGGCAAGCTGCCCCACACACGAGGCGCACTCGCCCCCCTCGTTCAGCACCGCCCGGCCCCGACAGGTCTTGCACCGGCCCCGGACAACCGCGGTCCGCGTACTCTCGGACACGCCAAACGCCTTCCGTGCAAGTGGAATCAGTGGGTTGGGAGACGCGGGGACGGGCGGTACGCCCGGCACGGCCATCCAAAGACGTACGGCGTGGCGCGGATGACTATCCAGCAGGCCATCCGGCTCCTGCGGGATGAGGGTCTGGTGATCTCGCGGCAGGGGAGTGACGTCTTCGTCCGCGCCTGCACCGAGTGCCCGGTCGGCATCCGCCCGCACATCGAGCGCGCGTTCGATCAGTCCAAGGTCTCGATCGACTTCGCCGGCTTCTCCGGCGAGACCCTGCACGGCGTACTCCAGGAGCCGCTGGACAAGATCCGGGCCGGCCGGCTCGTACCCGAGTCGCTGCACGTCCGGATGCTGGTCCCTGACATGACGGTGCCGATGGCGATCCCGTGCCGCGCCGAGGACCTGGGCGACGAGCCCGCGCTACGCGAGCGCATGCACCGGATCATGCTCCGCCACACCCAGGCCATCACCGACTCCATCGGCGAACTGGCCGAACTCGGCCTCGTCGCCGACGCCACCGCCGAGGTACGCGTCCACCGCACGGTCCCGCTGTTCAAGCTCTACCTGATCAACCGGCAGGAGGCATTCTTCGGCTTCTACCCGGTGTACGAGCACAAGCTCACGATCGAAGGTCAGCAGCTCGTCACCTACGACCTGGGCGGCAAGGACACGGTCCTGTTCCACCACACCATCAGCGACGACGACGCCAGCACCGGCAGCCAGTACGTAGAGCAGGCCGGCCGATGGTTCGACAGCGTGTGGAACACGATCGGACGCGAGTTCAGCCTGTGACCGAGCACGACCCCTCCGCCCGCCTGGCGCACCTCCTGCGCCCAATCGCATGGATCCTCCTCGACTTCGACGGCCCCGTGTGCAGCGTCTTCGCCGGCTACCCCGCCCCGACCGTCGCCGCCGAGCTGCGCGACTGGATCGCGCACGAGGCCAACCAGCTCCCGCGGCTCAGCGATGACCCCCACGACGTACTGCGCCAGGCCGCCGAGGTCTCCGGCGACCTCGCCCGGCAGGTCGAAGCCCGCCTCCGCACCGCCGAGATCCACGCCGCCGCCACCGCCGAGCCCACCCCGGGCGCCGATGCGTTCCTCGCCGCCTGCCAGGCCACCGGCCGCCCGGTCGCCATCGTCAGCAACAACACCGCCGACGCCATCCGCGCCTACCTCGACCGAACCGGTCTCGCCCACCTGGTCGCCCACGTCGAAGGTCGCGACCGCCACGACGCCTCGCTGATGAAGCCGCACCCGCACGCCCTCAACGCCTCGATCCAGGCCCTGGGCGCCAGCCCCAGCAAGTCCGCCCTCATCGGCGACTCCACCAGCGACATGCACGCCGCCACCGCCGCCGGCGTTCTCCCCATCGGCTACGCCAACAAGCCCGGCAAGCCCGCCCGCCTCACCGCCGCCGGAGCCGCCACCATCACCGAGCACATGGCCGACCTCGCCGCAGCCCTCACCGATCACGACTCGCTGCCGAATTAGCCTGTATTGGATCAAGGCCGGCTCCGCCGGCAGCGCCGCTCCGGGCGGCCCGGCTGCGGGGCTGCGCGCGGTGCTGACGCGCCGTGCTCCCCCTCGCCGCCCGCCCAGCGGCGCTGGCTGCCGAGCCACAGCTCAGGGCCGTTCGTCGAAGCCAGGAAGCCACGCAGGATCATCATCTGCGTCGACCACTGGCGGGAGTATCCGCGACAACCCGTCTTCGACTTCGAGGCTGTACTCGCCTGCGATTGCTGCGACGTGGAGGCCGACCAGCGAGCGCAGCTCCCCGAGGGCTGCGGCCATCGGGTCTGGTTCCCAAGGGCGCGGGTGGTGGAACCTCCGACACGCTGCACGAATCGCACGGAGGCTGCTCGCGAGACTTGCGCCCGGCCGCGCTTCGGCCAGCTCACGGGTCAGCTCACGGCGGATCTGCTCGGCGGAGCGCACGCACTCCATCTCATCCTCGGCGTGACGTGGGCCAAAGAGTAGCCTGCGGTCCTCCAACATGATGATGACGCGTCGGGCGACCTCATCGTCGCCCGCCACCTTCACCCAGTTGAGGCTGAAGCCGAACGCTCCCGCGCCCTCCACCCGATAGCCCATCGGCCCCCCTCAGCACTCGTCCGGGAACCGTACAGCTACAGCATGCACTGAACGTCGAGTTCGGTGCGGTCCTCATCAGGATGGGTGAGTCGCTGGGCTGCCGGGCCAACGGCCGGCCCTCCCTCGGAGAGCGGGGAGGGGAAGGTCACCGGGTGCGGTGCTCTCCTCGGCCGAGCACCGGAGGCTGCCACGGAACCTCCCCCGGCGCCAGCTCGAGTGGAGCACCGCCGTTCGCAGGCAGGTGGCGCCGGGGGAGAACCCGCGGCAGGTCTGGCGACTGCCCGACCGAGGAGAGCGCCGCCCCACCCATGGCTGGGCGCCGTGCGATTGGCGTGCGATAGCGGGCGGTATCGAGCGGTCAACAGCGGTCACTCGGGACCGCCGAACCACGCTCACCGCGCCCGCATGTGTACTGGTTCGCCCGGATTTCGGCGCGTCTTCCCAAGCTGACAGTGGGGGTTCGATTCCCCTCACCCGCTCCACCGGGAAAGCCCAGGTCAGAAGCCACGTTCCGGATCTGGGCTCTTGCCTTTCTCGATCTTCGTACGGTCGCCGTGCCCGTTGCGTGCCCGTCGAGGCCAAGGTGATCGACTCAGCTTCGGCCGCCTAGATAGTCTGTGTGATCGCGAACCGCCTCGAAGTCGTCCTGGCTGAGGAAATGGCAGTAGGGGAGGTACCGCGGGGGCACGCTGGCCTGCAGCTCCGGGAACCAGAGTGGTTTCGCCCCCGCCCAGCAGGCGATCTCAACGCGTGGATCGGTTCGCCGGAACGCCATCTCCACGGCGGGCAACAAGTCAGTATCGCCACTGAAGACGACGGCGACGTCGTACTCTCGAAGCAGCGCGCTCTCGACAAGATCGATAGCGAGTGCCACGTCAACGCCCTTCTCACGTGGCGGGTGGTCCGGCCAGCCCCTGTAGCTCAAGTCTCTACGGACGATGCGGACGCGGGGATCGCGCCCCAAGCCGCCGTCTGGGCGTCGTTCGCGGCTGTGGGCGTGGGGTGATGGGCGGGATTGGGCCGTCCCCGGAAGATCCGAATCGAGGTGACGAGGCTCTCTGCCTTGCGCTTCGCTGCCACACGATCGGCGATCAAGACCGGATGAACGAGGCTGTGCTCGACTGGCGCTCCGTACGGCATGAAGAGGCCATGTGCGACAAGGTGGACATTCTGGTAGTCGAGGAAGACCGCCAGACGTTCTACCATGACTCCCCCAAGAAAAGCCCCGCCAATCCCGGAGGACGGCGGGGAGCAATGTCGTCATCATAGCGGACGTCACGAGGCTCGTCACGAAGGTCGTCACGAGCCTCGTCACGAAGCTCGTCACGCGTATCCGATCACGCGGGGACCAGAACGTCGGCCGATCCGTGCTCGTCCGGCCGGTCCGTCGAGTCGGCCCGGGTAGTGCGCACCAGGTCGGACAACGCCGAGGCGATGGCCCGGTGTCGCTCCTCGCGGGAGTGCAGGTAGACGAGAGCGGCCCGGGTGGTCGAGTGGCCCATCCCGTCCATCAGCTCGCGGAGGGTGGCGCCGGTCTCGGTCTTCCGGGCACGTACACGTTCAGGTACATCCGGTCGATGCACTCCACCTCGAACACCACATGCTCGGCGAGGACATCAGCCACCGTGCGAGGTAACATCATCACGGGCTCCGGTCGGGCGGGGGCCCTCGGGCCAACCAACCGCCCCACGCGGTTCATACACCGGACCGGCACGCCGGTCACGGTCTAGATCCCGCCGACCGGACCCCCCGAACCAACCCAGCCACGGACAGCCTCGTCGGGCTGGGGCGAAGCCTCGTTAGGTGTACCCGGCCAGGACGTTGGTGACAGTCGGGCGGTTGACGTAGGGAAAACTTCCGGGTGGTGGGTGGACACAAGAGCCCAGCGTGAGTAAGGGGAGACCATGACCACGCTCGAGAACCGGCCGAACACCGCACTCCTCGTCGTCGACGTGCAGAACGGCGTCGTCGGGGGGGCTCACGAGCGCGACGCGGTCGTCGCGAACGTCGGCAGCCTTGTCGAGAAGGCGCGGCGGGAACGGGTCCCCGTTGTCTGGGTCCAGCACTCCGACGATCAGCTTGCGAGGGGGAGCGACGACTGGCGGATCGTCCCCGAGCTGACTCCGGGCGACGCCGAGCCGCTCGTCGAGAAGAACTACGGCGACTCCTTCGAGGACACCACCCTCGAGACCGTGCTGTCGGGCCTGGGAGTCGGGCGACTCGTCGTCGTTGGCGCACAAACCGATGCGTGCATCCGCTCGACGCTCCACGGCGCGTTCGTCAGGGGGTACGACGCGACCCTTGTCAAGGACGCCCACACGACGGAGGACCAGACGGCATGGGGGGCGCCGCCGCCGGACCAGGTCATCGCGCACACGAACCTGTACTGGACCTACGAGACGGCGCCGGGGCGGACGGCCGGGACGGTTGAGACCAAGGATGTCGACTTCGGCGGCTTGTCCTGAAGCCTGTGCGACGCGGACGGAACGCCTCGGGACGGCACCGGGTCCAGGTCGTCGGGCTTGGGTGAGCGCTGCCCGACGTACGCCGGTCCACCCGAGCTGGCGTCGGGGGAGAACCCATGGCAGGTCTGGCGACTGCCCGACCGAGGAGAGCACCGCCCCACCGTCCACTGTGGACGGCGCAAGCGCCGAGTGTGCCCGTTGCGTGCCCGATCTGGCGGGTAAGCAACGGTCAACAACGGTCACTCACGGAGCGCCCGTTCGACGCCATCTGTTGTACGTCCTCAAAGTAGCGTGCGTGGGTGTGGCGCAGGGCCTGCTCGGATCCGGCCGTCAAAACGACGACCTCGATCGAGGGGTCTTGCCGATGCAGCTTCTCGGTATCAAACCGCGCCTGGAGGGCATGCGCGCGCCTCGCGTGCTCAACCACGGTGAGTAGTCGACCCCCGAACGGTCGAACACCAGAAGGAAGTGCTTCATCGCCGTCACGCCTCCTGGGTTGCGGAAGCCCTGCTCCGGCCGTTGTGGACAGTTGGCGGGGCCAGCCGTGATAGTTCCCGACGATCAAGGCGGCAAGCGACGGGGCGCGGCGAGACTTGCGGCGTGGGTCGACGGGTCACGTGTCCGACGCTGGTCGGGCGGAGCGAGGAGCTCGCCCAACTGCGCGCGGCCTTCGACCCGGCGAGGCCGGACCGTACCCGGTTGGTGCTCGTCGGCGCCGAGGCCGGCGTCGGTAAGACGCGGCTGGTGCACGAGGCGGTGCGGGATGCCGCCGCGCGGGGGCTCGCGGTGCTCGAGGGCGCATGCCTGCCGCTCGGATCCGCGCTGCCGTACGGGCCGTTCATAGAGGTACTGGGCGCGGACCTGTTCGTCGGCCCCGAGGCGGGCGACCGGCTACGGCTGTTCCGGGCCGCCGCCGACGCGCTCGCCGGCAGGGTCGCCGGCAGCGCCGCTGGCAGGGTCGCCGGCAGCAGCGCCGGCAGCAGCGCCGGCAGCATGTCCGGCCGCGTCGCCGGCAGCGGCCTGGTCGTACTTCTGGAAGACCTGCACTGGGCCGACGCCTCCACCTGCGACCTGCTGCTGTTCTGTGCCCGGGTGCTGGCCGGCGAGCGGGTGGTGCTGGTCGGCACGTACCGCACCGAGGAGGCGCCGGGCAGCCCGCTCGGGACGCTGCTGGTGCAGCTCGGGCCGGCGCCGTGGCTGACCCGGCTGGAGCTGGCGCCGTTCGGCCGCGCCGAGATGGCCCTGCAACTGTCCGGGATCCGCGGCACCGAGCCGTCCGCCGAGCTGGTCAACCGGGTGTACGCGCGATCCGGCGGCAACGCGTTCTTCGCCGAGGAGCTGCTGGCCGCCGACCCGGTGGCGGAGCGGTTGCCGGAGTCGCTGCGGGCCGCGGTGCTGTCCCGGCTCGGCCGGCTCGGCGACCAGGCCCGCGCGGTTGCCCGGGTGCTCGCCGTGGCCGGTCCGCGGGTCAGCCAGGAGCTGCTGCTGGCCGCCTGCGAGCCGGAGCCGCACGAGGTCGACGCCGGGGTGGCCGCGCTGGTGGCCAATGCGCTGGTGGTGGCCGGCGACGGGGGGTACGGGTTCCGGCACGCGCTGGCGCAGGAGGCGGTGCTGTCCGACCTGGGGCCCGCCGAGCGCACCAGGACGCACCGGCGGGTGGCCGAGCTGCTGACCGAGCGGCCGGACCTGGCACCGGTCGGCTCGCCGGCCGGGGTGGCCGCCGAGCGGGCGCACCACTGGGAGGCGAGCGGCGAACCCGCGCTTGCGCTGGCCGAGGCGGTCCGGGCGGTGGCTGCGGCCGAGCAGGTGTCCGCCAAGGCGGTGGCGTACGGGCAGTTCGAGCGGGCGCTGCGGCTGTGGGGCCGGGTACCGGATCCGGCCGCCATCACGGGGGTGGACCGGGTCAGCCTGCTGGAACGGGCCGGCAACGCGGCCATCGCGGCGGACCGGTACGACCGGGCGGCGGACATCCTGTCCGAGGCCCGCGCGGCGCTCGACCCGGCGGCGGACGCGCCGCGGCTGGCTCAGATCCTGGCCCAGCTCGCCTGGGCCGAGCGCAACCGGGGCCGGCCGGTGGAGTCGGCCGAGCTGGTCGATCTGGCCGCGGACCTGCTGCCCGCCGACCGGCCCACATCGGCGCTCTCGCACGTGCTGACCATGCAGGCGCGGGACCGGCTGAACCAGTACCGGTTCGCCGAGGTGGTCCCGCTGGCGCGACGGGCGATCGAGGTGGCTGCCGCCGTCGGCGAGCACGTGGACGAGGGCGTGGCCCGGACCATGCTCGGGTACGGGCTGGTCCACACCGGCGGCTCCGACGAGGACGGCGTGGCCGAGTTGGTCCGCGGCGTGGTGCTCGTCCGGCGCTACGGCGACGTGCAGGCGTTCGCGTTGGCGGTCTTCGGCGCGGCGGAGAACTACCGCTACCTGAACCGCTTCGACGACGCGGTGGCGGTGGCGATGGACGGGCACGAGCACCTGACCAGGCTGGCCGCCCCGCCGACCCACCTGTGCCTGGTGGCCGCCACCGCGGCCGCCTCGCTGTGCGCCCTCGGGCAGCTCGGGCGGGCCGAGGAGCTGCTGGCGCCGGCCGACACGCCGGTGCTGCTGCTGGAGATCTACCGGCTGTGGTGGCTCGGCCAGGTGCAGTTACTGCGCGGCCGGATCGCCGACGCGCGCTCCACCGGCGAGGAGTTGGCCAAGATCCACAGCGTGGACTACATGCAGATCAGGGCGTCCGGCGCGCAGTTCACGGTGCCGCTGGCCGCCGCCGAAGGGCGCTGGGACGAGGCTCGCGCCGCCGCGCTGGACGCGCTGGACGCGCAGCTCACGCTGAGTACGAACGAGTTCGGCTTCCTGGTGGCGGCCCGGGCGCTGGCGGCCGAGGCGGAGCGGCGCGAGTCCGGGGCGGCCGACCAGGCGGCGCCGGAGGCGATCGGCACCATCCTGAACGCGGTACGCGCGCTGGCCGCCCGTGAGCCGCGGCTGCACGGGACGCCGCGCCCGGAGGCGACCTGCTATGCGGCACTGGCCGAGGCCGATGCCGCCCGGGCCCGGGGCCACGACGACCCGGCGCTGTGGCGGGTGGCGGTCACCGCGGCGGACGCCACCGTGGAGCCGTGGCCGCAGGCGTACTCCCGGCTGCGGTTGGCCGCGGCGCTGCTGCGTACCGGTGCGTCCCGGGCCGAGGCGGCGGCGCTGCTGACAGCCGCACGCCGGACCGCGGCCGGCATCGGGGCCCGGCCGCTGGTGCGGGACGTCGAGGCGGTGGCCGGGCAGCACCGGGTGCCGGTCGGGGCCGTGGCGGCGGCGGGCGGCGACCCGCTGGGGCGGTTCGGGCTGACCGCGCGGGAGGCCGAGGTGCTCGGCCTGGTCGCCGCCGGGCGGTCCAACCGTGAGATCGCCGCAGCGCTGTTCATCAGTACGAAGACCGCCAGCGTGCACGTCACGCACATACTGGCCAAGCTCGGGGTGACCAGCCGGGTGCAGGCCGCCGGCATCGCCCACCGCGCCGGCATCGGCTGAGGGCCTCACCGGTGCCATCGTCGCCGTCCCCCGCGCTGGTGGCGGCCGTCTCCAACCCCCCAGTGGAGACGGCCGCCGGTGGAGACGGCGCGTGATGCCGTCAGGGCTTGCCCTCGAGCACCACGTCCCGCGGCGTCCGCCCGGCCCGGCGGAACCGGGAGAAGCCGGCCGCCGCGGCCACCTCGTGCAGCCACGGCTCGCCCACGGCGTCGGCCACCAACAACCAG
>WNGB01029197.1_pt1 | contig 10169 bp, 8 predicted proteins | sample 5400681 | NCBI WGS metagenome assembly WNGB01 (sample SAMN13153367, study PRJNA577476) | soil metagenome | isolation source: 115 cm soil or saprolite under grassland replicate 2 | place: USA:California | collected 2016-06-15
GGCCCATAGATCCGGCGCGTCTCCTGCACTAATTGCTCACACTCCTCTGGCAGTGACACGTTCGCCGCCACCGGTGTGGCCTCACCGCCGGCTGCCTGAATGTCGCCAATGGTCTTCTCCAGCGACCCTTCCAAAGGGTGCGTGCCCTCCTTCACGGTACGCGCCGAGCAGATGACCTTGCCGCCTTCCGCCGCAAACACTCTGGCGATTTCGGCGCCAATCCCCCTGCTTGCCCCGGTCACAATGACGACTTTCCCGTCGAGCTTGCCCATGCATGCCTCCTTGCAGGCGTACGACGCTTTAGCCTTCGTTGAGTCCACTATCAAACTGGATAATGATCCCGTCTGGGTCATACACGTAGAAGCTACGAATGCGACCCGCCGCATTCGTGAACGACGCCCGTGGGCCGCCGAGCTGAGCGCCCTTGGCCACCAGCTCTTCCAGCAGGCCCTCAGCGTCTGGCACCGTGAATGAGAAGTGCGTAATACCCATTTGGTCCAGCTTCAGCGGTGTGCCGGCGATTTCCTCGCCAGGGTGACTCGTGATCGTAAGGGTGGGCTTCTTGCCTGCCCCGAAACTCAGGCTGACTCGCCGCCGGCTTTGGCGTGCGTGCTGGTAGTTATGCAGCCGCCCGCCTTCCGTCGGGTCAGTGTACCCGTCAAACAACACCCGCATGCCCAGCATGTCACGGTAAAAGGCCAGGGATTTTTCCATATCCCTGGTGCAGATGGCGATATGGGATACTGCGCTCGCTTCCATCGTCTTGTGCCCTCCAATAAGGCCCTCCTGTCGTGGCTCTGGCCCCATTGTAGAGAGGATCAGGAGACTGTCAAGCAGCGCTTCGGCGCCCGCCTCCGTATGAGCTGAGGACGGCCTGTGCAGCCGTGCTATAATCGTCTCCCATATCTCAATGCCTGCATTCTCTGAACTTCAGGAGGTGTCGCTGATGGGTAAGCTCGATGGGAAAGTCGCCCTGGTGACCGGCTCGGGTCGGAATATTGGCCGTGCCACGGTCTTGAAACTGGCCGCAGAAGGGGCCCACGTTGTCGTCAACTCCCGCACCAATCAAGCCGAGGCCGACGCGGTCACTCAGGAGGTCCGCGCACTCGGCGGCAAGGCGCTCTCTGTCCTTGCCGATGTATCGCAGAAAGATCAGGTTGACAGGATGGTGGCGAAGGCCCTGTCGGAATTTGGCAAAATTGACATCCTCATCAACAATGCCGCGATCCGTCCTCATAAACCTTTCACGGAGGTGACGGTACAGGACTGGGAGGAGGTCCGGGGAGTCGTCCTGGACGGAGCGTTCTATTGCACCCGCGCCGTCATCAATACTATGGCCGCTAACCACTACGGACGCATTGTGTTCTTCACTGGCGAAGGGGCCTTTGCTGGTGGTGCCAACCGTGCCCATGTCTCGGCGGCGAAGATGGGCCTGGTGGGTTTGGCGCGGAGTTTAGCCGTGGAGTTTGCCGCGCAAAACATTCGAGTCAACGTGGTCTCACCAGGGAGTATCGATACCTCGCGCGCCAATCCTGAATGGTATCAGGGACGGTCGCCCAACGCGGCGGGCATTCCCCTGGGACGTCAGGGGACGGTGGAGGAAATCGCCGCCACCTGCCTATTTCTGGTCAGTGATGACGGTGGTTTTATCACCGGCCAGACGATTCACGTCAACGGCGGGGTGGCGTTCTACTGATAAACAGGGCCTGACCTCGGTCAGGCCCTGCAGGTGTGCACCGCCTCTTGCCAGACACTTATACAAGCTCTCAGGCTACGCCGCTTGCTGGCGTAGCACCGCACAGACATGGTCGCCCACGGCACTTGTCGACGCCGTGCCGCCCAGATCAGGGGTACTCACCCCCCCGCCCTGCACATGCGTCTCCAGGGCTTTGAGCAGGCGTGCAGCGGCGGCTGTCTCACCGAGAAAATCAAGCATCATCTGCCCGGCCCAGATGGTGGCCAATGGATTCGCAATGCCCCGGCCTTTGATGTCGGGGGCTGAGCCGTGCACTGATTCAAACATCGAGGGGTAGGTGCGCTCGGGATTCAGGTTGGCACTGGGGGCAAAGCCCATGCCACCCATAATGACGGCCCCCAGGTCAGTCAGGATATCGGCAAAGAGATTCGAAGCGACGACCACATCAAACATTTCTGGCCGGCGAATGAAATTCATCGCCGCCGCGTCTACCAGGTTCGCGTTCGTCTCAATGTCAGGATACTCGGCAGCGACTTCGCGAAAGATCTCATCCCAGAAGACCATGCTATATTTCTGGGCGTTGGACTTGGTGATGGAGGTAACACGTTTTTTCTTGTTGCGCTTCCGCGCCAGCTCGAAGGCAAAGCGCATAACCCGCTCGCACCCGGCGCGTGTAAAGATCGAGGTCTGGATGGCGACTTCAAAGGGAGTGCCGCGGTGCATCCAGCCACCTGCATCCGAGTACTCGCCCTCCGTGTTTTCGCGAATGACGGCGAAATCGATGTCGGCAGGCCCTTTGTCGACAAGCGGACAGGGCGCCCCGGGGAGCAACTTGACGGGCCGAATACAAGCGTACTGTTGAAAACTCTTGCGAATGGGCAAAATGAGGCCGTTCAGCGTGATGTGGTCTGGGACATGCTGGGGGTCGCCAACAGCGCCAAAATAGATAGCATCAAACTCAGCCAGGGTTTTTAAGGCACCCTCAGGCATCATGGTGCCGTGCTCGCGGTAGTAATCACTGCCCCAGGGGAATTCTTCAAATTCGAGGTGCAGCCCTGGAACGATCTGCTGTACAGCCCGCAAGGCTTTCATGCCTTCAGGCATCACCTCCTGGCCGATGCCATCACCAGGGATGACTGCAATCTGATATGTGGCCACGGTCTCTCCTTTATCGTCCACGCAACTATAGCAGGCGCTGCACAGCCGCGTAGACCTCGCGACCGTTGGCCCTAGAGCTCCACAGGCGGCTGCGATCAGGTTCAGTAAAGCCCATCAAGAAGCCCGGATCATAGCCACGGCCTGGGGGGAAGTCAAGCACGGCTCAGCAAACGCTGCCGTAGCGTCGCATCCGTAGCGAGATCAATGGCGGTCCAGGCCATGGCGAGCGCGCCATCCACAATGGCCTGGTCTGCCATCGCGGTGATGCAATGGGCCGTGAACTCCGGTTGATGGTTGACGGCTGGCAGGGAGTGGATGCCAATCATGGGATGGATGGACGGCAAGGCCAGCGATATATTGCCCATGTCCGTCGAGCCGCCGCTACGCTGCTGGGCCTCGCCCAGATCCGGAAACACCCGGCCAAGCGCCTCGGCGTTCCGGCGGTAGAGAGCTGCTATATCGGGATCATGACACACCTGTGCATAAGGTGGACGGCTCCCCACGATTTCGAGCTGGGCTCCTGTGGCGAGGGCTCCAGCCTCAAAACAGCGCATAACTTTGGTGCGGATCTCGTCGAGGTCGTCCAGCGTCTTCGCACGCACCACGTAACGCGCCGTAGTCTGCGCCGGGATAATGTTCGGCGCGTCCCCACCCTTGGTGACGATGCCGTGCACACGGTCGGTCGGACGCATGTGCTGCCGCAGCAGCCCAATAGCCACCTGCGCCACGGTCAGCGCATCGGCGGCATTAATCCCTAGTTCGGGATAGGCCGCGGCATGCGCGGCTTTCCCCGTGTAGCACACGCCAAAATGGGCATTGGCCAGCATCACCGGTGCGACATTGTCGGTTGGACTCGGATGCACCATCATCGCCGCGTGTACCCCAGCGAAGGCTCCGCGCTCGAGGAGGATGAGTTTCCCGCCCCCACCTAACTCCTCGGCCGGTGTGCCGATAATGTGGATGGTCAAGCCGAGTTCATCAGCCACCTGCGCCGCGGCAATGCCGGCCCCCACGGCCATCGCCGCAATAAGATTGTGACCACAGGCGTGGCCGATACCTGGCAGACAGTCGTACTCAGCACAAATCGCCAGGTGCAGTGGACCACTACCAGCACGGGCCACAAACGCGGTCGGTAAGTCGCAGATCCCTTTGTCAACCGTGAACCCGGCATCCGTTAATATCTCGGCGAGCCACATCGAGGCCTGCTCTTCGGCAAATCCCAGCTCCGGGTAGGCATGGATACGATGACTCAAAGCAATGACGGCGGGACGAACTGCCTCGAAGCGGCTACGAGCGGCAGTTTTGAGGTCCATATGCATGACTCCTCTCTGAGGACAGCGCAACGTGCCAATGTGAGCTAGACGAGTATAATCGCTTCGGGCAGCGGGAACACGCTGTATCTGCATGCTGGCTGTACCATGACACCCCTGAGCTCTGGAAGGAGAGATACATGCCAATTGAGCAGTTCGCATCGGAGTTCGAGCGCATCGTCACGTCGGGGCAGGACATCGAAGAGTTGGCCAGTGGCTTTGGTTTGGATATGGGACCGGCTGAAGGACCTGTCTGGTGGAAGGAAGGGGGCTATCTCCTATTGAGTGACATTGGCAATAATCGCCGCATGAAGTGGACCCCTGGCCAGGGTGTGACGCTGTTCCACGAACCCACCAACCGCACCAACGGTCTGACCCGCGACCGCCAGGGACGCCTGCTGGCCTTTGAACACGACGCCCGACGGGTGACCCGCGTGGAGTCCGATGGCAGTATCACGGTCATCGCCAACCGCTATCATGATCGGCGCCTGAACCGCCCGAACGATGTGGTCGTCAAGTCCGATGGGAGTATTTACTTTACCGACCCTATGACGTTCAACGTCGCCTCGGAGTTAGACTTCTGCGGCGTGTACCGAGTCTCCCCTGACCTGGGCACCATCAACGTATTGGCACGGGATTGGGTCCTACCCAATGGGTTAGCGTTCTCCCCGGACGAGAGCATTCTCTACATCTTTTTATGTCCTCTTGCCTACGATGAAGCCCTCTCCATAATACCAACCTTCATAGGAATACCAACCTTCATAGGCTTTCTCCTTGAGAAAGTCGCCGAGCGTCGGCAAGTCAGCAAATTGCTTGTGGACGCGGAGCAGCCGGCCGCCTCCTAGCAAATCAGCTTTCCATACCAGTGGTTCCTCTCTCGCGACATGACGAGGGAGCCAGTGGAAGTCATAGGCGTCCAACTCGAAACCCAACTGGTCCTGCACTGACCAGACTTTCCGAAATGTCGCATGCAGCAAGGTTTTTTTCTCGTCTGGAGGACGATTTTCAAAAAACACAGCGACAACTTTGGCGTCGCTAGGTTTCCCGTTGCTTTTGCCCTTGAAGAGATGCCGGATTGACACGAAATCTAAGATCTGCGGAACCTGAAACGTATGCAGAAAGGCAGTGCGGAAATTCTGGGCGTTCAAATTGTAGAGAAAGCCATCCTTTAAAATTAAGCACCCAGTTCCTTCGGGACCCAACAGTTGCGGCGTTTCTCGGAGAAAGAGGTGGCAGAGTTGTCGATCCGGCAGAGCTGGAAAAGTAACGCCCGCAACCGTACGATTCTGCTCGACCTCTCCGGCGATGCCTGTAACTTCCGACCCAAATGGTGGTTTCCCAACGATCAGGTCGAACGATTCCGTGAAACGGTCTTCTTGAATAAGCTGGAAAAAATCTTGTGCTAGAAGATGGTCCCCCTTTAATTTAGGGAAGCGCAGTTCTTCCCAAATACGGTCAGCCTCCAGATGTCCGGCAAGCGTGATGCATAGACTGAAAATTGCCAGTTCCACGGTTTGTGGATCTTTATCCACACCAAAAATATTGTTGCGTAGCAGTTGCAGAAGTATCGAGGCGGATGGGCGCTGCCAGCCGTTCCGCCACTGCCAGGCTTCCACCAGCCTCCGATAGGCGCCAACGAGGAAGACCCCGGAACCGCACGCTGGATCGAGGATTCTATGCGTATCTCGTAATGCAGAGGGATTCATGCACTCATCGAGGAGCAAATCGACCAGCATCGGTGGGGTATACACCGCACCGGTTCCTTCCTCGATAAAGTCCTCATATAGGTAGCTGATGAACTCCACTGGCAAATCCGCAAACGAGTAGAGAGCCCAAAAATGCCGCTGATTTGCGGATGTCTTGCCTTCAAAGGCGTCTGCGAAAGGATACAAATCGGCCTTCTCGATCTCGTGTTTCTCAGTATCTGTTAGATGGAACACATCACCGTTGAAATGCTCCGCTAATGCGTCGACACACTCCAGCAAGGCTGTGGGCTCTCGAAGCACTTCAAAGAACGATGTTGCTTCCTGGAGAAATGTCCCGAAAAAGTCGCTCGGTAGCGCGGCGCGGTCTTCCAGAAAACGCACCATTAATCCCAGGACGATCAAGCGTCGCGCAAGCGAATCCGAAACTATATGCTCCGCCACAACCTTGCGCCGTACATTCCTCATCTCTTTGAGCAGGGTTGTTTGAGCGGATGTGGAACGTCGAATCAGCGGGCTATTCTGCGGGTTCTCCCAAAAAGAGCCGTTGTCGAAAGCTCGTCCAGAAAACCGATGCCGTTTTTCCAAGTCAACAGTCGCTTGGGCGGCAAGTACCAGGTGCTCCACGGGATTATAACGCGGTTGATTGTCTGCGTTGAGTGTTGGTGGCTGGAAACAACTGAAGATGTCCACCTTTTCCGGATAAATAGCATAGAACAAGACAACTTTGCCATAATTCCACAATTTTCGGTGTGTCTCTGCCAATTCTTGCTCATGATGCAGCGTAGACCATGCACCTGCGTTTCCCTCACGGAAAACGACATCTCCAACTGGTCTAGGATCTCTTGAAATGAGGTATGCATATAAAAGCGTCAAGAATGAGAAAACCAATATTGTAGTATCTAAGCTTTAAATGAGACGTGATGCTAACGCATGAAATTTCGTTACACCTGGGCTTCAGGTAGAGTTCCCCCAGGAATCAGCATGCTCATCCTGACCTTCAATTGACGCCACAATTCTTTTCATACTCACCTGTCGCCAAAGCGGAGATGGAGCTGGTCGGATCATAGGCTTTCCGGCCCCTCAGGACCTTCTCTTCATGCACCTGGAATGCCTCTTCAGTGCCGCTAGAGCCACGCAGCCTAGCATTCCGACCAAGTTAGGATGATTACATAGTGAGGGTCAACCAACCATTTTCTGAGAGGTCGATCCGCACCTCGTTCGGCAGATAGTACTTGACCTCGACATCCACCACACCTTGGCCAGTAGCCTTGCCACCGAGGGGTTGAAACGTCGCCCCTGCCTCCTCCACTTGCTTCCGCGCTTCCTCGAGGTTGTCGACCTTGAAGCCAAAGTGGTGCAGACCTTCGTAGCGTGGTGCCCCTTCAGTATACGCTGCGTAGTCGTTCTTGAATTTGAGGATGGCGAGGTTGAGGTAGCCGTCGGTCAAGAAATAGCCGGTTGCCAGGTCTGAGCTTGCGACACCGACCTGTTTCAATCCGAGGGCCTGCTTGAAGAAATTGGCAATCTTGTCAGGATCCTGGGTCGCAATAGCAATATGCCTGATTTTGGCTCCCATAGAGCCCTCCTCTACAGTTAAAAATGTGCCAGCGATCGGACGTCTGTGCCTATGCCTAGAGCCATGTGACGCTAGAGGCAGTTGCGGTACGGTCCATTGTACTCTGTATGCTTGATTACGCCAAACAATCGAGCACAGGAAAGTTCCGCCCCTACAAAAAAGTAGTGCCAGTCTAGCTACGTCATATGGAGAAAGATCCTGATTTCGGTCTTGACAGCGCTTTCCCTGGCCTACATAATACGAAACTTAACCAACCCTTTATAACTTGCTCCCAAGAACTGCAGCGTGTAACCATTAAGGGCACCAAGGCGTATGACAATACCTGGCTATCCCTCCAAACAGGGCCTCTACGATCCCCGCTTTGAGCACGATGCCTGTGGTATCGGCTTTGTCGTGAACATTAAGGGTGAGAAATCGCACGAGATCGTGCAGCAGGCTCTCACGGTGTTGCAGAATCTAGACCATCGTGGTGCCTGTGGTTGTGAAGACAATACTGGCGATGGCGCCGGTATCTTGCTGCAAGTCCCCCACAAATTTCTGCGGCACGCCTGTGACGGCATTGGCTTGCAGTTGCCCAGGCCAGGACAGTACGGGGTGGGAATGGTCTTCTTGCCACCTGACCGGGAGCAGCGGCATCGCTGTGAACGACGCTTTGAAGACATCGTGCGCCAGGCAGGGCAAGAGGTCCTCGGCTGGCGCAGCGTGCCCACCGACAATCTGTACCTGGGTGAGACAGCTAAGTCACGGGAGCCATCTATCCGTCAGGTGTTTATCAAGCGCAACCCGGACCTGACGGATGATCTGGCCTTTGAGCGCAAACTGTACCTTATTCGCCGGCAGGCTGAGAACGCCATCCGCTATGCCAATGTTCCTGGTGGTGATTATTTTTATCTCTCCAGTTTGTCTTACAAAACCCTGGTCTACAAGGGCATGCTCACTCCCAGGCAGGTCATAACTTTCTATCCTGACCTCTCCGACCCCCTTGTAGAGACCGCGCTGGCCGTCATCCACTCCCGCTTCAGCACCAATACCTTCCCGAGTTGGGAGCGTTCGCATCCCTATCGCTATATGATTCACAATGGCGAGATCAACACCCTACGCGGCAATGAAAACTGGATGCACGCGCGCCAGGCGATGCTGGCCTCCGACCTGTTTGGAGACGACGTGCACAAGCTCTTCCCGATCATCCAGGACGAGGGCAGCGACTCCGCCAAATTCGACAACTGCCTCGAATTCCTGGTGTTGAGTGGGCGCACGCTGCCCCAGGCCATGATGATGATGATTCCCGAGCCGTGGGAAAATCACGAGAGTATGAGCGACGAGAAGCGGGCGTTTTACGAATACCATAGCTGCCTCATGGAGCCGTGGGACGGTCCAGCCTCGATTGCCTTCACGGACGGCGTGCGCGTCGGTGCCGTACTCGACCGCAATGGACTGCGGCCGTCGCGGTACTACGTCACCAGGGACGACCTGGTGATCATGGCGTCAGAAGTTGGCGTGCTCGATGTGCCGCCAGAACGTGTACTCATCAAGCAGCGGCTGCAGCCTGGGCGTATGTTCCTGGTCGATACCGAGGAAGGTCGCATCATCAGCGACGAAGAACTCAAGCAGACGGTAGCCAAGGCACGCCCATATCGGCAGTGGTTGCACGACTATTTGGTGGATTTCGAGACCCTGCCAGATGTCCCTGAGGAAGACCCCACAGGCGACCACCGCGTCACGCTCAAACGTCAGCAGGTCTTTGGGTACAGATCCAACCGGTCGGGTCCATGGGGACTGACACGCCGTTGGCGGTGCTGTCTGACAAGCCACAGCTGCTCTATAACTACTTCAAACAGCTCTTTGCGCAGGTGACAAATCCGCCGATTGATCCCATTCGTGAGGAATTGATTACCTCGACGATCATGCGGCTGGGCTCCGAGGGCAATCTCCTCCGGCCTGAGCCGGCAAACTGCCGCCAGCTTAAATTAAAACATCCAATCTTGCGCAATGCGGAGCTCGAAAAGCTGCGCCAGCTTGACCACCCTGGCTTCAGAGTGGTGACGTTGCCTATCCTGTTTAAAGTCGCTGACGGCCAGAGGGGGTTGGAGCGCGCTCTGGCAGAGATGTGCCAGGCTGCAGATCAGGCGATTGCGGACGGGGTCAATATTCTCATGCTGTCAGACCGCACGTTTGATCGTGATTACGCGCCCATTCCGGCCTTGCTGGCGTCGTCAGGGCTGCACCATCACCTCATCCGTGCCGGCACCCGGACGCGCGTGGGCCTGGTGCTCGAGTCAGGGGAACCCCGCGAAGTACACCACTTCTGCCTGCTGCTGGGGTATGGCGTGCAGGCCGTCAATCCGTATATGGCCTATGAAACCCTGTACGACATGATCGACCAGGGGATGCTGACCGACATCACCTATGAGAAAGCGGTGTACGGGTATATCAAAGCCGTCGTCAAGGGTGTGGTGAAGGTCATGGCCAAGATGGGTATCTCAACCATCCAGTCGTACTGCGGTGCGCAGATTTTCGAGGCGGTCGGTCTCAATCAAGATTTCATCGACACTTATTTTACCTGGACAGCCTCCAGAGTAGGAGGCATGGGGTTAGCTGAAATCGCGCACGAGGCACAGCAGCAGCACGCCAAGGCATTCCCAGAATTTCCGGTGAATGGCCATACGCTCGATGTGCATGGTCAGTATCAGTACCGCAAGGACGGTGAGTTGCACTTGTTTAAC
>WNGB01015297.1_pt1 | contig 10168 bp, 8 predicted proteins | sample 5400681 | NCBI WGS metagenome assembly WNGB01 (sample SAMN13153367, study PRJNA577476) | soil metagenome | isolation source: 115 cm soil or saprolite under grassland replicate 2 | place: USA:California | collected 2016-06-15
TCGACGATCGTGATCGTCGCGCGCGACCGTCATACTGCGTGCAGGCCGGCTCCGTACTTTGGGACGTGTCCGTCCGCAGCGGTGCGGCTGTGCGCGGTCGAGGGAACCCCTCCCCGGCCCCTCGCGGCCGGCCGAGGCCCGGCTGCGTCGCCTCGATCACCGCGCCGCGGGCTCGTGCGGGCGGCGAGGTACCGCCGCACCGTCTTCACGTCGAAGCCGGGCTGCTGCGCGATCCGCTTCTTCGGGACGCCCGACAGCCACAGCCTCAGGATCGTGACCTCGCGAAATGCCATCGCCGCCTCCGCCCGTGGACGGGGGGCGTGGCGGTCAGGTCACGCCGATGGGGGAGGGAACACTTTTCGTCGACCCAGCTCGCCGCACGAAGCGCAGCTCGCCGCCGAGGCGTAGCCCTCGGCCTCAAACACGTGGCCGACGAGCTTGCGGGTCTCGGGGTCATCGAACGGGTTACCCGCGACCCGCACGAACGTCAGCCGCTCGCCCTTGGCAGTTTCGAGCACGACGTGCGGCGTGCTCGCTCGCGGTGCCGCGCTTCACGAGCGCTGACGTGACGCGCCCCCGCACCTTCGTGAGCTTGCGCACCGGCCCTGGCATTCCTACCGCGCACCTCGCTCAGCCGCTCTGAACCACGCTGTGGTGCAGCACCTGCCCCTTCGCGTCCGTCTCCACCTTCACGAGCCGGATCTCCTTGTGCCTGGAGAAGATCCGCTTCCCGCTCCAGTGATACTGCAGCGTCGTGCTGACGCGCGGGAGCCGCCGCGGCCGTCCCGCACCGGCATGGCGCGAGACCCGCCACCTCGACCGCCGCCTCGTGAGGAACGCCTCCACCCGGTCCACCCGGATCGGCTCCCTCGACATCTCGAACCCCGCGACGGTCTCCCGCCCGAGCGCCTGCTCGACGACGCCGAAACGCGTTGAGGCCGGCCTCCGGTCCGCGACGCTCGCGGCGCTCCGCACCGCGAGCGTCGCGCCCATTTGCGACGCGAGCGCCGCGGTGAAGACGCTTCGCCGCTGGCGCTCGGCGAGCGCGGTGGCGGCAGGCGTCGCGGGCACAGCGGCCGCACCACGCCGGGCCCCTCGGGTCGCGACCGCGGGCGCGGCCCCCACCGGGTGGATCGAGGGGTCGCCGAGCAGCACGAACTCAAGCAATGCCTTCTCATCGTCGATGCAGGGCGATCAGCCCGCAAGAGGGAACACACCCATTCACCATCGGTACTGCCCAGGCAGGGGCTTGGCGGTCCTCCTCTCCGTCTCCATACAGTGCGCTCACGTAGCGCTCGATCAACTCCATGTCCCCTGTCGTGACGCCGGTGCCGCGGAAAGCAGGCTGCTCGCTGCAACGTTGCGCTCGCAGTTCTTCGTCCTACTGAACCCACTCCGACACGGTGAATGACATGAGCATTCCCAGACTGGCGGCTGCGCTCGTTGCCGCGTGCGCTTGCGCGGCAGCGTCCGCACAGAGCAGGTGTTTGTTGTGCGGCTGCCGAGCGACTTAACCACGCCTAAGGTGGATTCAGATCCATACTACCTAGGTTTCTATTATATAGGAGGGCCGTGCACACAATGGACATTCACTTGGGAGGCGGAGCCGAACTCCGGCGGTCACACGCATCAGAACAACCCCGCGAACTCCTGGCGTGCTGAGCGTTCTTTACCCGACCGACACAAACTACCCGGCTGACCTTGACGGTAGGGTGTACCTCCAGTTTCTGCCGCCCGAGACGGCGGGCAGGATCAAGATAACCGCCGTGGCCGATGCCTTTCCTTCGATTCCGATTTGGGACTGGATAGAAGTGAAGCGGGGAGGATTAGCGCGCACACACTTCGCTTCTGGCACTATTTGGGCAGAGACAAGAGTTCAGGAAACGAACGGACCTCAGCATCTGCCGTGGGAAGGTTACGGCACGAGAGAGACGAACACGCGCTTGCAACAGGTAGAGCGCGAGTACTTCCGCCTGTTGTCTCACAGCGGTGCCCAGTTGGCTTGAGCCCCGAGCCCGTGAACGAGCCCGAGTCCGAGCCCGGCTGTTTCGGGCGCGGGCTCGGGCGCGGGCGCGTTCACGGGATCAGTCCAACCGAGCAGCGCGCGTCAGGCCGGGCACGTCCCAACACACATAATCAAGATCAGCGCGAACAGCATGCGCCAAGGTGGGCTCGCCGACATCAGACTCGCCAAAGAGTGGATGCCGCCGCACATCAATCACCGGAGGGGTGAACAGGTCGATATTTCAATGAGGGGATTGACCAACTGGGAGAAGACTTGTCTTCAACAGGCAATTGGGGCCGCGATACCACCATTCCACTTCACCGTCTGGGCAGAATCTCCGTATAATCCCAACCTGTGTCAGCCGGGCGACTCCGGCGGATGTCATTGGCACATCCAGTGAGCAACGGTCTGATGGGAACGCGAATGCTTGCTCGCTCTTGGGTCGTCGGCTCGATCTTCGCTGTGCTCGTGGTTGGGTGTGGATCCGATCCTGAGAGCCACACCCTCGTTGTGGCCAGGGGTGCTGCCACCGACCCTTGTCCACCGGGGCCGGATCAAGTTGCCGCGACGGTGACCTCCACGATCTCGTTCGATGCCGCATCGGGTCTCTACACGTATTCATATCGCGTCAGTAACGACGCCACGAGCGTACAGCCGATCGATGCCGTCGAGATCGTTGCCTACCGGCCCGACGCGGTGGACTTTCCGTCTGGATGGGGGGGTGGTCGTTCGTTCGATCCGCGGTTGGTCAGGTGGGTTGCGATCGCCGATCCCGCGGACGCGGAACTCGTGACCAATAACCCGTCTGTTCCGCCGAGCGCCGCCAGCATTTGGCCCGGGTCCGTAGTGGACGGGTTCACGTTTCGGAGCGTCAACCCGCCTGGCCCCGTATCGTACGTTCTCTATGGGTATTCCGCCGTGCCCTTCACCCCCGGGGATCCCAGTACCGCGGACGACGAGTGGGAGGAGTTCGCGGCGGACATCGCTGGCCGGTGTTCCCTCGCAGGAGCGGGCGGAGAGACGACCGGACCCGTGGACCCAGGCGGCGTAGTGCCGGACGCGCCTGCGCCGCCCTCGTTTTCGGACGTAACAGATTCCAGGATCACGGTTAGGTGGGAGACGCCTGTCGCCGGTGCCGTGGACTACGAACTCGAATGTGCCGGGCAGCCGAGCGATACGACGGCTGATGAATGGTTCTTGGTCGCGGCGGGGCTTCAGTCGGGCCTATACCAGCATGACTTCCTCGCGTCCGACTCGACCTACTGGTACCGCGTACGCGCGGTGAATGCCGGCGGTGCGCCTGGCCCATGGTCGGAGGAGCGTTCGGTCAGGACGCTGCCCGATGCACCCGACACGCTCAACGTATCCGACGTGACGAATACCTCGGTGCGTTTGCAGTGGGAGCAGGCTTCTGGATTGTACAACTATCGGGTCGAGCGCGCCCCCGACGCGAGTGGATCTCCTGGCCAGTGGTCTGCTGTCGCCACCGAGTTGCCATCGACAGAGTACGTCGATGCCGTTCAGGGCAACACCACATATTGGTATCGAGTCGCTGCCGTCGGGCACTCCGGGATGGGAGCGTATACGGCGACCGTCAGCGTCACATCGCTCCCCAATGCCCCCGCAGCCCCCACCTTCAGCAACGTCGGGCCGAGCACGGTGACGGTGGGCTGGACGGCACCGACGGGCGGGGCGGCGAGCTACGAGGTCGAACGGGCGACAAGCTCGACTGGGCCGTGGACGCAGCTCGCGGCGGGCCTCGCGACGCTGACCTACGTCGACGCGACAGTGACGGCGAACGTGGCGTACTGGTACCGGGTAGGGGCGACCAATCCAACGGGTTCGAACTACTCGCGAGCGCGTCGGTTACTCCGGGGGTTCCAGTCCCCGGGGCGCCCGGAACCCCGACATACACGTTCGTCTCGACGGGTTACCTGTACGTCAACTGGACGGCGGCGACTGGCACTGTCTCCTACAAGATCGAGCGCGCGCCGGACGTGAGCGGCTCGCCCGGAGCATGGACGCAGATCGCGAGCGGCGTCACGGCGCTCACTTATCTCAACTCGTCCGGGCTCACCGCGAACACGGCGTACTGGTATCGGGTTCGCGCCACGAACGCCGGCGGTGACGGACCGTACTCAGCGGCGAGCAGCGTGATGACGCTGCCGAACGCGCCCGGGACGCCGGCGTTCTCGAACGTTGCCTACAACACCGTGACGGTGAGCTGGACCGCGCCGACCGGCGGAGCGGCGAGCTACAGGGTGGAGCGAGGCACAGGGCAGTACGGCCCTTGGACGGCGGTCGCCACCGGCGTGACGGCGCTCAGCTACGCCGACGGGACCGTCGCCGGCAACATGACCTACTGGTATCGGGTCGGCGCGACCAATTCAACGGGCTCGAGCTACTCGGCGAGCGCACCGGTGACCACGCCGGTGGATCCGGGGACTCCCGTCCCCGGGATGCCTGGAACGCCGACCTATAGCTCTGTGACGGCAAGCTACCTTTACGTGAACTGGACGACGGTGACTGGTGCTGCGTCCTACAAGATCGAGCGAGCGCCGGATGCCTCCGGCGCGCCGGGCACGTGGACGCAGATCGCGAGCGGCGTGACCGCGCTCACCTACCTCAACTCGTCCGGGCTCACCGCGAACACGGCGTACTGGTACCGCGTGCGGGCCACGAACGCCGGCGGTGACGGACCCTACTCCGCGGCGAGCAGCGTGATGACGCTGCCCAACGCTCCAGGCACGCCAACGTTCTCGAACGTCGCTTCGCACTCCGTCACGGTGAACTGGACCGCTCCGACCGGAGGAGCAGCGAGCTACAAGGTGGAGCGCGCCACGAGCTCGGGCGGACCGTGGACGCAGGTCGCGAGTGGGGTGACGACACTAACCTATACCGATGCGACCGTCGCGGCGAACGTGACCTACTGGTACCGCGTTCGCGCCGCGAATGCCGCGGGCGCGGACGGGAACTTCTCGGCAGCAGCGTCAGTACCAACACCTGTCGCTTCAAACCTCGACCTAGGTCCACTTCGGCTGCGCGAACGCGTCGACTCACACGAAGTGCTCTTCGCGCAAGGATGGTAAGATGACTTCCCGTTGCCTTATTGCGCTGATTGCTGGCGTAACGTTTCCCGTTGCTGCGGCGGCTCAGGAGAAGCCTCGGCCAGAGGTACGGAAACACGAGCCGCTATGCACAGGGAGCGCGCAGCAAGGCCCGTGCCTCAAGAAGAATCCCGTCGCGACCGAGGTGACCCATCAAGTCAAGGAACAAACGTCGTGCTACGCCTCGTCACGGCACGCGAAGGACGGGGGCGAGCCATCGGGCACGATCGCTGCCGATACCAAGGTCACGATCATCGCTCAGGTGGGGGAATACGCCCTTGTCTGGACGGAGGACGGCAGGGTCGCCGGCTATGTCCCGACTAGAGTGTTGGCGCCATTGAACGGTGACAACGCGCGGCCGTCGCCGAATCCGTAAGTAAGCGCAAGAGCCGACGTCGAAGACTCAGCCGGCGACACTCCAAGAGGGGGGACCATAGCGCGATGCGAATGTTCATGCGGTGCGCCATCTTGGCGGCCCTTATTCTCCTACCGTTACGCGACGCTCGTGCCCAAGCGCACACGGAGGAAGACCAGACGGAGGTGTTCGTCGCTGCCGTGAACTTCCGAGAGGGCGCAGTCGGAGTCGTCGTGCTTGAGCAAGCCGGTGGCACGACGATCTCTACCTCGTTTTTCGAATTCCGATCGAAGTCAGGAGAAGTCCACAAGTTGGGGCGGTCGGAATACAAGTCTCTCTTCCCAGAATTCGAGGCGAAGAAGTTGGCGACACTGCCGGAGTGGGGCGAGCCGCCCCAGGCCGTTGTCACGTCCGATGGCGACAGGTTTGAGACGGAGTACACGGACTGCGAGCCACAAGACGAAGGCGGTCCCCTCTGCAAGGGGCAGTTCATCATTCATCATGGCGACAAGTGGCAGCTAGATACGCGCAAGCAATGCCCTGTCGGCTGCAGCGTCCTCATCGCGAACAAGTGGAACGACCAGCTCTGGATCGGTCTGGGAGTACTCGGTGAGTTTGACTGGGGTGGTTTTGGGATTCAGGTCTACGACGTGCGCACCAAGAAGCTGATCTTTGCTGACTCCAGGGCTCCAATTTCGGCATTGCTTCGCCTCGATCCGTCGCGGGAAACCATGTGGTTGGCCGGGCGCCTGTTGTGGGGATTCAACGAGAAGTTTGTGGTCGTGCGGAAGTGTGTGCCATCCCGTAGCTCGGGACAGATCAAGTTCGAGTGTCGGTAAGTCGCGGCACGAAACTGGGCCACCATCTCGAGGTCAGCGGGATCGGCAGGCGGCGCAGGGGTGGGAGGCGCCTCCCGGTGGGCAGCGGGAATCAGGTCTGGCCCCGGCCCCTCGGTCGCGTCCCGCCGATCTGCGCGGCGAGATCCGGTCAACGGGCTGGCGCTGTCAGCGGAACAGGTACCGCCCTCCGCCCGGGCCGGTCGTCCCCTGCGGGCTGCGCGGAGTGCGGAGCCCTGCCACGAGATCCTGCACGTGCTGCGGGGGCGCCGGCGTCACGAGCGACGTCGCCACGATCACGACGAACGCGAGGATCGTGCCGACGGCGCCGATCCCTTCCGGCGAGATGCCGAGGAGCCAGTGCGGAGGCGCGTTGAGGTCCGGGCGGAGAAGCTTGAAGAAGGAGATGTAGCCGCCCGTGAAGAGGATTCCCGCGCTCATGCCGGCGATCGCGCCCTGCTTCGTCGCGCGCTTCCAGAAGATGCCGGCGACGATCACCGGAAAGAAGGAGGACGCCGCGAGGCCGAAGGCGTATGCGACCACCTCCGCGACGCGGCCGGGCGGGTGCAGCGCGAGCCATGCGGCGAGCGCGGACGCGGAGAGCGCGGCGATGCGCGCCCCCCACACCTCGGCGCGGTCGCTCATGCGCGGCAACAGCACCGACTTGAGGAGGTCGTGGGACACGGCCGCGGCGACGACGAGGAGGAGCCCCGCCGCGGTGGAGAGCGCAGCGCCGAGCGCCGCCGCGACGACGAGCGCCACCACCCAGGGCGACAGGCGCGCGATCTCTGCGCTCGCGAGGACGAGGACGTCCGGGTCGATCGTCACCTCGTTCCGCGCCGGGTCGGCGCTCATGCGCATCCGCCCGTCCCCGTCGCGGTCCTCGAACGCCACGAGCCCCGTCGGCTGCCAGGCCCTGAACCACTCCGGCGCCTCGGCCGCGGGGCGGCCCTGGATGGTCGCGACCGACGTCGCGCGCACGAACGCCGCGACCGCCGGGGCCGTGGTGTACAGGACCGCGATGAAGACGAGGGCCCACCCGGCGGAGGAGCGGGCGTCGCGGATCTTCGGGACGGTGAAGAACCGGATCACGATATGGGGGAGCCCGGCGGTGCCGACCATCAGCGCCGCGGCGATCGCGACCAGGTCGAGGCGCGGCTTCCAGCCGGCGGTGAACGCCGGAAATCCCATGTCCTGGTTCATGCGGTCGAGCACGTCGAGGAGGGACTGCCCGGGCCGCGCGCCGAGGAGCGCGGCGCCCTCGTCCGTGAGCGTCCCGCCCATGCCGAGCGGCGGGATCGATCTGCCGGTCAGCATCATCGAGACGAAGATGGCGGGGACGAGATACCCCGCGATCACGACGACGTACTGCGCGACCTGCGTGTAGGTGATCCCCTTCATCCCACCGAGCACCCCGTAGACGAACACGATGACGGCGCCGGCGAGGACGCCTTGCCCGATCGTCATCCCGAGGAACCGGGCGAAGACGATGCCGATGCCGCGCATCTGCCCCGCGACGTAGACGAACGAGATGGCGATCGCGCAGAGGAGCGCCACGACACGCGCCGCCGAGGAGTAGTAGCGATCGCCGACGAACTGGGGGACGGTGTACTTGCCGTACTTGCGCAGGTACGGAGCGAGGAGCACCGCGAGCAGCACGTACCCGCCCGTCCACCCCATCAGGTAGACGGACCCGTCGCGTCCCATGACCGCGATGAGCCCCGCCATCGACATGAACGAGGCGGCCGACATCCAGTCGGTGCTGGTCGCCATCCCGTTGAGCACCGGGCTCACCGTGAGGTCGGCCATGTAGAAATCGGCTGCGGACCTCGCCCTCGTGTAGAGCGCGATCGCGGCGTACAGGGCGAAGGATGCCGCCACGACGAGCCACGTCCAGGCGATGACTCCCATGTCGTCCTTTCGACGGCCGCGCGGGCCTCTTCTCGCGGAAGCGAGGCGGTGGAGAGATCCGCCCCCTTCACCGTTCGTATACGCCGTACTTCCGGTCGAGGTCGTTCATGAGCTTCACGTACACGAACACGAGCGCGACGAAGGTGAGGATCGAGCCCTGCGTCGCGAACCAGAACCCGAGCGGGAAGCCGAGGAGTCGCACCCGATCGAGCACGTCGGCGAGCAGTATCGCCGCCCCGTACGAGACAGCCGCCCAGATCGCGAGCAGCACCCCGATGTAGGAGAGGTTTCGGCGCCAGTATCTCGCTTGCTGTTCCGGGGTCATGCGTGCGAGCTCCGTCGGGCGCGCCGAGATCCGGTTTTCACTGCAAGTCTTGCCGCCCGGAGCACCGGCGCGCACGCGCAAAGGGTTCGCGCAAGGCATGCGCGAACGTTGCGGGTATTCATGACCATGTGGTACGCGTCCCTCTGGATGCCCGGTCGCCGCAGTGCAAGTGCGTCGCAGTCCGCAGGAGGACGAACGACATGTCTCTGGCTCCGGTCACGCTGCTGAAGCCGTCTCCCGAGACCGCGAGGGAGAGCCGCGGCATCACGCGCGACGAGCGTCGCGTCATCATCGCCTCCTCGCTCGGCACCGTCTTCGAATGGTACGACTTCTATCTGTACGGGTCTCTCGCCCCGATCATCGCGAGGCAGTTCTTCTCGCCGCTGAACGAGACGAGCCAGTTCATCTTCGCGCTCCTCGCGTTCTCGGCGGGGTTCGCCGTCCGCCCGTTCGGCGCCATCGTCTTCGGGCGACTCGGCGACCTCGTCGGCCGCAAGTCCACGTTTCTCGTCACGATCCTCATCATGGGACTCTCGACGATGCTCGTCGGGGTCCTGCCGCCCTATGCCTCGATCGGGGCGGCGGCGCCCGTGCTCCTCGTCGTCCTCCGCCTCGTCCAGGGCCTCGCGCTCGGCGGCGAGTACGGCGGCGCGGCGACGTACGTGTGCGAGCACGCTCCGCCCGGGAAGCGCGGCTTCTTCACGAGCTTCGTCCAGACCACCGCCACGGTGGGCCTGTTCCTGTCCCTCGTCGTGATCCTCGGCTGCCGCCTGCTCCTCGGGGCGCGGTTCGAGGCGTGGGGCTGGCGCATCCCGTTCCTGCTCTCCCTCGGCCTCCTCGCGATCTCGCTGTACGTCCGGCTGAAGCTCCAGGAGTCGCCGGTGTTCCAGCGCATGAAGGCGGAGGGCAAGGCCTCGCGGGCGCCGCTCACCGAGTCGTTCCTGCGCTGGGGAAATCTCAGGATCGTGCTCCTCGTGCTCTTCGGCGGCGTCGCGGGGCAGGCGGTCGTCTGGTACACGGGGATGTTCTACGAGCTGTTCTTCCTCGAGAAGATCCTGAAGGTCCCGGCGCAGGCGGCGACCCTCATGGTCCTCGGCGCCCTCGCGCTCGCGACGCCGTTCTTCGTCGTGTTCGGGATCCTCTCGGACACGATCGGCCGCAAGAAGCTCGTCATCGCGGGGTGCGCGCTGGCCGCGCTCACCTACTTCCCGCTGTTCCGGGGGCTCACCAAGGCGGCCAACCCGGCCATCTTCGAGGCGGCGCGCCACGATCCGATCACCGTCGTCGCGTCCGGGGACGACTGCTCGCTGCAGTTCGACCCGGTCGAGCGACGCAAGTTCATGTCCTCCTGCGACATCGCCAAGGGCTGGCTCGCGAAGAAGGGCCTGCCGTACGAGAACGAGGCCGCGTCCCCCGGGTCGCTCGCGACGGTGAGGATCGGCCCGCGCGTCGTCGCGTCGTTCGAGGGTCGCACGGTCGCGGCCGTGGACTTCAAGATCCTGCACGCCGAGTTCGACACGGCAATGAGCCGCGCGACGGACGCCGCCGGCTACCCGGCCGCCGCCGACATGGCGAAGATGAACGTGCCGGTGGTGATGCTCATCCTGTTCATCCTGGCGCTGTACGTGA
>WNGB01021331.1_pt1 | contig 10168 bp, 9 predicted proteins | sample 5400681 | NCBI WGS metagenome assembly WNGB01 (sample SAMN13153367, study PRJNA577476) | soil metagenome | isolation source: 115 cm soil or saprolite under grassland replicate 2 | place: USA:California | collected 2016-06-15
AAAAGCGCTGTGAAGACGACCGGGCCGAGCGGGCGGAGCTTCTCGTCGATCGCGGCGATTGCTGCGCGTGCGGCGTCGGGACGCGCTCCCATGGCGATCGCGAGGAACGGCGAGATTCCCGCCGCAGCGCAAAGCGCCAACGCAATCGCCAACACTCCGAGCGCGCCGCCGATCACCAGCGGCCACGCGCGGTACGAAGCGCCTTCCCACGGCGCGAGCGGCAGCGCATCGACGTTCACCGGCTTCGCCTCGATCTCCGCATTGAGCGCGCCGTAAATGTTGCGGCATTCCGCGCACTCCTGCAGATGCGCCGCGTGCGTTTCCGGATCTTCGGCATAGCGCTGACAGGCGTCTTTCATAACGGTTCTACGAATGACTGGAGCTCCGTCTTGAGCAGGTTTCGTGCTCGAAACAGTTTGTTTTTGACGGTGCCGAGGGGAAGCCTTTTCATCGAGGCGATTTCTTCGTACGACAGCTCCGCGAAATGGCGGAGCTGGATCAATTCTCGGTAATCCGGTGGAAGATTCGCCACTGCTTTTTCGATTGCCGACGCGAGCTGCTTGTTTTTCAGCGCGCGATACGGAGAGACGCCGGTGTCGGCGAACTCACGCTCGCGCTCCGGCTCCTCTTCGGTCGGTCGCGCGATCGGCACTTCGGGGAGACTCTTCTTCCGCAGCGCATCGATGGCCGCGTTCTGCGCGATCCGAAACAGCCAGGTCGAAAACTGGTACTTCGGATCGTATCGATCGAGTGCGAGATAGACCTTCACAAAAATTTCCTGAGCCAGATCGTGCGCTTCTTCGTAGCGATGGGTGATGCGAAACACGTAGTTGACGAGGCGCTTTTCATAGCGCCGGACCAGCTCCGTGAATCGATCGCGATCGCCCTCGAGGATCCGCGAAACGAGTGTGCGGTCATCGAGCTGCTCACGTTCGGCCATTGGTGTCTTACGGCTCCGCCAGGCTCAGGTTTCGGCCAGCGGATAATACAGGCTGGCACATGATCGAAATCGAGCACCTGACCAAGAGATTCGGCGATTTCACGGCCGTGGACGATATCTCGCTGAGTGTCTCACCCGGCGAGATTTACGGCTTCCTGGGCCCGAATGGGGCCGGCAAGACCACCACGATCCGCATCCTTGCCGGCCTCTCGGTGCCGACCTCAGGCGTCGTGCGAATCGCCGGCATCGACATTTCCTCCGACGGCACCGGCACCAAATCCATCCTCGGCTACGTCCCTGACCGGCCATACCTGTACGAGAAGCTGACCGGGCGTGAGCTGCTGGAGTTCGTCGTGAATCTGTACGGGCGCGAATGGCGCGATTGCGAGCCGACGGCGACCGAGCTGCTGCGCTATTTCGACATCGAGAGCTGGACGAACGCGCGCATCGAGAACTACTCGCATGGCATGAAGCAGAAGCTCGTGATCATCGCCGCGCTGGTGCACGATCCGCAGGTACTGGTCATCGATGAGCCGATGGTGGGCCTGGATGCTCTGGCGCAGAAGCAGGTGAAGACGCTTCTGCGAAAGCTGGCCACCGATCAAAAAACGATTTTCCTGACGACGCACACGATGTCGGTCGCAGAGGCGGTGTGCGATCGCATCGGAATCTTGCATCGCGGCCGCATCATCGCCACCGGCACGACGGCGGAGCTGAAGAGCAATCGCGCGCTCGAAGACGTCTTTCTGGAGCTGACGTACGGAAACGATTGACTCGGTGCGCGCTCGCCATCGCAGCCGCGACGTCGACGTTCTTTTGTCCGACATGCTCGGCCGGCCGGTGTCCTACGTTCTCGCGCACGGAGAGCAGGTCATCGATGCGGCGCCGATCGATGCGGCGATGCGGCGCCGATCGGCAGGCGAGCCGCTGCAGTACATTCGCGGCAAGACAGAATTTTTCGGGCGCGACTTTTCCGTCGACGATCGCGTCCTGATTCCGCGGCCCGAAACCGAGATTCTCGTCGAGACGGCGATCAAGAAAATCGAGCGCGGTGCGCGCGTCGTCGATATCGGCACCGGAAGCGGCTGCATCGCGGTGACACTCGCGATCGAGCGGCCGGACCTCCGTGTGACCGCGGCAGATGCATCGCTCGATGCTCTCGCGGTGGCATCGCGAAATGCGCATGGCTCCATCACGCTCGTCGCCTGCGATGTCTTATCCGCATTTGTGCGCGATTTCGACTGGATCGTTTCCAATCCTCCGTATATCGCCGCGGCGGAACTCGAGCAGCTCGCGCCGGAGGTCCGTGACTACGAGCCCCGCGCCGCGCTCACACCAGGTCCGGCTGGAACGGAGGCGATCGAGCGCATCCTCGACCAGGCCGGCCGCGCGCGCGTGATTCTGGAGATCGCCTTCCGGCAGCAGCAGTCCGTTCGCGACATGGCCGAGTCCCATCATTTTTCGGTGGAGGAAGTGCGGAACGATCTCGCCGGAATTCCGCGCGTCATCGTATTATCGCGGCATGGCTGGAAATGATCGGTGCCTCTTCTGCCGCATCGCACACGGCGAGATTCCGGCGAAAAAAGTGTACGAAGATGCCGACGTCATCGCATTCAACGACATCAATCCGCAGGCGCCGACGCACGTGCTCGTGATTCCGCGGAAACACATCTCCAGCCTCGATGATCTGTCGGATGCTGATGCGGCCACGATTGGAACGACTCTCGCGCGCGTCGCGCAGATTGCCCGCGACCTGCACCTGAATGCCGATGGCTACCGCGTGGTGGCCAATCACGGCGAAGCCGCCGGGCAGACGGTCTTCCACATTCATTTTCATTTGTTAGGCGGACGGAACTTCGGCTGGCCGCCGGGATGAAGTTGGTTGTTCACAGTTGGGAGTCCGCCATTTCCGACATCGAGTGTCATCCTGAGCCGCGCAGACGGCGAAGGATCTCAAAAACGATTGTCGCGATTTGAGATCCTTCGCTGCGCTCGGCTGCGCCTCGCCGGCTCAGGATGACACCGCCAACGGTGTACGGCCAACGGCCAACCCATCAAACAGGCGGCGGCACGCGGAAGCGCGTTCCGCTGAAGGTCATCGAGCGGCCGGTCTTGCGGCGCGCGATCTTGCGGCGCGCCAGGAAATCTTCCTTGGCCTCGCTCAGCGTCGCCGGAACATACGTCGCCCCGGCGGCCAGCGTCGTTTGCCGGTCGTGCGCGAACGCCGATCCGCCGGCGACGATCATGAGGTCGGGGAACTTCTCGTTGATCAACTGGATCAGCGCGTAGCCGATGTTGACGTGATCGGGATTCGTGCACGACACAAACACCGCCTCCGGCTTCACCTCGGTGACGAACGCCAGCAGCTCGTCGTCCGGCAAGTCGGTGAAGTAATCGACCGAGTAGCCTTCCTCGCGCAGCAACTGCGTGAGCATCAGCGTGCCGAGGGAGAGGCGTTCGCCGGCGACGGAGACCGCGACGATGTGGCGCGCGGCATCGGGCGTTCCTGCATTGCGATCGCCAAAACGAATGATCAATTCGCGAATCACGTCTTTGATGAAGTGATCGTGCGCCGGGGTGATGCGCCTCCGCTCCAGCTCCTCCTGCGCGAACGTCAGCGTCGGGATGAAGAGGTCAGTGAACATCTCCTCCATCGTGTCGCTCTCGGCGTGACGATCGGCAATGGCGATCGCCCCCGTGCGATCGCGCAGCAGCAGGCGGTTGTAGAAACTGAGGTAGCCCTCGAGCGGGTCCTCCGCGCCGAACATGATCGAGAAGATCCGCAGGGCGGGGATGAACTCGCCGCCGACCGTGAGGCAGACGGAGATCGGAGTAGCCAGCAGAAGTCCGACCGGTCCCCAGAGCCATCCCCAGAAAATCGCCGAGACGAGGAGCGCGATGGGCGAGATGCCGACGCGATGTCCGACGACGATCGGCTCGATGAAGCCTCCGATCACCTGATCGCTCAGCACGAAGAGACCGAGGACGGCGAGTGGAATGTACCAGTTGGGAAACACTGCGACCGAGAGAAACGTCGGCAACGACGCGCTGAGGAACGCGCCGACGTACGGAACGAAGCGCATCAAACCGGCGATCACGCCCCACAGCGGCGCGTGCGGCACTCCCAGAAAAAACAGACCAAGACCGATGAGCAGGCCGAAGCCGAGGTTGAGGAGGGCGAAGGTGAGCAGATACCGGCTGATGCGATGCGAAGTCTCGCCGATCGCCTGCGTCGTGACCGTCAAATGCGCGCGGCCGGCCAGCCGCAATAGTTTGTCACGCATCTGTTCGCGTTCTTTGAGCAGAAAAAAGACGAGCACGACGACGAGAAAGAGAGCGGCGACAAACTCGACGGTCGGCGCAATCTGCCGATAGCGATCGCGGACGCTGTTCTCGGAAACAACTCGCACATTCAGCGGCTTTTCTTCTGCGCCGGCGGGCTCGGTGACGCGCTGCAACGTGCGTTGGAAGCGTTCGAACACAGCGAGCCCGGTCGACGAGCGTCGAAGAAACCGGAGCTTCTGCTCCACGCGTTGGATGGTGCCGGCCTGCGTGAACTCCTGCGCGACCGAGTTGAACTGCTGATAAATCCACCACCCGCCGAGCGACAGCGCGCTCATCGCGAGACCAACCGAAAGGGCGATCGCTGCAGTGCGGCGCAAAAATGTGCGCTCCAGAATCGAGACGATCGGCGTCAGCAGGAATGAGAACAGGATCGCCAGCGCGACCGGAACGACGACAGGCTTCGCGAGGTAGAGGACGGCAATGACGACGAGCGTGGTGAAGAAAATCCGTAGGTTGGATTGGCGCCGCTCAATCGCACGCTTATCGACGACCGGCGCTTGCGCTTCCCCCATCGTCGGCCGGCGAACGGAAATGGTCCGATCGAAATCGTCTTCGTCGTCTTCGAAAACCGCCACGCTGGAATGAGTCTACTGCAAGGCAGACGCCGCGAATTGACATGTGGGGCCGCGGCCCTCCGCGGCCTGGCCGCCGTGGGCGGCGGCCCTACACCGATCGTTTCCAGCGCAAAACCGGCTGCCGCGCGGCACGCGCCTCATCGAGTCGCCGCACGGGCGTGGTGTGCGGGGCCGAGCGCACCAGCTCCGGCCGCTCCTCACACTCGCGGGCGATCGCCAGCATGGCATCGCAGAACGCGTCGAGCTCTTCCTTCGGCTCGCTTTCCGTCGGCTCGATCATCAGCGCCCCGGAGACGATCAGCGGGAAGTAAATTGTCGGCGGATGGAAGCCGTAGTCCATCAGCCGTTTGGCAATGTCGAGCGTGTGGACCGCGTGCGGAATCTGATTCTTGTCGCTGAAGACCACCTCGTGCAGCGAAGGAGCGTCGTACGGCAGGTGATAGGTGCCTCTGAGACGCGCGCGGATGTAATTCGCATTCAGCACTGCGATCTGCGCGATGCGGCGCAAACCGTCGGGTCCCATGGAGCGCATGTATGTCAGCGCGCGCACGAGGACCCCGAAGTTGCCGTTGAACGCGCGCATCCGGCCGATCGATTCCCGATGGTTGTCATCGAGAAAGAACGTTCCGTCGTCGCGCCGCTCGACCGTTGGGCTCGGCAGGAATGGCACCAGCTTCTCGGACACGCCCACCGGCCCCGCGCCCGGCCCACCCCCGCCGTGCGGCGTGGAGAACGTCTTGTGCAGATTCGAGTGAATGACGTCGATGCCCATGTCGCCCGGCCGCGCGACGCCGACGAAGGCATTGAGATTCGCGCCATCGCAATACAAGTAAGCGCCTTTGCGGTGGAGGACGTCGCCCATCGCGCGGATTTCACTCTCGAAAACGCCAAGCGTGTTCGGCACGGTGACCATCAGCGCAGCAACATCTTCGTTGACCGCCTCTTCCAGCACGTTCAGATCGACCGTTCCTCGGCTGTTCGACTTCAGCTCGCGGATTTCGTAGCCTGCGAACGCCGCGGAGGCAGGATTCGTCCCGTGCGCGGAGTCGGGGATGAGGATGTACTTGCGCGCGTTGCCGCTCTTCGCCAGCGCTTTGTGAATCATCAGGATGCCGGTGAGCTCACCGTGTGCGCCGGCGACGGGCTGGAGCGTCACTCGAGCCACTCCGAGGATTGCTTTCAGCGTCTGCTCGATGTTCCAGAGCAGCTCGAGATTGCCTTGCACCTGATGATCGGCCTGGAGCGGATGCGACAGCGCGAAACCCGGAGTGCGCGCGATCTCCTCGTTGAGCCGCGGGTTGTGCTTCATCGTGCACGACCCGAGGGGATAAAGGCCCGCGTCGATGGAGACGTTCAGCTTCGACAGCCGCGTGAAATGGCGGATGACATCGACCTCGGACACTTCCACTTCGTCGGCAATCTCACTGCGCATGAGATTCGATGGGAGCAAATCCGTGTTCTCCGGAACATCGAGTGCCGGCAGACGATAACCACGGCGACCACGCTTGGAGTGCTCGAAGATCAGCCCCTCGCGATTTGCGCCCTGCGGTACGGATGCGGCGGCGGTTTCCTGATCGATGATCGTGGTCATCGGCGCTCCCGGGAAATGGCCGCGGTGAGGGCTGCAGCGTAGCGATCGAGATGTTCGCGCGAGTGGAGCTCCGTGACCGCGACGAGAAAATCGTTCTCGTGTTCCGGATAGAACTCGCCGAGGGCGATGCCGCCGAGAATTTTTTCGCGCTCGAGATCGAGGAGGATCTCGCGCGCGGGGAACGGCGTCCGGACGACGAACTCGTTGTACACCGGTCCGCGGAACACTGCAGTCACCGTTGATATCGCCGAGAGTTTCTCGCGCAAGTACGCTGCCTTTTGGAGGCATTGCCAGGCGACCTCGCGGAGACCTTCTTTGCCCATCAGCGACAGATAGATGTTCGCGGCGAGCGCGATCAGCGCCTCATTCGTGCAGATATTCGAAGTCGCTTTTCCGCGGCGGATGTGCTGCTCGCGAGTGGCCAGAGTGAGCACGTAGGCGCGTTTGCCGTCGACGTCGATCGTCTCGCCCACCAGGCGCCCGGGCATGTGCCGCTTCAGCGCATCGCGCACCACCATGAAGCCGACGTACGGGCCGCCGAACTGCGTCGGAATTCCCCACGCCTGTCCTTCGCCCACGCAGATGTCGAATCCGTGCGCGCCGGGAGGACTGATGATGCCCAGCGATGTCGCTTCCGTAACCACTGCGATCTTCACGGCGCCGGCGCCATCGGCAACCGTGCGGATCGCGTCGTAGTCCTCCAGCACGCCGAGGAAATTCGGCGACTGCACGGCCACCGCGAAGACATCATTCGTGCACGCCGCGCGCAACGCATCGAGATCGATGCGTCCTTCGTCGGTCCAGCCAACTTCCACGATTTCGTAGCCGAGGTTCTGGATGTACGTACGAACGGTTTCGGTGTATTGAGGATGTATAGATTTACCAATAACGATTTTCGTACGATTTTTTACCACTCGCTCCGCGAGCAGCACCGCCTCGCAGAGCGCGGTCGAGCCGTCGTACAGCGACGCATTGGCGACGTCCAGTCCCGTGAGAAGACATTGATGCGTCTGATACTCGAAAATCGACTGCAGCGTGCCCTGAGAGACCTCCGGCTGATACGGCGTATAGGACGTGAGGAACTCCGCGCGAAGCAGGAGTTGATCGATGCACGCCGGCTGTGAATGCGCGTATGAGCCGCCGCCGAGGAACGAGAGGTGATCGACGGCGGATTTGTTTTTCGCTGCAAGCTCGCGAAACCAGCGGCGCGATTCGATCTCCGACCACGGGCCAGGGATGTCGAGGAGGCCATCGATCTTGACGTTGTTCGGAATCGAGTCAAAGAGTCGATCGATGGAGGCCACGCCGATGACGGCGAGCATCTCTTTGACGTCTTGATCCGCGTTGGGGATGTATCGGTGGCTCATGGTGTTTCCTGGAGTTTATCCCGAGCGCAGCGAGGGATCTCCGGTGGATCAGCTGCGCCGTATCTATTCACATTGTCGCTGCGCCACCAGAGATGCCTCGCTCCGCTCGGCATAAACTGAAGGAACCTACTTTCCTGCTTCTTTTTCGATGTACTCCTCGTATTCTTCGGCATCCATCAGCTCGTCCACTCTTCGAGTTCATCCCGAGCGTAGCGAGGGATCTCCGGTGTTGCAGCTGCGCCGTGAAATATTCAGATGATCGCTGCGCCACCGGAGATGCTTCGCTCCGCTCAGCATAAATTGCTGAAACAGCTATTTTCCTGCTTCTTTCTCGATGTACTCCTCGTATTCTTCGGCATCCATCAGCTCGTCCACTTGCTCGGCATAAACTGAAGTCAACTATTTTCCCGCTTCTTTTTCGATGTACTCCTCGTACTCCTCGGCGTCCATCAGCTCGTCCACTTCGTCCGGTGTGGTCAGTTTCACGCGAATCATCCAACCATCGCCATATGGATCCGTGTTCACCAGCTCAGGCTTCTCCGCGAGCGCCTCGTTCACTTCAACAACCTGGCCCGAGACCGGCGAGAAGAGCTCTGAGACCGCTTTGACCGACTCGATGCTTCCCATCTCATCGCCCTGTTCGAGCTCCGCGCCGACCTGCGGCAGCTCGACGAACACGACATCGCCGAGCTCCTTCTGCGCGTAATCGGTGATGCCGATCGTGCCGACTTCTCCCTCCACGTGGACGTACTCGTGGCTTTTGGCGTACCGGCTGTCTTCCGGAGTCATCGGCTCTGCTCCTTCGCTCGTTTGTAGAACGGTGTCTGGACGACACGCGCCCGCGTTTCCTTGCCTCGAATCAGAACAGTGAATTCCGTGCCGAGCGCGGACTTGTCGAGCGGAAGATACGCGAGGCCGATCGGTTTTTTCAACGTCGGCGAGTGGGTCCCGCTGGTGACGACGCCGATTTCTTCGCCGCCGTCGACAATCGGGTAGCCATGCCGCGCGATTCCGCGATCGACCATTTCGAATCCGACGAGCTTCCGCCGCGGTCCTTCGGCCTTCTCACGCTCGAGCACGTCGCGGCCCATGAAGTCACCTTTTTCGAGCTTGACGATCCAGCCGAGGTCGGCCTCGAGCGGGGTGGTGGAGTGGTCGATGTCGTTGCCGTACAGCGCCATTTTCGCTTCGAGGCGCAGCGTATCGCGCGCACCGAGGCCGCACGGAGTGACGCCGGCGGCGACGATTTTCTTGAACAGCCGCGGACCTTCCGCCGGCGAAACGTAGATTTCGAATCCATCCTCGCCGGTGTAGCCGGTGCGCGAGACGATCGCCGGCACGCCGTCGACTTTGCCGCGCGCGAAACGGTAATACTTCATCGAGGAAAGACCGATGTCGGTGAGCGGCTGCAGGATTTTCTCGGCGTTCGGTCCCTGCAGAGCGAGCTGCGCGTAATCGGCACTCGCATTCTTGACGTGGACATCCATGCCTTTCGCGCACTCGACGAGCCATTCGTAGTCTTTGTCGCTGTTCGCGGCGTTCACGACGACAAAGTAATCGTCGCCGGCCATGCGATACACGAGGATGTCGTCGACGAAACCTGCAGTCGGATAGAGCAGGCCGTTGTACTGCGCCCGTCCGTCTTCGAGTTTCGAGATGTCGTTGCAGGTGGCCTTCTGCAGGAGCGCGAGCGCTTCCGGCCCTTTGACCAGGATCTCGCCCATGTGCGAGACGTCGAACAGGCCCGCGCGCGTGCGCACCGCCTGATGTTCGTCGATGATGCTCGTGAACTGGACCGGCAGCTCCCATCCGCCGAAGTCGATCATTTTGCCGCCCAGTTCGTGTTCGACCGCGTTGAGGGGAGTTTTCTTGAGCGATTCGTTCGCCACGGGGCGTTACGCTAACATGGTTCGGGGTCGCTTGGTTGCTGGGTTGCTTGGTTGCTGGGTTGCTGAGTTCCGAGCGACCGACCAAGCAACCGAGCAACCCAGCAACCCAGCAACCGGTGGAGGGTCGGGTGTGAAAAACGAGATCGGCGATTTCCTCGATTACCTCTCGTACGAGCGAAACGTCTCGATCAACACCGTGGGCGCGTACCGCAACGACCTCGAGTCTTTCACCACCTTTCTCTGCAACGACTATTTGACGATGGCGCGCGATCTGATCGATCTGCGACGCGTCGATCACCTGACCATTCGTGCGTATCTGGCGCATCTCGCGCGGAGGAAGTTGCGTCGCTCTTCGATTGCTCGTCACCTCTCCGCGCTGCGATCGTTTTTCAAATACCTGATGCGCGAAGAGCTCGTCGAGGCAAATCCGGCGCGTGGAGTGGCCACGCCGAAACGAGAGA
>WNGB01022239.1_pt1 | contig 10167 bp, 9 predicted proteins | sample 5400681 | NCBI WGS metagenome assembly WNGB01 (sample SAMN13153367, study PRJNA577476) | soil metagenome | isolation source: 115 cm soil or saprolite under grassland replicate 2 | place: USA:California | collected 2016-06-15
GTCGCTCTACGTCACGAACTAGTGAAGTTCGTCACGCTCCCGGCGCCGTAGCGAGGGCGCCGGCGAGGACTCGCCCACGAGGCGGACGACCTCGTCGGGCGGCTCGCGCCGGCGTTTCGCAGATGGTGGCGCAACATGATCCCGCCCGTTCAGCGCGGCTGTGCGCTCGCCGAGCGGGCCGCGGTGTCTCGACATCACCGATCCGACCGACACTTGCGGGAGCACGGGCTGCGTGCAACGCTGCGACCGGACACGCATCCCCTTCCACCGCCGGCGTGGCGCAGGGGGGACGGCGAAGGAACTGCGGGACTCGATGACGAAGCGAATCCGGATCGCCCACCTCGCCTTGCTCCTGACGGTTGCGTGCGCGGTCTACGCGAACTCGATTGGCAACGATTTCATATGGGACGACGTCGAGCTCATCGAGAACAACCCGCTCATCCGGAACCCCGGGAACCTCCGCAAGATCGCGACGACCCACTACTGGGATCTGGGAAAGGAGGGTGAGCGGGTCATCGGCAATTACCGCCCGCTCACCGTCGCGAGCTATCTCCTCAACTATCAGGTCGCGGGAGCGGACCCGGCGGCGTTCCGGGTGGTCAACATCGCCCTGCACGCGCTGAACACCTGCCTCGTCTATCTCCTCTGCGCCGTCCTGGGCCTATCATGGCCCGCGGCGCTCGTTGCAGGGCTCCTCTTCGCGGTTCATCCGGTGCATGTCGAGGCCGTGGTCTGGATCACCGGCCGGGGCGAGCTCCTCGCTTGCTTCGGCCTCCTCGCGGCGATGTATTTCCATCTCCGACACCGCCGTGACGGCGCCCCGTCCCAAGTCGCGGCATCGGTCGTGTTCTTCCTGCTGGCGCTGCTCTCGAAGGAGTCGGCGATCGCCTTCATCCCGATCGTCATCGGCCTCGAGATCGTGCTCTCGTTGGCCGAGGGCGCGCCCGCATCCCGGGTGCGATCTCGCGTCCTGTCCTGCCTGCCCTACCTCCTGGTCTCGCTCGCGTTTCTGGCGGTCCGCTATGCGGTGCTAGGCGGTGCGGAGGACCGCGGTGCAGGACCGGGCACCTTCTTCCTGGGGAGCACCGCGGCGGAGATCTTCCTGACGATGGTGAAGGTGTTCGCGAAATACTGGGCGCTGCTCCTCTTCCCCGCGAAGCTAAGCGCGCACTACGACCAGATAGACATTCCCGTTCCCGAGTCTCTCCTCGACCCGTCGTTCCTCGCCGCCGTCGGCGTGCACGTCGCGGTCCTCGCCGCCATCATCGCGCTGTTCCGGACGAAGCGGCACCTGGCGGCATTCGCGCTCTCCTGGGTCTATCTCGCGCTGCTCCCGTACTCGCACCTGGTGCACTTCGAGTGGCTCATGGCGGAGCGCTTCCTCTACATCCCGTCGGTCGGCATCGCGCTCGCCGCGGCGCTCGCGGTCGAAGCAGTTCGGCGTACGGACCGGGCGCCGACGCGTCGAACCGCGGGCGCCGTAGCGACTGCTGCCCTCTGCGCGATCGCGCTCCTCGCCGTCCGGACGGTCGATCGAAACCGGGACTGGGCGCATGAGACCGAGTTCTTCGGTGTTCTCGCCGCGGACAAGCCGACGCTCGCCGGCGCGCGCCTCGGTTACGGAAAGGCGCTCGAGAAGGTGGGACGGTACGAGGAGGCGCTCACCGAGTACGAGGCGGTCGTACGCCTGCGGCCCGACCTGCCCGAGATGAAGGCCACGATCGACTTTCTACGCCTCATGACGGCGGCGAGCCACCCCGAGCCGACGAACGGAGCGCGCCACGTGCCCTGAGCACGCGGCCCGCTGAGGCCCACGCGTCGGAGCTCAGGACGCGCAGGCCGAAGCCGAAGGGCCTGCGCATCGTCAACTAGGATCGCCGCAGGACGTGGCACCGCGGGCCGCTCCCGTTCCCGTGTTTCTACGGCCTCCGGAGGGCGGCCGTGACAGTCACCGTGACAGCGACCGCGACGTCACGAACGAGCGGGCTGAGGCTCAGCGGTAATCGGACGGCAGAGCACGGGAATCGAACCCGCCTGCAGCGCCTCTCAGCACCACACACCGGTTTTGAAGACCGGGCCCGGCACCAGCCTAGGACGCTCTGCCGCCGTCCGGTTTACGTGCGGGTCATCGACGCGTCAAGCGGGCGTTCAGGCGGCGTGCGCGACGACGTGACCGCGACGGCTAGCGCGACGCCTTCGAGGCCTTGGAGGGCCGGTCGCCGGCGACCGGAGCGCCGTGCGCGTCGCCCCAGGGCGAGATCCGGACCGGCGCGGCGCGCTCGTGCGGCATCGCCGCCCGCGGCGAGCGGAAGTACTGCATCGGCGAGTAGAAGACGAAGTTCGAGACGCGGCTCGTGTAGACGCAGGCGTAGACCTCGATCTGCTCGCCGAAGCGGGAGTTCTCGTTCCCCTCCTTGAACGTCAGCCCCCAGTACGGGTTCAGCCCGTCCTCGATCCCGCGCTCCAGCAGCTCGACCCGCGCGTGCGCATCGCGCGACGCCTTGCGCAGCAGCTCCATCTCCTGCTTCTGCCGCTTGCGCTCCGCGTCGATGCGCAAGCGCTCGTCCGGCGCGACGGCCTCGCGATCGAGCCGGCGATCGAGCACGTTGAGCGCGGCGCGGTGGACCGCGATCTCGTCGTCCACGCGGACGCGGAGCGCCTCGAGCCGGGCGAGCTCGTCGAGCACCTCGTGGTTCCGCTCGAGCCAGCCGAGCTCGCGCTCGAGCTCCTCGACCACCATGCAGGTGCGCCACAGCGAGCTCTTCTTCGATCGCAGGATGTCGCCGTAGATGTGATCGCCGACGTATAGGATCCGATCGCCGGAGATCCCCATGAGCTTCTCGAACGCGAGGAGGTCGCCGCCCTCGTAGGTGCGCCCTCGCTCGAGGGAGGTGGCCTCGCCGAGGTGCGCGCCGTCCGGCCCGAGCAGGAAGAGCGGCCGCCGCTCCGAGAAGAAGCCGGGCTTCGCGGCGCCGGTGATCACCGCGTCGAAGTAGTTCCGCCACGACGGGTACTCCGGGAGCTGTCCGTCGAGCACGAACCGCATCACCTCGTCCGTGTAGTCGAAGAGCGAGTTCGTGAGCAGGAAGAGCTTCTTCCCGCCCGAACGCAGCTTGTGGAGCGCCGGCCCGAGCTCGGGGTCGCGCAGGACGTAGTGGCCGAGGTCCTTCTTCACCTCCGCCTTGAGCGAGCCGTCGCGGTGGACAGTGTCGATCGACTCCCGGATGTCGTCGAAGAGCTTCGTGTAGTCCACCTCGAGCCCCTCGCCCTCGAGCAGCTCGATCACCCCGGCGAACAGGCAGGCCTCCGGGAGCGCGAAGAGCGTGTCGATCCAGGCGAAGCGCGGCAAGGAGAGGTGGACCTTCTCGTTCCGGTACAGGCGGCGGATCTCGTCGTCAGGGACCGCCCGCCGCCCGTGGTAGCAGCGCCCCACGTGGTTGTGCCGGTCCATCTTGAAGATGTTGCCGTGCAGCTTGTCGACGACGAGCCCGCGGATCACGAACTCGGGGTCGTACTGCAGCCGGCCGACCGCGGCGGGGTAGCCGCGGAACTCGATCATCCGCGCGAGCGTCATCCGGAATGCGAGCGTCTCGAGGCGCTGCAGGTGGTACATCGCGACCGTGTAGTCCATGTCGAAGCCGACGGCCTCGACCCGGTCCATCCGCAGGTTGCGGTTGACGAAGATCTCGCGAGAGTGCGGCACCTCGCGGTGGGGGGCGTGCGGCGCGCCGAGCAGCGCCTGGACGAGCGGAGCGTCGTACGCGGGCTCGGCGGCGACGGTGGGGTCGAGCGTGTCGGAGTCCATCCGCCGGGCGAGATAACACGAGGGGGGAGGGCGCTCAACGCGCCGCGGGGTAGCGCACGCGGAGCGAAAGGTTGCTTCCGGGTGGCGGCATGGCACCTTCAGGACGCCGTGCCGACGAGGAAACCGACCAGCCCCGCGGCGCTCGCGGAACGAATCGCCGCCCTGGAGGAGCGCGTCACCCGGCTCGAGAGGGGTGAGGCCCGTCCGGGCGACGGGCGCGCCTCGCACCCCGAGCTCGCGCTGCGCCGCTCGGCGAAGCGCTGTCCCGGCTGCGGGCTGCCGCTCCGCCAGCGCAAGGGCCGTTGCAGCGCGTGCGGCCGCCCCGTCGCGTCGCTCTGACCTGCCGCTCCGCTAATCGTCGACGACGATCCTCGACGTGGCGACTCCGAGCGCGCGCGCGATCGCGACCACGGTCGTGTACGGCGGGTTCCGTCCCCCGCGCTCGATGAGGCTCACGTAGGCGACCGAGAGGTCGAGCGCCTCCGCGAGCGCCTCCTGGGTGAGCCCGCGGTTGCGCCGTTGCTCGCGCACCCGCTCGCCGAGGCGCCGGAGCTCCTCGCGCCGCGGATCGCGCTGGCTCTTCGTCTTGTTGGGCATCTGGATGTGTCTCTCCGTGTACCTCGGGGGGTAGGACTCCGGACGCGAGTCCGTGAGGTCTCGCGCTGCTTCACTCCACCGACCCTGCGTTGGTGAAGCCGCAAGTAAAACCGCGCCGACGCCGTCTCGCACGGGAAAGCGACTCCCGAAACGCCCCGTTTCCCCGGTTCGTCTCGACGCTCGGATGGACGCCTGCTCGGCCCGACGCTATGTTTCGAGCGGATGCCCGTCCGCCCACCCTCGACCGTCCTCGATCTCGATCGGGTGCGGGCCCACACCCTGGCGAACGGTCTGCGGGTCCGTCTCCTTCCCGATCGCAGCGCGCCGACGCTCAGCTACTACACGTTCTTCCAGGTCGGCTCGCGCAACGAGCGGCTCGGCACGACCGGCATCAGCCACATGTTCGAGCACATGATGTTCAACGGGTCGGCGCGTTACGGTCCGAAGGAGTTCGACCGCGTGCTCGAGGCACGCGGCGGCCACTCGAACGCCTACACGTCGAACGACGTGACCGCGTACTACGAGGACTTCGCGGCGGAGGCGCTCGAGACGGTCGCCGATCTGGAGTCCGACCGGATGCGGTCGCTCCGGCTCACGGAGGAGTCGCTCGAGCAGGAGCGCGGGGTCGTGAAGGAGGAGCGCCGGCTCCGGACCGAGAACTCGATCTTCGGCCTCATGGAGGAGCAGCTCGAGGCGCTCGTCTTCCTCGCCCATCCCTACCGCTGGCCGGTCATCGGCTGGATGGACGACATCGCGCGGATCACCCGGGCCGACTGCGAGGCGTTCTTCCGCACCTATTACGCCCCGAACAATGCGGCGATCTACGTCGTCGGCGACCTCGAGCCGGAGCCGACGCTCGCGTTGCTCGAGCGCTACTACGGCGACGTCCCCGCCGGCCCCGCGCCGACGGCGGTCCCGGCGGGCGAGCCGCCGCAGCGGGGCGAGCGCCGCGCGAAGGTCCGCTACCCGGCCCAGGCGCCCGCGATCCTCGCGGGCTGGCGCGGCCCCGCGGCGACGAGCCCGGACTCGAGCGCGCTCGACGTGCTCCAGGTCTGCCTGGCGGTCGGGGAGTCGTCGCGGCTCCGGCGCAAGCTCGTGCAGGAGACGGAGCTCGCGGTGTCCGTGTCGATCAGCTGGGGCTGGCGGATCGACCCCGGCGTCTTTCTCGCGTTCGTCGAGCTCGCGCCGGGCGTCGCCCCCGCGCGCGCCGAGGCGGTCCTCTGGAGCGAGATCGCGAAGGTGGCGGAGCGCGGCGTGTCGGCGGCCGAGGTGCGGCGGGCGAAGGCGCTCCTGCGCAGCTCGGTCCTGCACGAGCTCGCGACCCACCACGGCATCGCGCACGCGCTCGGCCAGGCCGAGGCGCTCCTTGGCGACTGGCGCGAGGCCGGCCGCGCGCTCCAGCACTACACCGAGGTCACCCCGCGCGACGTCCGTCGGGTCGCCGCCGAGTACCTCGACCCGGCCCGCCGCTGCGTCGTGGTCCTCGAGCCGGAGGCCCACCCGTGAACGGGCCCATCCCGCTGCCCCCCATCCACCGCGAGCGGCTCCCGAACGGCCTGCAGGTCGTCGTCGCGGAGCGCGCAGGCATCCCGCTCGCGGCGGCGCGGCTCGTGCTGCGCGGCGGCTCCGCGCTCGATCCGTCCGGGAAGGCCGGCCTCGCCCACCTCGTCGGGCTCGCGGCCCGACGAGGGACGCGCAGGCGGACGGGCCCGGAGATCGACCTCACCGTCGAGTCGCTCGGCGCCGAGCTCAACACCGGCGTGGACGAGGACGCGAGCTACTTCGGGCTCTCCGCGCCGGTCGAGGCGCTGCCCCGCTGCCTCGACGTCCTCGCCGACGTCGCGACGGCGCCGACCTTCCCGGCGGCGGAGGTGAACCGGGTGCGCCGCCGGGAGGTCGCCTCGCTCGCGCACGACCTCGACGAGCCGTCGGTCATCGCCGACCGGGCCATGCTGCACGCGACGTTCGGGCGCCACCCGTACGGCCATCCGTCCGAGGGCCGCATGCGCGACCTCCGGGCCGCGCGCCGCGCGGACGTCACGGGGTTCCACGCCCGCCACTTCCGCCCGGGCGAGGCGATCCTCGTCGTCGTCGGGAACGTCCCGACCGGCGAGGTGCTGGCCCTCGTGCGCAGCCGGTTCGGCCGCTGGCGCGGCGAGGATGGCGCGAGCGTCGCCATCGCGCCGCCGGCTCCGCCGCGGCGCGCGGTGCTCGTCGTGGACAAGCCCGACATCACCCAGTCGCAGGTCCGGATCGCCTCCGCCGGCTTCGCGCGCCGCAGCCCGGACTACCACCGCGGCATCGTCGCGAGCGCGCTGCTCGGCGGCGGGTTCACCTCGCGCCTCATGGAGGCGATCCGCGTGAACCGCGGCCTCTCCTACGGCGTGCGGAGCCGGTTCGCGACGAGCGGCTCGGGCGGGCTCTTCTTCGTCTCGACGTTCACGAAGGTCGAGACGACCGCCGAGATCATCGAGGTCGCGCTCGAGGAGACGACCCGCTTCTGCGACGAGGGCCCGACCGCGGAGGAGCTCGAGCGGATGCAGAGCTATCTCTGCGGGCTGTTCCCGCTCTCGCTCGAGACCCACGACCAGCTCGCGGAGAAGCTCTCGGACCTCGCGCTGTTCGACCTCCCGGACGAGGAGGTGAGCGGGTTCCGCGAGAAGATCCGCGCCGTCACCGCGGAGGGCTGCCGGGACGTCGGCCGGGGCTACTTCCCGCTCGCGGACCGCGTCGTCGTCGTCGTCGGCCCCGCGAAGGCGATCGCGCGCGCGCTCGAGCGGTTCGGGCCCGTGACGGTGGTCCCGGCGAGGAAGATGGCGTGACGCCCGCGGAGGGGGCGGTGCCGGTCCTTCACGAGGACGCGCACGTCCTCGCCGTGGACAAGCCCGCGGGCCGCCTCGTCATCCCCGGGCGCGGCACGGACGAGCGGAGCCTCCGGGAGGAGCTCGAGGCGGTCCACGGTCGGCTCTGGGTCGTCCACCGGCTCGACCGCGGAACGAGCGGTGTGCTGCTGTTCGCTCGCACCGCCGAGGCGCACCGGACCCTGAACCTCGCGTTCGATCGCGGCGAGCCGAGGAAGCGCTACCTGGCGCTCGTCCGCGGCGTCCCGCCCGAGGAGCGCCGGATCGACCTCGCCATCGCGCCCGCGCGGCGGGGGCGCATGCGCCCGGCGCGGGCCGGGGATGCGCGCGGCAAGGCCGCGGCGACCGTCGTCCGCGCGCTCGAGCGCTTCCCGCCGCGCGCGTGGGCGGGCGGCGCGCTCGCGCTCGTGGAGGCGCTGCCGGAGACCGGGCGCACCCACCAGATCCGCGTCCACCTCGCCGCGGTCGGGCTCCCGCTCGCGATCGATCCGGACTACGGGGACGCCGCGCCGCTCGTCGGACCCGACGGGGCGCCGCTGCTCGCGCGGACGCCGCTGCACGCGGTGCGGCTCGAGGTCGCGCACCCGGCGGGCGGTGGGCCGCTCGTGGTCGAGGCGCCGTGGCCGGCCGACCTCGCGCGCACGGTCGAGGCGCTGCGCCGAGGGTAGGTCAGCGGACCGCGGGCACGGCGGGCGGCGCGTCCACCGCGGCGACGCCCGGCGAAGTTTCGCCGAGATCGGCCGCGAGCGCGTCGACGAGCGGGCTCCCGGCGAAGTGGTCGCGGGCGAGCGCGAGGATCTGCTTCGCCTCGTCGTGCTTCCCGCTCCGCTCGAGGAAGCGGGCCTTCTCGGCGAGCTTCGCCACGGAGACCTCCCGCTCGCCGGTCGCGAGCCGCGCGGAGAGGACCCACGCGTTCGGGCCCGACGAGACGTTCACCTCGCTGAAGGGTGGACGCGACTTGACGACGAGGAGGAGGGTCCCCGGCTCGATGCGCCGCTTCGCGTTCGCGGCGAGCAGGTCGGGCCGGTCGAACACGTCGGCCGAGGCGACGACCGTCGCCTCCGTGAGGCCCTCGCCCTCGAGGAGGGCGCCGCGCTTGACCCAGCCCTCGCGGTCGTCGGACGAGCGGACCTTCGCCCAGTCCTCGCGCGCCTCGACGACGGCGACCTTCTCGCCACGCTGGAGCACGGCGAGCGCGTTCGCGACCTCCTTGCCGCCGGGCCCCCGAACACGGGCCGCCTCGGCCGGCTCGCGGCGCAGCGCGGTCGCGCCGCTCACGTACGCCGCGGCTGGCGCCGCAGCCGAGGGGGAGCCGGTCGCCGCGGACGGCTCGCCGGGCACCGGCTTCTTCGAGCAGGCGGCGAGGGCGACGGCGAGGGCGAGCGCTGCGGGACGACGGAGCATCGGGGGTCACCTCCGGCGAGCACCGTACCGGAACGCCGGGCGACGGCCAAGCGGCCGCATTCGCTCAGGCGCGCCCGTGCACGAGCACCTTCACGTCGGAGCGGAAGGTGACCTCGATCTTGCCGTTCTCGCGCACGCCCGAGACGAACCCACGCCCGAAGGTCGGGTGGTCGACGACGTCGTCCACCGCGTAGGAGCGCTTCGCCGAGTACGGGTGGGCGTCCGAGACGCGCTTCGCGCCGAGCAGCGTCTCGAAGGGGACGACCTCGGCGCGCGCGCGCGCCGGGCGGTCGCCCTTCGGCGGGCGGGCGGGTGTGGCGCGCCCGTTCGCGTCCCGGTAGCGGTGCACGCCGTGGCAGGTGTTGCACTCGACCTTGACCGGCTTGCTCGAGACCACCGCGTGGACCGTGTGGGCGAGCGTGAGCTCGCACTTCGTGCAGAACGCGTCCACCTCGCCGCCGACCTTGATCATGGGCCGCGCAGTATAGCGGCAGTGTCCCGGCGGCGCGCGGCGATTCCGCCCCGCGGGCTCGGGACGCAGCGAAAATGGGCGCGCCGGCGGCTCCGTGCGACAATGATGCCCCTATGCGAAGGGTGCAGGCCGCGTTCGAAGACTTCGGCCGGATGATCCTCTTCGCGGTGGAGGCGGTGGCGTGGGCCTTCCGCCCTCCCTTCCGGCCGGAGCTGATCATCTCGCAGATGGCGTTCATCGGCGTCGGGTCGGCGTTCATCGTCGGCGCGACCGGCCTCTCCGCCGGGATGGTCTTCGCCCTGCAGATGAACTACGCCCTGAAGCAGTTCGCGGCGGAGGGGTTCGTCGGCGGCTCGGTCGCCTTCTCCCTCGCCCGCGAGCTGTCGCCGGTGTTCACCGCGCTCATGGTCACCGGCCGCGCCGGCAGCGCCATCGCGACCGAGCTCGGCACGATGCGGGTCACCGAGCAGCTCGACGCGATGGAGTCGATGGCGGTGAACCCGATCCAGTACCTCGTCGTGCCTCGGATCATCGCCGCCATCGTGATGCTCCCGCTGCTCACCATGCTCTTCAACGTGATCGGGTACGGCGGCGGCTACCTCATGGGCGTGTACGTCGCGCGCATCCCCGTCGGCCCGTTCATCGAGCACACCCGCGAGTTCATGAATCCGGCCGACATCATGCACGGCCTGCTCAAGGCGGTGGTGTTCGGCGCCATCGTCTCGGTCATCACGACCTGGCGAGGCTACGCCGCGGCGGGCGGCGCGAAGGGCGTCGGCGAGGGGACGACCCGCGGCGTGGTGATGAGCTCCATCGCGGTGCTCCTCGCCGACTACGTCATCACCTTCATCTCGGTGGGGACCTGACGTGATCGAGGTCGTCGATCTCTGGAAGTCGTTCGGGGACAACCAGGTGCTGAAGGGGATCACCCTCAGCATCCCGCGGGGGACGACCTACGTCGTGCTGGGCGGCTCCGGCTCCGGGAAGACCGTGCTCATGAAGCACGTCATCGGCCTCTTCAAGCCGGA
>WNGB01033325.1_pt1 | contig 10167 bp, 12 predicted proteins | sample 5400681 | NCBI WGS metagenome assembly WNGB01 (sample SAMN13153367, study PRJNA577476) | soil metagenome | isolation source: 115 cm soil or saprolite under grassland replicate 2 | place: USA:California | collected 2016-06-15
ACGTCAGCCGCGGGCGAGACGACTGGCGCTGAAGCACCGCTAACTCGTGCCGCAACATCAAAATCTCGAGATCCTTCGACCGCGCCGGGCGCACCGCCAACCCGATCAGCCCAAGGACACCGCGAACCGCCAGATAGACAAACGACCACAGCAACCGACCCCTCCTCGACGGACTGCACCAAGGAGCCGAACCTACCGGCGCAGCCGCCCCGGATCGACGCGGACGAGTTTCTGAACCCTACGCGCCAGAGGCGCGTTCGTCTCCAAGTGGACGATCGAGAAGGGCTCGTTCCGCGTGCTCCACGGCGAAGACCTCATCCAAGACCTGCACACGTGGAACGGTGCGGACTGGCAGGTGTCGAACACCGACGCAGCCCCCGCGCGTCTCAACCGCCTCTGCTCGGCCGACCTGCCGCCGGTCTCGGCCTTCTACAACCCGGCCTCGGGCAATGGCTACGAAGGACGGCTCTTCATGGACGGCGAGGAAGGCGGCACTGGCGGACGCCCCTTCGGTCACGTCGTTGCCACCGGTGACAGCTACGAGCTCACCCCCTGGCTCGGCAACATGTCCTACGAGAACGTCGTCGCGCGTGCGGACTCGGGCGATGCGACCGTGGTTATGGGGCTCGACGACGGGGACGCCACCGTCGGCCAGCAGGTCCACCTCTACCGGGGCACGAAGACCGATACGGGCAACCCGGTGCAGAAGGCGGGCCTCACCAACGGCACGCTCTACGGCGTGAAAGTCGTCGGCGTCCCGAACGAGTACCTCGAGAGCTGGACGGTCGGTGAGCAGCACGACATCGAGCTCGTCGACGTCTCGCAGTTCGCCGGCGTCGGCGGACCCGGACCCAACACCCTCGACGGGGACAGCCAGGCCAAGCTCGTGACGAACTTCCAGCGCCCCGAGGACGGCTCCTGGGATCCGCAGCACCCGAACGACTTCTACTTCGTGACGACCTCGTCGTTCGGGCCGCGCCCCGACGAGAACCGCACCGGCGAGACGCGGCTGTGGCGGCTGCGGTTCGTCGACCCGACCGAACCGAGCCAGGGTGGGACGATCACACTGCTCGTCAACGGCCCGGTCGGAACCGCCGACAGCCCGTCCGCGACCGGCACTCAGAGCGCCGGCTCGCCGGGACCGCAGATGTTCGACAACATCACCGTCAACGACCGCGGCCAGGTGCTGATGCTCGAGGACGTCGGCAACCAGGCCTACCTCGGCGGCGCCTGGACCTACGACATCCCGAGCGGCAATCTCCTCGAGATCGCCGAGCACGACCCCGACCGGTTCACACCCGGCGCCGGAGGCTTCCTGACCAAGGACGAGGAGATGTCGGGCATCATCCCGGCTCCGTTCCTCGGCGAGAGCTGGTACCTGCTCGACGTGCAGGCCCACTACTCGATCAGCGGCGAGCTCGTCCAAGGCGGGCAGCTGCTCGCGCTGCACATCCCCCCGGGCAGGTAAAGAAGAACGACGCAGCGGGCCGGGCGCACCGCCCGGCCCGCGCCCGTCCCCGCGCCATCGTCCGGAACGGAGCCCGAAGGGCTGGGCTGCGAAGACGAGCCCCCACGACCATCCCGACAGCGTGATGGTCACGCTCAGCGGCTCGACCGCCGCCTCACGGTCGGCGACCAGACGCGCGAGGTCACGCTCGAGCCGGCCCAGATCCGGTGGCTAGACGCCCGGACGCACTCCGGCGAGAACATCGGCAGCACACCGACGCACGTCGTCTTCGTAGAACTGAAGGGCGAAGCCGAAGCGCGGACGGCCCCCCGACGCTCGGGCCGTCCGAGCAGTAGACCCTTCGCGTTCGCGGAGCAGAACCGCACCCTTTCGGCAATTCGGCCCGGCAGGCTGTGCACGCCTCCACCAACGGCCAAACGCGAGCCGCGGACGGCAGCTCGGCCGACGAATGCTGTGCAAGCTCGTACGCTCGCGATCGTCCTTTGCGGCCTCTCCGCAGGCAAAACCGCTCGCGCCGCTTGGCGGTGGCCGAGGTTGCACAATGGCCCAGATGGTCCTCGAGATTCGCACTTACCGGTTGAAGGCCGGCAGCGAGGAGGGGTTCCACCGCGTCGTTGCCGAACAGAGCGTGCCACTGCTGCGCCGGTTTGGGATTGACGTCGTTCGGTTCGGGCCGTCCGAGCAGAGCGAGGACCGGTTCGTGGACTATGTGCTCGTTCGCGCGTTCGAATCGTACGAGGCCCGCGATGAGCAGGAAGCGCGGTTTTACGGGTCGAGCGAATGGCGGAGCGGTCCGCGCGAGCAGATCGTCAGCAGGATCGAGAGCGATCACACCATCGTGCTCACCCTGGCGGCGGACGCGGTCGACGCTCTACGCGCTGCCGCCGTGTGACGCGGCAGAGTTCCTCACCCAGCCCGTCCGCGCACGCACCACCGCAGGTGTCCCCGCCTCGCCGACGCCATCCGCGCGCAGCGGTAGCCTTGGTCGCCCGATGAGACATCCGCCAGAACACACGACGGATACCCGAACCGGCTCCCAGGCGACACTCGCCGAACCCCATCTTGGCCCGCGCGAACGGGCTCCGTTGGGGCTAGGTTCTGGGGACAGGTTCGAGGATTTCCAGGGAGGCTCAGGGGCCACCAAAGGAAGGGTGCAGCGAACGGACAAACCAGCCCAATTGCAGGGAAAGCGCGCTACCAAGCGCTTCTCCTGCGTCGCATAGCCGAAGCTCCAATCCTCCATGGTAAGGAGGCGGTCCCCGGTTCGAGTCCGGGAGAGGGCTTAAATACCTGCAAAACCGCCCTTTTTCATAACCACCGAGTCCCTCTTGATCAAGGAGGGACGCCGCGTCGAGGCAGGACAAAGATCCGCGAACTCCCTGCAAATCGCTGCCTTACTCGACTGAACGGAGCACCTCCGTGAGAAGGAGGGACTCGACGAGGTGGCCGCGACCGGGATACTCGAAACTCGCTGGAAAAGGGTGAAATCGGCGTCGCCCAGTGTGGGCGCGCCGAACCTTGGGGACAGGTTTTGGGGAGCACTAGCGCATCCGCTCGATCCGTCCCCGAGCATGGCGTTCGGGAGCGGCCCGAACGCCGGAACGGAACCGTTTTTTTGTACGCGCGCGCGAGGGACGACCCGGCGAGACATCGGGCCCGTGGGTAAGCGCGCGCTCTGATCTCGAAGCTTCTCGGCCTAGCTCGCGCGGCAGTGGAATGGGAGCTCTCGCTCGGCGGTCGGGCGGGCGGCTTTCGCGACGATGAAGCTCATGGCGATGGGCATCTACCTCGCCCTCGGGGACAGCATCTCCATCGACGACTACACCGGCGTGCGTGGTGGGGGCGCGGCGTCGCAGCTCACGCGGAAGCTCGGCCTCGACCTCGTCGACCTCACGCGCGACGGCAACACGACGCACGGCGTGCTCGCCGACCTGGCTGGAGCGCCGGCGAGCGCAGATGTCGTCACGCTGACCGCCGGCGGCAACGACCTGCTCGGCGGCGATCTCCCGCGCGCGATCCTGCACCGGCTTAACCAGATCGCACAGCGGCTCCAGCCGCTCGGCGCCCGTGTCGTCGTCAACACCGTCTACGACCCGAGCGACGGCGACAACGCCGTGGGACGACGTGAGCTCGGTCTGTCGCGGCTGGCGGCGATCGAGCTACGACGGCGCCTGAACGCAGTCAACGGCGGCATCGCGAAGCTGGCCCGGGAACGCGGCTTTCTGCTCGCCGATCTCGCGCGGCTCTTCCACGGGCACGGCCTCGCATCGGACGAGCCGTGGTTTTTCCAGGTGATCGAGCCGAACCTCGCTGGTGCGACCGCCATCGCCGAGCACTGGCACGAGCTGTTGACCTCTCGATAGATCCACCAGATCCAGGAACTGCGACCTCCGATTGCTCCGATCAGTAGGGAGGTCACTGCGGAGAGCAAAGACGTCCGGTTGCTAATACCGGTCCGTCTTCCGCCACTGCGCCACTCCTCCCGCCAGCGCAGAATCGTGGCTCTGACCGTTTCTGGTCGACGATGCCGGGTACCAACCCAGACGCCGCGCCTGCTCCTCGCCCTCTCCAGCGAGGTGCGCATCGAGGTCGTCGAGCGTGTGAGCATCGAGCGCGACGACGCCATCGGTAAGTGTCGGAGCCGACCCGGGCGCGGTCACTCGGAGTTACCCGGCACGGAGGTCACGTGAAGGCGCCCACGCGCGCATCAGGCGCCGTCGTAGCCTCGTGAGCCACGAGGTACTCACCGTCATCCTCGGCGCTCCTCCTCCGTGAGCCCGTCGTCGTACCCCGGGTCGTTCTAGATAAGAGACTGCAGATCAGGCGCCGGAGCCGAGGAGGATCTCGGCGAAGCGGACGGGCTGCTCGATGGCGGCGAAGTGTCCGGTGTCGGGGAGCGAGATCGATCGCGCGCCTCGAAACAGAGCGAGGTTGGCTTCGCGTTCTGACGGGTGCGACCAGTCGTGCTCGCCGTAGATCAGGGTGATGGGTGCGGTGACGCGGCCGTAAAGCGCTCGGGCGGCGACCATGCTGTCGACGTTGCGGTAGACCTCGCGTGCCACGCGCGGGTACCCGCGACGGCGGCCGACCCTACGCAGCTCAGCAAGGTAGTGACTTGGCAGCTTGCTCCCATCGCGCAGGCCACCCCGCAGCACGATCCCCAGGACGGGCTTGTTCTCCATCCTCGTGACAACCGAGCCAAATACCGGCAGGCGGGCGCCCCCGATGTAGATCGAGGCGACGCGATTGGCTCGACCGACGCCCTTGGAGTAGTCGTACGGGTTGCAGGCAACGACGCCTCGCACCCGGTCGTCGAGCTCGGTCGAGGCCGTCAGCGACACTGTCGCACCCATCGACTCGCCCGCCAGGATCACGTTAGTGAGGTCTAGCGTCTGGATGAGCTCGACGAGTGCACGGCGCAGCACCGGCTCGGTGTAGCTCGCGCCTGGAGTGATGTCGGACCAGCCCATGCCGGGCAGGTCGACGGCGTAGACGGTGAAAGCGTTCAGGATCTTCGGGAGCACGAGCTGGAAGTGGTCGAGCTGCGTGCGAACCGTGTGCAGCAAGATCAGCGCCGTCGGGCCGGAACCGGCCCTCAAGTACCTCAAGCGCGTCCCGTCGGCGAGTTGGGCGTACTCGATCTCCCCGGAAGGGCACCACGTGCGGGTGTAGTCGCTTTCAGGTCGCGATTCCGTTCCCACCGTGTGCTCCTACGGCTAGCTTCGCTTCAATGCGCATTCTGAGCTTATGCGGAAGCGGTGCCCCGGTGCCCCAAAAAGGGTTGAACGGCGGGCTCGCTACCTCGGTGGCCCGGCGGGCACCCTAGCGCGTTGTCCGGAGTGGCGCGTGCGTTGGGCATGACCTTGATCGAGGGCAGCTGCTCGATTCCGTCAAGGAAGGCGCGCCGTGCAAACTCCGGCTCCGGGTCGCCTTGCTCGATCAGTGACGGCTCCGCCGCCGCGAGCGCGTCGCTTTCGAGTCGCAGTCGCTCTTCGGCAAGACCAGGCAGCGTCTGGACTTCCTTCCTGAACCTCTCCAGCGCTTGGATGTACTGAGCCTGCGCGTCATCTGTCTCACCGTCGAACCGCTCCATGGTGTTGAGAAGCTCCACTGCCTGCCCGACATCGTCACGGAGCCTCCGGAGAACGCGGCGAGCTGGACGCTCGCGGTCAAGCGCCCGCAGGGCGCGCTCGAACAGCCGCTCGTACTCCTCCAAGAAGCACCTCGGCCAGCTCGATCCACAGTTCCTCCTGCTGCCGAGCGAGCAGCGAGCGGCGGACACCGTGATGACCCACCCGGTCGTACGCGATCAACTGACCAGGAGCATCCGCGTGGTCCCTTGGGCGCTAGGGGAGGCGCGACGCGGCGCCCGCTGCCCGCCCTCGCGGTGCCTGGACGGGCGACCCGCGGACGAAACTCGGACGCTAACGCCGGGCGGGCGCATCGAAGAATGCGCAGACTCTCCCGCCCGGGGCTAGCCACGGCTCGACAAGGGCGTGAGCCCGCTTGGGCTCGCGGTGAAAGAGCCCGACGCGAACAGCGAAGATGACATCGAAGCGACGCTCGCCGAGGTCGAGATCCTCGAGGCTCGCAACGAGGAACTCTGCCTTTCCGTGACATCGAAGCGACGCTCGCCGAGGTCGAGATCCTCGAGGCTCGCAACGAGGAACTCTGCCTTTCCGGCCTCGACATACGCTGCGTTCCGTCGTGCGGCTGCCTCGATCATTTTCGCGGAGCGATCGATCGCGGTCAGTTGGCCTTCGTCCAGCCGCCCGCAGACCATCGTGGCGGCGACCCCATGACCGCAGCCGATCTCGAGGACGCGGTGGTCGGGACGGATGCCGAGCTGATCGACGATCGCCTTGAGTCGCTCACTCATTCCGCTGCAGCGTCGGCGGCTCCCGCACCACGATCGGTTGCTCGCGGCTCGCTCGCCTCTCGCGCCTTGAGGGCGTCTAGCCGCCGCATGCGCTCCTCTTGATAGGCGACGCTGCCACGGAGGAAGCCGATGAGGAACTCGAGTTGCTCGTTCGTGTAGGCGGTGAGCGCATCAGCCCCCTCTTCGCTCGTGCCATAGATCTGCGCGGCCATCTGGCGTACCTCGGGCGTCACCTCAACGAGGACGCGGCGACGGTCTTTCGTGTCACGGGTTCGTCGCGCGAAGCCTCTTCGCTCGAGGCGGTCGAGCAAGGCGGTCATCGCGCCCGGGCTGAGCCGAGCCCGCTCGGCTAGACGGCCGGCGGTCATCGGGCCTTCCTGGTCGAGGATGTCGAGGCACCGGTAGGCGGCGCGGTCGAGGCCGACGTGCTCGGCAACCGCGTGGTCGAAGGCGTCGGTCGCGGTCTGCGAGGCGCGGATGGCCGCGATGACTTCTGGAATAAGTTCTCTCTTCGAACGTTTTGACAAGCGAAGTACCTCTCTGATAAAACGTTTCTACACTCAAACTATATCTGGGATCGGAGCAGAAGTGAACGCAATCGAAGCATCGAACCTGAGGAAGACGTACAAGGGCGGCGTCCGCGCGCTCGATGGACTCAGCTTCGCGGTCGACGCGGGCACGATCTTCGGCCTGCTCGGACCGAACGGCGCCGGCAAGTCGACCACGGTCAAGATCCTGACCACGCTCTCGCGCCCAGACAGCGGCGAGGCGCGCGTGGCCGGGCTCGACGTCGTCCGCAACGCTGAGCGGGTACGCCGCTCGATCGGGGTGGTCGGGCAGAAGCACGGCCTCGACCCGGAGGCGACCGGCCGCGAGAACCTGGAGATGCAGGCCGAGATCTACGGGCTCGCCGGCGCGACGCGGCGCCAGCGCGTCGAGCAGCTGCTCGAGCGCTTCGGCCTCGCCGAAGCCGCGGGACGGATCGCCAAGACCTACTCGGGCGGCATGCAGCGCCGTCTCGACGTCGCGCTCGGACTCGTCCACCGGCCACAGGTGCTGTTCCTCGACGAGCCGACCACCGGGCTCGACCCGGAGGCGCGGGTCGAGCTGTGGCGGGAGATCGAGCGGCTGGTCGGCGACGACGAGATAACGATCCTGCTCACCACCCACTACCTCGAGGAGGCCGACCGGCTCGCGGCCCGGCTCGCGATCGTCGACCGCGGCCGCATCGTCGCCGAGGGAACACCGGACGAGCTGAAGAGCGAACTGCGCGGCGACACCGTCCAGGTCGAGCTGCTCGAATCCGCAAACGGCGACGCCAGCTCCGCCCTCTCCCAGGTGCCCGGGATCAGCGAGGTCGCGCTCGAGGGCCGTCTGCTCCGCGCCCGCGTCGACAACGGCGCCGCCGCCATCCCGGCCCTGATCAGCGCCCTCGAGCGAAGCGGCCTGCGCGCCGCCTCGGCGACGATCGCGCGGCCCTCGCTCGATGACGTCTACCTGCGCCATGCCGGCCGCTCGTTCCACCAAGCAGACACCGAAGCCCACGACGAACCAAAGGAGGTGGCAGCGTGACTCCGCTTCGGCACACCCGGCAGGTCGCCCTCCGCTACATCCGGGCGCTCCTGCGCCAGCCGGCCTGGGTCGGCATCTCACTCACCCAGCCCGTCATCTGGCTGCTCCTGTTCGGGGCGCTGTTCAAGCGCACCGCCGACATCCCCGGCTTCACCGGCGGCTCCTACAACCGCGGCACCATGGACCGGCTGCTCGTCTCGCCGATCTGGCGCGGCGCCCTCAACCTCGGCAGCGTCGCCCAGTCCGTCCTCAGCCTGATCATCCAGAGCCTGATCGTGATCGGCCTCGCGCTCGCGGTCGGGGCGCGCTTCCACAACGGCATCGCGGGGGTCGCGGTACTGATCGGCGTCGCCGGGCTGCTCGGCGCCGTCTTCGCCTCACTCTCCAACGGCATCGCCGTCCTGACCCGGCAGCGCGAGACGCTGATCGGGATCGTCACCATGGCCACCCTCCCGCTGACCTTCCTCTCCACGGCGCTGATGCAGCAGAGCCTGCTGCCGGGCTGGATCCGCTGGGCCGCCAAGTTCAACCCCGTCAACTGGGCGGCCGAAGCCGGCCGCTCCGCAGCCGGAGCGAACGCCGACTGGGGGCTGATCGCGAGCCGCGCCGGCTTCCTCACGCTGCTCCTGCTTGCCAGCGCCGCCTTCGCCACCCGCGCCTTCAACGCCTACCAACGCTCCGCCTAACCACACAACGAAAGGAGAACCGCACATGATCACCGCAGCCCTCAGCTGGCCCGCAGCCTCCATCTACATCGCGGCGATCGCTGGTGTCGCCCTCGTCCTCGCCGTCCTCATCTGGTCGATCTTCCGAACCGGACAGACCGCGATCACAAGCGACAGCCGCAAGCGCGAGCCGAGCGAGAAGCCCCACGTCAGCGCACGCGAGGCCTGAGCGCCATCGCCGACTACTTCGACGAGCGCGTCGCCGAGCTCGCGGGCGACGGCGGCGCGCTCGAGCTCGGCATCGGCACCGGCCGCACCCGCTCGCCCTGGCACAACGCGGCGTCACCATGCACGGCACCGACCCCGACTCCTTCGCCCCACGCCCAAGACGGAGACGACGCCCAGACATGAACAAGGCGGACATCACGCCGGCGCTGGTCTCTCGCTTGCTCGCGGCGCAGTTCCCGCACTGGGCCGATCTTCCGGTCGCGCCGGTCGAGCTCGACGGCTGGGACAACACGACCCTTCGCCTCGGCGCGGAGTTGGCGGTCCGGCTGCCGAGCGCCGACGTTTACGTGCCGCAGGTGGAGAAGGAGCATCGCTGGTTGCCGATCCTCGCGCCACAGCTCCCGCTCCCCATCCCCGCAAGTTCACTCTGCCTCTTCCCGAACACGGGCTGCACGTCGGCGATGTCGTACTCCTGAACGGACACCGTGAGCATCGCCGAGCGCTGTTCCGTGTCAGGGCCGCTGCTGCGGACAGGGCGAGCGCGGATTGCTCGACCCGCGACCGCTCGGGAATACGCGCAGCCGTAGCGGTGTCCTTCCGAGCATCAGACACCCACACGGAGGAGGAGATGATCGTGACGAAGCTCAGGATGTTCGCAGCGGCCGCCCTCGCAGCGACCGCGATCGGCGCCGGCACGCTCGCCGCGGCGCCGTCGGCCTCGGCGATGCCGAAGACCTGTGCGCAGGCGCAGCAGCTCGCCCGCGCCTACATCCTCATCGGCGACATGCTCTACGCCGGGGGCCACTACTCGGCGGCCACAGGCTACTACGGCCGCGCCGAGGGCCTCCTTGAGGCGGCCTGCTGACGGCCGAGAGCGCCGAGATGCCGCGCGCTGCCCACGCGCGGGCCGTCAGAGAGAACGGCTCGTGCGGGAGCAGCGCGCGGCAGCGCTCCCCGCACCTGGGCCCGACGCTTCGGGTCGGGCCCGATCGCGTATCCGCCCGCGGGGCCGACCCCGAGCGTGAACGGCTCCCACGACTCGTCGAACCTCGGGTGCTTGAGTGTCACCGTGAGCGCGGCTCTCAGTGACCCTAGCGATCGAGGTTGGCGTAATACCTGCAAATCAGGTACTTCTTACTTCTGGTCAGCGTTCAGCCCCGTGACGGTCAGGTGAGTGCGGGTGCTGGGTCGCCGCGGGCGTGGGCGGCGAAGGCTTGGGTGAGGTAGGCGAAGAGGGACTGTTTGCGGAGCCGGCAGGTGAGCGAGGCGAAGAGGAGCCGCTCGATGGTGCGTTCGCCTCGTTCGGATTGGCTGCCGAGCGAGAGCTTGCGGTAGATGACGGCGCCGCGGAGGCC
>WNGB01047587.1_pt1 | contig 10167 bp, 13 predicted proteins | sample 5400681 | NCBI WGS metagenome assembly WNGB01 (sample SAMN13153367, study PRJNA577476) | soil metagenome | isolation source: 115 cm soil or saprolite under grassland replicate 2 | place: USA:California | collected 2016-06-15
TCGGCTACGCGCGGGTATCCACCGCCGATCAGAACCCCGACCTGCAGCTCGACGCGCTTCGCGCGGCTGGCTGCTACCGCTTGTTTGTGGACACCGCCAGTGGCGCCCTCGACGAACGTCCGCAGCTGGCCAGGATCCTGTGTACGTCGGGCCAAAGTGTCCAGTTGTTTCGGGGGAGAGTGACCACCCGTTTCGGAGCAAAGTGACCGGCAATTTCGGAGGAAAGTGACCGGTCGTTTCGGTCGAAAGTAACCAGCCCCTGACTACGCGAGACGGGCGGCGCCATGGAGATGAGGAGGGCCCGTAGCTTCTTTCGCTGGAAGCGACCAACTTTCAGCAAGGAGAAGCTCGGTGCCCCAACGGAGAGTATCCATGCGCCACATCGACGAGGTTCTGCGCTTGGCGGCGCAAGGCCTCAGTCAACACGAGATCAGTGCAAGCCTCGGCATCAGCCGCACCAGCGTGCACAACTACCTGGAACGCGCGCGGCAGGCTGGCCTGAGTTGGCCGCTGCCCAAAGACCTGGACGCGGCCGGGCTCGAAGCGCGGCTGTTCAAGCGTACGGACGAGGGCGTCCGAACCGATCGGCCTGAGCCGAACTGGCTCGAGGTACATCACGAGCACAAGCGCGGCAAGCACGTCACGCTGCAGCTACTGCACCTCGAGTACAAGGCGATCTACCCAGACGGTTGGGGCTACACCCAGTTCTGTGCCCACTACCGCCGCTGGCTGGCTCGCCAGGACGTGGTGATGCGGTTGGAGTACGCCGCCGGCGAGCGGATGTTTGTCGATTTTGCCGGCGACACGGTGCCGGTCACCGACCCGCAGACGGGGGAAGTGTGGGACGCGCAAATCTTTGTGAGCGTGCTCGGCGCGAGCGGTTACCTGTACGCGGAGGCCGTGCGCAGCCAGGATGTGGCGTCGTGGTTGGGTGCTCACGTGCGGGCGCTGGAGTTCTATAGCGGCTCGGTACGCCTGGTCGTGCCGGACAATCTGAAGTCGGGCGTCACCAAATCGTGCTGGTATGAGCCGGGGCTGAACGCCAGCTACCAGGAGTTGGCACGCTGGTACTCGCTCGGAATTTTGCCAGCCAGGCCCTATCGGCCCAAGGACAAGGGGGCCGTGGAAGCCGGCGTCCAGGTAGCTGAGCACTGGATTTTGGCTCCGTTGCGCAAGCGTCGGTTCTTCTCGCTCGGCGAGCTGAACGTCGCCATTGCTGAGCAGGTCCGCTTGGTCAATGAGCGTCCGTTTCGTGGCCAGACCATCTCGCGTCGGGCCTTGTTCGAGGAGCTCGAGCGGGACGCGCTCCAGCCGCTACCCCCGACACGCTACGAGATCGCGCTGTGGAAGCCAGCCAAAGTCAACATCGATTACCACGTGGAGTACGACACGCGTTTCTATTCGGTACCGCATCGCCTGGTCCACGAGCCGGTCGAAGTACGCGCGACCGCGGCGGTGGTCGAGATCTTCCATCGCAGCCGGCGGGTAGCCAGCCATGTACGCGAGTACGGTCGAAAGCGCTTCATCACTGATCCGGAGCACATGCCCGCGGCGCACCGCGCCCACCTGGAGTGGACGCCGTCGAAATTGATCGCGTGGGGCCGCAGCGTCGGGCCGGCCGTCGCCGAGCTGGTCGAAACGATCCTCAACACGCGACCGCACCCGGAACATGGCTATCGGGCGTGCATGGGCCTCAAACGTTTGGTCAAGCGTTACGGTCCCGAGCGCTTGACCGCCGCCTGCCAGCGCGCGCTGGCCACCCATGCGATCTCGTACGGCAGCGTGCAGGCCATTTTGAAGAACAACCTGGACCGGGTACCGGTCGCCGCGGCTCCGCCGGCCAAAGTGGTGCCCATCCGCCATGCCAATCTGCGCGGGGCCGCCTATTACCAGCAGACGCTGGCGCTGCTGGAGGCCTGAGCCATGCTGATCAACCAGACGCTCGACAAGCTGGACGCGCTCGGCTTATTCGGCATGGCGCTGGCTCTGCGCGAACAACTCGAGCAAAGCCAGTATCTGAGCTTGAGTTTTGAGGAGCGCTTCGGGTTGGTGGTCGATCGCGAAGCCGAAGCCCGCGACAGCCGTCGGCTGGCACTGCGACTCAAGGCTGCCAAGCTGCGCCAGGAGGCCACCGTGGAAGACATCGACTTCCGCTCGCAGCGAGGCCTGGACAGGACGGTGATCCTGAACCTGGCGCAGACCGGGTGGGTCAGTGCCCACCACAACGTCTTGATCTCCGGACCGACCGGCGTCGGCAAGAGTTTTCTCGCTTGCGCATTGGCGCATGCCGCCGTCAGGCGTGGCCACACCGCGCTGTACGTGCGGACGCCGCGGTTGTTGGCCGAGTTGGCGCTCAGCCGCGGCGACGGTCGCTACGTGCGGCGCCTCGGGCAACTGGCCAGGATCGGGCTGCTTGTGCTCGATGACTTTTTGTTGACGTCACCCAGCGTGATCGAAGCCAAAGATCTGTTGGAGGTTATCGATGACCGCAGCCAGCTGCGCTCGACACTCGTCGTCAGCCAATTGCCGGTCGAGAACTGGCATCCCGCGCTGGCAGACGGCGATCCAACATTAGCGGATGCCATCCTGGACCGCCTCGTTCACAACGCCCACCGTCTGACGTTGAAGGGCGCCTCCATGCGCCGACGTCAGCCAGAGGAGGAACCCCCCGTTGCGTAACGATCCTCCACTGCCTGCTCCAGAACGCGAGTGTGCCGCCGCGTGCGGTCGCCGCTTCGTGCCGCATGGCCGTCAGACATATTGCTCGGATGCGTGCCGTCAACGCAGCTTTCGTCGTCGCCAGCCTCCGATGGACGAGATCCACCTCGGACTGACCAAGCGCCTCCCAACGACCAGCATCGTGTACCAGTGCCCCGAATGTGAAATGCGTCTACTCGGTCAACAACGTTGCGATCAGTGCGGCGTCTTCGCTCGGCGGCTCGGACCTGGCGCGGCGTGCCCGCACTGCGATGAACCAGTGGCCATCGTCGACCTGGTCACCGAGCTCCAGTCCAGCGTGCGGATTACCATACACGGCACGGAGGTGACGCCCAACCGGACTACCCGCTAGCAAACGGAATACGTGTGCCTTGGTGCCGCCCGCTCGCCAAACCCGGCGATCTGCCCTCGCCGGTCACGTTGGCCGAAACGGGAGGACACTTTCGCCCGAAACAGCCGGCACCTTCAGCCGTTACGGGTGGTCACTTTCGCCGAAATACACAGCGCATCGAGCGTCCCGGCCTCCTGGGCGAAGTGGCGTACCTTCACAGCTGGGATCTTGGCCAGCGTGGAACTGCCCACCACCAGGGTAGCTAGCCAGTCCTGGCGGGCGACCAGGTCGCGGAGGTGGCTCAGTGTGGGATTGCCGGCATCAGCCTTGAGTGCGTTCCATGGCGTGCGGAGCGTGGTCAGGTCGGTGATGAACAACGCGTCGATCCTGGCCAGGTCATCGTCGCTCAATGCCTCGAACACCCGCTTGTAGAGCGCTCGGTTGAATGCGGCGCGCACGCGGCGCGCGGCCCGATTCAGCGTGTCGAATGCTGGCAGCTCGAAACGTTGGCGGACTAGTTGATCGATGCCGACGTTGATCAGGTCCTCCAGCTCGTGCTTGGTGCTGGCCGACTCCGCCAGCGCCCCAATCATCGCGTGTCGCGCAGCGGGACCATACGGCCGCAGGTGTAGATACTCGCGAATGACAGCCAGATGGCGCTGCTGGGTGCCGGAGTGGTCGTAGGCGTTGGGCACGAGCGCGGCGGCTGGCACACCGGCGATCCTGGCGATGTGCTCGACCATGGACCGAGGCGCTTCGTTGAGCGGCGCGGCACGGCCCAAGCGCTGATAGAGCTTCAGCAGCACCAGAAACCCAAGTTGGGCCGCAGTGCCTTTGGTCAGCCGCTGAGCAAGGAGCAGTTCATCGTTGGTGGGCGTGAACGCGGCGTTCAGATCGTGGATACTGAGGACACTCTTGAGACGCGGATAGGCGGTGTCCTGGAGGCGGGGCATAGCGCGCCAGGATGCCAGAGAAGTGCTTCTCTGGCATCACGTAGCTTGATCGCTGGCATCGCCAACTCGGCCCGCTACCCTGACCCAAGTGGCCATACTGGATTTCTCTGGCAAGCCGCGCAAGAAAGGCACGCCGCCCACGCTGACGGCTTGCCTCGAGCCCTTCCTCGCCGACCTCGGCCACCTGGAGCGGTTGCGGCCGCATACGTGCGCGCGTATCGCTACGAGCTCGCCGCAGCGGCGGCAGATCCGCGCTTACAGCGGCCGCTCTCAGAGCTCGACCAGGTGGACCTTGAGGCCTGGCTCGTTCGGGGCAAAGCGGCAACCAGCACCATCGGTCGCCGCATCGCCACTTTCCGCCACCTGTTCACCTGGGCGGTCCGGCGCGGCCTGTGCACACACAGTCCGCTGGTGGCGCTGACGCCGCTGCGCGGCCGGCGGACCCCCCCACGACCAATCCGCCAGCAGCATGAGCAGCGGGCACTGGATGCCGCCATCGCCGGGGCGCCCCCGCCGTACAAGCTCATTTTCACGCTTCTCCGCGAGACAGGCATGCGTGCAGGCGAGGTTCTTGAACTGCGCTGGGGTGACGTGCTGCTCGATCCTTGGCGAGAGGCGCTGCGGATCCGTGAAGCCAAGAACGGCGCTGAACGCACTGTCATCCTTGGCCCAACCGCTACCCCACGCTCGGTGCGCGGCCTCCGTGCGGCGCGACGAGCACGTGGGCATGCGGCCGCCGACCATGAGGTGGTGTTCCTTTCCAACCGCGGCACCCGCCAGGGTGTGCCAGTCAGCGGGCCTAGTCGACGAGACGGGTGCTCCTCGATATACGCCCCATCAGCTCCGTCACACGCGGGGCAGTGAGCTCATCGCCCAGGGGCAGCGCGTAGAGATCGTGCAGCGCGTGCTGGGCCAGGACCAGTATGAGCAAACTCGCAACACTGGCCGACCGGCGGCGATCGGTAGGACGCCTCTCTGCAGCTGTTGCTACGCGGCCACTGACGAGGTCGGCAGCGCCAGCGCCCGGTCAGCCTCGTCGAGCAGACGGATGGCCACTGGGTGCTGCGCGGGCCAGCGGCTGTGCATGTCGCAGGCGTAGGGCAAGACCACCCCGCGCTAGCCCGTTACGTCAGTCGAGAGGACCAGCCCTTCTTGGGTGGATAGCTCGACCCGTCGAGACCGCTGTCAGCCCACCCGAGAACCACACTGCACGGCCGCTGGTATGCACCCAGACGAAAGCTGAATGGCTGCTGCCCAAAGTGCATGACTCAAGTCGCCGAGCTCCGTCACCCCTGGAGCGATGGCCAACCCAAGCGTGAGCGCGGCAATTCCGAATGCTCCCCACGGCCACGGCCGCGCGCGATCGGCTAACCAAAAGCCACGGGAGCATGCCGAAAAGCGCACCCAGGCCGTAGCGCGCAATAGCAGCGCAATAGCAATGGTCAGCCCGAAGGCGACGACCCAATCCATTACCGTGCGTAGGCTCCATTCGTTGCCCCAGCCATCCGAACTCACGGCTCGCACCCCTCCAGCCACGCTCTCTCGTCTGCTCCCGACCTCCGATTGCCCGTCCTGTCCACCCCGCGGATTGGAATGCATGTTCTGCAACAGTTTCCGCCCGGCGCTGCCGAAACCACCCCGTGCGGTCCCCGCCCCGGACAACTTCTGATCACACCCTCGGTCGATTAGCCGAGTTGCTAACTATTAGCTCAAAGGCTAAGCTATGTAGCGTGTCGCCCGACCCGCCGCCCCATGAAGAAATCCCGCCGCCCACGCTCGAGGCGATCGAGACCGTGTTTGCGGCGCTGTCCCACGAGGTGCGCCGCCACATCGTGCAGCTGCTCTCGCATCTCGGGGGCGAGTTGCCGTCAGGCTATCTCGCAAAGCGCTTTCCCCACAGCTGGCCGACAACCACCCGCCATCTGCACGTCCTCGAAGCGGCGGGCCTGGTCAGCGTCCGGCACGAAGGGCGCAATTGCGTCTACCGACTCGAACGCGATCGCCTCCGGCACATCGTCGGCGGTTGGCTCGAACTCCTCGATCCCCCGACGCCCGAGCAGACCTGGCGCTCGCCGGCTCCGCGCTCAGTCACGAAAGGACAGCCGCGATGAACGATTCCCCGAAACTATTCCGCGTCACGCTCGAGGTCGCCGATCTCGAGCGCGCCACAGAGCTCTACGGCGCCTTGTTCGGCCTCGCCGGCCAGCGTTACCTGGGGGCACGTCACTACTTCGACTGCGGTGGCGTGATTGTCGCTCTCCTCGATGTCTCTCGTGGTGGCATGGCGCCGACGCCCGGACCGAAGTCGCTGTACTTCGCCGTCGACGACGTAGATGGCGTGCACGCGCGGGCGGAACAACTCGGTGTGCTCGCGCCATATCAGGTCCACGGCGAACCGGCCAGCGCGGTGATCACGCGGCCATGGGGCGAGCGCTCATTCTACGTCGTCGATCCGTGGGGCAACGATCTGTGCTTCTGCGAGAACGGCACGCTCTACACGTAGTCACCGCATAGCGGCAGCAGATGTCCATGTCGCGATCCACCATCCGAGGCTCAACACGTGGACACAATCTCCACGTTGCCGAGAACTACCGCCGCCAGGGTGTCGGCGCCTGGCTCGTCGGACAGGCGGCCGAGTGGCTCGAGCTCGCACCGATCGAGCGCGTTCTTGATTGCGCGTCAACAGGTCCCATTCCAGCTTGAGGCTTCGCAGCGTCATCGTCTTCCGCAGAGCCTCCAGTGCAAGCTCGAACAGCTCAAGCCATGACGGACCAAAAACGGATGCTTTGGGCAAACGAACAGGGTCTCGCACCGCAGGCGCCTCTCTTCTTTTCACGCAAGCACGGCCCTGCCGGTCCGCGAGCAATTAGCCGCGTACAAGCCTGGACAATTGTCAAAGCAGCATCCGAGCGCGCCAACGTACGAGTGTTGGCACTACGCGGATCGCGGCGCGGCGCCATTGGTGAGCCGGCTCCTGCCCATCCACACGTATTCCGTCACGTTCGTGTGCGCCAGATCGTTCGCCAGACCCGTAGTCTCCCACTGGCTCAGCGTCAAGCCGGTTGGGCGCGACTTCAGCCCGCTTACCTGAGCATCGGTGATGAAGAGGCACGCGAACTCATGCGGGGAGTGGCTGACTGACTCTTGGGCCAAGGCTGCGGTATGTCTGAGGCCAATCCGTGAGCGACGCCGATCCGCTTCGGAACGAATCTACTGGCGACGACGCAGAGCATTGGTTGCGTCCCCACATGATCAACTGCCCGCAGTGTCATGCGGATTTGTTCACTGTCCTTCACTCACCATTCGGAGATGCCTACATGCTGTATTGCGACAGCTGCGCGCATCGCGTCGAAGTGGGCTTCTACGACCCGACCGTGATTGCTGTCGACAATGAGATCATCGAGAAGCTCGGGAAAATGAATCGTGCGTCCCTGATGAACGCGATTGAACCACGGCTGAGACTCTGCGTATGTGGTGGCCGTTTCAGAGACAGATCTTCCCGAAGATGCCATGTGTGCCAGGCAGAGGTCATCGTCGACGACCCATCCTGGGATCTGTGGCCTGGCTTCTTCGGCACTGATAACGAGACCGAAGAACTCGAGCAACGGGCACAGCAATCCAGGTCCATCGCGGCTCAATCTTGGACGTCGCGTGCGACGCGGATGTCAGCCCCGCCAACAGTTACGGTTTCATGGCTGGTGGCATTGACGCTGAGTACATGATGCAATTCGGGCCCGAGATCCAGATGCGGGTCCGTCACCAAATCTACGACCGGCACGCTGGAGAGTTGCTCGTTGGCGTCGCCGATATCGTTGAGACGGGTCATCCGACGGATTCCGTTTCTGATCGCGGCCCCGACGATGCGGGTGCCGATGGTGCTTCGCGACTCAACCAATGCTTACCTTGCAGCCCGCGCTGTGTTCCTCCTTGTCCTGCGCGGCACCTTCACAAGCGGACGACACGCTGGTCAGCGAATTGCGGACCATGTCCAGACCATCGCATTGCCGGGGCTTGGCACAGGCGTCGGCCCGGATTGGCTTCAACACATGCGCCCGCCAGGTCCGCGCGGCGATCGACGACGTCCTCCTGGAAAAGTATGAGATGCCGCATTCCTGGGCCGAGGCCAGCGAGCGGCACCAGTTGCTCTATACGGATCGCCCCACTCGGCTGCAGTACTGAACCTCAAAGTGACCAGCTGGGGTTCTCGCCCGCCTATCCGGCTGCGCATCGACCCCGGCTCTTAGCGGGGGTCTTCCCTCAAAAAATGTCGGCTCCCCGAGTTCGACGACGCCGATCGAGCCTTGCTGCTCAAGCTCTTCGAGCACAGTGCTGAACTGCAGGCGGCCCATCGACTCGCACAGCAGTTCCTAGTGCTCGCGCGCCAGCGGCGCGGTCACGAACTCGAGGCTTGGTCGGCAGCCGTCCTGGCCACCGGTCCGCCGGAACTACGCGGCTTCAGCCGCAACCTCCACCGCGACTGGGCCGCGGTAAATGCCGGTCTGTCTGAGCAGTGGAACTCCGGCCCCGTCGAAGGCCATATCAACCGCGTCAACAGTGTTAGCTAGGATGCGCTTGGATTGGGCCATTGGCCAGCTAGGTCTCGGAACGCACATGCACCTGCGTCGTAGCCGAGTCGACCAGCACGATGAAAGGCCCCGACGGAGAGAAGCTGGACGCTCGATACGTGCCCACGAGCGCTTCCTGAAGAACAAACGGCTCGGCATCTCGTTGCCGAAGCAGGACCGACGGACCGGTCTCCACTATTTCAAGCCGCCAACCCCTCCTCAGTTTCGTGCTGCCCCTCTCCACCCTACAGACCAAAGAGTAAGAGCCTAAAAGTTTGAAAACTGAGTTATTAACTGATCTCGCCGACGAAATGCAAAGATGGGCTAAAGCCATTTTGGAAGAACGATCAAAGGACAAAAATATAGAATATTTCCTCTACCTAAATTCAAATCCTAATCGCTTTTTACGGCTTCGCCGTCCCGTCGTGCTCTCTTTTTTTGGCGAGCTGCTGCAGTTGTCCTGCGTGCACGTCGCTCACCCATTCCCAGCCTTTCTTGGCCGATGGGCCGATCCGCGGGTCGTCGGGAACACCGCCGTCACGGAGGGCCTGCACGTACGCGCGGTCCAGTTCGATCCCTGCGCGTAGCTGATCAGCTGCGCCGACGGACCCGTGACCCGGGATGAAGACATCGACGTCGCCCGCCACACCCTCGAGCAGCCGCAGCGCGGCGAGGTAGTCCTCGATCGGGTCAGCGGCGCTCAAATCGAGCATCGGAATCAAGACATCAGAAAGCATGTCGCCAGCGACGAGAACCCTGCGTTCCTCGATCAACAGCGCCGCATGACCCTGGGCATGTGCCGGATGCTCGACAATCCGGACTTTAGGGCCATCCCAAGGAATCTGCGCAGTTCCGGCAGGCAGACCGGTAATGAGGCCGAACAGGTCCAGCGGTATCTCCTCGGCGATTTCCGGCGGTAACCCCTCGGCGACGCGGGCCTTCCAGTCCGCGTTCGACAGCAGATCTCGCATATAAGCCGCGCAGCGGGCTGTACCGTAACGCGGCGCTTCGCCGAGCTCGGCGTGCCAGAGCACGTGATCCCAATCAGGATGCGTCGAGAAGCCTGCCACAACGGGCTGGCCCAACTCGCGAAGGTCGTTCGCGAGGCAGGCCATTTCGGAGCCCGTTATCCCGGCGTCGATGAGCAACACACCGGTCCGGCCCTGCACGACAACTGCGTTGTTCTGGAGTAACTCGCTCTGGTGGATCAGCACACCCTCTGCGACTTGCTTTAGCATGGGACTCCTTCCGTTTGTAGTTTGCAACCGCTTGTGGAGACGGTTGTACTTTCACTTATTAACATGTCTATATTCGAGAGAAGCATCAGCTGTTCGTTCGTCGTCCAGCCAGCCGATATGACGCCACCAGCGTGCAGGTATCGCGCACGACTGCAAGGCGCAGGAGGTTGGCGTCACCGCGTCCAATGCCGGTCGACCAAGGCCAGCTTCCGAAAGCCATGTCCAAGTGTACGCCTCGTTCACATGAGCTCCGGTCGAGTGCACGAAATAAATGTGTGCCAGAGCCAATCCAAACGTCGCTTGACAACCATGAACCGGGTCGCGCTCCCCGCTACCTGGTTATCGACGGACAGCAGCGTCTA
>WNGB01015301.1_pt1 | contig 10166 bp, 8 predicted proteins | sample 5400681 | NCBI WGS metagenome assembly WNGB01 (sample SAMN13153367, study PRJNA577476) | soil metagenome | isolation source: 115 cm soil or saprolite under grassland replicate 2 | place: USA:California | collected 2016-06-15
CACCTGATCGAGGACGGCGGCTTTCGCGGCATCGTCCGCGGCCAGCTGCAGACGGTGCGCGCCTGGCTGAACACGCTGCCCGACACACTCGTGCGCGAGCGCGCCTGGCTGTGCATCCTGAGCGCGGTGACTCTGCTGTTCACCAACGATCTGGCCGGGGCGGAGGCACGCCTGCAGGCCGCCGAGCGCTGCATTCAGCCGGACGCGCCGGCGGACCAGGCCGGTGCCATGCTCGGACATGTGGCGACGATTCGCGGCGCGATCGTGCACTTCTCCGGCGATCTCGCGCGCAGCGTGGCCCTGGCGGAGCGGGCGCTCGATCTGCTGCCCGCGGCGGAGTCGCTCTCGCGCCCGCTGGCGCTGGTCATCGCGGCCCATGCCTACCGGGTGAGCGGCGACGTGACGCCGGCGGCGGAGCGCGCGGCCCTGGCGATCGCGGAGCCGATGCGCGCGTCGGGCAACCTGCTGGCCTACCTGGGCGCGTTCCTCAATCTCGCCGAGCTGCGCGTGGTGCAGGGTCGGCTGCGCGAGGCGGCGGCGAGCTATCGCGAGGCCGCGGAGGTGGCGCTGGGGTCGGGCGGGCTGCACGTCATGGTCGGCAGCCCGGCCTACTACTTCGGGATGGCCGATCTCCTGCGCGAGTGGAACGACCTGGACGCGGCCGAGCGGCACCTGGCGCAGGGCATGGAGCTGCTGCGCGGCGCGCTGACGGTGCACGCCGACGTCGCGGCGCTCGGCGCGATCGTGCAGGCGCGTCTCCAGCACGCTCGCGGCGATGGCACCAGCGCGCTGGCCACGCTGGAGACGTTCGCCGACCTCGCGCGCCGGCGCGGCTTCGACGAGCTTGTGATTGCGCGGGGCGCGGCGGCCCAGGCGCAGCTGGCCCTGGCGCAGGACGATCTGGCGGCTGCGCTGCGCTGGGCGCATGGCTATGCCGAGTCGAGTATCCAGGCAGAAAGATCGAGCGTGGCCGTCGGCGAATCCTCGCTCGACTCGCGGCGCTCGATCTTTCTGCCTGTGTATCCGCACGAGCTCGAAGATCTGGTCCTTGCGCGGGTCTGGATCGCCCAGGGGCGGGACGCGCCCGAGCGCCGGCAGATTCAGGAGGCCCTGGAGCTGCTCGATCGGCTCCTACGCGCCGCCGAGTCGGGCGGTCGCACGGGCGCCGTGGTCGAGATCCAGATCTTGCAAGCGCTGGCCCACCAGGCGCATGGCGACCTGCGATCGGCGCTGGCCGCAATCGAGCGTGCGCTCAAGCTGGCCGCGCCGGCCGGCTACGTCCGGCTGTTCGTGGACGAGGGCGCGTCGATGGCCGAACTGGTAGCGCAGAGCGCAAAGCGCAGAGCGCGGAGCGACCCAATCAAAGCATACATTGAGCGATTGCTTGCTGCTTTTCCAGCCGGGCCAGGTACGGGCTTATTCCATGGCCCAGATATAAGCCCTGTTCTACGCTCTGCGCTTGAACGCTCGAACGCTTTCGTCGAGCCGCCGACCGAGCGCGAGCTGGCGGTGCTGCGCCTGATCGCCGAAGGGCTCTCAAATCGCGAGATCGCCGATCGGCTGGTGATCGCGGTCGGCACCGTCAAGCGCCACGTCAACAACCTCTTCGGCAAGCTGGGCGTGCAGAGCCGCACCCAGGCCATCCGCGTCGCCCAGGATCATGGCCTGCTGTAGATACCGGCCGGGAATTCACCGCAAAGGACGCAAAGGACGCAAAGACTAAAAAGCTCCGGGTTCAATCTGCAATCCTTCGGCTCCGCTCAGGACAAGTCTGCAATCTACAATCTACAATTGGTCTAGGTTGGCTACCCTCTGAGCGCGCCGGCGGTGAGGCCGCTCTGGAACTGCCTCTGACCGAGGACATACAGGACGACGACAGGGATCGTCATCATCACCAGCGCGGCGAAGTACTGCGGATAGTGAGTCGTATAGCGCTGCACGAAGCCCGCCAGCCCAACCGGGAGCGTGCGCAGCTCGCGGCTGCGCACCAGCAGGCTGCCGAGGAAGTATTCGTTCCAGGTGCCCAGGCCGGTGAAGATCGCCACCGCGGCCAGCGCTGGGCGCGCGAGCGGCAGGACGACGCGCCAGTACGCGCCGAATGGCGAGCAGCCGTCGATCAGTGCGGCATCGCGCAGCTCGCGTGGGATGGCAGAGAGGTAGGCGCGCAGAATGAAGATGCCGAAACCCATATACCCCGCCGAGTAGACCAGCACCATCGAGATGCGCGTGTTTGCCAGGCCAAGCTGGCTCACGACGGTGAAGATCGGCAGAGCCAGCACACCCTGCGGAATCATCAGGCTCAGCAAGAAGAAATAGAACAGCGCGGTGCTCCCTGGAAAACGGCTTGTGGCGAACGCATAGGCCGCGAGCGAGGCGAGCGCCAGGACGATCGACACGGCGCCGCCGGTGACGATCACGCTGTTCACGAATGCCCGGCCAATCCCCCCCGTCGCCCAGGCCTCCCGATAGTTGCTCCAGACCGGCGCTGCCGGCAGCCCCCAGATGTTGGTGTAGAACTCGGCGTCGGACTTGAGCGAGCCGCTGACCATCCACACGACCGGGCAGAGCGTCGTCACGAGCAGGCCGGCCAGCAGCGCGTAGGCAAGTAGGTGCGCGCCTGTACCGCCGCGCGAGTGCGTTCCTGGCGTGCTGGGCGTTTCATCCAACATCTCGTGAGCCTCCTGGAGCAGCGGGGTGGCGGGACACCCAGCGGGTACCCGGCCCCGCCCCCACACCCCCACCCCGTCTACCATGCACATTCGTGACCGGTGCTCTAATCGTGCTGCCGTCGACTCAGCATCGCTAGCTGGGCGATACCGAGGGTGGCGGCGATTGCGAACAGGATCATGCTCATGGCGCTGGCTTTCCCAAACGATCCGAAGCGAAATGCGGTCGACATAATCCAGGTGGCGGCAATCTCGGTCGCGTGGGATGGCCCGCCAGCGGTCATCACGTACACCACATCGTAGCTCGACGCCAGGCCGCCGGCCAGCGCGAGCGTGATGCTGACCGCGATCATCGGTCGCAGCAGCGGCAGCGTAATGCCGGCGAGGCGCTGTCGGCTGCTGGCGCCGTCCACGATCGCCGCATCGTACAGCTCGCGAGGGATGCTCTGCAGGCCGGCCAGCAGCAGCACGACGTGGAAGCCGGTCCACTTCCAGATGTCGACCACCATGATCGACCAGAGCGCCAGCCGCGGGTCGCTGAGCCAGCCGTGGATCAGGAACCCCAGCCCAGCCGCACGCAGCAGCGTGTTCAGCAGACCGAAGGTGGGATTGTAGATCCACGACCACAGCACGCCGGCGGCGACGAACGCCATCGTCACCGGGAGGAACGCCGAGACACGAAACAGCGTGCGGCCACGGATCGGCAGGTCGAGCAGGATCGCGAAGAGCAGGCCGAGCCCGGTTTTCGCCAGCGCCACGACGGCGGCGAACAGCAGCGTGTGTCGCAGCGCCAGCCAGAACACGCGATCATCCAGCGCCAGGCGGTAGTTCTCCAGTCCAGACCACCGCATCTCCGAGAATCCATCCCACTGGTGCAGGCTCACCCACAACCCCTGCCCGATCGGGTAGACGACGAAGACGGCGTACAGCGCCAGGGCCGGGGCGATCATCCAGTATGCGCCCAGGTAGCGCCGCCAGCGCGCGCCCAGGGCGCGGCGCAGCAGGCGCTTTGTATGAGGCATGGTGGCGTTATTCACCTGCGTCATAAATACCTCCGCGCGTGACTCATAGGACGTATGCGATGGCGCTCCATTTGACATTTGACATCGAACGGATTGTCAAAGTTTCTATCGTGGGGATGTTTCGCCCGCAGGGCGAAACATCCCCACGATAGGAAAGAAAAATCCGTTTTCTATCTGAGACGACGTAAGCCCTGTTATTTGAGTCTGCTCTGCTCGCAGATCATTACGCCGTGCCGGCGGATCATTCGCCGACGCTGATGCTGGGGATATAGGGCGGGCGAACCCTGGCCCACTCCGCCTCGGTCCACGCGCTCGGCCAGTCGAAGTGATAGCTCTTCTCGCGGACGAGCGCGTCGTAGGCGTCCTGGACGCCCTGCGCCGCCTGCTCGGGCGACATCGTGCCAGCCACGACCGCGGCGATGCCGTCGCGCACGGCGTCGTTGACCTCGACCGGCCAGATCCAGTCCAGGAACCGGATGGTGTGTGGGTAGAAGTGCGCGACCAGATCGGCGGTCAGCGGGTCGGAGACGGGCTGCACATCGCGCAGCGAGGCGAAGAACGGCGACTGCACGCTCAGCAGCTTGTTGGCCCACTGCCGGCGGGTCACGAACTCAAGGAACTGCACCGCCAGGTCGAGATCTTCGCGCGGCGCGAAGCTGGCGATCGCCAGCGCCGAGTCGGGGCCGCCGCCGTGCTGCGGCACGATCTGCGGGTCGTCGGTCAGGCGCGGAAACTCGAACACGCCGATCTCGAAATCCTTCACGGCCGCCCGCAGGTTGGCGATCTCCCAGGTGCCGCCGTAGAACATCGCGGCCTTCTGCTGTGCGAAGGCCGCGATCATGCCCGCGTGATCGGTGTCGAGACTCGTGGGGCTCAGGATGCCGTCCTTCGCGAACCTGCCGATCGCGTCGAACGCGGCGATCTCTTCGGAGTTGGTGAACCTGCGCTCGCCGCGCAGGAATGCGCCCACCAGCGCGACCGAGTGGTTGCCGGAGGTCTGAGCGTATGTCTCGAAGAACCACATCGGCCACATCCAGGATGCCTGGCCCTGGTGGATCATGGGCATGATCTGCCTCTGCGACCGAATGGCCGCGGCCACGCGCACCAGATCCTGGTACGTCCGCGGCTGCTCCAGCCCCAGCTTCTTGAATATGTCGGCGTTGTAGAAGATCGCCGACGTGGAGACTTGCGAGAATGGGATGGCCCAGAGGCGGCCGCCGATCGTGTAGGGTTCCAGCATACCTGGCTGGAAGCGCTGCTGGAACGGCTTGACCAGGTCGGTCAGGTCCATCAGCGCGGCGCCGCGCGCCAGCGTCGAGTTGACCAGGTTCGCGCCGGTGGTGACGATATCGACCGGCTCGTGGGCGATCCGCGCCGCCTGGAGCCGCTGTGGAACGTCGGTCCACTGCCCTTCGAAGCGCGCGTCCACCGTGCACGAACACGAGCGCTCGAAGGCGGCGATCGTCTCCGCCATCGCGGCCTCCTCGCCGGGATAGGTGAGCGCGGCTCCCAGGATATGGAGCACGCGGCGTCCGGCCGGCGCGGCTGCCGCGCTCGGCGCGGCGGCACCCGGCTGGCCCGGCGACTCAGCCGGCGGCGTCGAACCACAGCCGGCCAGCAGCATGATCGTACCCGACACCATCAGTAGGCGAACAAGGCCGGGGCGCATCTGCTCCTCCTTCATCGTTCAGGCATAGGAGGATCGGGTTTTGGCGAAGCGGGAGTGCTCCATCAGTGTAGCCGACCGCACGCGTTTGTGCAATAGCGATCGGGGCTGCACCTTGCCCGGGACGAACATGTGCACCCGCCTATGTGCCTTTGGTGCGATGCCTTCCGCCCGCCGATCCGCTAGAGTATGGGCATCCTAGTCAATCTGAGCGGGGTGGGGGTGTGGGGGCGTCGCCCCGCCCTCACACCCCCACCCCGCCACGGATCGTCTGTACAGCCAGGATAGCCAATTCTGCAATTGCACGGGCCGCGCTGCGCCGCGCGGTCAGCCCGACCGCGGTTGCGATGGGAGGCTGAGTATGATGATCGTCGTCCAGACAGGAGCAAGCGGCGTGGGCCCGGCCAGCGCCTATGCCCGCGCGAGCGATATCGATCTGGTGGAGGCGCTGCGGGGTGGCGATGAGTCTGCCTTTGTGTTTCTGCTCGACCACTATCAGCGTGCGATGATGCACGTCGCGGCGCTGTATCTTTCGAATCCGGCGGTCGTCGAGGAGGTTGTGCAGGAGACTTGGCTGGCGGTGTTTCAGCGTCTCCGGCAGTTCGAGGGGCGCTGCTCGCTGAAGACCTGGATCTTCCGCATTCTGGCGAATCGGGCCAGGACGCGCGGCGCGCGCGAGGGGCGCAGCCTGCCGTTCTCCGCGATTGGAATCGCCGGATCGGAGCAGGCCGATCCGTCGGTGGATCCGGCGTGCTTTCACCCGCCCGCGCACGCCGAGGCCGGCCACTGGTCGTCGTGCCCGCGCGACTGGAGCGATGTGCCGGAGCGCCGCCTGCTCTCGCAGGAGACCCGCGCGCTGATCGAGTCAGCGATCGCGGCGCTGCCGGCCAGCCAGCGGACGGTGATCAGCCTGCGCGACGTGGAGGGCTGGACATCCGGCGAGGTGTGCCAGGCGCTGAGCATCAGCGAAAACAACCAGCGGGTGCTGCTGCACCGCGCGCGCTCGAAGGTGCGTCAGGCCCTCGAGCCCTACTTTGCCGAGGCGTAGCAGGCGCCACGCCGGATCGCGCCTACCTCAATCTGCAATCTGCAATCTGCAATCTGCAATCTGCAATTGCACTAGGGGATTCCGACGATGCCGACGCAGTATCGGATCCGCGTTCGCGGGCACCTCGACCAGAGCTGGTCGGGGTGGTTCGACAACCTGACGATCACTCACGACGCGGACGGCGGCACGACGCTGGTCGGCCCGGTCGCCGATCAGGCCGCGCTCTACGGGCTGATCAACAAGGCGCGCGATCTGGGACTGCCGCTGCTCGCGGTTCTGTCGGTCGACGGCGATGCGCCCAACGCCGAAACGACGTAACAAAGAAACCCCGAACATTCGCGCCGGGCCGTGTGTAACGAATCGACCCGCGGCGAGACTAGAGCAGTAGTCAGTCGTCAGTAGCCAGTAGCCAGTATCGATTCGGATCAACGATTCCGACCAATGCCGTAGTTCAGCGAATGTGAGCAGCGGCGCCCCGGCACGCGCGTGAAGAGCGGCCTTGCCGGCCTACACATCGCGCCACGCCGCATCCCATAGCGATCAAGCATTTCGTTACGGCTCGCCCAGCGGCAGCAGCCTGAAGACGCGCATCCTGCTCGACCATGTCCCCGACCTGGCCGGCTACGTGCCGGTGGACATCTCCAGGGAGCACCTGCTGAGCGCGGCCGCGGCGCTCGCGAGCGTGCAGTACCTGGTGGTGACGGCTCCCAAGCCCGAGGGCTTGGGCGTGGGGGGGATGCCGCCCCATCCCACAATGCTCTATGTGGCCGCGCCACAAAGGCTCTGTGACAAAAGTGGTTTCATCCGTTGCATCCTTCCAGTAGCACACCCGACCTGCTTGCACGTTGGGAGTTCTCGACCAACACCACAGAGGCGGACACGGTATTTCAAGTGCAACAACCACTTCGTCAACTGTAGCTATTATACCGCACTGGGACGCCGAATACAAGCATATGAAATGTCAAATGTTCGATCGACGACTAAAGCGGCTAAAGCGAGTGAAGCCCTTCTATCCCAGGGCTAAAGCTCCTGACTTTTACCCACATCTTGGGGGAAGCAGAGCGGCCCCCGCATCTAGATGCGGTGTGGCCTGCACTCTCCCCGCGAGCAATCGCTCTGGCGAACGCATTGGAACGCCGCGCCGAAAAATGTGGGTAAAACACAGGGCTAAAGCTCCTGGGCTTTACGGGCTAGAATCGTAAGACACGGTTCTTTGTAACACAAACCTTGTGTAACACGGCAAACAGAAAGAGGCAGCTATGACAACAGAACGTAATAGTCGAGTCGTGCTGATCACCGGCGCGACGGGCGGGCTCGGCGCGTCGGTCGTGCGTGCGTTCACGGGCGAGGGCGCGCGGCTGGTGCTGACGGCGCGGCGGCAGCAAGAGCTGGAGGCGATCGCCGAGGAGGCCGGGCTCGACGCCGATCGCGTGCTGATCGTGACGGCCGACGCCACCGATCCGGCCGCGGTGGAGCGTGTCGTCGGCGCCGCGCACGAGCGCTTCGGCGCGCTCGACGTGGTGGTCCACGTGAGCGGCGGCTTCAAAGGTGGCACGCCGGCGAGCGCGACCGATCTGGAGACCTGGAACTTCATGCTCGGCCTGAACCTCACCTCGGCGTTCCTGGTCGCGCGCGCCGTGCTGCCGGGTATGCTCGATCGCGGCTACGGCAAGCTGGTGTTCATCAGCAGCAAGGGCGGCCGCCAGCCGGCGGCCAACCAGGCCGCGTACGCCGCGAGCAAAGGTGGCTTGGAGATCCTGGTGCGCGACCTCGCGGAAGAGACGCGCGCGCGGGGGGTCAACGTCAACGCGGTCGCGCCGTCGATCATCGACACGCCGGCCAACCGCAAGGCCAACCCCGACGCCGACTACGCGTCCTGGGTGCGGCCGGAGTCGCTCGCCGGCGTGATCCACTTCCTGGCCTCCGACACGGCGCGCGACATCCACGGGGCGATCGTGCCGGTCTATGGCAACGCATGAGCTGACAATCCGTAGTGGGGTGGGGGTGTAAGGGCGGGCGTAGTCCACCCCCACCCATCCCAGATCCACTGGAAAAGGAGAAACAAACGACCATGAGCCAGGATACCCAGCACCGCATCGCGGCGCTGCTCTCGGCGACGGGCGCGGCGCACGGCGCCTACGAGGAGCGCGAGCTGAACGGCGTCTACGACCAGAACTGGCCGGCCTGGTACGCGGCCTATGCGGTCGAGCACGGCCTGGCCGACCTGGTCGGCCGGCAGGTTACGGTCGAGCAGATCAGCCAGCTGCTCAGGGAGGGCGACGAAGGCTACCGGCGCGAGCAGCCGGCCGAGGGCTGGCCGTCGTACTACGCGCGGCTGATCGTCGCGCGCCTGCAGTAAGACTAGTGAGGATTTTCGATGTCTACCGAAGCCAACAAAGCGATCGTTCGCCGGTACTTCGACGAGGTCTTCAACGCCAAGAGGCTCGACGTGGTCGCGGAGCTGTTCGCGCCCGACGCCGTCTACACCGTTGCCGGCCTGCCCGAGCCTGCGCGCGGACCCGATGCTGTCGCCGGCGCGGTGGCCGGCTTCCTGGCCGGCTTCCCCGACCTCCAGATGACGATCGAGGCGCTGGTCGCCGAGGCCGACCAGGTCGCGGTGCGCTACACCGGCAGCGGCACTCACCAGGGCGATCTGATGGGCGTGCCGCCGACCGGCCGGCGCGTGCGGCTGCCCGGCATCGCCGTCTACCGGCTCGCCGAGGGCCGGATCGTGGCGGGCTGGGACAGCGCGGATATTCTGGGCCTGCTGGCGCAGATCGGCGCGCTCCCGGCGCCGGCCGCCTGAACAGCCTTGGCGCGGCCGGTGGCCTGGAGCCGACCCCGGCGACCGAGCCGGCGACCTACTTCGTGCACCCCGGCGGCAGCCCGGCCTGCATCGACGCCTACTAAGGACTTCATCCCGATCCACGAAGGCACACGAAGAGACACGAAAGAACATGCCCGTTCATGATCCTTCGTGTCTCTTCTCACGCAGGATAGCTATACTGGCTCCTGACTCCTGACTCCTGACTCCTGACAGCTGTGCGACCCCAGTACGACCCCAATGCGATCCCGGTAGGGCCGCCCCGGTAGACTATGCCCGAAACATACATCCACCACTCAGGCGAAAGGGCATGCAGTCTGCCATGGACACACAGAGCGCACACTACGACGTCATCATCGTCGGCGGGCGGCCGGCCGGCGCGACGCTGGCGGCGCGGCTCGGGCAGGCCGGGCTGCGCGTGCTGCTGCTGGAGCGCGCGACCTTCCCGAGCGCGCCGGCCGCCTCCTGCCCGGCGATCTATCCCTCGACGCTGCGGCTGCTCGACGAGATCGGCGCCGACGAGGCCGAGTACGCCCGCAGCACGCCCAAGATCCGCCGGATCGTCTCCGAGATCCGCGACGACTTCCGCGTGACCATCCGCATCCCGGCGGTGTACGGGCGCGACTACCTCTACGCGATCGACCGCGCCCGTTTCGACGCCGAGCTGTGGCGCACTGCCGCGCGAAGCCCGGGCGTCACCGCCCGCGCGGGCTTCGCCGTGGCCGACCTGCTGCGCGAGGGCGAGCGCGTGGCTGGCGTACGTGGCCGCTCGCCCGGCGGCCCCGAGGAGCGCTTCACGGCCGGCTGCGTGGTCGGCGCCGACGGGCGCTTCAGCCTGGTCGCGCGCAAGGTCGGCGCGCGCAGCTACGACGAGCGCGCCGACCTGCCGACCGCGATCTACTACGCCTACTGGAAGAACGTCGCGCCCTACGACGACGGC
>WNGB01015303.1_pt1 | contig 10166 bp, 7 predicted proteins | sample 5400681 | NCBI WGS metagenome assembly WNGB01 (sample SAMN13153367, study PRJNA577476) | soil metagenome | isolation source: 115 cm soil or saprolite under grassland replicate 2 | place: USA:California | collected 2016-06-15
TTCTGCGTTTCATCACGTGCTCCTTTCGTTATTTGACGGCGACCTCTCGGCGCATGCCACTACGCCGCCGAGTTCACGAACATCGACAGCGGCGGCGCGGCCACCCCAAGACGGCAGCGGCTAGAACCCTGCGTTGAGGTTGGCGAACGCGCACGTTCCTGGTTCCTGATCGAGCACCATTTAGTTTAGCAGCCAGCCCACCATGGAATTTGACACAGGTCAATCGCGCGCCTCGGCCGTCGCGGAAGCCTTCGTGGCGCGGCCAGTTTGCATTCCAGTGGTTGACGCCAAACTCAGACGCGTCCGGGAACTAAACGACGTACCGGTCCCAGCCACCATAGTGCTCCTTGCTCAGCGGCCCACGCGGCAGGCTGAGCAGAATCACCGCTACGCCAGCCACCACGCTTGCCCAGGAAGCCGCCGAACCTGCGCCTGAGAGCAGCCACGGCGCCGCGATCAGCCACAATCCGAATGCAGCATTGATAAAGCGCAGCGCGCGGCCGACCTCCGCCATCGCGATAACGGCCACCGTGATGATGAGCGCGCCGACGAGGTGGTCGCTGTCGGCCAGCGGCGGGACGGTGCCGAAAGTGATACGGCTGAACATCAGCCAGACGCCGACGACCGCACTCGCGACCAGCGTCCATGGCACAGTGACGCCGCGAACAGCCGACGCAACCGCTGCAGCAAGAAGCGCTCCGAAGCCCGGTTTGTCATCGCGGCCGCCATTCGGATCGGCGCCGCCCATGAAGAAGGTTCGCCAGAACGGCTCGCCGCGGCGATGGCTCTGCACGAGAAACTGTCCCATGGCCACCAGCTCATCCAGGCTGTAGGGAATCATGATCAGCATGGCGAGCGCCGCGACGAGGCACAGGCTGCAATAGGTACCGATGACGATCGGTTGGATGATGATGAAGTAGATGCTTACGACGCCGAGCGGCACGACCACGAAGCCGAACATCGCGACCATCCACGGCATCGTCCGCCAGCGGCTGCGATCGCCCATGACGCCCATCAGCACCTCGAGCATGTAGGTCACCGCGCCCAGCCCTCCGTCGGCGATCGGCCACGCCTTGGAGACACTCGAGGTAATGATGAACTCGGTGCCGTTGCGGCCGGCGTCGCCGCTGAAGAACGGCTCCCACACACCGTCGATATGGCCGAGCTGATAGGCGGCGAGCGTCCGCGCGATGAAGAACCCGAACGCGCCGAGGGCCACGATCGGCAGGCGCTGAAGATAGGTCGAGGGCGAATAGGTCCAGCCCAGTGGCTTGTCGGAAGAGTCCATCATCCCCTCGTGGCTCATGCCCGGCATCATCGGCACGAGGATGGCAAAGGTGATGACCAGCGCGCCAACGAGGGTGTCGTTGGCGTAGACCGCCGCGCTCGGCGACCAGAATATCAAGGGTGCGAGCAGCAGCCACAGGCCGACTACGGTGTTGGCCCATTGCGCCCAGGCGAAGCGCTGCGACAGCGAGAGCATGCCGAAGACCATGATCAGCAACCCGCTCACGAGGTCACTCCACGCGGTCAGATTGCTGCGCAGGGCCGGGTCCCAGAGGCCGCGTTCTGCGGTCACCTGCAAGACGGCGTCGCTGAAGTTGTCCGGGTAAAACGTGCCGAAGACGAAGGGGCTGGTCGCCAGCCAGGCCCCGAGCAGGATGTTGAGGAAATGCACCCAGAGCATGTCGAAATGCATGCTGCGCATCTCCGCGTCGTGCTTGCGCATCATCTCGTGATGCGCGACCGTATCTTCTTTCCCCGGCCTCTCCGGTTGTTGCGGTTTAATCGAATCCGCGGCGACCTTGGCCGCGTCAAGCTTGTTGGTGCGATACCAGCCGGCGGGATCGGCCTTGAGCGCAGCCACCATCTTGGGCAGAGTCCGCCGCAAGGAGTGCTCGGGTTTCCAACCGAGCAGCTTGCGGGCGCGGGAGATATCGAGCTCGTAGCGCTCGTCGGCAATGTCGACCATCCACGGCTTGATGAACGGATCCTCGCCGAGCACTTCACCCTCGACCCACGCGCCGGTTCGCGCCAGGGACTTCGATATCTGACGAGTCTCCCAGTCCTCGTCGTGAATCAGCCGGCCCAGAAGGCGCTGAGTCTCGCCAAAGCTCAGCGCCTCGGGCTCGCCAAGCAGCAGTGCCAGCTCGTGCGGGAGATCGTGGCGGCGCTCGACGATACGCAGCAGCGCCTCGGTCAGATCATCGAGATGCAGCGATGACTGCCCGGCATCGAGATCGCCCGGATACACGTGGCTGATCAGCCTGCGCTCGTAGATCCGCGCGATCTGGTGCGCGAGAAATGTTGCGTGGCAAAGATCATCGTAGACGCCGGCCGGACGCACGATCACCACGGGTATTCGTCCTCGCTGCTCGTGGATCAGCCGCTCGGTGCGGATCTTGGATTCCCGATACGGCAGCTTAGCATCGAGCGGCGAATCCTCGTCGATGCGCTTCCCGGGCGTGCTCGGCGCGTGCACAAGCATCGTGCTGGCAAACACGAACTGCTCCACCTTGAAGGATTGCAGCGCGCGCAGGAGCCGCTCGGTGCCGCGGACGGTGATCTCCTCGTATTTCGGGTTGGGCTCGCCGGTCAGGTCAAAATAAGCTGCAAGATGGATCACTGAGGCGATGCGCGCTCCGTAGGCGATGCGTACCCGACCGAACGCGGCCTCGACGCTCGCGTCGGAGGTGAGATCGATGCAGACGCATTCCGCCGCCGGTGGCGGATGGGGGGAAATCTCTCGATCGAAGCCGACCAGACGAAACCGCTCAGCGAACTTCCCGATCACCGCCGAGCCGATGAAGCCGCTGCTGCCGGTAACAATGACGACTTCTTGCGCGTCAGTCACAACCCCCCTCCACCGCAACGATGAAATACTCGGTCACTTCTTCAGGTATTTGACGAGTGCTGCGATCCCGAGTACGAGTACGACGACCACTAGAACCCACACGAGCGTCATCCCACCCATCATCCATTCCATCCCGTCCATCGTCACCTCCAATGCGTGGATTCCCTACGTAGCTTTGATCTTCCTGCGGCTGAACAGTAGCAATACATATATCAGGACGAGCGATAAGTAATTCAGCAACAAAAATATCGGCTCGTTCCAGGCGATGCCATCGAGGCCGGCGTAGGTGATCGGATACAGGATCGGCGAGGGATAGTAATCCGTTGAGTGCGTAAACACGTCCAGGATGATGTGCGACCACCACCCGAGCAGTGGAATCAGCAATTGCGGTCGCAGCAACCACGCGAGCAACGTTACTGCACCCGCCACAATTGCACTATGCGCTATGCAGTGCAGATGATAGGCAAGAGCCTGCACTATTGGCGGGAGATGAGGTTCAGTCCCCGGTGTCGAGAACACGTACTCGTAGATCGACCCAATCGAGCCATCGCCGATTGCCATCCAGCCAAGAATCGGCACAAGCTGAAGGACGTCCGGAAGCGCCGCGAGCAGAACAATACCGTAGATGCTTTTCTTGGTGATGTGCCTCTTACGGCGCAGCATCTCCGCTCCGGCACCCGCCCACAGCGCATGCGCCAAAATGTCCATCGCTACTGGCTCACCGCATGCCGCGATGTCTGGTCGCTCGTTGCAGGCATCCGATCGCGGCCTGAGGATTGAGGCTTTTCGCTGGCGTCGTCACGGGCAGGACTCCTTGATGAAGCCGCTGATTTCAGCCGGCGCCGCAAATACAATGGCGGCACGGTCGCCCTGCATGCCCGCGCCGACGATCACGGGTTTGCCCGGGCGCGGACCCAGTTCGCTCGTGTCCGTCTTCAGGCGCAGGTTGAACTCCCAGACCTTCTCGACCTTGCCGTCGGCCGTCTTCACCGTATACGCGTCGCCGCAGTGGCTGATTGCAGTAACCTGTCCTTCGGGCGGGACGTCCTTGAGATTCACCTTGGAGGGCTGCATGTTCATCATCATTCCGCCGCTCCGTTGAGCGGGGGACGGTGGCTTGCCCTCCGCGACCGCTTTCAGATACGCGATGACATCGCGGCGATCCTTGCCGTCACGCAAGCCCTGGAACGTCATGCTAGTGCCGGGCATGAGCGCATTCGGGTCGCGCAGCCATCGGTCGAGCGTGTCGTCGCTCCAGACCAGCTTCGCGCTCTGCATCGCGTTCGAGTAGCGGTGGAAGCCCGGGACCGTTCCCGCTCTATGCTGCCAGATATTGGCGAGACTGGGGCCGGTCAGGTGCTCGCCGGCCTTGATGGAATGGCAGACCGTGCACGCCTGAAAGAGCGTCGCACCCCTTGCTGCGTCGCCGGCGGCGCCCGCGTGCACGCTCCACGCAAGCGAAGGCATTGCGACAAGGGCCGCCAGTAATGAAGCAAGCCGAATATCGTTGCCCATACGCGGCCTCAAGCAAAGGACTCGTATCAACGTTGCCTGTGTTCGGTCATACGCACCGACTTCCCAAATTCGACTGAAGGACACGGGTGGCGACCCGGGCACCAAGAGCCTCTACGCGTCCTCGGGCAGAGCCTCCGACCGCGTGCGGATACGAAAGAACTTCGACACCGGCAGCACCGTCACAATTCCGTCTCCAGGGTCGCCGGTGTGCGCAGCGTCCATGATGGCGGTGACTATTGTCCCGACTTTGCCTTCCTCGGCGACGATCTCGATTTTCGCCTCCTCGCTGAGCCAATCGCGCGAAAAGAAATTCGCATGCCGGCCCAGCCCTTTCACTTTGACGACGGTCAGTCCATGGACGCCAACCTTCATGAGTCGCTGCTCCACCGCTTCCAGAGCGTCAGCGCGAATCACTGCGATCACATACATCAATCCCATATCCGTCTCCCCATTCTCCCACTGCCATCGAGGCACCAGCGCATCGCGGCGACGAATCGCTACGAGCTCTTGCGCCCCGCCAGGTCATAGCCACCCGCCTGCTCGGCCGAATGTTCGGCGACATCTTCACGCTGTCGTCTTGGCCGACGAATGAGGAGGTATGCCGCCGGAATCACGAGCATCGACAACAGCGGTACGGTGATCATGCCGCCCACCATCGGTGCGGCGATGCGGCGCATGACCTCGGAGCCGGTACCGCTGCCCCACATGATCGGCAGGAGCCCCGCGATGATCACACCCACCGTCATCGCGATCGGGCGCACCCGAAGCGCCGCACCTTCCACGATCGCTTCCGCAAGCTCTTCGCGGTCGTTGAGCCGCCCTTCCGATAAATGCCTGCGGACGGCCTGGTTCACATAGATCAGCATCACCACGCCGATCTCGGCCGCCACGCCGCCCAGAGCGATGAACCCCACCGCGGAAGCGATCGACATGTTGTAGCCGAGCCAATACATGAGCCACATCCCGCCGACCAGCGCGAGCGGCAGCGTGATCATGATGAGCAGCGCATCGGAGAAACGCTGGAACGCCAGATAGAGCAACACGAAGATGATCAATAGTGTGGCCGGCGCAACGACCTTGAGCTTGGCGGTCGCACGCTCGAGGAACTCGAACTGGCCCGACCAGGAGATCGAATATCCTGCCGGCAGTTTGACGTCCCGGTTGACGGCCTGCTGCATGTCCCGCACGGCCGAGACGAGATCGCGCCCGTGGATGTCGACGTATATCCAGCCCGACAACCGTGCATTCTCGCTTTTGAGCATCGGCGGGCCATCGCTGATACGGATCGCGGCCACGTCGCTGAGCCGGATCTGTGCACCGCGCTCGGTCAGCACCGGCAGGTTGCGCAGGCTTTCGACCGAATCGCGGAATTCACGCGGATAGCGCACGTTGATCGGGAAGCGCTGCAGCCCCTCGATCGTCTCGCCGATGTTATCGCCACCGATCGCCGCCGAAACAATGCTCTGGATGTCGGAGATGTTAAGCCCGTAGCGACCCGCGGCGTCGCGATCGATCTGGACGTCGATGTATCGCCCGCCGGCGAGGCGCTCGGCCAGCGCCGAGGACACACCCGGCACGGATTTCACCACGCGCTCGATCGCCGCGGTAACGCGGTCGATCTCGTCGATGTCCGTTCCCGCGACCTTGACGCCCACCGGACTCTTGATCCCGGTGGCCAGCATGTCGATGCGATTGCGGATCGGCGGCACCCAGATGTTCGCGAGCCCCGGAATATTGACAATGCGATCCAGTTCTTCGACCAGCTTGTCGGGCGTCATTCCCGGCCGCCATTGATCGCGCGGCTTGAACTGAATCGTCGTCTCGAACATCTCGAGCGGCGCCGGGTCGGTCGCCGTTTCCGCGCGTCCCGCCTTGCCAAACACGCTTAGTACCTCCGGCACTGTCTTGATCAGCCGATCAGTCTGCTGCAGCAGCTCAGACACCTTGCCTGTCGCGATGCTGGGCAGCGCTGAAGGCATGTACAGCAAGTCGCCCTCATCGAGCGGCGGCATGAACTCGCCGCCGATGCGCAGAGCCGGCCATGCGGTAATGGCCACCAGCGCCAGCGCGAAGATGAGCACCGTCTTGGGGTAGCGCAGCAGCGCCGCGAGCACTGGCCTGTACACGGCGATCAGGAAGCGATTGAGCGGATTCGCCTGCTCGTCCGGAATCCGACCGCGAATCAGGTACCCCATCAGCACGGGGATCAGCGTCACCGCAAGCCCGGCCGAGGCAGCCATCGCGTAGGTCTTGGTGAACGCGAGCGGTGAGAAAAGCCGCCCCTCCTGCGCCTCGAGGGTGAACACCGGGATGAAGGACAAGGTAATGATCAGAAGCGAAAAGAACAGTGCCGGCCCGACCTCGGCCGCGGCTTCGCCGACCACGCGCCATTGCTCGTGACCGCGAAGCCTCCGGCTCGGATGGTCATGTTTCCAGCGCTCGATGTGCTTGTGGGCGTTCTCGATCATCACCACGGCCGCATCCACCATGGCGCCGATCGCGATGGCGATCCCGCCCAACGACATGATGTTCGCGTTCACCCCCTGGTAGTACATGACGATGAAAGCAACGAGCACACCGAGCGGCAGTGAGACGATGGCGACAAACGCCGAGCGCAGATGGAACAGAAACACCATGCAGACAAGCGCGACGACGATGAATTCCTCGATCAGCTTCTCCTTGAGATTGTCCACGGCGCGCAGGATGAGCGCGGAGCGATCGTAGACGGGGACGATCTCCACGCCCGGCGGCAGGCTCGACTTGAGCTTGGCGAGCTTTGCCTTGACGGCGTCGATCGTCTCCAGCGCATTCTTGCCCGAGCGCATGACGATCACCCCGCCGGCGACTTCGCCTTCGCCGTCGAGCTCGGCAATGCCGCGGCGCATCTCCGGGCCGATTTGCACCCGCGCGACGTCACCGAGCCGCACCGGAACGCCGGCGTCGGTTGTCGACAGCGGAATCCTGCGGAAGTCCTCGAGCGACTTGAGATAGCCCGAGGCGCGCACCATGTACTCCGCCTCACCCAGTTCCAGCACCGAGCCGCCGGTCTCCTGATTCGCCTTCTGCACCGCTTCGATGACCTTGGCGTGGGAAACGTTGTACGCGCGCAACCGATCGGGATCGAGCACGATCTGGTATTGGCGCACCATGCCGCCGACGCTCGCCACTTCGGACACGTTGGGCACCGCTTTCAATTCGTACTTGAGAAACCAGTCCTGCAGCGCGCGGAGCTGTGACAAATCCATCCTGCCCGTACGATCGATCAGCGCGTATTCGTAGACCCACCCCACACCCGTCGCATCGGGCCCGAGCGACGCCCTGGCCTGCGCCGGCAGGCGCGACTGCACCTGGTTGAGATACTCGAGCACGCGCGAGCGCGCCCAATACGGGTCGGTGCCATCCTCGAACAGGATGTAGACGAAGGAGTCGCCGAAGAACGAGTAGCCCCGCACCGTCTTCGCGCCCGGCACCGACAGCATTGTCGTCGTCAGCGGGTAGGTGATCTGATTCTCGACGATCTGCGGCGCCTGTCCCGGATACGTGGTGCGAATGATCACCTGCACATCCGAAAGATCGGGTATCGCGTCGAGCGGCGTCTTGAACAGTGCCCACACGCCCCACGCCGTAACCATCAGCGTCGCCAGCAGCACGAAGAACCGGTTGGCGATCGACCAGCGGATCAGCTTGGCGATCATCGTTTCGCTCCCTGCGCCTTGTCCGCCGGGTCACTCTTTGTGCGACCTTCGCCGGCGCCACCGGCCTTGGCCGGCGCGATGGCGGCGATCTGGAACGCTCCGTCCTTGGTCTGCCGGATGTCGAACGCGACCGCGTCGCCGACTGCGATGCCGGCGGGGAGGCCCGTCGGCGGGAGTTTGAAGCTCATGGTCATCGCACCCCATTGCAGCGATGCAATGGGTCCGTGCGCGAGTGAGATCTCGTCTTTGCCGATCGCCTCGACCTTGCCCTCTCCGTGATGCGTCGCCCCGCCCACTGCGCCAAAGGTCGGCGCGCCGGGTTCGCCCATGCGCGTGGCCGTGCCCTTGAGGCTCGCCTCGGAATCGATCAGGAACTGGCCCGAAACAACAACCTTTTCTCCCGGATGCAGACCCTTGCGGATCTCCGTTTGTCCGCCGCGATCGACGCCCACTTCGACATCGATCGGCACGAACTTGCCGTCGCCTCGCGCCACGAACACGACGCTGCGCCTGCCGGTTTGAATCACCGCCTCGGTCGGGACCAGCAGCATGTCCTGGCTCGTCGCCGGCGCGAAGTTCACCATGACGAACATGCCGGGCACGAGCCGGCCGCCCGTGTTGGCCAACTCGACGCGCGCCTTCAAGGTGCGCGTCGCTGGATTGACCTCGGGCAGAATGGCACTGACCGTGCCCTTGAACACCGTGCCGGGAAATGCGCCGCTGCGCGCCTCGACCGCATTGCCCGGCCGCACCTGCGTCATGAGGCTTTCGGTCACGTCGGCATTAACCCAGAGCGTCGAGAGGCCGTTGATCCGGAACAGTGGCGCGCCCGCCATCACCGTCATCCCTTCGCGGACCGAGAGTTCCGCCACCACCCCACTCGTCGGCGCGGTAAGCGTGGTACGCGTCTGGACGATGCCGGAGGACTCGAAGCGGCGAATCTGCTCTTCATTCATCCCGGCAAGGCGCATGCGCTGCCTCGCGCCATCCACCAGGGCATCGAGACCGCTCGTGCCCGATTGCGTGGCGATCCGCTTCGCCGCAAGGTATTCCTCCTGTGCGGCCACCCAGTCGGGAACGTACAGCTCCGCCAGGGGTTGACCCTTGCGCACCGGATCGAGCGGCGCGCGCACATGGAGCCTCTCGACAAAGCCATTGCTGCGCGCCTGCACGACGGCGACATCGCGCTCGTTGTAAGCAACGCTGCCGACAGCCTCCACCGCCGTCGTCAACGCGCCTTTCTTGACCTCCGTCATGCGCACGCCGAGAGCCTGTTGCATGCCCGGACTGATAGAAACGCTGTTTTGGTCGGCATCGCCTTCCGCATAGACCGGCACGAGCTGCATGTCCATGAAAGGCGACTTGCCCGGTTTATCGAACCTCTGACCCGGCACCATCGGATCGTGCCAGTAGAGAATTTTCCTTTTTGTTCTGGGATCGACGTCGCCGGCTTTCTGCGCGTGCCCGCTCACCGGTGCTGCACTTGACGCCGCGCCGGTCTTCGTGGCGGCGATCTCCATGCCGCTTGACATGCCGAGATGATAGAGCGCATAGCCGCCCGCGCCGGCGATGACGACGGCAGTGACGGCGAGCGCGAATATACGCAGCTTCATGGCTGATCCTTGGATTGATTGACGCTCCTGTGCGTGCCGGCAGCATCGTCGGGGACAAGAAAGTTAAGCTGCGCCCACAAACGCGCGGTATCTATCTCGAGCTGCAGTGCCTGCAGCCGCACGTCGATTTCGTTACGCCTTGCCGTGAGCACATCGACGAGGCTTGCCTTGGCGCCGCGGTAGGCGGCGAGCATTGCCTGAGTGCGCTCCGTCGCGAGCGGCAGCAGCTCGCGATCGTAGCGAAGCCGCCGTTCGTGACCATTTTCCCACTCCTCGATCATCGCGCGCACTTCGGCCGTGTGGGCACGCAGCATGTCTTCGCGCTCTGCACGCGCTTGATCCGCCATCGCTAGCTTGACGGCGAGCTCCCGATTCTGGCGATTCGGTTGGTCCCACTGGAGCGGAATCGAAACCGCAACCGAAACCATGTTGGAGTAGGCAGGCCCGCGCTGGCTGTACATCAGCTCGACGCTCCAATTGGCCTTCTTG
>WNGB01015305.1_pt1 | contig 10165 bp, 10 predicted proteins | sample 5400681 | NCBI WGS metagenome assembly WNGB01 (sample SAMN13153367, study PRJNA577476) | soil metagenome | isolation source: 115 cm soil or saprolite under grassland replicate 2 | place: USA:California | collected 2016-06-15
ACGACCTTCGGCTCCGGAGGCCGACGCTCTATCCAACTGAGCTACTGGCGCGCACTACCTAGACGCCAAGGCGCCACGACGCCTTAGGTGGACAAAGTCGGGGCGAGAGGATTTGAACCTCCGACCTCCTGGTCCCGAACCAGGCGCGCTAACCGGACTGCGCTACGCCCCGAAATGGTCGGACAGTCATCTCCGAAGCTTCGGTCCGACTGTCCGACCGTCCGTCAGTCCGACCGAGTGCGCCCAGAGGGAGTTGAACCCCCAACCTCTTGATCCGTAGTCAAGCGCTCTATCCATTTGAGCTATGGGCGCCAGGTGGGCGGTACAAGACTCGAACTTGTGACCTCCACGATGTCAACGTGGCGCTCTAACCAACTGAGCTAACCGCCCGAATCGAAACGCGGAACGCGGAAGTTGGAACGCGGAAGTGAACCAAGGCCAACCAGTTCCGCGTTCCGCATTCCACGTTCCGCGTTCGCAATAGCGGGGGTGGGATTTGAACCCACGACCTCCGGGTTATGAGCCCGGCGAGCTACCAGACTGCTCCACCCCGCGTCGCATGATCCGTTGGAATGTTGGACAGTTGGAATGTGAAAAGGGGTCCCTTCCAACGTTCCAACCTTCCCCACCTTCCAACCTTCCAGAGCGGGAAACGGGACTCGAACCCGCGACCCCAACCTTGGCAAGGTTGTGCTCTACCAACTGAGCTATTCCCGCGCGCTGCGCAAATCTAGCGGCTCAGGGGGTCGGTATCCACCACCCCGTCAGCGCCTTACCCGTCCGACCGTCCAACCGTCCAACCGTCCGACCGAGTGGAGGCGAGGGGGATCGAACCCCTGACCTCGTGAATGCCATTCACGCGCTCTCCCAACTGAGCTACGCCCCCCTTATATTGCGCCCCCGCAACGCCCGGCGGGAACACGGCATCTTACCGGGACGTTGTGTCGGTGTCAAGCGATTTCGTTGTCCCGTATGAACTTTTCCCCCCTGTGCGGCGTATCACAGGCAGCCAAAATCCGAGTCCCGAGCGATGGCGAAGCAGACCCGCAAAAAGAAGACCAAGGCCGCCCCGAAGGCGCACGCCCCGGCTCCCAAGGCCGAGGCGAAGCCGAAGGTCGCGCAAAAGCGCGGCCGGCGCCGGGGTCTGCTCGCGGGCCTGGGGCACCACGAGCACGAGCGCGACATCCTCGATCAGTACCTGCACGAGGTGAGCAAGACGCCGCTGCTCACGCAGAAAGAGGAGATCGCCCTCGCCCGCAAGGTGCGCGCCGGCGACCAGGACTCCATGCAGGAGCTCGTGAAGCGGAACCTCCGCTTCGTGATCTCCGTCGCCAAGAAATACCAGAACCGGGGCCTGCCCCTCACCGACCTGATCGGCGAGGGGAACGTCGGGCTGCTCACGGCCGCCCGGAAGTTCGATCCCGACCAGGGCGTGAAGTTCATCTCCTACGCGGTGTGGTGGATCCGCCAGGCGATCCTCGCGGCGCTGGCCCGCCAGGGGCGCACCGTGCGCGTGCCGCTCAACCGCACGGCCGATCTGTCGCGCATCGTCCGCACCGCCGAGTACCTGCGCCAGACGCTGCGGCGCGAGCCGACGCCCGAGGAGATCGCGGACGCCACCAAGCTGTCGCTCGAGGTCGTCCAGTCGCTCGCCGCCCTGAACACGGGCGACGTGCGGCTCGACGCACCGCTCGACCCCGACGGCGACCGGTCCCTGATCGAGCGCTTCATCGCCGAGGACCTCCCGGATACCGAGGACCAGGCGATGGACCGCTTCCTCTCGGACGAGATCGAGCAGGCGCTCAGCACGCTGCAGCGGCGTGACGCCAAGGTGCTGCGGCTCTACTTCGGCTTGGACGGCGGCCGCGAGCATACGCTGGAAGAGATCGGCGGGATGCTGGGCGTCACGCGGGAACGGGTGCGACAGCTGCGGGATCGAGCGCTCAAGCGGCTCCGGGATGGAGACGTGGGGAAGGCGCTCGCTAGCTTCGCGGCGTGAACTGACGTTACGACGCTACGTCGTAGGTTGTACGAAAGCGGTCGGCGGACTCCGTCGGCCGCTTTTTCGTGCAACGTAGCGTCTTACAACGTGGCGTCGTACCTTCAACCCCGTGATCGATACGATCGGTCGCCGGACCGTAGGGGCAATTGAGGCTGTCGGTCGGGTCGGCCATTTCATGCAAGACACCGTCCGCGCGCTGCCTGACGTCGCCACGTGGGTGCGACCGGCGGTCGTCCAGATGCGCCGCATCGGCGTGGACTCGCTCCCCGTAGCGCTATTCATCGCCGCCTTTACCGGCGTCGTCCTCGCCCTCCAGGCCTCCTACACCTTCACCGGCGCCGTCCCCCTCTACTTCGTCGGCACCCTCGTCGGCAAGACGATGATGCTGGAGCTGGGGCCGGTCCTCGCCGGCCTCGCCCTCGCGGGCCGGGTCGGTGCCAGCATGGCCGCGGAGCTGGGCACCATGAAGGTCACCGAGCAGGTGGATGCGCTCGAGACCCTCGCCTATGACCCCTTCAGCTTCCTCGTGGTGCCCCGCGTGCTGGGGGGCACCGTCATGTTCCCGATCATCGTGGCCTTCGCGATGCTCACGGGCATCGTGACGGGCTGGCTGACCAGCCTGGTGCTGCTCGACCTCTCCACGACGGAATTCGTCAAAGGACTGAAGATCTTCTATCGCTTCAAGGACGTCTGGTTCGGGCTGTTCAAGAGCGCCACCTTCGGCCTCACCATCGCGCTGGTCGGGTGCATCGTCGGCCTGAGCACCCGGGGCGGCGCGGAGGGAGTGGGGCGGGGGACGATGCGGGCCGTGGTCTACTCCGCGATCCTCATCCTCGTGCTCGACGCCTTCTGGGCGGTGGTCCTCCTGTGATCGAGTTCCAGGATCTGCACAAGGCGTTCGGCGAGAAGCGCGTGCTCACGGGGCTGTCGCTGACGATCCAGGACGGCGAGACGCTGGTGATCATCGGCTATTCGGGAACCGGCAAGAGCGTGGCCCTGAAGCACGTCGTCGGGCTGTTGCACCCCGATGCCGGCGACGTCATCGTTGACGGTCGCGCGGTGTCGCTGCTGGATCGCGACGGCCTCACGGACCTGCGCCGCGGCATGGGCTACGTGTTCCAGTTCGCGGCCCTGTTCGACTCGATGACCGTCGCCGAGAACGTGGCGCTCGGGCTGCGCCGCCGCGGCCTGTCGGACGAGGAGATCGAGGACCGGGTGCGCGAGGCGCTGGCGCTGGTGGATCTCTCCGGGACCGAGGAGCGGCTGCCCGCCGAGCTGTCGGGCGGGATGCGCAAGCGGGCTGGGATCGCCCGCGCCATCGCCCTGCGGCCGCGTTACCTCCTGTACGACGAGCCGACGACCGGGCTCGACCCCGTCACCTCCGCCGTGATGGACCGGCTGATGGTGCGGGCGCGCGAGCACCTGGGCGTGACGGGCGTCGTGGTCACGCACGACATGCGCAGCGCCTACGCGGTGGGCGATCGCGTGGCGATGCTGTACGAGGGCCGCATCCGGCAGGTGGGGACGGTCGCGGAGATCCAGGAGACGGAAGACCCGGTGGTGCGGCAGTTCATCGAGGGACGCCCGGAATGAAGCGCGAGAACGAATTCGCCGTCGGCCTGGTCGTCATCGCGGCCCTGGCTGTGGTGGTGGTGGGCGCGCTCTGGCTCTCCGGCGCCCACCTCGGCAAGTCCGAGGCGCTCTACACCGCGCGATTCCGGACCGTGGGCGGGCTCGGCGTCGGGAACCCGGTGGTGCTGCGCGGCGTGCGCGTGGGGCGCGTCGAGGCGATCCGTCTCGCGCCCAACAACTGGGTCGAAGCGGACCTGAAGATCTACGCGGGCGTCACCCCGCCCGAGAAGCCGGCCGTCATCGCCGCCTCCGCATCGCTGTTCGGCGAGTGGGCGGCGACCCTGATCTCGGGCGATCCGCTCCCCAACGACCCCAATGTGCGGCAGGCGCTGACGGAAGCGCAGGCGGCGGGCGGGGGGCGGTGGCCCGGGGCGACCCTGCCCGACATCGGCCAGCTGACGGCCCAGGCGAGCCGCATCGCGACCGACATCGCCACCGTCGCGGCCCGGGTCCAGACCGCCTTCGACTCGCAGGCCGTCTCCGACCTGCGGCGCTCGATCCGGGACTTCGGCCAGATCGCCGACCGCCTGGCGCGCGTGACCAATGAGCAGGCGGACGTCATCGGCAACGTCGGGCAGAATCTGAGCAAGGGGTCGGACGTGCTGGCCCGCGCGGCGACTGACCTCCAGGCGACGTTGGGGCGCGTCGATTCCGCGACGAACCAGGGCCAGCTCGGGACGATCCTCAACAACACGGCGGCCGCCAGCACCGACCTGCGCACCGCCTCGCAGGACTTTCGCGAGCTGATGGATGCGGCGCACAAGAACCAGGAAAGCCTGGTGCGCGTGCTCACGTCGGCCGACACGGTGCTGTCGCGCATCGCAGGCCGCAGCGGCACGCTGGGGCTGCTCGTCGCGGACTCGGTGCTGTACCGCGAGACCACGCTCACGATGATCCAGCTGCGACAGCTCCTGTCGGATATTCAAGCGAACCCGCGCAAGTACTTCACGTTCAGCGTGTTCTAGACAATGCTATTGAGGGAAATGCGGTGCGCGTTCCATTCCCACCCTGAAGGGTGGGCTCGGCCCGGGCTGTCCTTAAGGACAGCATGCGCCGAGCCCGGGCTTTAGCCCGGGGATGGCGCGCAAGAAGGTGAGCCGGGCCCAACGCGAGACCAGCGCCGGCGGCGTGGTGTTCCGTCGCACCGACGGTGTCGCCACCTTCCTGCTCATCCGCGACTCGTACAAGAACTGGGGGTTCCCCAAGGGCCACCTCGAGCCTGGAGAGCCGCCGGCCGACGCCGCCCGGCGCGAGGTGGCCGAGGAAACCGGTCTCGACGAGCTGCTGCTGCACGGCCCGATCAAGGTGATCGACTGGTACTTCCGGTTCCGCGGCAAGACGATTCACAAATACTGCCACTTCTTCCTGTTCGAATCGCGTCGGGGCGAGCCCGTCCCGCAGGTGGACGAGGGCATCACGGCCTGTGTCTGGTACCCGCTGGACGATGCGCTCAAGACGATCAGCTACGACAATGCGCGGGACGTGCTGCGGAGCGCGGCCGAAATGCAGCGGGCGCTCGTCGGGATCGAGAACGGTGCGGGGGACAAACGAGGGTCGTGACGCCCGTCGTTCCGGTCTTCCACCCACGCCGTGAGGCGCGGCGCGCGGTCAAGCAGGGCTACCCGCGGCGCGCGGGCAGTGTGCGGCTGTGCCGCACGTTTCAGGCAGTCGAGCGGCTCCTCGACCAGCGCCTCGTGGACGCCGTCGTGCTCGACGTGCGGAGCTGCGCGGAGTCGGGGCTCGCCCTGCCGGGGCGGTTCCCCCGCATTCCTGTGTACGCCCTCTCGGCGGTCCGCCCCGACGATGCCGCACTGCTCGCCTCGTGCCAACGGGCGGGCTTTGCCGGGGTGCTGGTCGAGGGTGTCGACAATGCGGTCGTGGGCGAGTGGATCGCGGCCCGCACGGCGCAGGTGGCGCGGCGCGCCGCCCTCGCCGACGCGCCCCGCCTGCTCCGCCTCACCGACCGGCTGCAGCTCGCCGCGTGGGAGGAGGTGCTGCGCCGGTCCGGCGTGCCGACCCAGACGGGCCACGTCGCCCAGGCGCTGCGCGTGACCCGCGAGCACTTGTCGCGCGAGTTCGGCGCCGGCGGCGCGCCGAACCTGAAGCGCGTGATCGACCTCGCCCGCGCCGCGTGCGCCGCCGACCTGCTTGGCAATCCCGGCTACACCATCCGTACCGTCGTGCGGATTCTGGGCTACGCTTCGCCGAGCCACCTGGCCGGGGCGGCGCGGCGGGTCGCAGGCGTGACGCCCCACGAGTTGCGCGATCTCGGGCCGAGGGGCGTGCTGGCGAGATTCTTGAAGGGGAGGACGAGATCGCGAGTATGAACGCGGACCTACGACGCTTCCTTGCTGTTCCGCGTTCCGACTTCCGCGTTCCGCGTTCTTGTGATAAATTTCACAATCTCCAACTGGTGATCCCATGGCCACCGATTCCATCCTGCGACCGGGCGAGCTGAAGGACATCCTCCTCAAGGAAATCCAGGCGGCCGACCTGGCGGACATCGACGTCCGGGAGGTCGGGACGGTGCTCGAGGTGAAGGACGGGATCGCCCGCATCTACGGGCTGACCGCCGCGATGGCGGGGGAGATGCTCGAATTCACAGCCTCCGAGACGGGGGAGAAGATCACGGGCCTCGCGCTGAACCTCGAGGAGGACAACATCGGCGCGGTCATCTTCGGGGATTACCTGCAGCTGCGCGAAGGCGACGAAGTGCGCCGCACGGCCCGCGTGCTGGAGGTGCCGGTCGGTCCGGCCCTGGTCGGGCGCGTGGTGGACGCGCTGGGGCGGCCCGTCGATGGGCTGGGTCCGATCCACGCGACCAAGCCGCGCAAGGTCGAGATCGTGGCCCCCGGCATCATCAAGCGCCAGCCCGTGAAGGAGCCCCTCCAGACCGGCATCAAGGCGATCGACTCGATGATCCCGATCGGCCGCGGCCAGCGCGAGCTGATCATCGGCGACCGCGGCACCGGCAAGACGGCGATCGCGATCGACACGATCATCAACCAAAAGGGGCAGGGCGTCACCTGCGCGTACGTGGCGATCGGACAGAAAAACTCCACCGTCGCCGCGGTGGTGGAGCGGTTGAAGGAACACGCCGCGATGGAGTACACGATCGTGGTCGTGGCCTCGGCCTCCGAGCCGGCCCCGATGCAGTACATCGCTCCGTACACCGGCTGCACCATGGCCGAGTACTTCATGTACGACGAGAAAAAGGCGACGCTGTGCATTTACGACGACCTGTCAAAGCAGGCGGCGGCCTACCGCCAGCTGTCGCTCGTGCTGCGGCGGCCTCCCGGGCGCGAGGCGTACCCGGGCGACGTCTTCTACCTCCATAGCCGCTTGCTCGAGCGCGCCGCAAAGCTCTCCGACGAAATGGGTGGAGGGTCGCTCACGGCGCTTCCGATCATCGAGACCCAGGCGGGCGACGTGTCGGCCTACATCCCGACGAACGTCATCTCGATCACGGACGGCCAGATCTTCCTCGAGACCGACCTGTTCTACTCGAACGTCCGGCCCGCGGTGAACGCCGGCATCTCGGTGAGCCGCGTGGGCGGCAACGCCCAGATCAAGGCGATGAAGCAGGTCGCGGGCCGCCTGCGCCTCGACTTGGCGCAGTACCGCGAGCTCGAAGCGTTCGCCCAGTTCGGCTCCGAGCTCGATCCCGCGACGCAAAGGCAGCTGGCGCGGGGCGCGCGCATCGTGGAGGTGCTGAAGCAGCCCCAGTACCAGCCGATGCCGGTCGAGCAGCAGGTGATGATCATCTTCGCCGTGACCAATGGTTTCCTGGACGACGTCGAGGTGCCCGAGATCCGGGCGTGGGAGCGCGGCTTCCACGAGTTCATCGCGGCACAGCATCGGCCCCTCGGCGACGAGGTGCGGACCAAGAAGGCGCTCCCCGACGACGTGGCGGCCAGGCTGCGCAAGGCCATCGAAGAGTATAAGGCGCTCGGCAGCCGCTGATGCCGAAGCCCCGGGAGCTCCGCCGGCGGATCAAGTCGGTCCAGAACACGCGCAAGATCACAAAGACGATGGAGCTCGTCTCCACCTCCAAGCTCAAGCGCGCCCAGGACCGGGTCGTCGCCGCGCGGCCCTACGCGCAGGCGCTGGCGGAAGTCATCGGAGACCTGTACTCCCCGGAGCTGGCGGAGCGGTTCCCGCTCCTGCGTCAGCCGGGACCCGACGGCGTGCGGCGCGTCGCCCTCGTGCTGATCACGTCCAACCGCGGCCTGTGCGGCGCCTTCAACGCCAACCTCATCCGTGAGGGGCGGCGGCGGCTCGGGGAGCTGGAGGGGCAGGGCGGCCAGGCGTCGCTGCACCTCGTGGGTAAGAAGGGGATCGGGTTCTTCAAGTTCACCCATCGCACCATCGTCTCGCAGCGGGTCGATATCGGGGACCGGCCAACCGCGACCCACGCGGCGGAGCTGGTCGCCCCGCTGATGGCGCAGTTCGAGCAAGGAGCCGTCGACGCGGTGGAGCTGGTGTTCGCGAAGTTCAACAGCCCGGTGTCCACCCCGCCCACCACACTCCGCATCCTCCCGGTCACCCCTCCCCGGGCGGACGGACGGACGGGCGGACGGGCGGTCAACTACATACTCAAGCCGTCCGCGGAAGCCATTTTGGAATCGTTGCTCCCGCTGTACGTCCGCAACCAGGTCTATCGCGCCCTGGTGGAGACGGCGGCGGCGGAGCATGGAGCGCGGCGCACGGCCATGAAGAACGCGACCGACGCCGCCGGGGACATGTTGGACGTCTTGCAGCGCACCTTCAATCGGGCAAGGCAGGGGCAGATTACTCAAGAATTGGCGGAGATTGTTGGAGGGGCGGAGGCTCTGAAAGGATAGTCATGGCGACGAAGACCAGCCAGTCGAAGCAGAACGTCGGCAGAGTCGTCCAGGTGATCGGACCCGTCCTCGACGTGGAGTTCGAGCCCGAGCACCTCCCCGAGCTGTACAACGCACTCGGAGTCCAGCTGCCCGATCGGCGGATCGTGGTCGAGGTGCAACAGCACATCGGCCGCAATCAGGTCCGCGCGGTCGCGATGAGCTCGACGGACGGCGTGGTCCGCGGCATGGAGGTCGCCGACACGGGTCAGCCGATCACCGTCCCGGTGGGGAAGGCCGCGCTGGGCCGCATCCTCAACGTGCTGGGGGAGCCGGTGGACGAGGGCCCCCCGATCCCCGCGGACGCCGAGCGGTGGCCGATCCACCGGGAGACGCCGAAGTTCGTGGACCTCGAGCCCAAGACCGAAGTGTTCGAGACGGGGATCAAGGTCATCGACCTGATCGCCCCGTTCGTGAAGGGCGGCAAGATCGGGCTGTTCGGTGGCGCGGGCGTCGGCAAGACCGTCGTCATCATGGAGCTGATCCACAACGTCGCGATGGGCCACGGCGGCCGGTCGGTGTTCTGCGGCGTCGGCGAGCGCACCCGCGAGGGCAACGACCTGTACATAGAGATGAAGGAAAGCGGCGTGCTCGGGTCGGCGGCGCTCATCTACGGCCAGATGAACGAGCCCCCCGGCGCGCGGCTGCGCGTCGGGCTCTCCGGCCTGACCGTCGCCGAGTACTTCCGCGACGTCGAGGGCCAGGACGTCCTGGTCTTCATCGACAACATCTTCCGGTTCACCCAAGCGGGGTCCGAGGTCTCGGCGCTGCTCGGCAGAATGCCGTCGGCCGTCGGCTATCAGCCAACCCTCGCGACCGAGATGGGGGAGTTGCAGGAACGCATTACCTCGACCAAGAAGGGGTCGATCACGTCGGTGCAGGCGATCTACGTCCCCGCCGACGACCTGACCGATCCCGCGCCCGCCACGGCGTTCTCCCACCTCGACGCCACGGTCGTGCTCGACCGCGCCATCGTGGAGCTGGGCATCTACCCGGCGGTGAACCCGCTGTCGTCCTCGAGCCGCATTCTCGACGCCCAGTACCTGGGTGAGCGGCACTACAAGGTGGCGGTCGAGGTGCAGCGCATCCTGCAGCGGTACAAGGACCTGCAGGACATCATCGCGATCCTCGGGATGGACGAGCTGTCCGAGGAAGACAAGCTGCTCGTGGCCCGCGCGCGGCGCGTGCAGCGGTTCCTGTCGCAGCCGTTCTTCGTGGCGGCGCAGTTCACCGGCCTCGAAGGCAAGTACGTGAAGCTCGAGGATACCATCGCCTCGTTCGAACGGGTGGTTGCAGGTGAGTTCGACCATCTGCCGGAGCAGGCGTTCTACATGCAGGGCGGCATCGACGACGTGGTCGCGCAGGCCAAGAAGCTGGCGTCCGCCTGATGCGCGTCACCCTGATTTCTCCCGAGCGGTCGCTGTTCGACGGCGAGGCGGAGGCCGTCGTGGCGCCGGCCTTCGACGGCCAGGTCGGGATCCTCCCCCGGCACGCCCCGTTCATGACCCTGTTGGGGGTCGGGACGCTCGTGATCCGACGGGGGCGGGGGCCGGGAGCGGAGTCGACGCGCTTCCACGTGGCAGGCGGCTTCATGCAAGTCGTAGGAAACGTCCTACGCGTGGTGGCGGGAACAGCGGAAAGTGCTTGA
>WNGB01015309.1_pt1 | contig 10164 bp, 10 predicted proteins | sample 5400681 | NCBI WGS metagenome assembly WNGB01 (sample SAMN13153367, study PRJNA577476) | soil metagenome | isolation source: 115 cm soil or saprolite under grassland replicate 2 | place: USA:California | collected 2016-06-15
GATGGCGTCCGGTCCTCCCGTTGTTCCTGGGCGAGACCATCGTCTGGACGGGGTTCGGCGCCCTGTTGCCCGTGCTGCCGCTCTTCTACACCGAGCAGGGGGTCGATCTCGCCACGTTGGGGTTGGTCGTCGCGGCCTGGCCGGCTGCCCGGCTCATAGGCGAGCCGGTCTTTGGGTGGGTCGCGGACCGGACGGCGCGAGTGCCACTCATGGTCGGCAGCCTGGTGGCCACGGGCGTGTTCGTGGCGCTGCCCCTCGCGGTCCACGGCTCGGTCGAGTTCCTGGTGCTGCGGGCACTGGCCGGCCTGGCAACGGCCGCATACGACCCGGCCGCCCGAGGGCTGCTCAAGGACGCCACCCCGCCCGAGCGACAGGGCGAGGCCTTCGGCCTGTACGGGTCGGTGCAGATGACCGGGCTGCTCTTCGGGCCGGCGATCGGCGGGCTGGGAGCAGCTGCCTTCGGGTCGATCGGCTTCGTGTTCGTCTTCGGCGGGATCGCGTCGGTGCTGGCTGCGATTGCTGTGGCCGCCGGTGTCCGCGATCTGCCTCGCCACGGTGCGGTGCCTGCCTTGCCGGCCACCGGGCTGGCCGACTTCCAGCGGGACGTGCCTCGCCTACGTGAATCGGCCGGGACGGACCGGCAGGGCGCGGCGGCTGACCGTCCGGAGGGACCCGACCGCTCCTCGCAGCGGGTGGCGGATCCCGCAGCAGCGCTTCCGGCGCGCCTTGCCAACCGCCTCCTCATCGCCGCGCTCATCGCCAATATCGGGGGCTATTTCGGAGGGGGAACGTACGAGGTCGTCTGGAGCCTGTTCCTCACCGCGAAGGGTGCCGGAATCGGGTTCATCGGCCTGACATTCATGATGTTTTCGGTGCCGATCCTGGTCATTGGCCCATGGGTCGGCCGGCTCGTCGATCGTCACGGGAGCCTGGTGTTCCTCGTCGCGGGCTCGATCGCCATCGCCGCGGCCGCACCGACCTACACCCTGATACAGGATCCGGTCTGGGTGCTGCCGCTCCTTGTGGTGGAAGCCTGTGGCTTCGCGTTCATCAACCCGGCGCTGTACGCGATCGTCTCGCGGGCAAGCCCGCCCGGCCGATCCTCGACCGCGCAGGGCCTCTTCGGCGCCGCCGGGACCCTGGGCTTCGTGGTGGCGTCGGTGGTCACGGGCTCCCTGGCCGTGATTGACATTCGCTGGCCGTTCTACCTGCTGAGTGCCGTCGTCCTGGGCAGCCTCGGCCTGGCACTGGCGATCGGCTGGCGGGAGATCGTGGCCGGCACGGCCGGCGACGTACGGGTGGTGGCACCCGGCGAGCCCGTCCAGACGATCTGAGCCGATGGACGATTCGACCCAGACCGCCGCCGCGGCGCCGGGCCCGCGCTCGGCTGGCGACTGGCGCGACGCTCCAGATGCTGTCGCGCCGACCGTCCTGCTGCTCGGCGGGCTGTTCACCTCCCCGCTCATGTACCGAGCCATGAGGCGCCGGCTGCTGGAGCGCGGTGCCGCAGAAGTCGTCGTGGCCAACATCTGGCTGCCGGACTGGCTCATAGCCATGCGCCGAGGGATGGGCGCGATCCTGACGCGCTCGGGACGGGCCCTGCTGCGGGCGGTTGCCGTGTCGGCCGCATCTCCGGACAGTCGGGGTGCGCCCCTGCTGGTGGTGGGTCACTCCGCGGGCGGTCTGACGGCTCGGCTCCTGACGTCGCCGGAGCCATTCATGGGCCGAAAGCTTGCTGCGGCCCGCCGGATTGGCGCAGTCGTGACGCTCGGGTCGCCCCATGAGGTGGCCCATCGCAGGTCGATCGGGCGGCTGCTGGCGGCCCGCGTAACGGGCTTCGCCGACCAGGCCGTGCCCGGATCGTTGTTCGCGCCAACGACTGGCTATCTGGCTGTGAGCTCGCGCTTCGTTGTCGGCCAGCCGGGCGGCAATGTGCGGGAGCGGGCTGCCTCCATGCTCTACCGCGGCATGCTGCCACTGTCCCGGGTGGAGGCGATCGATGGCGACGGGCTGGTGCCCGTCCGCGCAGCGGGCCTGGCGGATGCCGAGGCCCTGGTCCTGGATGGGATCGTCCATGGCCAGTTGGGCGGATCGCCGTGGTACGGCTCGCCGGAGGCCATCGACGTCTGGTGGCCGCGCGCGGTCGAGGTCTGGCGGGCGGCCCTCAAGGCCCGCATCGAGGGCGATTGAGGCGACTGAGGCGCCCGAGTCGAGGTGTGGCCAGAAATGCGCGCACAGACTCTTGGGCCGGTCGTGGCCACCCAATCGGCCTCCCGAGGCACGGATGACGGCAGTGTCGTGCACGGGGGTCCTGCTAACGGGCCAAATCGGCTGCCCGCAAGACATCGGGCTGACCTAGGGGTCTGTCCGTGACTATTTGGCCGCGGAATCGCTCGTCACGCTGGTTAGTATTCTGGACGAGAATGTGTGGCACGTCGGTCGGGCTCACGTGTGCCGGGGTCGACGATCCCGCTGGCCCGTTTGACGCTTGAGGCGCCTGCCCCTACCATTGGCGGTCGCGGGGTGGAGCAGCGGCAGCTCGTCGGGCTCATAACCCGAAGGTCGGAGGTTCGAATCCTTCCCCCGCAACCAATATCGACTTTTCCTGAACCCCGGCCCCGACCAGCCGGGGTTCTTCCTTGTCCGGCTACTCCCAGCGGAACATTCGGGCGGCGAGGCCGGCCAGGACAACCCCCCAGGCCGCCAGCAATGCCACCGCTGCGGTTGGGTCGCCGGCCATCGTGCCGAACCCGATCCGGAAGGCGTCGGAGAGCGCGGCCGCCGGCAGCACCCCCGCGAGGTCGGCCACGGGCTGCGGCAGGCGGTCCAGGGGCACGATGACCCCGCCCAGCAGGAGCAACAGCAGGTAGAGGCCGTTCGCGCTGGCCAGGGTGGCCTCGGCCCGGAGCGTCCCGGCCATGAGAAGGCCGAGGCCGGCGAAGGCCAGCGTCCCCAGCAGCAGCGCCACGGCCACGACGAACGCCGAGGCACCCGCGCCGGGCGCCCAGCCGAAAAGGACGATGGCGATCGCGGCAAGCAGGGCCAGCTGCAGCAGCTCGACGCCTAGGACGGACACCATCTTGGCCGCGACGAGTCCCCAGCGGGGCAGCGGCGATCCGCCCAGACGCTTGAGCACGCCGTAGGCGCGCTCGTAGCCGGTCGCGATCCCCAGGCTCACGAGGCTCGTCGAGATCACGGCCAGGGCGGCGACGCCCGGCAGCAGGAAGTCGATCGGCCGGCCGGTCCCCGTCGGCAGGACGTCCACGGAGCCGAAGAAGACGAGAAGGGCGACGGGGATCAGCAGCGTGACGAGCAGGTTCTCGGCTCGGCGCGACGTCAGCCGCAGCTCCATCGAGGCCTGGGCGAGCGTGGCTCGCCAGGCTGGAGCAGCGCCCGTGGCGGCGGGCGTCCAGCGCTCCGGCGTCGAGCTCTCGCTCACGGCATGTGCCCGCCCTCGCGCTCTTCCTGGCTCTCCGCCGAGCCTTCGGACGCCTTCTCCGCCAGGAGCTCCAGGTAGCGCTCCTCGAGCGTCCCGCCCCCCGTCGTCACCTCCACAACGAGCAGCTGGCGGGACTCGCACCAGGTCGCCAGTCGGCTGACGAGCCCGGGCGCCGGGCTCACGCCGTCGAGGCGATAGTGGCCCCCGCCCTCGTCGACCAGATCCGTGCCGGGCGCGCCGTCCGACAGCCGCTCCGCAAGCGCATGGCGCTCCGCGTGCGACAGGGGAGCCTCCAGTCGGAATCGAAAGCGCGGCGCGGCGGCGGCCGTCAGCTCGGCGGGGGAGGCGAGCGCGATGAGCCGGCCCGAATCGATGAACGCGACGCGGTCGGCCAGCCTGTCGACGTCGGCCAGGTCGTGGGTCGTGAGCAGCACCGTGACCCCGGCTACGCGAAGCTCGCCGATGAGCTGGCGAGTGGCGACCTTGGCCGCCGGGTCCATGCCCGTCGTCGGTTCGTCGAGGACGACCAGCTCCGGTCGCCCGACCAGGGCCAGGGCCAGCCCGAGGCGCTGCTTCTCCCCGCCCGACAGGACCTTGTAGCGCGTGCCGGCGACGTCTCGGAGGCCGACGACGTCGAGCAGCTCATCGGGGGCGTGCGGAGCTGCGTAGAAGCTGGCGAACAGCCGCAGGATCTCGGCCGGCGTGGCCTGTGGGTAGACGCCACCGGCCTGGAGCATGAGTCCCAACCGGGCGCGGAAGCTCGGCGCGTCGCGGGACGGGTCCAATCCGAGCACGCGAACATCGCCGGCGTCCGCCCGGCGGTAGCCCTCGATGATCTCCACCGTCGTGGTCTTGCCGGCGCCATTGGGGCCGAGAAGCCCGAAGATCTCTCCGCGCCGGACCTCGAACGACAGGCGGGCGACGACGTCCCGGCCGGCATATCGCTTGACCAGGCCGCGGAGGGCGATCGCAATCTCGGCGGTGTCGGACGGGATGTCGGTCATCCGCCGATGGCTGCGTACTGGCGCTCGAAGTCCGCGGCCGTCAGCTCGCCGATCTGGCGTGACCGGACGATGCCGTCGCGGTCGATGAAATAGGTCTGCGGCGGGGCGAGGACGGTATACACGCTGGCCCGTGAGCCGTCCGGGTCGGTGAGGGATGGCCAGGCGGCACCCTCGGTGGCCGCGAACCGGCGGGCCGCGCCCGCGTCGTCATCGAAGACCACTCCCAGGATCGCGAGGCTCGGATGCCGGGCCTGGGCGTCCCGGAAGAGCGGAAACTCGGCCCGACACGGGACGCACCAGCTGGCCCAGAAGTTCACGATCACCGGTTTGCCCCGCAGGTTCGCCAGGCTCATCGACCGTCCATCGAGCGTGGTCCCGCTCAGTGGTGGCGCCTGATCGCCGACGCGGACGCCGACCGGGCTCGGCGGGGTCACGCCCACGGCGACGATGGCGATGATGGCAATCGTCGCGATGATCGCCAGGCCGATGAGCTGGCGCCGGTCGAACCTGCTGTCGGACGTCCGATCGAGCCGGCCGGGCGAGTCGGGTGAAAGGGTCGTGATGAGCCTGCGCTACTTGAGCGTGATCGTGCCGGTCATGTTCGCGTGCACCGTGCAGACGAACGGATACTGCCCAGCCGGCAGCGCCGGCACCTGGTAGACGCGGGTCGCCACGCCGTTGAAGATCTCGCCCCGGAATGCCTCGCTGCCGTCCGCCTTCCTGATCGCCACGTCGTGAGGCGTGCCCTGGTCCTGATTCTCGAACGCTATCGTGAACGGCTTGCCCGCCGGCCCGGTCACGTCCGCGGTGGTGAACGCGATGGCCTGCGCGACGATCGTGACGTCGGCCGCCGGCTTGCCCGCGGGCGGGGAGCCCGGCGCCCCCGATGCTCCCGCGGAAGCCGCGGGGCCCGACCCACTAGCCTCGCCCGGTGCGGGCGACCCGATCGCGGCGCCGGCACTGCCGGCGCTGCCTTTGGGCGGCAGGATGCCGGCCTGCAGGATCGCCGCGCCGACGATGACGATCGTGAACAGCGCGAACGTTCGCAGCGGGAAACCCGGCGCCGGCGGGTTGCGCAGGTGGCCCGTCCGGTCGGCCTCCTCCGTCAGACGGTACTCGAGGCGGGCCGCGCGCCACCAGCCCACGAGCGCGATGACGAGGCAGATGAACCCGGCCAGGATCATCCAGCCGCCCACGACGAGACCGGCCAGCAGGACCGCCACGCCGACGGCCGAGGTGAACGGCAGGAAGGTGGGGCCCGGGACGTGGACGCCCGGCGGCGGACCGCCGTGCTCGACCGTAATGGCCATCGTCCCGGAGCCGGCCACGTGCTCGTATTCGTGCATCCCTTCGCGCAGCCAGTACAGCAGCGCAAGAACGAGCGCTGCAACACCCAGGAGGGCGCCGGCCGGCCCGACCACCAGGCCGAACAGCACCAGCGCCGTCCCGGCTGCGCCGAAGAACGGCGCGAACGAGGGCCCTGGAGCGTGGACCCCCGGCGGCGCCACGGACACTCGCCGTCCGAACCCGCGCTGGCGCGGGCCGACGCGGGTGTACGCCCAGACGAGCCAGACGAGCCACAGCACGACCGAAGCCAGCAGGGCGATCGGGATCAGCCCGACCAGGGCCCCCCAGTCGGGGATGACGAGCTTGGCCGTCAGGTCCAGTAACGCGTTCCAGAGCTGCTGCAGCTTCTCCATCGGCGATGTTGTCGCTGTCCCGCCGAGTGCCTAGACGTCGTCCGGCGTGCCGACGACGAGGGCATACGCGGCCAGCCCCATCGCGATCCCCAGGGCAGCCAGGGTCGTCGTGCCGCCCGCATCACCGCTCAGGATGAAGTAGACGATGGCGATTACGACGAACACTCCCCCAACCGCGAACGCGTTTCTGGGGTGCTTGAACCGCATGTCGGTCGCCTACCTCGAGGGGATGATGTAGAGGATCGAGAACAGGGCGATCCAGACGACGTCCACGAAGTGCCAGTAGATGGACGTTGCCTCGACGGCGTCGTGATGGCGGGAGGTGAACTGGCCGCTCATCGCCCGGAAGAGCACGACGCTGAGCATGATCACGCCGCCCAGGACGTGCGCGCCGTGGAACCCGGTGAGGGTGAAGAACGTGGTTCCGAACGTGCCGTCGGAGAGGCCGAACCCGAGCTGGCTGTAGTCGTAGGCCTGGCCGATGAGGAACGTGACGCCCATCACAAGGGTGACGGCGATCGCCCGGATCAGGCCGCGACGATCGTCCCGTCGGATCGCCCACACGCCCAGCTGGCAGGTGAAAGAGCTCGACACGAGGATGATGGTGAGGACGGCCGCCAGCCAGGGCTCGGCGTGCAGGTTGAAGCGCTCGGCCAGGTGCTCGCCCACCTCGGCAGCCGACGGCGGCCAGGTCGGCGCCGTGGCCCGCACGTTGAAGTAGGCCGCGAAGAGTCCGGCGAAGAACATCACCTCCGAGCAAATGAACAGGATCATCCCCAGGATCGGGTTGCTGATCCCGTGACGGGGCAGGTCGGCCAGGGCCCCATCGTGCGCCGTCTGGGGCATGACGGTGGACGCGCTCACGAGTGGCCGCCGTGGCCGCCCGTCCGGCCATGCCGAGCGTCGAACACCGGACGCTCGGACCTGATCTCCGGCAGATGGTCGAAGTTGTAGGGCGGCGGCGGTGAGCTGGTTGCCCACTCCAGGGTGTTGCCCTCCCACGGGTCGTCGCCGGCCGGCTCACCGTTCCGCAGCGAGATGAGGACGTTCCACAGGAACGGCAGGGTGGAGGCGGCGATGATGATGCTGCCGACCGTCGCCACGAGGTTGAGCTGGTTCCAGCCCGCGGTCGACGCGTAGGTCGCGATCCGACGGGGCATCCCCTCCAGGCCCAGGATGTGCATCGGAAAGAAGGTCATGTTGAACCCGATGAGCATGAGCACGAAATGAATCTTGCCGAGCGTCTCGTTGAGCATTCGACCGCTCATCTTGGGGAACCAGTAGTAGACGCCGGCGAATACCCCGAAGACGGAGCCGCCGAACAGGACGTAATGGAGGTGAGCCACGACCCAGTACGTGTCGTGGAGGGCGAAGTCCACCGGCACGGCGGAGCTGAAGGCGCCGTTGATGCCGCCGATCAGGAACATCGTCAGGAAGCCGAGGGCGAACAGGAGCGGCGTCGAGAACGTCAGCTGGCCGCGGAAGAGCGTGGCGATCCAGTTGAACATCTTGACCCCGGTTGGCACCGCGATCAGGAACGTCATGAAGCTGAAGAACGGCAGGTAGACCGTCCCGGTCGTGAACATGTGGTGGGCCCAGACCGAGAATCCCAGGGCCCCGATGCCAGCCGTCGCGAACACGAACGCCTTGTACCCGAACAGCGGCTTGCGTGAGAAGACGGGCAGGACCTCGCTGACAATGCCCATTGCGATGAGGATCATGATGTAGACGGCCGGGTGGGAGTAGAACCAGAAGATGTTCTGCCATAGGACGGCGTTGCCGCCGGTCGCCGGATCGAAGAAGTGGCCGCCGTAGTTCCGGTCGATGAACAGCATGATGAGCGCGCTCGCCAGGACCGGTGTGGCTAGGAGCACGAGGACGCTGGTCACGAGCGCGGTCCACACGAGGATGGGCATCCGGAACATCGTCATGCCCGGAGCGCGCATCTTGAATATCGTGACGAGGAAGTTGATCGAGCCAAGGATGGAGCTCGTCCCGATGAGCGTCACCGCCACGAGCCACAGGTCCGTCCCCACGCCTGAGTACTTCGACTGGGCCAGCGGGCTGTAGCTCGTCCAGCCCTCCGCGGCCGCGCCGCCGGGGACGAGGAAGCCGGCCAGCATGATGATCCCGGCCAGGGGCAACATCCAGAACGACAGCGCGTTGATCCGTGGGAAGGCCATGTCCGGCGCCCCGATCTGGAGCGGCACGACGTAGTTCGCGAAACCGGCCAGGATCGGGATGATGAACAGGAAGAGCATGAGCGAGGCATGCATCGTGAACAGCTGGTTGTAGAGATCCGGGGAGAACAGCTTGTTCTCCGGCACGGCCAGCTGGCTGCGAACGCCAAGCGCAAGGACGCCGCCGATGAAGAAGAACACGAACGAGTTGACGAGGTACAGGATCCCGATCTTCTTGTGGTCGGTGGTGGTGACCCACTCGTAGAGCGCGCTCCGATAGGTGGCGGCAGGCGTCAGCGCGGTGGTCGCCATCGAATGCTCCTTACTTCACCGTGAGCGTGCCCGTCATCGACGGGTGGACCGTGCACACGAATGGGTACGAGCCGGTCTTGAGAGCCGGCACGCTGTAGGTCGCCTCGGCGGGCCCGGTGATGAGATCGCCCTTGAACGCCACGCTGCCGTCCGGATTCTTGATCTCGACATCGTGCTGGGTTGCGTTGTCCTTGTTGGTGAAGTGGATCTGGAACGGCTTCTCGGCCGGCGCCTCGAGGGTGGCCTTGTCGAACGCGATGTTCTGGGCAGCAAGCTCCAGGACGGCGCCGGCGGGTGGGCTGCCAGGCGGTGGACTTCCGGCGGGTGCGCTGCCGGCCGGCGCGCTGCCGGCCGGCGGGCTCGCGACCGGAGGAGGCGACTTCTTGGCCTCCTCGATCTGATGCTTGAGCCAGGCGTCGTACTCCGCCCGGGTGACCGCCTTGACCTCGAACGTCATGCCACCATGCCCCGCCCCGCACAGCTCGGCGCACTGGCCGCGGAACGTCTGTTCTGCATCGCCCGCGTCGACGGTGAAGTCGAAGTTGTTCTCTTTGTTGGGGTCGGTCACGGGGTTGACGTCGCGCTTGAACAGGAACTTCGGCACGTAGAAGGCGTGAATGACGTCCACGCTGTGGAGCGTGACGTGGATCGGCTCGCCGACCGGAACGACCATCGTCCCGAAGACGCCATGTCCCTGCGCGTCGGTCGTGAAGAGCGGCGTCTTTCCGTCATCGCTGAGATAGGCGAAGCTCCAGGCGAACCGCTCGGCGACAGCCCTGACCCGGACGCCCGGGTGATCGCTCTTGGCCTCGACCGCATTGAGCGTCTGCCACGAGACGACGAACAGGTACAGGACGATGATCGTAGGGATGATGGTCCAGATGATCTCGACCAGGTTGTTGCCGTGTGTCTGAGGGGGCAGGTCGGCATCGTCGGGCTTGCGCCGGTAGCGAACGACCGCGTAGATGATGGCGCCCTCGACGGCCAGGAAGATGAGGACCGCGAGGACGAACACGATGTCGTACAGGGACGAGACTTCCGCGCCCTGGGACGTCGATGCGCTTGGCGGGTAGAGCTGTGGGAACTGGGAGGCGCATCCCGCCACCACAAGAGCCAACAGCAGCGAGGCCACGATTGCCGCGGGGCGCGTCCGCTTGTTCCTCTTGATCGGCATCGGGGTCCTCGAGCGCGGGCGCCGGTCGACGTCCGGACCAGGGGCACGGATGAGCGGCCACGGGGAGTCATCGCGACGGTCCCGCCAGCCGGGCAGGACCGGCGCCCATGATAACCGGAGCGGCTGGACGGCGTGGCCTGCCGTTCGGCCGCCGTGGCCTGCCGTTCGGCCGCCGTGCCCTGCCGTTCGGAGCGGGTGCGCGCCGTTCGGGACGCCGCGGTCGCCTGGCAGGTTCGTAGCGGAGCGCGCCCCGGTCGCGTGGCAGGTGCGTAGCGGAGGGCGCCGCGGTTCCGTGGCAGGATGGGCGGCGGAGGGCGCCTCGGTTCCGTGGCAGGATGGGCGGCGATGATGGCTC
>WNGB01015310.1_pt1 | contig 10164 bp, 8 predicted proteins | sample 5400681 | NCBI WGS metagenome assembly WNGB01 (sample SAMN13153367, study PRJNA577476) | soil metagenome | isolation source: 115 cm soil or saprolite under grassland replicate 2 | place: USA:California | collected 2016-06-15
CAACTCGCTCGCCAATGCCCAGTGCCGAGCCATGAACTTGATCCGCGCCACCCTGAATTGCAGCAATCGAATTGATGACACCCAAACCTCGATCCTGATGTCCATGCCAATCGAGCCGGATGTTGCCGCCTTGTTCTTCGATGATGTTTTTTACAAATCGAACAACGGAGCGCGCGCCATCCGGAATCGAATGTCCGACAGTGTCGCAGACGCAGACGGCCTTCGCTCCGCATTGAATGGCAGTGGTATACAGCGCGCGAATTGTTTCCGGGTGTGCCCGCGTAGTGTCCTCAGTGACATACATAACCGGCACTCCTTCACTGACGGCAAAGGTCACGGCCTCTTCAGTCAGTTTCAACAACCTCTCGAGCGTCCAGTCTTCTGCAAAGAATCGTATAGCGGAAGAACCAATGAAGGTGCAGGCTTCGATTGCAATGCCTACTCGCTGCGAAATTTCGATAATCGGCAGGATGTCGTGACGGTGAGTGCGCGCCGCGCAGTTTGGCCGAATCTTCAATTTTTCCGAGACTATTTCACGCGCCATTAACTCCACACCGGCCGCATGAGTCCCGCCCGCGCCCGGTAAGCCGATATCCGCAGTGTCGATACCCAAGGCATCCATCAAATGAAGCAGCTCGATCTTCTGTTCAACCGGAGGTTCGCTGACGGAAGGTGACTGCAAACCATCACGCAGGGTTTCGTCGTCAAAACCTATATGACGATTGGGTGGAATTAATGCTGGCTCAATTGTGTTCCAATCGTAAATTAATTCATCAAGAGACACTCGAACCTCCAACATCGACTCAGTTCACAGCTTCAGATGCCAGACTTTAGTCTGCTGTTGAGAGACTTACCAAGCTGAAGAAATTGATTACAGCAACGGCTATGTTTAATGTCAAGCGAGGCATTTGACTGGACGCTTTTGACGCCACTAGTCGGTCTGTTATAGCCTCTCACGCGTTTCATCCAGCGAGCAGTTTGGTTCTATTCTGTCGACTTTGAACCCACAACGTAAAGCGCAGGTCAAAACAATCGCACTGGGCTCTGACCGCGCGGCGAAGATTATGGCTGTACGATCGAGCATCGCGCGCGTTGCGGCCATCGATGCCTCGTGGGCTGAAGCGAGCGTGCTGGCCCGAGCCGTAGAAACAACAGTGCCGGCAATGCCAATGAACGACTGGGAGCTGATGCAGGGAGCTCGCGAAAGGGCGCTTGCCGTGCGCGACCAACTCCGCACGCAAAGACGCGATGCAGACATTTACGTTGGACTGGAAGGCGGATTTCATTCGATTTCTATCGAGGGAGAATGGCACACGTTCTTGCGCGGCTGGGCGTATGCGACTGATGGCAGAGACGGGGCATTTGGCGCTGCGCCTTCGATTACCGTTCCCCCAGCGCTTGTGAAAAAAGTAATCGAGGGACGACGCGAACTTGGCCTCGTAATTGATGAGGTGGCTGGACTACAAGATGTGCGCAGTCGTCAGGGCGCGTGGGGCATCCTTTCGCGCGATCTTGTAACGCGCGCGATGAGTTTTGAAGTAGCCCTCATTGCCGCGTTTGCGCCGTTTTATAATAAGAAGATGTATTCTTGAGGCTTAGAGTTTCGACCTTCCGGTTATTATCCTGGGAAAGACGCAAGCTAAAGCTTTAACTCTGAACTTTTTCTAACATGGAAGAACTTATTGCACAGGTAAATGATGGCGAGCCCGCGCACCAATCGCGTTCAAATGTGGGCTGGATCGAAGTGATTGCCGGTTCGATGTTTTCAGGAAAATCGGAAGAGCTAATTCGGCGCCTGCGGCGTGCGAAGATTGCGCGACAAAAGGTGCAAGTATTCAAACCCGATATTGATTCGCGCTTCTCGCGGGACCACATCGTTTCGCACTCGGAGATGCGGCATGAATCGGCAAATATTCGCAGTGCGGATGAGGTGCTGGCGAAAGTTGAACCCGACACGGAGGTTGTTGGTATTGATGAGGGACAGTTTTTCGATAATGCTCTTGTGGATGTCGCAACTCAATTGGCAGGGCGCGGAGTTCGCGTGATCATCGCCGGCCTGGACCAGGACTATACCGGCAAACCCTGGGAACCGATGCCACAACTGCTCGCCATCGCCGAGTACATTACCAAGACGCACGCCATCTGCATGAAGTGTGGCCAGCCGGCCAACTACTCACAACGCACCTTTGAATCGGAAGAGCGCGTCGCCGTTGGCGCCACCGGCATGTACGAGGCTCGCTGTCGGCGTTGCTTTGTTCCGCATGCCGATGCCCCCACTGTGCACTCGGACTAGGACGCATGCACCGCTCTGTTGCATCCGATGGCCATTGATTAATCCGTTAGTGCTCGCCCCTATTGGTTCCCGGCGTCATTTGCGTCGGTGCGCGCTTCTTTTAGTCCGACTCCGAGAGTATCCTGAAGTCTCCTCCGAAAACTTGCCGGACACTTGATGACTGGCACATAACAAAACATCGTTCCGAATAACGTGCGCGTGCACCTGCTTACGAAAAGGAGCATTGCAATGAAGCGAACCAGGACACTTTGGGGCGTGAGTTTGGCATTTTCTTTATGTCTAGAGACATTTTTCGGCTTAGCTCCGGCCGCAGTCGCCGGCAACCGGTGTAAGGATCGGTGCAATCAGGTATACCGCCTGCGAAAAGATGCATGTCGAGCGATACCACTAAAGCACGAACGTCACAGCTGTGAAAAGGCAGCAAAGCGAGCCAAGGACGATTGTAAACATCGCTGTCGCTGAGGCGGCTGATCCTTAATCAACCTAAGTCGAAATACTGGTTGTAGTAGGTCGCCGATGCTCACTTTGATTACTTGCGCGAGAGCCGGCGGTGGGGTGAGTGACTCTTTTGAATTAATATCCCTGGGCTTGGATATTTGGGCGTGGAGAACCACAACCAATCAAAAGATTTTCGTTGTTCATTAGTAATGACCTTGGCGGGAAAACGTTTCAGTCTGAATTCGGAATCTTCTTGATAGGGAGTTCCGCGAGTCGATCTCGCAAGTATTAACTCGCATAAACGGTTGTGCTATTTTGTTGAAAAATCTGTAAGTAGTATTCAGGGGAGCAGAGGCGGCCTGGCGAATCATCGCGGCCGCCTGGCGGATCAATTAGTGAGGTTCTGAGCCGGGTCTGCTTGGCGTGGGGTTGGAGGGAATGCCGGATGAAGCTACTAAGCTAATCAGGAGTATCTTCAGAAGGTTGAAACCCTAAACTTGGCTTCGATTAGACCCACCAGATACAATGCTGTCGCTACTATCAAGGAGCGCGCGCGGCGTGTGATCCCTCCCGAGTTCACGGCTCACAATAATGTTCCGCCGGCTGTAAGTCCTTAAGAAAATATTAAGAAATGAGTGAAGCGATAATTGAGTAGGGGGGCCGCTCAAGCTTTCGGCACGAAATACCGATTTGGCGAATTCCAACTCGACACCAGCGAGTTGGTCTTGCGCCAGTCCGGTAAGATCCTGGCACTTACGCCTAAGGCAGTCCAGGCCTTGGAACTGCTGATCCGGAACGCCGGACGCGTAGTTTCACGGACTGAGATGGTGGAAACGCTCTGGCCTGACTCTTTCGTTGAAGAGTCAAACCTGACCGTAACGATCTCGATGTTGCGACGCGCACTGGGAGATAATGAGAACGAGACAATTTTTATTGAGACTGTTCCGAGGCGGGGGTACCGCTTTGTGCCTGCCGTCGGCATCAGCAGCAGCGGGTGCCCAGGCAGAGTAAATTTTAGTTCCATGCAAATCATCCGCCTGACCCACGACGGGCATGTGCTGGATGTGGGGATTTCGCCGGACGCGCGCTTGCTGGCGTATGTGCCAATCGAGGCGGGGCAGTACAGTTTGTGGCTTTGGAATCTCGAGTCAGGAGAAAAGCGCCAATTGCTTCCATCGTCGCCAGCCTTATGCTGGGGCTTACGATTCACTGACGATCAGCAAGATCTCTTTTACATTACCACTCAGCCCAACAGCACGATCACGTCCTGCATCGATTGCCCGTGTGTGGCGGTCAATCACAGCAACTAGTTGTCAATATTGATGCGCCGATCGCCTATTCTCCTGACAGTCTGAAAATTGCATTCGTCCGCTGCTTCCCGGGTCAACACAAAGACGTCCTTATCGTTGCCAATGCCGATGGCTCGGGCGAGCAGGAAATCGCCCGGCGGCAGCACCCGGATAAATTTTGTTTCTCAGCGGCTTCGTGGTCACCGGATGCCAAACTGATCGCTCTGGGTGCTAGCTGCAACAACGAGCTCGAGTTTGCCGTGCTCGGCGTACCGTTGGATGGAGGTGCACCCATCGAACTGTCGGGATGGGATTGGAAGGACATGCGGGCGGTAGAGTGGAGTGAAGACGGCAGCGGTCTTTATTTTTCCGCGATGGCTTTATACTCGAACTCCCTTCAGATTTGGCGTCTATTATGCGACGACGGTGAGACGCAACGCATTACCAATGACCCTAATAACTACGAACAAGTTAGCGTCGCGGAAAGGGCAGAAGCGCTTGTCACTATGCAGGTGGAACCGCAGGCTAACATTTGGCTTGTGCCTGCGAGCGGTGCGCCGCGGCGTATTACTTCGGGCCGCACCGAAGGTTTTGACGGCTTGGCGGTCATGGACGACGGACGCATCATTTACGCGTCGACTAAGAATCAACAGTCAGACTTGTGGAGCATTAAGGCGAATGGATCCGACAGCCTGCGCCTGACTTGCGACGGGGGATTTTTTCCGTCAGCTTCACGCGACGGTCGTTTAGTGGCCTATGTTTCGGCGGAGGGCAGCACTCTTCACATCTGGTGCATGAAGGCCGATGGCAGTCATAAGAAACAATTAACGAAAGGCGCGGGTGAGAGCCATCCGAGCATCTCCCCCGATGGTCAATGGATTGCGTACACGCCGCTCGGCGAAGGGCGCAACACGCTCTGGAAAGTTTCAACAGCCGGAGGTTCGCCAGTGCAGTTGACGCGCGACATCCTGCCGATCAAGCCAGTTGTGTCACCTGATGGAACGAGGATCGCATGCGTGCATCGTAAGAATGAGGCGGATAGATGGAGGATTGCTATCTTGTCTTCGGATGGTGGAACGCTACTCATGTTTTTCGCTCTGCCATACTCTTACAATCAGGTTATTCGCTGGACGCTCGATAGCAAAGAGCTTATCTACCTGGACCGGCGCGAAGGCGTTCATAACCTTTGGCGACAACCTCTCGATGGCTCAGCGCCGACACAGATAACCAACTTCACGGAAGATGCGATCTTCTACTACGACTGGCTGGGCGCTGAAGGACAACTGGTCGTCTCGCGCGGCGCGAGAACAAGCGACATCGTGCTCATCAGAAACTTCGAATGAGGCGCAGCTTCGAGACAAAGAATGTGATGCCTGGAGTTTGAAAAATATCACGCCCGACTCTCCGATAGACCGTCCCAACCCGTTTCAACCGCGCGCAAGAATACTTAGGAGCATCGTTCTACCAACCAGTTAGGCTTTGCCACCAGCGCGTGGTCGAGGCGATCTGCAGCGACCCACGCGAGAAGCTCGCCGAATTTCAAGGGGCATCTCCCCGAGTTTGGCTCCCCGTTAACGATTTTTCACTTGGCTTTGGGTGTGCACGACTGCCTCAATCAGCACCTGGAGACTGCGGCTCCCAAAGCAATTGCCTTAGGAGACAAGACAATGAAGAAGCAAGCGTTTGTTCTAACACTCGGAGTGGTTCTGTTATCGGTCATGGTGTCAATGGGGTTGTTGATAAGTGTTCAGGCCCACAAAGCGGCAGCAGCTAAGGGCGCGCGATTGGGGGAAGGCGACGGTGCATACGGAACCGGTGGAAACGGTAAGGGTCAGAGGGAAACCCGGGCCGGTGATTATCGTCTTTCCGGCCCATACACGCACAAGAATCTGACCATCTTCCTGGTTCACGGAAAGAATTTAATCAAGGGCAAGTCGTTTCTAACGCTACAGGAAGCGCTCGTGCAAAAGAAAGTCGTCGTTTACGAGACGAAGAGCGTTAACGAACTTTCCATTCAGAATTTTTCGGACGAGGATGTTTACGTCCAATCCGGTGACATCGTCAAAGGTGGAGCGCAGGATCGCATGATAGGCGTCGACCTGATCGTGCCGCCAAGTTCCGGCAAGCTGCCGATTTCGGCGTTCTGCGTGGAGCACGGGAGATGGAGTGGACGCGGCAATGAGCAGGCTAAGGTTTTCAGCAGTTCGTCTGATGCGGTGGCGACCAAAGAAATCAAGCTTGCAGCCAAACGTGAGAACTCGCAGGGTGGTGTCTGGCAAAGCGTAACGGTGGCGCAGGACAAACTTAGTCGAAACGTCGGCACGCGCGTTAACTCAACGGTGTCAGAATCGAGCCTGCAACTCGCAGTTGAAAATGACAAGGTTCGGGAGACTGCTGACAGTTACGTCAAAGCTCTTTCAAACATCGCAAACCGCGGCGACGACGTTATCGGTTATGTGTTCGCAATAAATGGCAAGGTGAATAGCGCGGACATCTACGGTTCAAACGTGCTCTTCAAAAAGCTCTGGCCAAAGCTGCTGAAAGCGAATGCGATCGAGGCCATTGCGGAGTTGCAAAACGGGAAATTCAAACCAGCATCGGCTGATAGCGTGAAAGGATTCCTCTCCGAGGCCGAAAAGGCGAAGGGCTCAGACAAGGATGTCAACTCTCGTGTGAACCTTCTCACTCGCGAGGACGACGAGAGCATCTTGTTTGAGACTCGCGACCGCGCACAAGAGGGTGCGTGGATTCACCGAAACTACATCAAGAAGAATTAACGGGACACGGGTAAAGGGGGAAAAGGGGAAAAGGGTAAAGGGTAAAGGGTAAAGGGGAAGGGGAAGAGGATAACGCTTCCCGTTTCCCCATGACCCTTTTCCCCTGCTCCCCGAAGTTTTTAATGGACAATCTTCGTTGAATACATAATCCCGTACATCTCATCCTGGTGTTTCGGAAAACCTCTGCCGTTGCTTGAGAGCATCAGGTTCACAAATTGCAACTGGCCGGCATACTTGCGGTAAGCCATCCATTGCAATCTCCTGAAACCGTCCGGCTTCTCGGGATTCGCTTCGCGAAACTGAACACCCTTGAGACCGTAAATCTCGAGCCATTTCACTTCATCAACCTCACCGTTTTTCGCCCGCGACTTGGCCTGGTCGTAGTATGCCTTGATGCTGATGTCGGCGGGAAAACTTTCGTCCATTGGCGAGATACTCACGATCAAGTTGGCAGCTTCCGAGCCACCCGGTGAGTTCCAAACAAGTTCCTTCGATTCGTTGGTGACTTCCTTCCACTGCGGCGGAACTGTCCAGGACATTCCTTGTTGGTCCCATTTGACGGTTTGGCCACCAGCCAGCGCCTGCAACTGGGCTGCAGTCGGCGTTGCGTGCTCTGCTTCGCCGCTACCCTCACTCGAACCCGAGGCAGATTTGCCCGGGCCGTTGGAGTTGTTTGAGCTTTTGAGTTTATTCGTTAGGTTGCAAAGCGAGAGAGCAAATCCGAGCACAATCAGGATGGGAATCTGTTTCATAGGTCACACTCATGAGAAGAAAACTGTAAGAGCAGTGCGCTTCTATTCCAAAACAGGGTGTTAAGTCAATGCCCGACCGATTCTTAAAGAGCAAACACGAAGGACACGAAAGTTACACAGAGAAAGCGAAATTAGGACACCACCCAAACTAGACCAGGTTCAGTTTGAATATGCTTTATCTACTTTGCTTCAGTTCTCAGTCACTCCGTGGCTTCAGCCTAGTGGGGGAAGGCGTCCTACAATCCGTGAACCGTTTGAAACGGTGTGACTGAAACGTCAGAAATGCAGACCAAACCAGTACCTAACTAACAGTTTGCGTTACAAACCTCGGTGGTGCGTGTTATCCTTAGCCTTCCCTCAAAACCCCCTGCTTACAACCGGGCCCAAGCGCTCAATTCTTTGGAGAGTCTATGAACACTACTGTCTTCAAAACAACTCGATCAATTTCTCTCTTACTCATGAGCCTGCTTGTACTTGCCGGCAGCGCTTGCCGGAGAGCGGATACGAACGCAAATACGAACCTAACGGCTAATGCCAACACGTCGCTCACAAACGCGAATGCAAATCTTTCACCGGAGTCTCCATCAGTGATCGCTGCGCGCGAGCCGGAAAAATACCAGGCCGTGCTTGTGCTTAGCGCGGAAACCGAGGGTGGAGAAAAGACCATCGGCATTCCTTCGTTGTCTGCCGCGGTGGCGCGCAATGGCGCGGATCGCCGCGTTGCTTTCAAGCTGCCTGACGGTTCCGATTTGATTTACCTGGAACAGGGCAACATGCACATTGCCATCATGCCCGGCCGCAAGCAATACGCGGAGTTAACTCCGGAAGCGACCGGCATTCAACTGCAAAAATTAATGACAGCGGGACAGATCGTTTCCTATTTGGAGAAGCAGAAAGGTGTGGAGAGAGTTGGGGACGACACTACTAACGGCCGCCCGGCCGATAAGTATCGTTACGCGACGACTACTAACACGTCGACATCGGCGGGGCAGGTGAATACCGAGGCCTTTTTCTACGTTGATAAAGAGACAGGATTACCATTGAGGGTAGACATAACATCTGAGGCGACCGGAGATGTAAAGGGAGTAAAAGGCGCGAAGATTGTCGCCGAGATGCGCGACATCAGCACAAACGTTGACGACTCGTTGTTTCAGGTTCCCGCGGGGCTCAACAAGGTTCCGCCCGAGCAAGTGCGCGCACAAATCGACGCGTTCACGAACACAGTTGCGGCCTTAGTTAAGGCGTTGATGAGTAATATGAATGTTGGGGCGTCAACAACCGCATCGCCCCCAATGGCATCGCTAACAGCATCGCCGACTCCGTCGCCCGTTCGATAAAATCGCGGCAGTAACCCGACCGTCAGGCCGAGTACCTGGGAAGAAACGCCCTACCTGACCGTGCTACTGCCCCAAGCTGAGCAGACCTAATGAGATACATACTGCTTCTGCTTTTGGGATTCGTCATCGGCGCCGCTGCCGCTGTCTTTTTTCTCGGCGTGCCGAGCGCAAAAGCGATTCCCGGCGTGCGTGTGCAAGCTCCGCCGTCGGGGGGCGATCCGCCCGGGTCGGTGGTGGTTTCCATCAGCGATAGTTTCTTCGAGCAACTGCTGGGAACAATCTTTCGCGACCTCGGTCCGCCTACATTCAAACTGGCGGGATTGGATGGACGCGCGGGTTCCACCACAATTGAGCACGCTGCTTTTCAGGGAGGCTGCGCCAACAATGTAACGCTGGCTGCGGATGCCAGTAACGTCAAAACACAGGTGCAGTTTGCCGCGGGCAATATCTCAGCGCCGCTTGTCTTTAGCGGCACATACAATCTGCTGGGAAACTGCACGCAGTTTAAGGGGTGGGCGCAGACGACAATCCAACTGTCGTTTGACCAGCCTCGCCAAACGCTCTATGGCCACGTGAATGTCGAAGGTGTCAACCTGGAAGGCGTCAATCCGTTCGCCAATAATTTCGTGACCGTGTTTGTTCGCACGGCAATTGACAACCGGGTGAATCCAATTCAGTTTTTGAGCCCGCAACAACTGCAGTTGCTGATACCGGTGCAAGCAAGCAATGGTTCGGTTAAGGCGCAGGTGAAAGACGTGCGCGCGGAAGTGCAGGACGGCTCGCTGCGGTTGCATATCACTTACGACTTCAACGGTGCGAAAGGGCAACTACCGCAGGGATAAAGAGTCGACAGAAGCTCCTACTCAGCGAGCCCGCGCGGGCGTTAGCGTAAAGCCTGGGGCGTGAGCCCCAGGAACTGTCAGCGAAAAAGTCTAAAGCCCGTGAAAGAACGGGCGACAGTACCTCATTACAGATGAGTCTCAATCTTTTAAGGCTAGAGGCTTATTCCTGCTACCAAAAGAAGATCAAGTCTTTTCTGCCCAAGAGTCAGTTACCTGAAACGCCACACTCCGTTGTCACGCTATCCCTGCCGCCTGCTGCAGGCTCGTGGTTCTTCGTGCTTGGAAAACCTGGGGTTTCGCTTCGCTCCACCCCAGGCTGATATGGCTGACAGCTGTCAAGAAGAAATAGCACTGCTAACGCCGGCCCCTGTTTGCGACGTGGTCCTGCTGACGAGTTTTGCATTCGTCGGAAAGTCGTCAGAACAGTGGCAGAGGC
>WNGB01024805.1_pt1 | contig 10164 bp, 9 predicted proteins | sample 5400681 | NCBI WGS metagenome assembly WNGB01 (sample SAMN13153367, study PRJNA577476) | soil metagenome | isolation source: 115 cm soil or saprolite under grassland replicate 2 | place: USA:California | collected 2016-06-15
GAGATCCTGGACGCCATCGACCGCCTGATCGGCACCTTCCGCGATGCGGTGGGCCCGAAGGTCGGCCTGTGTCTCGATCTCAACTACAACTTCCGCACCGAGGGCGTGCTGCGGATCGCCAAGCTCCTCGAGCGGTACGACATGCAATGGGTCGAATACGACAACTGGGACCCGGAAGCGCTGCTCCAGATCAAGCAGTCCACGACCACGCGCCTGGCCTCGTGCGAGAGCCTGGTGACGCTTCGCCAGTACCGGCCGTTCCTCGAGCGCCATGCGGTGGACGTGGCGATCATCGACGTGCCGTGGAACGGCTTCTCGCAGGCCGTGCAGATCGGGCGGCTGGCCGAAGCGTGCGAGATCAACGTCGCCCCGCACAACTACTACAGCCATCTGGCCGACCTCCACTCGCTGCATCTCTGCGCCGTGCTGCCGAACGTGCGGATCATGGAGATCGACATCGACGACGTGCCGTGGAAGGGGCCGCTGGTCACGAAGCCGCCGCTGATCCGCGACGGCCACATCTGGCTCAGCGACGCGCCGGGCTGGGGGGCGGACATCGACGAGCGCGTGCTGCGCGAGCATCCCTGGCCGCGGCCGGGCGCCGGCAGCGCCCCGCTCTTCTACGGCATGGACCCCGGGCAAATGACCAAGCGCCCGGGATGACGGTCCGCCTCCTCGCGCTCCTCTGGGTCGTGGGTCTGCCGGGCGTGGCGGGGTGCGTCCATCCGCGCGCCGACGTGCCGTACGTACAGACCCCGCACGAGGTAGTAACCCAGATGCTGCGGCTGGCTGGCGTGGACCCGAACGACGTCGTCTACGATCTGGGCTCGGGTGACGGTCGGCTCGTGATCGCGGCGGCGCGGGACTTCGGCGCCCGTGGCGTGGGCGTCGAGATCGATCCGCGGCTCGTCGCCCAGAGCGTGGAGTCTGCGCGGCGCGCCGGCGTGGGCGACCGGGTGACCTTCCGGGAGCAGGACCTCTTTGAGACGGATCTCGCCGACGCCACCGTGGTGACGCTCTACCTGTCGCCCGCGTTGAATCTTCGATTGCGCCCGAAGCTCCTCAGAGAGCTCCGGGCAGGCGCACGCATCGTCTCGCACGACTTCGACATGGGCGACTGGCCGCCGGCCCGGGCGCTGCGCGTCGATGTCAGGGAGCGTGCGTCGCAGGTGTATCTCTGGGTCGTGCCGAAGTCATAGGCGTCAGGCGTAGACGCGCTCGATTCGGCTGCCGACGCGGCAGACGATCTCCCACGGGATCGACCCGATGGTGTCGGCCATCTCGCGGGCGTCGATGCGGTCGCTGCCCTGGCGCCCGATGAGGACGACCTCGTCGCCGGGCGACACGTCCATGCCGGTCACGTCCGCCATCAGCATGTCCATGCATACCGATCCCACGATCGGTGCGCGCCGGCCGCGGATGAGGACCGCGCCGCGTCCCGCCAATCTGAGATCGAGGCCGTCAGCGTACCCGGCCGGCACGATCGCGATCGTCGTCGGCCGTTCCGCGGAAAAGCGGGCGCCATAGCCCGTGACCTCCCGGGGCCGCATGCCCTTCACCGCGACGACGCAGCTGGCGAGCGTCATCACCGGGGTCAGCTCGATCGCGGGCGCCACCGGCGGGGGCACGATGCCGTAGAGCAGGAGGCCCGGGCGCACGCGGTCGAACCAAACGCGCGGGTCGCGCAGCGTCGCGGCGCTGTTGGCGGCGTGCCGGTAGCGCGGGCGCGCGCCGAGCGCCTGCACGTCGGCGAGCACCCGGTCGAAGCGCCGGCGCTGCTCGTCGAAGAGCGGCGATGCCGGGTCGTCGGCCGTCGCGAAGTGCGTGAAGACGGCGTCGAGGTCGAGGTTCTCGCTCCGGAGCACCTCGGGCAGGGTGCGGCGCAGGTTGTCGAAGCGAAACCCGAGCCGGTTCATGCCCGTGTCGATCTTCAGGTGGTAGCGGAGTCGCTGCTTGTAGCGCGCGGCGGCGGCCTGCACGGCGCGGGCGGCACCGGGCGACGAGATCGTCGGCGTGAGGCGGCAGTCGAACAGGCCGTCGAGATCGCTGACGCTCAGCGCGCCGAATACCAGGATCTCGGCGCGGACACCGGCCGCCCTCAGCCCGGCGCCCTCCTCGATGTCCGCGCACGCGAGCAGGTCAGCGCCCGCGTCTTCGAGCGCCCGCGCCACTTGTGCGGCGCCGTGGCCGTAGGCGTTCGCCTTCACGACGGCGATGACCCCCGGCGTTCCCGCCGGCCGCCCGCGCGCCAGATGCTGAACGATCTCGCGATAGTTCGTCTTCAGCGCCCCAAGATCCACCCGCGCGACCGTCGGCCGAACCCGCTCAGCCACTACGCGCACCCCGAATTCCGATGTCCGGAGTCATCTTCACGATCACGTGACGACAGGCCGGCGGGCGGGTGCTGGAGAGGGCGCCGGGACCCGTTCCCTCCGAGTGGCGACGGGCGCCACCCGCCCAGATGGAGCCCAGCCGCAAAGGAGCAGCGAACGCGTGCCGCGTGGTCCGGGCGCCCCCTCCGGCACCCGCCCGCCGGCCTGCCGCCAGCGTGATCGTTGAGATGCAGCGAGCAAGATCAGTAAGAGGTCAAGCCGCCATCGACGAGGATGGTCGGGCCGTCAAATCGCGCCCTCCGCCTCGAGCGCGCCGATGTCGGCCTCGCCGTATCCCAGCTCCTTCAGGATCTCGTGACGGTGCTGGCCGAGGAGAGGCGCCGGCGAGATCTTCGTCGGTGAGGCCGAGAGCTTGACCGGATTGCCCGCGGTGACGTAGCGCCCGCGCACGGGGTGCTCGACCTCGACGATCATGTCGCGCGCCTGCAGATGGGGGTCGCTCAGGACCTCGCCGGTGTCCAGGCACGCGCCGCATGGAACGCCGGCGCCGGCCAGCCGGCGCCGGCCAGGATCTTCATGACGTCGTGCTTCGCACGCTGCGACGTCCAGGCTTCCACCAGGGCGTTGACGTCGTCCTTATGCTGCCAGCGTGCCTCGGCGGTGTCGTAGCGCGGGTCGCCGATGAGATCGTCCCGCCCGATGGCGCGGAGCAGGGGCAGCCACATCTGTTGCGGCACGAAGATGAAGACGTAGTCGTTGGGCCCGCCGGGCCGGCACCGGTACGTCGTCCCCGGGACACCGGCGCCGAGCTGATTCCCGGTCCGCGCGCCGGGCTTCCCGAGGCGCTGGTGATCGCGCAGGCTGACCCGGATCAGATTGACGACTGCGTCCTGCATGGAGACCTCGACCTGCTGGCCTTCGCCGGTCGTGTGGCGCTGCATGAGCGCGGCGAGGATCCCGATCACGCAGTGCATCCCGGTGCCCGAGTCTCCGATGGACGGCCAGACGTAGGTCGGCGGGCTGTCCGGGAAGCCGGTAACGCTCATCGCCCCGCCCATCGCCTGCGCGATCGGCTCGTAGCTCTTGTAGTCACGGTACGGCCCGTACGACCCGAACCCTTTGATGCTCGCGTACACGAGACGCGGATTGAGCTCCCGGACTTCGCGATGGCCGAAGCCCAGACGCTCGAGAACGCCGGGGCCGAAGTTCTCCAGGAGCACGTCGGCGGTCCCGAGCAACGTACGAAATACGTCCTTGCCGCGCGAGTTCTTGAGATTGAGCGTCAGGCTGCGCTTGTTCGCGTTGAAGGACAGGTAGAATAGGCTGTCCGCGTCCGGCCTATCCTTCAACATGGAGCGGGCGGGGTCGCCCTTGATCGGCTCCTCGACCTTGATCACGTCCGCCCCGAGCCAGGCCAGCATCTGGCCGCACGAGGGGCCGGCCTGATTGTTCGTGATGTCAACGACGCGGATGCCCGACAGCGCTCCGTTCATTGATCGGGTCCTCGATGGGTCGGAGACGGCGATGCCGCGGCGATGCGTCGCTCAGACCGCATCGGGCGCCGCGACGACGTCTTCGTACCGGTGCCGTTTGGTGATTGATGCCTCCTCTGTGCCGTCTGGGAGAACACCATCGCGCTCCTCGGCGGCAGAGTCAAGCGCACCGGATGTCGATCGGCATAGAATTGCCTCATGGTGAGACGTCGACAGGCGCTCACAGTCGCGGCGCTCGTGATCTCCGCCGCCGCCCTGAGCGCGTGTAGCGGCTCGTTCGTCGGTCCCTCGATCACCACGACCGCGCCCGGCGGATTCTCAGAGCAGATCCCGCTCACTCTGTCGAAGCCGGACGGCCCGGGGCCGTTCCCCGCCGTCGTGATCGTGCACGACTGTAGCGGTCTCGGTCCTCGCTCGAGCGGCGCGCCCGACCGCTGGGCGCGGGAGCTCCTGGGGCGGGGCTACGTCGTGCTCATCCCCGACAGCTTCACGACCCGCGGCTTCGCCGACGGCGTGTGCACCGTCGCGTCGACCCGCGGGATCGACGTCAGCCCCGAGCGCCGTGCCCACGACGCCTACGCGGCGCTCGCCCATCTCCGGACGCTGCCCTACGTCGACGGATCACGCGTGGGTCTCATGGGCGGCTCGCACGGCGGGTCGACGACGCTGGCCTCGATGATCGCGCCGGAGCGCGACGGCGAGCCGCTGGCGCGGGACAAGCGGGCGGGGTTCGCCGCCGCCGTGGCGCTCTATCCACGATGTACGACGCGACAGGGTGCGTTGCGCGGCGACGCTTCGGGGGTGTATCGCCCGGTCGCACCCTTGCTGATCCTGATCGGGGAAAAGGACGACTGGACCCCGGCGGAACCGTGCCGAAAGCTGACCGAGGCGGCGCAGCGGGCCGGGTATCCGGTCACGATCAAGATCTATCCGGGCGCCCACCATTCGTTCGATAGCCACAGCCCCGTGCGCTACGTCGAGGCGCGTATCAACGCCAGTTCCCCCACCGGGCGCGGTGCCACGACGGGCGGCGATCCCGTGGCCTGGGCTGACAGCATTCGCGAGGTCGCCGCGTTCTTCGGCCGGCACCTCAAGTAGGCGCCAGCTAGACGGGAGAGACACATGGCAGCGACGGTACGTGGAGCGATCCGCGAGCTGATCGAACAGACGATGGTCACCATGGGCGCGCTCCTGGAGGCGTCGGATCGCGAGCTCTCCGTCCCGTCCTCTCACGGGTGCGCGCAGGGCAAGGACGTCTGGACGCTCATCACCAATGACATCGACCACGAGAAGATCCACACGGGACAGGTGCTCGAGGGACGCTATGAGTCTCGGATCACCGCCTCACCGATGGAGCGGCTGGTAGCGGAGTGGCTCGTCGAACGGGCGCGCTTCATCGGCTCGCTCATCGGGCTGACCGACGAGCAGTTCAACACGGAAACCGGACCGGGGCAGTGGACCTATCGGGCGATCGCAAAGCACGTGCTCACGGTGGAGCAGGACTCGCTGAAGACGATGGCGGCGGACCAGGCGGCACGGGGCGTCGTTCTGAGGGATAACTCAGGCTCCCGCTCGTCGTCCACGTCACCGTAGCGGTCGGAGCCGTCGGAGCACGGGCGACCGAGCCGCGGCATCCGGCGCCTCCCCCACCGTCACGGCCCGCCGGAGCGTCGTCGCCGCGGCCTCTGCGTCGGCTGGAGACCGCGCGTGGACCACGGCGATCGGCCGGTCCTGACTCACCGCGTCGCCGACGCCACGCACGTCCGCGAGACCGACGGCAGAGTCGATGGCGTCCTCGACGCGCTGGCGGCCACCGCCGAGCTCCGCCACCAGGAGTCCGATCGATCGCGCATCGACACGGGTAATGACCCCAGCAACGTCGGGAACGACGGCCAGCTCGACCGGCGCCTGCTCGAGGTGTCGCTCCGGCCGCTCGACGAGATCGGGCGGGCCGCCGAGCGCGGTGACCATGCGCGTGAAGCGCTCGGCCGCGGCGCCGGACGCGAGCGCTTTCTCTACCGAGGCGGAAGCTTCGGCGCCGTCGCGCGACAGTCCTCCGAGAACCAGCAGGTCGCTCGCCAGAGCGGCCGTCACCGCGTGGAGCCGGCTTTCCCGCTCCTTGCCCGTGAGGAAATCGATCGCCTCGCGGACCTCGAGCGCGTTGCCCACGTGGTGGCCGAGGACCTGGGCCATATCGGTCAGCAGCGCACCCGCCCGAAGCCCGGCGTCCTCGGCGACCGCCAGGAGGCTCTCGGCGAGCACGGTGGCGGTCTCGAGCGACGGGGCGAAGGCGCCGGAGCCGACCTTGATGTCCATGACAAGCGCGTCGAGTCCGGCCGCCAGCTTCTTCGACAGGATCGACGCGGTGATCAGCGGAATGGAGTCGACGGTCGCCGTGACGTCGCGGATCGCGTAGAGCCGTCGGTCCGCGGGGACCAGAGCCGCGGTCTGGCCGACGATGGCGCAGCCGGCCGCGCGCACGGCAACCTGGAAGCGACCCACGTCGGGAGTCGTGTCGTAGCCGGGAATGCTGCCGAGCTTGTCCAGCGTGCCGCCCGTGTGCCCGAGGCTGCGGCCCGAGATCATCGGCACAAAACCACCGCACGCCGCCACCACCGGAGCCAGGATGAGGCTGACCTTGTCGCCGACGCCACCGGTCGAGTGCTTGTCGAGAATCGGGCCGCCGAGGTCGGGCCAGTCGAGGACGGCGCCCGAGCGCGACATGGCTCGCGTGAGCGACGCGCACTCCTCTCGCGTCATGCCGCGGAAGTACACCGCCATCGCGAAGGCGGCAACCTGGCCGTCGCTCACCGAGCCGTCGACGATCCCCGCCACCAGACGCGCGATCTCTTCCTCGCGCAGCGTTGCGCCGTCGCGTTTTTCGCGGATCAGCTCCGCCGCGGTCGCGCGGATCGTCACACCCCCTCGAACACGTCGGCCCATTCCTCCAGCATCTCCGGATATCCGTAGCGCACGGTGAGGCCGACGTGGTCGAATCCGGCCCGAGCCAGCTCGCGGAGCTGTTCTCGCAGCTCGGCCTTGGGTCCGGTGAAGGTGGTCGCGCGAATGAGCTCCGCGGTGCAGATCGCTTGCTCTTCCGGTCGCAGGAACATCAGGTGCCCGCGATGGTTGCTCAGATACCGAGCATCCGCGGGCTCGTACTCGTGGTAGATCCGGCGATATTGCTCGATCAACGGCGCGAGCTTCGGTGGAATCGGACGTCCCAGGTCGCCAAACTCTTCGCGCTCGACCAGGCTGTGCAGCGCGATGGTGGCGGTCGGACCTGCGTGGGCCCTCGCCCGAGGGCTGTCACTGGCTTCGTTGTCCCCCAGGACGCAGCCGGCAATGGCCGCCGTCGCATGCAGCCGGGCCTGGTCCCGGCCCGCGTCGCGCCAGGCGGCCTGCATGTCGGCGATCGCGGCCTGGGCGTGGGCCACGTTGGCCGTGGCGTGGATCCACCCCGCACCGAGCTTCGCCGTGAGCCGTCGGGCGCGCGGTCCCAGCGCGGAGACGTGCACGGGAATCGGGTCCTTGATGTTGACGGCCCCGATCTCGGGGTTGAGGAATCGGATCTTCCGGCGCTTGTCCTCGAACGTCCACTCCAGCGTCTCGCCCGCAAGCAGGCCACACACGACGCGCACGTATTCCTCCATGTCCCCGAGCCTCACGGGGCGCAGCCCCATCGTGCGACGGGCCGTGAAGCCGGTGGAGATGCCGAAGTCGATCCGGCCGGGCGCGAGCGCGTTCAGGCTGGCCAGCCCGCTCGCGGCCACGGGCGCGATGCGATTCGACGGGATCAGCACGCCGGTGCCGAGACGGATCTTCGACGTCTGCATGGCCGCGGCCGCCATCGAGACGAACACCTCCGCGTTGAGCAGCTGCGTGTCGTAGAACCAGGCACGGCTGAAGCCCAGCTCCTCCGCGCGCTTCACGACCTTCCAGGAATCCGCGGCGGGCGCCAGAAAGATGTCGCAGTCCATCACGTCGGGCGGCTCAGCGTCCTGGGTCCGAAGGCCATCGGGAGGAGCTCGCCCAGAGTGGCCGTGACACGGACGCCCTCCGGCCCGCAGAGGTAGATGCGCATGTCCGGACCGGCGAACTCGGCCAGCTGCTGCCGGCAACGACCGCAGGGAGGACACGGCTCGGCGCCCTCGGTCACGATCACGACCTCGACGATCTGCCGGTCACCCGCCGCGACCATGGCGCCGATGGCGGTGTTCTCGGCGCACTGGGTGACCGGGAAGGACGCGTTCTCCACGTTGCACCCAGCGTAGAGGCGGCCGCTCCCGGCTCGAACGCATGCGCCGATCCTGAAGCGCGAGTAGGGCGCATGGGCGTTTGCCAGCGCCCCGCGCGCGCGCTCGAGCATTTCCTGGAGCTGGGGGGGAGCGCCCGCCGCTCCTCCCCCAGCCCCAACCACCGGTTCGACGCCGCTCATCGTTCTTTCAGGTACGGAATGCCGATCGCGCGGGGGGCGACCGCGCGGCCGACGAAGCCCGCCAGCAGGCACACCGTCAGGATGTACGGGATCGCCTGGATCAGCTGGACCGGCACGACGCCGACGAGGGGCAGATCCGTCCCCTGGAGGCGCGCCTGGAGTGCGTCGGCGAAAGCGAAGAGCAGGCAAGCGCCCAGCGTCGGCACCGGGCGCCACTGCCCGAAGATGAGGGCGGCCAGGGCGAGATACCCCTTGCCCGCTGACATGTCCCGGATGAACGACGCGTGGTGGGCGATCGACAGGTACGCGCCGGACACGCCGCACAGCACGCCGCTCATGACGAGTGCGCGGTAGCGCGTGGCGGAGACGGAGATGCCCGCGGTGTCGACCGCATCGGGGCTCTCGCCCACGGCGCGCAAGCGCAAACCGAAGCGCGTCCGGTACACGATCCAGGCCACCACGGGGACGATGGCGGCGGCTAAGTAGACGAGCAGGTTGTGGCCGCTCACGACCTCGCGGTAGGCCGTGCCCACGCCCGGCATTCCCGCGAGCGCGGCGGCGCCCGGAAGCTCGATGGGCGCGAAACGGGCGCCGGGGCCGAGAAGCGGGGTCTGGCCGCCCTCGTGGAACCACGCGTAACCCAGCGCCGCAGTCAGCCCCGAGAGTGTGATGTTGAGCGCCATGCCCGATACGACCTGGTTTCCGTTGTGCGTGATGCAGGCGAAGCCGTGCACCAGACTCACCAGGACGGACGCCGCGACGCCAGCGCCGAGGCCGGCCCAGGCGGAGCCCGTCACCGCCGCCGTCGCGGCCGCCACGAAGGCCGAGGCCAGCATCTTGCCCTCGAGTCCGATGTCGACGATGCCCGATCGCTCGGCGAAGAGACCGCCGAGCGCCGCCAGCACGAGCGGCGCGGCTCCGCGCGCTGTCGCCGCGGCGAGGAGCGCGACGAGTAACGAGGTTTCGCTCATCGGACGAACGCCTCCAGAGGACCGCGGAGCGCGTGCTCGAGGGCGCCACAGACGAGAATGATCAGCCCCTGGATGACCACGACCATGTCGCGCGTGAGGTTCGGCATGTCGAACGACAGCTCGGACCCGCCTTGATAGAGGGCGCCGAACAGGACCGCCGCCAGCCCGATCCCCAGCGGATGATTGCGTCCCATCAGCGCCACCGCGATGCCGACGTACCCGGCGCCGCCGGGAAAGTTGAGGAGCAGGCGATGCTGGACCCCCATGACCTCGTTGAGGCTCATCAGCCCGGCGAGCGCCCCCGAGGTCGACATCGCCACGATCACCGTGCGCGCCGGCAGAATGCCGCCGTACACCGCGGCCGTCTCGTTGTGGCCGAGGGCCCGCAGCTCGTAACCCCAGCGCGTGTGCCAAAGATAGATCCACACCCCGGCGCCGGCGGCCATCGCGACGAGCACCGAGAGATTGAGCGGCGAGCGGCCGATCTCCCAGCCCAGCGATCGGGCCACGTCGTGGAGCTGGGGCAGCCAGGTGTTCGGATCGAACTCACGCGTCTCCGGCGACTGCTGGCCCGGCTTGATCAGGACGTTGACGAGGAGGTGCGTCATCAACGCCGAGGCGATGAAGTTGAACATGATCGTCGTGATGACGACGTGGCTGCCGCGTCGGGCCTGGAGCCAGGCGGGCACGAACGCCCAGGCCGCGCCGCCGGCCGCCGCCAGCACGACCGCGGCCGCGACGATCAGCGCCGTCGGCCAGCCCCCAGCCCCGAGACAGAGCAACGCGACGCCGAGACCGCCGATGTAAGCCTGACCCTCCGCGCCGATATTGAACAGCCCACCGTGAAAGGCGACGGCGACGGCCAGGCCGGTGAAGACGAAGTTGGTCGCGTAGTAGAGCGTGTAGCCGACCGCCTCGGCGTTCCCGGC
>WNGB01034105.1_pt1 | contig 10164 bp, 13 predicted proteins | sample 5400681 | NCBI WGS metagenome assembly WNGB01 (sample SAMN13153367, study PRJNA577476) | soil metagenome | isolation source: 115 cm soil or saprolite under grassland replicate 2 | place: USA:California | collected 2016-06-15
GACGGAGGAGGTTGCCCGTGAGCCACGCCGCCGACAAAGGGTTTCAGCAGCGGATGCAGCGCATCGAGGCTCTGGTTCAACAGGTCGAACAGTTTAGCGACCCCGCGGCGCGCGACACCACCCGTGAGATTGTGCAGTCCTTGCTCGAGTTGCACGGCGCCGGCCTGGCGACGATGCTGACACTTGCCGCCGAGGCGAAGGAAGCCGGGCCGCCGCTCGTGGACGCTTTCGTTGCTGATGGCCTTGTTGCCAGCCTGTTCCTGTTGCACGGTCTTCATCCTCTGGACATCGAGACGCGCATCCGTGCCGCGCTGGTCAGGATTCGGCCTCATTTGCACGCGCACAATGGCGAGGTGGAATTGCTCGGCCTTTCCGAAGGTATCGTTCGCCTGCGCCTGCAAGGCGGCTCCGAGATGCTCAAGCGGCACATTGAGGAAGCGGTCTACGAGGCGGCCCCCGATGCGACGTTCATCGAGATCGAAGGAGTGCCGGAGGTGGGGACGAACGGGCGGATTTCGCTCCCGCTGCGCAGCGCCGGCCCAATGAACTGAAAGCGATCCAGGACCTCAACCATGACGGCGACACCGCACCCCGAACGTGGTCCCCTCGCCGCCCTGCGCCGCTTTGTGCGCCCACGCCCGCCAGCCGAGCGCTGCGAGCTGTGCAGCCTTCTCCTCCCGCCCCAACACGCTCATCTGCTCGAACTGGCGAGCCGTCGTCTCGTCTGTAGCTGTGACGCCTGCGTCGTGCTATTCAGCGGTCAGGAAGGGGGGCGCTTCCGCCGCATCCCACGCCAGGGACAATTCCTCCCCGAATTCGAGCTGACCGACGAACTGTGGGCCCGCTTGCATATCCCGATCAACCTGGCCTTCTTCGTCCGCAGTGGTGGCGACCCGAACCAGGTGACAGCACTCTATCCGAGCCCGGGAGGTGCCATCGAAGCACCGCTGCCGCTGGAAGCCTGGGCCGAGGTGGTGGCGCACAACCCGGTGCTGGCCGATTTCGAGCCGGACGTTGAGGCGCTGCTCGTCAACCGCGTCGGCGTTCGCCGCGACTGTTACCGCGCGCCGATCGATGAATGTTTTCGCCTCATCGGGCTGATCCGTACTCACTGGCGCGGCCTGTCCGGCGGCGACGAGGTGTGGGTCGAGGCCGCCCGCTTCTTCGCGCGCTTGCGAGGGACCGCCCATGCCTGACCTGAGCGTCTGCAACACGGCGCCAGATCGCTCGCCGGTCGAGCGCGTCGCCGATGCTGTTCTCTACGAAGGCTATCTGCTTTATCCCTATCGTCCCTCGTCCGTGAAAAACCGCCAGCGCTGGACCTTCGGCGGCGTCTACCCGCGTGCTTACAGCCTGGCCCAGCCCGGTGCGGATGCCTGGGAGATGCGAACTGAATGCCTCGCTTTGGGCGGACCGAAGACGACGTTGCGGGTGCGGCTGCGCTTTTTGCATCTGCTGGAGCGCTCGCCGGGAGAGCTGACGCCACCGCTGGCGGCCTGGCCGGCGTCGGGCGAGCCGGCCTTCCGCCCGGTGGAAATGCTTCGCGTCGGCGATCGGACCTATCCTGCCTGGCAGGAGGCCGTCGAGCGCGACATTCTCCTCGAAACCAGCCTGGCGGAATTGCTCGACCAACCCCGGCGACACCCTTTCTCCCTGGCAGCGGGGCGGACGCTGGAACCCGTATCCACCTCCGACGGCAAGATCGGCGGCGTCCTTGTGCGCCGGCAGGAGGGGATCGAGGGCGAAGTGGAGCTTACCGCCTGCCCTGCTGGTGAGGGGTTGGTGTTGCTCGGGGTATGCGTGCGCAACCTCACGCCACTGGCCGAGGCCGACCGGGACAACCGCGATGCGGCCCTGCTCCGCACCCTCGTCTCGACCCACGCCATCATCCAGGCCCAAAGAGGCTCGTTTATATCCATGACTGACCCCCCAGAACCCTATCGCGCGGCGGCCGCACAGTGTCGGAACGTGGGCGCCTGGCCCGTGCTCGCCGGCGAAGCGGGGGCCACGGACACGCTGCTCTGCGCGCCGATCATCCTTCCCGACTATCCGCAGGTAGCTCCCGAAAGCCCCGGCGATCTGTTTGACGCGACCGAGATCGACGAGATTCTGACCTTGCGCATCCTCACCCTGACCGACGAGGAGAAGCGCGAGCTGTGTGCGGCGGACGAGCGTGCCCGGCGGATGCTGGAGCGCACCGAGGCGCTGGCGCGCGAACAACTGCTTGGGCTGCATGGAACGGTGCGCACTCTCCGGCCGCTCCGCGCGGAGGGACAGGTATGAACGGTTGGGGTATGGACGGACCGAAACCGGAGAGCGTACGTGTCGGCGGCGTCATGCTGCGGAAAGGGGATCGGGTCCGCCTTCGTCCGGAAGGCGGCAACGCGGATATTTTCGACCTGGTACTTGAAGGTAAACCGGCGGTCATCGAGTCGCTCGAACAGGACTTCGAGGGGCGCATCTACCTCAGTGTGACGGTCGAAGACGACCCCGGTCGCGATCTCGGCACTCTGGGTCAGCCGGGCCACCGCTTCTTCTTCCGGCCGGAGGAAGTCGAGCCTCTCGGGCCGGAGGAAAGCACGCCATGAGAGGCCGACTCCTGGTCGCCGGCATCGGCAACATCTTCTTCGGCGACGACGCCTTCGGTGTGGAGCTGGTGCGCGAACTCGCTCAAAGGCCGTGGCCACCTGAGGTGAGCGTGGTGGACTTCGGCATCCGCGGCTTCGACCTGGCCTGCGCGCTGGCGAGCGACTACGACGCCGTCATCCTGGTGGACACGACTCAGCGAGGCGGCTCCCCCGGGATGCTCTACGTGATCGAGCCCGACATCGCCGCGACCGCAGCCAACCGTGCCAGTGGCGTGGAAGCGCACAGCCTGGATCCAGCGCAGGTGCTTCGCCTGGCCCGTGAGCTGGGCCGACCGTGCCCGTGGGTGCGCATCGTTGGTTGTGAACCGCTGACGTTCGGCTCGGCGGAGGAGCCGGCGCTGGGATTGAGCGAGCCGGTACGGGCGGCGGTGGGCGAAGGCGTCCGATTGGTCGAAGCCCTGATTCGGAATTACCTTTCGCGTCGTCCAGATGCGCCGTGAGAGCATCGAGCGCCTCGCCTGCAGTTCGTCCCACCGACTACAACTTCCCTGCGATGGCGCGGTAACTCGTTGGGTGTGGGCCGGGCTGCTCAGGCACAATGGCAATGGTGGTCATGTCCGAAACCTCCGACCTCACCGTACCAGCCTCGACTCCCCGCGGAAAGAGATGCAGGAATTCGCCTCCGCTTACTCCCGCCCCGTGACCAGCTGCGGCGTCCGCTCCACCACCGCCAGCAGATCCTCGTTCGAGTAGCGCACGCGCTCGATCGTCTGCCACTCGTTGCGCGACCGCGTCAGATCCCACGGGCACACCGAACGCACCCAGTTCAGGTGCGGGGCCGTTAACCCCGTGGCCGGGTCGTGCCGCGTGTAGTGCAAGACCTGGCAGTTGTGGATCTTGTCGAACGGATCCTTCGAGTAGTCCAGCTCCTGATAGCGGTGTTGCGACATCCGTTCGAGGCGCACCCGGAAGCCCCACATCACCTCGCCGTGGCAGACGATCAGCACGTGCTTGTCGGCGCATTCGCGGTGCAGCGTATTGAGTACCCGGTCGATCCGCAGGCACAGCATCGCCATCGATTCGCCACCCGGAGGAGTCCAGAAGAAGCGATCCAGTTCGCGCCGCCGCATGTCGTCGGCATACTGGCGCTTGCGCTGCTCGATCGTCATGGAGTCGAACTTGCCCCAGTCGCGCTCGCGGAGGTAGAACTCGCAGTACCAGGAGGCCTCCGGGAAGCCGAGATGGGCGGCCGTCTCCATCGCCCGCAGGTACTCGGCGGCATAATAGCGATCGAAAACCGTGGCGACGTTGGCCCGCAGCCAGGCGCCGGCGATTTCCGCCTGTTCCCGTCCGCGATCGGTCAGACGCCACTTCGAGCTATGGTAGCCATTACCGGCAAACATGTCAACCCCGCATGCGCATGAAAAACCCGCGGCGACGCCTGAGCAAATCCAGGCGTCGCCGCGGGTTTGCTGAAGGGCGATCGGGGAGACGGCCAGGGGCGCGAAGCAAGGTCAGGTGCCGCTGGGGAGGCAATCCCAGGGGGTCTCCGGGTAGCTGACGAAGTAGCGGACGGGGAACGACGCGAGCCAGAAGTCTTCACGACGCTCGCCGGCCTGCTCATCGAGGATGCCGTCGTTCGTAGCGAGGGCGTCGAGCGCTTCTTCGTAGCTCTGGTAGCGGGCGCGGATGCCGCTGTCATGCAGGACGCAGCAGATGTAGCGCAGCGCGGGCATGTGCGTCGGATTCCCCGCTCTCCAATCCAGATCGATATCCCTGCAGTGAGAACTCCCCTCACCCCCAAAGAAGTCGATGGCCGGTTGCATCAGATAGGTCAGGTGGTCCGCCTGCTCGCAGAGGTCGCAGGCGCAGCGGTCCTCCCGTTCGGACCGGTCGGTGTGCTCCAACTCCAGGCGCTCGCAGGCAAGTTGCAGATCCCAGAGCCCATAGAAGAAGGCAACGTCTACGGGTAGCGGTGCCGCTGTCCCCTTGACCTGCTCGGTGTCTTCAGCCGCCGTCGTGGCCACGACGGCGGCAGGCTCGTCCGCGGGTGGTTCGTCTGCCGGGGCCATCAGCTGGATAATCGCCTGGGCCAGCCGCTCCGCTCCGCAGGGGATGCCCCCCTGAAGTTCCTGCTGCAGCCGCTTGACCGCCGAACCAACGGGGAGCGCCTCACTCTCCAGGCTCGAGGTCATCCAGTCGAGAACGCGCGACGCGCCCTCCATGACATGATGCAGCACGGGCAGGTCGCAAATCTGGCAGTCGTCGAGATCCTCGTGCTCATCCAGGAAACAGTTGATGCCGGCCTGTGCCAGTGCCAGGCCGATCATCGCCACCTCGTGCGCGGGATGGTTGCGGGGCTTCGCAGCGGTCGGCGGCGGCGTGGGCGTCCGCGGGTCCGGGTCGCGCTCGCGGCGATCTTGGGTCGTGTGCTTCATCGGTCTCGGTCTCCTTGCGGGGTAGAAAATGCCGGGGCTGGAACCGTTCCGCCCCGGCGCCTGTGCTTGCTGGTCAACTGGCGAGGTCGAGGGCCTGCGCGTCGGCCGTGGCCTCGTCGGCCAGTCCGAACGCGGTGCAGTCCGGGCAGTAGATCTCCCCCTCGAAGAGTTCGAGCGCCCCCAAGCAGCCCGGGCAGACGCCGTGCGGCGTGGGGGCGATCTCGAGGATGCCGTCATCGTCAGCGGGCGGCGTCGGGTCGCGATCGGGGAGCGGCTCGTCGTGGAAGTAGGGCAGCTGGTCGCGATAGTGGTTGCCGATTCGGTTGCTCTTCATGGTCGTGATCTCCGCAAGCCGGGTGGGCGAGTCCCGGCGGTGATGATGTGGGGTGAGAGTTACAGCTTGTCCGCGGTGTGGAGGGCACGCAGGGAATCGACATGCCTACAGAAGCCGCCGTAGGTGTGGCCCGGGCAGGTGCAGGAGTCGCCGCCCTGATCGTCGAGCAGCACGTCGTAAACTTCGTCGCCCTCGGTGCCGGGCTTCTCCAGGCGGAAGGCGCGGCCGAAGTCGGAGGGGAGAGTGCTGAGCCAGTAGTGGGCCGACTCGCTATCCTGCGTGATCCTGATGAGTGTGTCGGGCTGGCCGGCGGTCGGGCGGATGAGCACGGTTACCGAGCGCTCGTGCTGCCGGCGTTGCCGCGGCTTGCGGGTTTTCGTAGCGGTGACCATGTGTGTTCACTCCTCGCGTGAGTGGATGCCACGGGCCAACGGTGCTGAGAACACCGTTGGCCCACTTCGTTTCGTAACCAGTCCCCCGCCGTGGAGTCGAACCACGGCAGGCCGGTCGGGGGAAGCAATCGCCCGACTTTGGTTTCGCCAGGGTGCGGGTCTGTCCTGGCGGCCGTCCCCTCCGGGCTGTCTGGTGTAGGCCAGCGTCAGGCGGAGGAGAGCGGCGGGTTGTCAAGGAACTTGGGCTTGTGCCCCCAGCGGGGAGGATGGTAATATACCAAAGTCTGGCTAGAGCTGTCAAGCCAAATGTTGGTATTTTTAGAGAGATTTATGATAGCCCCTTTGGGCGTAATAGGTGCCATCGGCAGGGAGGCCGAGATGGATTTGAAGACGTTCGCGGCGCGACTAAAGGAGTTGCGCGAAGGTGCTGGCCTGTCTCAAAAGGAACTGGCGGAGCGCGCCGGAGTGAGCCAGCGGGCCATTTCCCATTGGGAGCAGGGTCTACACGAACCAGGGTTGCTCGCTGGCCCTGCTCTCGCCGCGGCCCTCGGTGTTGAACTCGACGCGCTCTTTGTGGAACCCGAATCTATCCCCGAACCGAAGCGTGGCCGTCCCAAGGGCAAGCCTGCGGAGACGCCCGCCGACCAGGTCGAGCCGGAGAAGCCGCCGGCGAAGAAGGGCAAGCGCAAGAAGAAGCGTGACGCTTGTCAACGGCGGCGATCGCGGCCACAGTGGATAGGCTGACTCCCCATTGTGCCAAGGAGGTCGCGCCGATGCGCCTTGCCTGCCCCACCTGCAAACGCCCGATGGAGGCCCCCGACGGCGCCGCCGGCCGCAAGGTCGTCTGCCCGCACTGCGGCCAGAAGATCCTGCTCCCCACCGTTCCGGCACCCAAGCCCGCGGCCACGAATCCTACCGTCCTCGCCGCGCCCGAGACCCTTGAGCCAACCACCGCGGTCGCGGAGGTTGCCGCGGTTCTCCCGCCACCAACTGCCGCGCCGGCGCCGACTGTCCCTGCCGTTGTGCCCGTGAGCGTCGTTGCGTCGGCTCCGCCCCAGGTGCAGGGCCGCCCCTCCGTTCGCCTGGCGCCGATCCTGCTCGGGGGCGGAGCGCTGCTCGCCGTGGTGCTGGTCGTGGCGCTCGTGGTGGTCTTCACCCGGACGCCGAGCTACACTCCCGCCGAACTCGTTTCCGCCTACCATCACGGCATGAAGGGGCAACGGGTGCGAGTGACCGGCCCGATCTTCGACGTCGGGACGATGCAGCAAGGTGGCGGCGTCTTTGTCCGGCTCTACACTCCCGGGCAGAGACTCCAGGTCGTGGCGCTCAATGTCACCGAACCCAACGCCACGAAGCCGCTGGTCCGGGACGACGTCATCACTCTGGCAGGGCAGGTCGATGTCCGCGTCAGCTTTCGACCCGGTCAACTCATGCACGATGGCACGCGCACCTTCGAGGAAGTTGACATGATCCTGCTCATCAACGCCCACATCGAGCGCTGACACCTTGCGCCAATTGGCGCAAGGTCTGTGCGGTGGCAACAGGTCCAAGGGACGCGGGATCGTAGCGATTCTCCTGATCCATCACGTGATGGATCAGGAGAAAAGGTAAGTCAGGAACAAGCCGCACGGTGGCAACAGGTCCAAGGGATCGGGGAGTGTTGCACGAGAGGCGTACACACCGTACACATGTAGCACAGGTTCGGCCGCGAGCGGTCCCCGGTTTGTGCCGCTGGCGCGGGGCTGGAAATGGCCACCTCGCGCGGGAGGGCCGTCAACGTGCTGCCGCTGCTGGGGATGCGCGGCCAGCCACGGCAACAGGTTCAGGGGACGGGGGAGCGGTGCAGCCCATTCACTTCCGGTAAATTTACCGGAAGTGTTTTCACGGCAACAGGTTCAGGGGACGGGGGAGCGGTGCAGCCCAGGGACGCCAGGAGGGCAAGAGTCACCGGCGGATCGCGGAGGAGGAAGGAGTGAGTCATGAGCAGGTCAGGAAGGATACCCAGGGGGCAGGTGTCAATGGGTTGACACCTGCCCCTCCGCCCAAGTCCAAGGGCAAGGATGGTAAGCAGTACCCCGGTGGCAACAGGGTGGCAACAGGCCCAAGGGCTGGGGGAGTGTTGCAACTTGAGGCTTGTTCCGCATCTGTGGTCGCATCACGTGATGCGACCACATCGCCGGTGTATTGGTTATAACCGGCCTTCATGTTTGCCCGCCCAGCATGGGCATACGGCAACAGGTTCAGGGGACGGGGGAGCGGTTTCCCGGAGAGTGACAACGGGCTGTCAACTGGCCTTGCGCCCTTGGTGTGCATCGTGGTAGAGAGGGAGCATGGACAGCCACCTTGCCGCCGTCGTCTTCCTCCCCGAGTATCGCCTCCTCACCCTGTCCGGCTTCGTCGATGGCCGGCCCCTGCGCGTCGCCGTTGGCAATGCCGTCCTCGCCCTGCTCACAGGTCACGCCGTCGAGTCGGAGCAAGACCAGCATGGTCGCGCGCGACTCCTCCATCGGCCGGATCGAGAGGCGGGGCGAGCGCGGCGGGCTGAACTCTTCATAGGTCACGTTGTTGTAGACTGGCATGTTATAACCTGGAAAATGTCCGGATGGATTAACCCGGCCCCACCGCCGGCACCCAACCCCACGCCTGGCCCCACTGCTGGAACAACCCGCCGACGTTCGCCCCCACCTGCTCCAAGTTCTGCGCACCGCCGCCTGGGTTACCGTTGCCATTGGTGATGCGCCGCTGTTCTTCGAGGATCTGCTGCCACAAATTCATCTGTTCCTGAAAGCGGGCCTCCTCGCGCTGGTCGCGTACTGCCTCCTGCTGAATCTGACTGTGAATGTCGAGGACGTCCCCTTGCCGGCTCTGGAACAGGTTGGGGAGATCGCGGACCCCAAAGGCCCCGGGGCGCAGCGAGGCGATGTTGCCCTCGCGCCCCACGGCCTCGCCGACCGTGACGCGCTGCTGCGCCCGGGTCAGCTGCCCCGTGGTCATGGCCGCGGCCATCTGCCGGATTTGCTCCGGGGTGGCGGTCGCGAAGTCGAGATTGCGGTACTCCTGGGGAATTTCGATCCCCTGGCGAAGACTCCGCCCCCAGACCGCGCTTCCCCAGCCCCCACCGGCCCCACCGGCCCCCGCGGGGGCTGTCAGGCGCCCCTGCAGGTTCGCCTGCGCGGTGCCAGCGGCCGTCGTGAACGTGCCATTGGTTGCACCGGAGCGATACCGGTCCAGCTGGCGGAACAATTCCGCTTCCACCTCGGAGCGCAGTTCCCCGAGATTGCCGCGCTCCAGTTGGCTCACCTCCTGGCGCGCTTCTGCGGTCTGGCCGCGGACAATGCCCAGCGCCTGCCCCCCCTGTCCCTGGTTCTGCAGGCGCTCGATATCGCGCGCCACCGTCGGCCCGAAGGTGCGGCGGATGTCCTCCCCGCTGGGGGCGCCCTCGCGGGCGATGCGGCTGCGAATGCCCTGCGCGCGCTCCATCTCGCTGGTCAGTTCCGCCAGGGAGGGCTTGACATCCTGGAACGCCTTGGCCAGCGCGCCCAGCCCGCCCACGACGCTGCCGAGCGCGGAGACCACACCGCCAGCGACGGGAAGAAACGGCGTCAGCGCCTGCCCGATGTTGCCGATCGCGCCCCCGGCTCGGGACAGGGCCTCGCCGGGAGTGCCCATCGCCGACGTGGGCGTTTGCGCCAGCTGGCCCAGGGCGCTTGCGGTCGCCCCCACGCCCTGAAGGGCCGGCAGCGCCCGCTGCACCCGCTGCATCAGCGTCGGCTGATTACCAGCCCCCAGGTTGCGGCGCAGCTGGCTCAGCTTTTCTTCGTACTGCGTCTGCTCCTTCTGAAGCGCAATTTCCTCGCGGAGTTGGCTCAAATGCTCGGGGGAGTCGAGGGTGGACGCTTTGGCCGCCAGTTCCATCCGCGACAATCTGGCGGTTTCCGCGCCGAGTTGTTGCGTCAGCTGCAAGCGCTGCTGCATGAGGCTCAGCGCGTTGGGATCCTCCGCAAAGCCGCGGCGCTCCTGCGTGTCCTCCAGTCGTTCGCGGGCGTCGGCCACGCCCTGCCCCAGACCCTGCCGATACTCCACCTCGCGCGGATTGAAGGGCGTGGCCAGTGGTAGTACAGGGGTTGCTGCCGCTGCGGGAAGCGCGCTGGTAGGGGATGGCAGGGCCGCGGCTTGCACCTGCTGCAGCGCTGCGCTTGGCGCGCCGAAGAAGGGATTGATGGCGCCCCCGCCGCCGCTCCCTCCTGCCGCGCGTCCGAAGAAGGCGTTCTGTGCTGGTGTTGGGGTGTACGCGGTGCGTGGCGGGTTGCCTGCCATGCCTTAGCCCCTCCTCTGGCGCTTGAAGACGCACCACGAGCCGCCGACGAACTTCGCGAAGTAGGTAGCTTCCGCCATCGCTGATATCTCCTATT
>WNGB01015317.1_pt1 | contig 10162 bp, 9 predicted proteins | sample 5400681 | NCBI WGS metagenome assembly WNGB01 (sample SAMN13153367, study PRJNA577476) | soil metagenome | isolation source: 115 cm soil or saprolite under grassland replicate 2 | place: USA:California | collected 2016-06-15
GAACATCGCGCCGGCCAGTGACCTTCCACCAGCACGGACTCGCGTCCTTCCCATGCGGCTCAACCTCGGTCGCCCTACCGCGGTCGCGCGAGGGTTGCTGCTGCTTTCGCCTGAAGGGAGCGGCGACCCGACCGCGCCTGCGTCCGACCTCGCATCGCACTACGGCACGGCTTGAGCCCGGCGCCGCGAGACGGGGTGGCAGCCCTGTCACGTGACGCGCGCGGACCTCGTGCGCCACTCGTCCCGTGCGCGAACCACTCGGCTCCGGAGCGGTTTGCTCGCGGAAGCCGTGGCTCAGGGCGTCACGCGCGAATCCCACCGACCGCGCAGCACGGCCAGCCGCTCCGCCTGGGCGTCCGACGGTCGTGCCTTCACCTCAGACCGTCGCGATCCCCAGAGAAACGAGACCTCAAGATGGGGCGCGATCGCCTCGATGTCCAGCGAGCGGGAGGTCGCGGTGACGCCGGCGACCTCCCGCTCTACGACGCGACGGGCCGGACCTGACGCGTTAGTCGACGACCTCAAACATGGTGTTGGTCGTCTGGAAGAGGGCGTTCGGGGCGCCCGTGACATGGTGATACTGGACCAGCTTGGCGCCTCTAGATGACCGAGGCCGAGCGCGCGGCAATTTGCACATTGTTTGAACCGGATGTCATCGCCGACCGCGGACGGACCGACTAGACTCGCGGCTTCACGAGCGATGGCGCGTGGAAGCCGGTGAGAGTCCGGCGCGGTCGCGCCACTGTGACCGGGTCTGTCGAGGCCCGGGAGCCAGGACTTCGAGCCATCGCTGACACCGTCGTCGGGGACGCGCCATCCCCAGGAGGTTCGCCATGTCGGACGTGATCGCCTTGAGTTCGCCGCTGCCCGAGGCCATCCATCCGCCCGCCATCTCGCTGCGTGAGATCGGGCCCTGGGCGTTGTTCGGGCTCGCGCTGCTGCTGCTCGTCTACTTCGTCGGCATGGACGAGGGCGCGGCATCGCTCGTGAACGGCAACGGGATCCACGAGTTCGTGCACGACGGGCGCCACCTGCTCGGCTTCCCCTGCCACTAGGGCCGGCTCTCACATGCTGAGCAAGCTGCTGATCTGCGGCCTCGTCGCGGGGTTCTGCGCGGGGCTGCTCGCGACCGGCTTCGCCGAGCTGGCCGGCGAGCCCGCCGTCGACCGGGCGATCGCCTACGAGGATGCGAAGGACGCCGCCGCGATGCCGGCCGGGCATCACGAGGCGGCCGCTGCGGCGCCCGTGTCGCGCGGAGTGCAGAAGAGCGCTGGCCTCCTGACCGCCTCGGTGGTCTACGGGCTGTCCCTCGGCGGCCTGTTCGCGCTCGCGTTCGCGTTCGCGTACGGGCGCGTTGCGCGGGCCCGGCCGCAGGTGACCGCCTACTGGCTCGCCGCGGCCGCCTTCGTCGTGATCTACCTCGTTCCGTTCTCGAAGTACCCGGCGAGCCCGCCGGGCGCGACCGACCTGGACACGATCGGCAGGCGCACGGCCCTGTACGTGACGATGATCGCGATCTCGCTGCTCGCAGCGGTGGCCGCGGGCCGCCTGCGGCCGGCACTGGTTCAGCGCTTCGGAACGGTGGCGGCGAACGTCGGCGCGGGCGTTTTCTACCTGGTGGTCGTTGTCGCGGCGGGGGTGGCGCTCCCGTCGATTCGCGAGATTCCCGGCGACTTCCCGGCGACGGCGCTGTGGGCCTTCCGAGAGGCGTCGATCGGCATGCAGGCGGTGATCTGGCTGACCATCGGGCTCGTCTTCGCGCCGCTGGCGCAGCGGGCGATGAGCGGGCAGCCGATCGTGCCGTGGCGGAGCGCGCGGCGGGAACGGGTGGATGCCCATGGCGCTGTGTGAGCCACGTACCGCGGGCGACCGCTGCCCTGGCACCCTCGTGCTGCATGAGGCACAGGACGGGTGGCTGGCGCGCGTCCGCGTCCCCGGCGGCCGGCTGAGCGCGGCGCAGGTCGCGGCGCTGGGGCGCGCCGCCGCGCTGGGGAACGGGCTGGTCGACATGACCTCGCGCGCGAACCTGCAGGTCCGCGGCCTGCCCGGCGACGCCGGTCAGCAGCTCGCCGAGCTGCTGCGGGAGGCCGGGCTGCTGCCCTCCGAGGCGCACGACCGCGCCCGCAACGTGGTGGCGAGCCCGCTCGCGGGGCGGCATCCGCGGGCGCTGGCGGAGACGGACACGGTCGTGGCCGAGCTCGACCGGCGGCTGTGCGCTGACCCGGCGCTCGCGGAGTTGCCGAGCCGGTTCCTGTTCGCGGTCGACGACGGCAGCGGGCTGGCGCTTGGCCATACGGCCGACGTAGCGCTGGTGGCGCGGAATGCGTCCACGTTCGCGGTGGCCCTCGCCGGCCACCTCACCACGCGGCTCCTTCCCGCCGGCTCCGCCACGCCGCTCACCTCCGTCGCGGCTCGCTCACCGGGCGCGGTTGCCGTCGCGGCCGCCGCCGCCTTCCTCGCCGAGCGTGGAAGCGGAGGGGCGCGCGCCGAACGGGGCGAGGGGGCGTGGCGCATTGCCGAGCTCGCGGGCGGGCCGGCCGCGGTCGCCCGTCGGCTGGGCACGACCTTGACCGGGCCGCTCGACCGCCCCCGCAGCGCGGTCGCGCCGGGGTGGCTCGACCAGCGCGACGGGCGCCGCGCGCTCACCGCGCTCGTCCTGCTCGGGCGCCTCGACGCCGACGCCTTGGCGGCACTCGCCGACCTCGGCGGCGAGCTGCGTCTGTCGACCGAGCGCACCATCACCCTCGTCGACCTCGACCCGGCCGCCGCGGCCCGGGCGCAGCGCACGGTTACCGAGCTCGGGCTGGTGGTCGAGGAAGGGTCGGGCTGGGTCGGGCTCACGGCCTGCGTCGGGCTCGGCCGCTGCGCCAAGGCGCGCGTCGACGTGCGCGCCGCGGCCGCGCAACGGGCGCCGGTGCGCCGCCCGGGCGCTCCGCGCGAACACTGGACGGCGTGCGAGCGGCGCTGCGGCGAGCGCGCCGGGCAGGCGATCGCGGTCGTCGCACGGTCCGACGGGGTCGCGGTCCGCACCGCCGACGACGAGCGCGTGGTGGATGGCGTGCAGGACGCGCTGGCGGTGCTCGCATGATCGACTACGTGCGCGACGGCGCGGCGATCTACCGGCGGTCGTTCGCAACGATCCGCGCCGAGGCCGACCTCGACGGGCTCGACCCCGTCCTCGAGCGCGCGACGGTGAGGATGATCCACGCCTGCGGGATGGTCGACCTCGCCGACGACGTCGTCGCCGCCGAGAACTTCGGCGCCGCCGCGACCGCGGCGCTGCGCGCCGGGGCGCCGGTGCTGTGCGACACGGCGATGGTCGCCGCCGGCATCACGCGCGCCCGCCTCCCTGCCGCCAACGACGTCGTCTGCACGCTGTCGGACCCCGCGGTGCCCGCGCTCGCCGCGGAACTCGGCACGACCCGCACGGCGGCGGCGATGGAGCTGTGGCGTGAGCGGCTCGCGGGCTCGCTGGTCGTCGTCGGCAACGCGCCGACCGCGCTCTTCCGCCTGCTCGAGCTGCTCGCCGGCGGCGCGCCCGAGCTCGCTGCCGTAGTCGGCGTGCCCGTGGGCTTCGTCGGCGCCGCGGAGTCCAAGGAGGCGCTGGCCGCCTCGACGCTCGAGCACCTGATCGTCCGCGGGCGTCGCGGCGGGAGCGCGATCGCCGCGGCCGCGGTCAACGCGCTCGCCTCCGAGGTCGAGTGATGGCGGGGCGGCTCTACGGCGTCGGAGTCGGGCCGGGCGACCCGGAGCTGATGACGATCAAGGCCCGCCGGCGGATCGAGGAGGCCGACGTGGTCGCCTACCCGGTCGCGCGGCACGGGCGCAGCGTCGCGCGGCGCGTCGCGGCGCCGTACCTGAACGGACAGCTCGAGCTCGCGATGACGTACCCGGTGACGACCGAGGACACCGATCACCCCGAGGGCTACGACGGCGCGCTGCGCGACTTCTACGAGGAGTCCGCGCGGCGCATCGCCGAGCACCTCGACGCCGGCCGCGACGTCGCCGTCGTGTGCGAGGGCGACCCCTTCTTCTACGGCTCCTACATGTACCTGCACGAGCTGCTCGCGCACCGCTACGAGACCGATGTCGTCGCCGGCGTTACGTCCTTCAGCGCCGCCGCCGCCGCCGCGGGCGCGCCGCTGGCCAAGCGCGACGACGTGCTGACGATCCTGCCGGGGACGCTCGCGCCAGACGTGCTCGCGGCGCGCCTGCGGTCGAGCGACGCGGCCGTCGTGCTCAAGCTCGGGCGCACGTTCACCAGCGTGCGCAGCGCCGCCGAGCGCGCGGGGGTCTCCGACCGCGGGATCTACGTCGAGCGCGCGAGCGCGCCCGAGGAGCGGGTCGCGCCGCTGCGCGATGTCGAGGGCGCGGTTCCCTACATGTCGCTCGTCCTCGTCCCGACCGCCCGCGGCCAGTCACGCGCGAACGGCCGCGCCGGCTCGGTGGCGGTCGTGGGTCTCGGCCCCGCCGGCCCGCAGTGGCTGACCCCGGAGGCCCAGGCCGAGCTGGCCGCCGCCGACTCGCTCGTGGGCTACGAGACCTACCTCGCGCGCGTCCCGGCACGCGACGGGCAGGCCCGGCACGCGAGCGACAACCGCGTCGAGGGCGATCGCGCCCGCCATGCGCTCGCGCTCGCGGCCGGCGGTGAGCGGGTGGCGGTGGTCTCCTCCGGCGACCCCGGGATCTTCGCGATGGCCTCCGCCGTGCTCGAGGCGGTCGAGCAGGAGAACGGGCGCTTCGCCGGCGTCGAGGTGCGCGTCGTTCCCGGCCTGTCGGCGATGCAGGCGGCCGCGGCGCGGGTGGGCGCGCCGCTCGGCCACGACTTCTGCGTCGTCTCGCTGTCGGACATCCTCAAGCCGTGGGAGATCGTCGAGCGCCGCCTGCGCGCGGCGGGCGCCGCCGACATGGTGCTCGCGCTCTACAACCCGGCGTCGCGCACGCGGCGCGAGCAGCTCGCCCGCGCGGTCGAGGTGCTGCGCGAGGACCGCGTGCCGGAGACGCCGGTCGTCGTGGCGCGCGCGGTCGGCAGCGACGCGGAGTCGGTGACGGTAACGACGCTCGCCGAGCTCGACCTCGACACCGTCGACATGCGCACGCTGCTGATCGTCGGCTCCTCGACGACCCGCGTGGTCAACGGGGCCGTCTACACGCCGCGCCGCTACCCGGCGTGATGGTCGCGCGCCCAGGCCAGCGCCTCGGCGACCGTGGCGACCGTGGGCGTCGCCGGGCGCGGCGGGCGGTCGACCACGATCACGGGCAGCCCCCGTTCACGCGCGGCGTCCAGCTTGGCCTCGGTCAGGCCGCCGCCGCTGTCCTTGGTCACCACCAGCTCGATCGCGTGGCGGTCGATCAGCGCGAGCTCGCCGGCAACCGTGTACGGCCCGCGATCGAGCAGCAGCTCGTGCTCGGCCGGGAGCGGCGGCTCGGGCGGGTCGACGCAGCGGATCAGGAACCAGGCGTCGATGGCCGCGAAGGCCGCGAGGCCCTGGCGCCCGGTGGTGAGCAGGACACGGCGACCCAGCCGCGGGACCAGCGCGGCCACGGCGGCGAGGTCGGGCGCGCGGTACCAGTCGTCGCCGGGGCGCTCGCTCCAGCCGGGGCGCTCAAGGCGCAGCAGCGGAACGCCCGCCGCCGGGCAGGCGCGGGCGGCGGACGCCGAGATGCGCTCGGCGAACGGGTGCGTCGCGTCCACGACGGCGCCGACCGCGTGCGCGCCCAGCCAGTCGGCAAGCGGCGCCGGCCCGCCGAAGCCGCCGACCCTCACCTCCCCGCACGGCAGCCGGGGATTGGCCACGCGGCCGGCGAGCGACGTGACGACCGGGATCGCCGAGTCGTCGAGCTCCGCCGCCAGCTCGCGCGCCTCCGCCGTGCCGCCCAGGACGAGGATCATCGGTGAGGAGCGTCCTCGTCATCGGGATCGGCGCGGGCGACCCGGAGCACGTGACGGTGCAGGCGATCCGGGCGATGAACCGCGCCGACGTCGTCTTCGTGATCGAGAAGGACGACCGCACCGAGGAGCTCGTCCGGCTGCGCCACGAGATCCTCGAGCGCTATCTGGAGAAGGGGCGCCGCCCGCGGATCGTGCCGCTGCGCGACCCGCCGCGCGACCGCTCGGCCGCCGCGTACGGGTCGGCGGTCGAGGACTGGCGCCGCCGGCGCGCCGACCAGTGGGAGCAGGCGGTCGCCGCCGAGGACGGCTGCTGCGCGTTCCTCGTGTGGGGGGACCCGGCGATCTACGACAGCACGCTCGCCGTGCTCGACGAGATCCTCGCGCGCGGGAACGTGGAGTTCGATCACGAGGTCATCCCGGGCATCAGCAGCCTGCAGGCGCTGGCCGCGCGCCATCGGGTCCCGTTCAACCGGGTGGGCGGCGCGGTCCAGATCACGACGGGGCGCCGGCTCGCCGCCGGGTTCCCGGTCGAGGCCGACGACGTGCTCGTCATGCTCGACTCCGACTGCGCGTTCACCGAGCTGGACGGGGACGTCGACATCTACTGGGGCGCGTACGTCGGGACCGAGGACGAGATCCTCGTCGCGGGGCGGGTGGCCGACGTGGCCGAGGAGATCAGGCGGGCGCGGCGCGAGGCCCGCGAGCGCAAGGGCTGGGTCATGGACTCATACCTCTTGCGACGCCCGTTCCCGCCCCACTGAATAGAGGTGGCTGTCCCGGAACTCCTCGGCGGCGAGCGCGGGGCCGACGAGGATCGTCGCGGTGCGGCGGACCCCCGCTTCGTGCACGGCTTCCGCGATCGTGGCCAGCGTTTCGCGCAGCACGACCTCGTCGGGCCAGCTCGCGCGGGCGACCACCGCGGCGGGGCAGTCGTCGCCGTAATGGGGCGCGAGCGTGGCGACGATCTCGTCGATCGCCTGCGCGCCGAGGTGGATCACGAGCGTCGCGCCGTGCGCGGCCAGGCCGGCCAAGTCCTCGCCGGCGGGCATCGGTGACGCGCGTTTGCCGTAGCGCGTGAGGACGACCGTCTGCGCGACGCCGGGGATGGTCAGCTCGCGGCGCAGCGACGCCGCGGCCGCCGCGAATGCGGGCACGCCGGGCGTTACGTCCCACGGAATGCCGAGCGCGTCGAGGCGGCGCATCTGCTCGGCGGCGGCGCTGTAGATCGAGAGGTCGCCGGAGTGCAGGCGCGCGACGTCCTCGCTGCGCTCGTGGGCGGCCCGCATCTCGGCGACGATCTGGTCGAGGTCGAGGTGCTGGGTGTCAACGAGCCGCGCCCCTTCCCGCGCGTGGGCGAGCACCTCGGGCGGGACGAGCGCGCCGGCGTAGAGGCACACGGGACATTCGGCGATAAGGCGCTGCGCCCGCAGCGTGAGCAGGTCGGGCGCGCCGGGTCCGGCGCCGATGAAGTGGATCATCGGGTGACCGCCCACTGCACGACGGGGATCTGCGCCCGCCACGCCTCGAAGCTACCGAGCGGCTCGGCGTGACTGATCGCGAGCCGCGTCAGCGTCCCGCCGCGCGCGGCCCGCGCACCTTGCAGCGCATGCTCGCCCTCCAGCGTGACGGCGTTGGCGACCAGGCGGCCGCCGGGGCGCAGCGCGTCCCAGCACGCCGCGAGCAGCCCAGGTGCGCTCAGCCCGCCGCCGACGAAGACGACGTCGGGCGGTTCGAGGCCCTCCAGCGCCGCGGGCGCGGCGCCTTCGCGGACGGCGAGCGCGGGGACGCCGAGGCGCAGCGCGTTGGCGCTGATGCGCGCCGCGCGGTCGGGCCGCGACTCGATCGCGACGGCCCGCGCCCGAGGCTCGGCGCGCAGCCACTCGATCGCGATCGACCCGCTGCCCGCGCCCACGTCCCACAGCAGCTGGTTCGGCCCCGGTCGCAGCGCCGCGAGCGTGACCGCGCGCACCGGCCACTTCGTGAGCGCGCCGTCGCTCTCGTAGGCGTCGTCGGGGAGCCCGGGCGTGCGACCGAGCACGACCGCGCCCGGCTCCGCGCGGCACTCGATCGCCACTGCATGCAGCGGATCGGCCTCGGTGTCGCCCCAGTCGGCGGCCGTGGTGTCGAGGACGTTCTCGCCGTCGCCGCCGAGCTGCTCGAGCACGACGAAGCGGCTCGGCCCGAAGCCGCGCTCGCACAGGACGCGCGCGATCCCCGCGGCCCCGCCCTTGCCGGCGGCGTACGCGACGATCCGGCGCCCGGGCTGGAGCGGCGCGGCGACCACCTCGGGCGGGCGCCCGACGGCGCTGGCGAGCTCGACCTCGGCCTCCGGCCAGCCGAGCCGCGCACAGGCGAGCGCGAAGGCCGACGGATGCGGGTGCACCGCGAGCCCGTCGGCGCCGAGCCGGCGGGCGAGCGTCGCGCCGATCCCGTGCAGCATCGGATCGCCGCTGGCGAGCACGCAGACCGAGCCGCGCGTGCCGGCGACGAGCTCGTCGACGAGCGGGTCGATCGGCGACGGCCACGGCCGCGGGTCGGCCGCCGTCTCGGGCAGCAGCGCGAGCTGCCGCTTGGAGCCGATGATCGTGTCGGCCGCGAGGATCGCCACGCGCGCCGGCTCGCTGAGGCCGGCCCAGCCGTCCGCGCCGATACCGACGACCGCGATGACAGGCACGCGGCCGGCCGCCTCCGCGGGCCGCTCCGCCGCCCGCGCGTCGTTCACGGGCTCCCCGCCGGCCGCCCCCGCGGGCCGCTCCGCCCACCGCGCGTCGTTCACGGGCACGCCGCCACCGCCTCGCTTAGCGCCTCGGCCAGGCGCGCGTTCTCGGCCGGCCCGCGCGCGGTGATCCGCAGGTGGTTCGCCCCCAGGCCCGGGAAGCTGGCCGCAGGGCGGACGGCGATCCCCGCGTCGCGCAGGGCTGCCGTCGCGCGCGGCCCGTCGGGCACCTCCACGAGGCAGTAGTTCGCGCTCGACGGCCACGTCCGCACACGGGCGATGCCGCGGAGGCGGCCCTCGAGGTCCTCCCGCTCGGCGGCAACCCGCTGCGCCGCGACCGCGAACGCCTCCGGCCGCTGTGCCGCGGCGGTCATCGCCGCAAGCGCGAGCGCGTTGACCGACCACGGCGGCCGCACCGCGCGCAGGCGTTCGGCGAGCGCCGTGGCGGCAACGGCGTAGCCGGCGCGCAGGCCCGGCACCGCGAGCGACTTGGTGAGGCTGCGCACGACGATGACGTCAGCGGGCGCATCGCGGACGAGGCTCCCGGGCTCGCCCGGAACCATGTCCATGAACGCCTCGTCGACCACGACGGTGCGCCCCGGCCGGCGCAGCGCGAGGATGGCCGCGGCTGGGTCGAGCGTCCCGGAGGCCGCGGCCGGGTTGCCGACCAGCACGAGGTCGGCCGCGTCGGGCACGGCGCCGGGGTCGAGCGCGAACCAGCGCTCGGGGTCGCGCAGCACGCGCGCGACCGGCACCCCGTGGGCGCGCAGCGCGGCCTCCCCCTCGGTGAAGGCGGGGTGCACGCACGCCGCGAGCGTCGGCCGCAGCGCCGCAGGCAGCAGCCACAGCGCCTCGGCGGCGCCGTTCGTGGGGACGACCTCGTCCGGGCCGCGGCCGTGAAGCGCGGCGAGCGCGGCCGCCGCCTCGCGCTCGTCGGGGTAGGAGTCCACGCGCGCGAGCGCCTCCGCGAGCACCTCGCGCAGCCACCGCGGCGGGCCGCCCGCCATGACGTTGACCGCGTGGTCGGCGTCGCCCGGGCGCACGAGCGCGTCGGCGTGTGAGCGCGCTACCTCGGCCTCGTCAGGAGCCGCCGCCCCCAGGGGAATCGGGCGGCCGGCGACCACCAACTCGACCCGCTCCGCGCCGGCCGCGAGCCGCTGGACCGCATCGCCAAGCAGGTCGAGCCACGCGCGCGTGCCGCTCCCGGTCGGGAGCACGGCTTGCCCCGCCTCCTCGGCCACGACGATGACGGTCCGCTCGGCGGCGGCGGCGACGAGCGCATCGACCTGCGCGAGCACAGCCTCGCGCGCACGCGCGGGTGCGTCGAAGTCCATCACCCGCGCCAACCACGCGCCGAGGCCGTCGACCAGCACGCAGTCCTCGCCCGAGCCCACCGCGTCCGCCAGCGAGCCGTTCGCCTCCACAGTGGTCCAGTCGGGCGGGCGCCGCGCGGCGTGCGCCGCGATGCGCTCGGCCATCGAGTCGTCGGCAGGGTCGGCGGTCGCGACGTAGCGCACCGGCCGCCCGCTGGCCACGGCGAGCGCCTCGGCCCG
>WNGB01027891.1_pt1 | contig 10162 bp, 10 predicted proteins | sample 5400681 | NCBI WGS metagenome assembly WNGB01 (sample SAMN13153367, study PRJNA577476) | soil metagenome | isolation source: 115 cm soil or saprolite under grassland replicate 2 | place: USA:California | collected 2016-06-15
GAGACGGCCGAGCCGAGCGACTCGCCGAAGAGCACCAGCCGTTCGGGCGGGACCCGCCTCTGCTCGACCAGGTAGCGGTAGGCGGCCCGCGCGTCGCGGTAGGTCCCCGGCTCGTCGGGCGAACCCTCGCTTCTCCCATAACCGCGGTAGTCGTAAAGGAGCACGCTCGCGCCCAGGCGGGTTTGCAGGAAGAGGGTCCGGTCGAGGCGGTGGCTGATGTTCCCGGCGTTGCCGTGGCTCAGGAGCACCGTCCACCGTGCCCCCCGGACGGGCAGGAACCAGCCGTGGAGGCGGACGCCGTCTTCGGCGGTGAAGAGCACCTCCTCGGAGGGGAGCCCCAGCCCGGCCGGGGTCGCCTCGTGGGCGCGGGACGGGAAGTAGATGAAGCGCGTCTCGAACAGCAAGAGCAGGCCCCCGAGGGCGGACAAGACCAGGGTCAGGCGCAGGACGGCGCCCGCGGGCAGGAGGGGGCCGGCTCTCTCGGGCCGGCCCCGGTACGGCTCGCTAGAGCGAGTTGAGGAACGTGATGAGCTGGTTCTGCTGGGCGTTGGAGAGGTTGCGGTAGTTGTTGATCACGGGGGTGGCCTCGCCGACGTGGCGCAGGATGGCCTCGTTGCGGGTGAGCGACTCTCCGTCGTGCATGAGCCGGTCGCGGCTCCGCATCCCCCACAGGGGCGCCGTGCGGACCTTGTTGCGCGTGGACTGGCCTCCGTTCTGCACGATCCCGTCCCCCGTGCCCACGTTGTGCAGCAGGAAGTCACCGAAGGGGTGGATCACCTTGCCCCCGAGCGCGGGAGGCACCACGAACGCGCCCTGGTTGATCACCGTCCCCGCGGGGGCGGTCGTGATGTCGCGGACGTGGCAGTTCTGGCAGCCCACCTGGTTGAAGAGGACGCTGCCCGCCTGCGCGTCCGGGGTGGCGGCCAGGGCCGCATCGCGAGGGGGTACGCCGGTCGACCGCATGAAGCGGGCGAAGGCCTCCACGTCGTGGCCGTTCGGTGCGTCGGCGGTAGCCGGGTCCTCGGGATCGGCGACGCCGTCGTCCACCACCCGGCCGTTGGAGGTGTTGTCGGTCGGCTGAAGCGGGCTGGTGATGCCCATCTCGTTGAGGTAGGCGTCGGCCGAGAACGAGACCAGGCTCGCGTGCTGGTTCTTCCAGCCGAAGCGCCCGCCCCGAACCTGGTTGTTGGATTCCGCCACCGGCACCTGGATGAACTGCCCGCGCATGCCCGCGGGCTGGCCGTTCGCGATGGCGACCAGGGTGTTGCTGTCGATGGACTCCACGAAGCCGTCGCCCAGGGTGTTGAGCGACGTGCGGAAGGTGCGGACGTTGTTCCCGCCCAGGACCCGCTCCTGGAACCCGGGGTCGATGGCGCGGTCGTTGATCAGGGACCCGCCCGGGTGGTCGACGAAGTTGAATCCGTTGAAGCTCCCGGCGCGCAGCTCCGTGATCTGGCTGATGGCTCCCGTCACCGGGTTCTGGTGGCATTCCGCGCAGGACTGGGCGTTGTAGACGGGCCCCAGCCCTTCCTCCTTCTCCTCACGCTCCTGGAAAACGGCCCGGTCCAGGTCGAACTGGGCCTGATCCACGAAGCCGTTCGTGACCAACGCGTTGTCGGGCCCGAAGGCGGGCGGTGCTTCCACGGGGGCCTGGCCGATGGCATCCGGCAACATCAGCCCGCCCAACACGAGCGTCCATACGGACATCTTTGCGAGACTCATGCCCTCTGCTCCGCAGGGGGGCGCGAGAGACCTCTCCACGAACGAGGCTCGGACCGACGACAAGCTGTTCGTGCTGGCGTGCCCAAGGGACCCCATTGGACGCAAGGGCCCGGGGGACCGTGGAGCGGTGCCGACACCGCGACTCCCCGGATGGTCCCGCGGCCGGGTTGCCTCCGTGGCCCCGACCGCGAGTGGACCCAAGGTTCACCCCCGGCCAGTCATGCAGCCGGGAGCATCAAAGGCTGTCTGCTGGGCACAAGATAGTCGTTACGCGTTCCTGAGGATATTGGGGATTTACCTTAGATGACGAGGCCGCGGCACGGAGAGACCTCGGCGCGGGTCAGGGGCTCGTCTCAGTAGCAATAGCAGCCGTCGTCGTAGTAGCCGCTGTCGCTGCTGACCGCGAGGAGCACCGCAAGGCCGGCCAGCAGGAGCACCAGGCCCAGGATCACGAGCCCGTCGTCCGAGGAGTGGCCCGCCACCACGTCCTTCGCGCGGCCGGCGCGGGCCGACAGGTCGGCCAGCTCCCGGTCCGAGAGATGCGGGACGGCCGCACGGAGGCGGTCCGGGGAGAAGCCCATCGAGCGGGCCTGCTTCTGGACCTCGGGCCGGGCCAGGGCGTCCTGGAACAGCCGCACCTTCTCCTCGCGCGACTGCGCGCGCGCGACCAGGCGAGCCGCGACGGTTCCCGGGTCCACGAGGTGGCCCCCGGACCCCCCGTGTGCAGTGGGGCCCTCCGCGGCCTGGGCAACGGGGACGGCGATCTGCGAGAGGGCGAGGGAGAGCGAGACGGCGAGCGCGCGGCCGAGCGTCGTGCGGACGAGCACGGTCGTATAGCCTCCTGGCGCGGAGCCCGCGGCCGGAGTGGACGCGGTGCGCGGCCGCTGACGTCATTTTGCAATCCGCACGCCATGGGGGGCGGGCGCGCAACCACTTGATCCGCCGAGCGAAAGCCGCGCAGGCCCCCGGGCCCGGGCCGCGCGGTGTTCTCGCGAGTGGACAGTGTGCATGGCGGATGGGGCCGGACCGGTCCCGTGCCTAGACCCCTCAGGTCCCTCCGTGGCCGATGGTCACCCGGCCAGACTCGACGATGACGGGGACCTTCCGGACCCCCTTCGAGTGGGCCAGCATCTCGTCGAGGTCGCGGTCCGACTTCTTGACGTCTCGGTAGTCGACCGTGTAACCCTTGCTCGAGTAGGCCTCACGGGCCTCGCTGGTGTAGGGTCAGCCTTCCTTGCCGTAGATGACGACGGGGCGGGACGTGGTCATGGCGGATGATAACCCGGCCGTGCCGCAAACCGAGTCAGGGTAAGATCCCGGCGTGAGGAAAGCGGGCGTGGTGTCTATGATTACCCGGGGAAGAAGTAGATGGCCTACCGCAACCTCCTGCTGAGCCTCGAAGGCCGGGTCGCGGTCCTCAGCTGAGCCTCGAAGGCCGGGTCGCGGTCCTCACCGTGAACCGGCCCAAAGTCCGCAATGCCCTCGACGGCCCGACGGTGTCAGAACTCCACCGGGCGCTGGGCGAGGTGCGGACCGCCCGCTCGACCGTCCTCATCGTCACGGGCGCGGGTGACAAAGCCTTCGTCTCGGGGGCGGACATCCACGGCCTCCGCGAGCGGCGCCGGGACGACGCCCTGGCCTCGATGAACTCGCGCCTCATGACCGAGGTGGAGAGCCACGACGCGGTGGTGATCGCGGCCGTGAACGGAGTGGCGCTGGGAGGGGGCTGCGAGCTGGCCCTGGCCTGTGACCTGAGGGTGGCGGCCGAGCACGCGGTCTTCGGCCTGCCCGAGCCGAGCCTGGGGATCATCCCCGGGGCCGGAGGGACGCAGCGCCTCCCGCGGATCGTCGGCCTGGGCCCTGGCCGTGCGCCTGGCCAAGATGGCGCTCAACGCCTCGGGCCAGATGCCCCTCGCCGCGGGGCTCCTCTACGAGTCCACGGCCCAGGCGATCACCTTCGAGTCGGCGGACAAGCAGGAAGGCACGACGGCGTTCCTCGAGAAGCGGAAACCCGCCTTCAAGGGTGAATAGGAGCGATCCGACATGCGCAACTTCGGGGGCGTCCTCCTCCTCCTCGGCGTCCTGGGCTTTTTCTACGCCTCGGCGCAGATCGAGAACTACGATCCGGTGCCGGCCGGCCAGAGCATCAGCGAGTCCCTGCGGTACCCCGCGGGCAAGTGGGAGATGGCCCGCTACGCCTCGCTGGCCGTGGCCGGATTCGGCCTGCTCATGGCGCTCTTTCCCAAGGGGCGCTGAGCGTGTTCGAGGTCATCACCTGGGCCCAGCTCGGGATCCACCGGAAGCCGATCGGGCTCCTCAACGCGGGCGGCTACTACGACGGCCTGATCGGCTTCCTCGACCACGCGGTTGCCGAGGGGTTCGTCTCCGTGGAGAACCGCGGGCTCGTCCAGGTCGCGGACACGCCCGAGGCGCTCCTCGATCGCCTGGCCGCGCACCGGCAGGGGGCCGGCCCCGAGTGGATCACTCCGGAGGAAGCATAGCTCACGAGTGGTCGTGCATCGGGCTCGAACTCGGTCCAGAACGAGTTCTGGGCTACTCGCTGCGGAGCGCCCACATCGGATCGAGCCGGGACGCCCGCCGAGCGGGCAGGTAGGCGGCCAGGACGACGAGGGCGACGAGCCCCAGGGCGCCGGCGGCGAGCGTCGGGGGGTCGGTCGGCGCCACTCCCTCGAGGAGGCTGACGAGTGCGCGGGTCGAGGCGAGGGCTCCCGCGAGGCCGAGGCCCGCCCCGGCCAGGGCGAGAACCAGGCTCTGCGACACGAGGAGGCTCAACAGCTCGCGGCGCCCCGCTCCCAGGGCCAGCCGGATCCCCAGCTCCCGCGTGCGCTGGCCGGCCACGTGGGCCGCCACGCCGTAGACCCCGACCGCCGTGAGCGAGAGGGCAAGGAGCGCGAAGCCCGCGAGCAGCACGGCCGCGAAGCTCTGGGGCGCCACCGATTCCGCTCGCACCTCCTCGAGCGTGCGCACGGAGGCCACGGCCTGCTCCGCGTCTTCCGCGCGCACCGCGGCGCGCAAGGCGCCGCCCAGGAACCGCGGGTCACCGGAGGCCCGCACCACGAGCGTCATGGCGGCCGCCGGCTGGTGCGGGTAGGGAACGTAGATCTCCGGGCGGGGAAGCGACCCCGGCCCGCGGTCGCTCGCGTCTCCCACGACGCCCACGACCGTGAGCCAGGGACGAGGCGAGCCGGGGGCGCCCAGCTTGAGGCGGCGCCCCAGCACCTCCTCTCCGGGGAAGAAGAGGCGGACCATCGTCTCGTTCACGACCGCCGCCGGAGGCGCGGGCGGGGCGTCCTCGGCGGCGAGGAGACGGCCGCGGCGCAGCGGAATGCGCATGGTCTCGAGATAGCCCGCGCTCGCCGCGCGGTAGCTCACCGAGGGGGGAGGGCCCCCGGGGTCGAGCGGACGTCCCTCGATGCTGAAGGGACCGCCGAAGCCCGGCCCGGTCAGGGGGAGCCGAGTCACGAGCCCGGCCTCCCCCACTCCGGGCAGGGCCTCCACCCGCGCCAGGAGGCGCTCGAAGAAGGCCGCCTGCTGCCGCCCTTCCGGATATCGCGACCGCGGCAGCGCGATCTCGAGGGCCAGCCGGCCTTCGGCCGCGAAGCCGGAGTCGACCGTCTGGAGGTGGTGGAGGGTTCGCAGGAGCAGCCCCGCATCCACGAGGAGCACGAGCGCAAGAGCCTGTTGCGCGACGACCAGCATCTGCCGCAACCGCCCCGGACCGCGCCGGGACGGAGAAGCCGCGCCCGCCCCCAGGGATTCCCGAAGGGGAGCGCGAGACGCGGAGAGGGGAGCCAGCAGGCTGAAGGCGATCCCGGTGGCGAGCGAGAGCAGGAGAGCGAAAGCGAGCACGCGGCCGTCGAGCGAGACCTCGGCCAGGCGGGGGAGGCTCGCGGGCCCGAAAGCGACGAGTAGCCCCGTCCCCCACGAGGCGAGGAGAAGGCCCAGGGCGCCTCCGAACAGCGCGAGGAGGAGGCTCTCCGCGAGGGCCTCCCGGGCCAGGTGGCTCCGGCGCGCCCCGAGGGCCAGGCGAACCGCGAAGTCCCGCCGCCGCGCGAGCCCCCGTGCGAGGAACAGGCCGGCCACGTTGACGCAGGCGATCAGGAGCAGAACGGCCACCGCCCCCAGCAGGACCCCCAGGCGGCGCCCGGCGTCCCCCACCACCTCGTCCTTGAAGGGGACCACGCTCACGCGCCAGCCCCCGTCCTCGCCGCGCGGGCCGCGGTAATCGCGCGGGTACTGCTCCTCCAGGCGGCGCCCCACCGCGTCCATCTCCGCCCGGGCCGCCGCGAGCGGGACCCCGGGGGCGAGACGCGCGATCACGCGCAGGCTGTAGGTCGAACGGTCGGCCCGCTGCTCCGGGGTCAGGGCCAGGGGGACCCACAGGTCGGCGCGCCGGCCGAAGCGGAAGCTCGGGTGGGGAAACTCGAACCCGGGCGGCATGACCCCCACCACGACGCAGCTCCCGCCGTCGAGGTGAACCGCGTGCCCCACCACGGCCTGATCGGCACCGAACCGCCGCCGCCACAAGGCGTCGCTCAGCAGGACGACCGCGTCCGCCCCGGGCCCCTCCTCCTCCGGCCCCAGGGGCCGTCCGAGCTGCGGAGCCACGCGCAGCAGCGGGAAGAGGGAGGCGGTGACCTGCGCGACCGTCACCCGCTCGGGCTCGCCTCCGTCGGCGAGGTTGAGGTCCAGGTTGCGGAACGCGGCCATCCCCTCGAAGGACCGCGCCGCACGGTAGTCGACAAGCTCGGGGGCCGACGCTCCGAGGTTGTCCATGCCCAGCTTCAGGTAGTGGCCTTCGATCATCACCAGCCCGTCCGCTTCGGGGTACGGGAGAGGGCGAAGCAGGACGGCGCTCGCGACGCTGAAGATGGCGGTCGTGGCCCCGAGGCCCAGGGCCAGGGTGGCGACGGCCGCGGCCGAGAAGCCCGGCTGCTGCCGCAAGCGGCGAAAGGCGAGGACCAGGCTCATGGAGACCGGACGCTACCGCTCTCGTGTCATCTTGACGGGGGGAGGCGCCCCACCGCCCGTCTGCGTCGCCTTCCCTTTCAGCTCGCCTTCGCCGCTTCCGGTGAGCTCCATTTGAAAGCCGATGAGCGTGTCGTTCTGGCCCTTGACCTGAAAGGAGAGCACCTTTCCCTCCAGCTTCGGACCGACCAGGACGCTCGTGTCCTTGCCGGCGACCCGGGGGCCGCTGCCATCGTCCAGGATCTTGTAGAAGACGATGGTGCCGCGATCAGGATCAGTCCTCGTGACTTCATGGCGATCTCCTCGTCTCATCTCGTGAATCAAACCCGATGCCAGGTCTCTCTCTTGACGCAACGTGTCCGCCCTTAGCGGCTTGCCACGACGACCCCCGCGGCTTCGGTACCCGGGACTGCCCGCCAGTGGTCACGAGTCGTCCCACAACCGGACTGGAGATTAGACTCCGGCCACCCGTGCCCGGGTCCTTTCGGTATGATCCCTCCATGCGCCGGAGGGTGGTGCTGGTCCTCGCCCTGTTCGTGGCCGGAGCCTGCGAATCCTCGCGGATGGAGCTGGACACCGTACCCGTGGGGACATGGGGCGGCGAGGACGCCGGCCTCATCGTGCGCACCGACGGAGCCCACGCCCACATCGGCTGCACCCTCGGCGACGTGCCCGGCCCCATTCCCCTCGATTCCGAAGGCCGCTTCGACGTGGCCGGGCAGTGGAATGTCGATGCCTACCCGATCGACCGCGGCATCCTCCACCCGGCGCGTCTTTCGGGGCGGACCGACGGCCGCACCCTGACCCTGTCCGTGCTCCTCACGGACACCAGCCAGGTCCTCGGTCCCGCGCTCCTCACCTTCGGCAGGGAGCCCCGGATGCAGAACTGCCCGATCTGCAGGGATCGGCCCGCCGCTCGGCCTCGGTAACGCCCAAGAGCACAGGAGAAAGCCATGTCGCAGGAATTCTCTCGCCGTGGTTTCCTGGCGGGTCTGACCGCAGGGGGCACCCTGCTCGCCGCGGGCGCCGAGCCGGCTTCCGCCGATGCGGTGGTCCAGCCGCTGTACCCGCGCTTCGAGCCCTCGCCCTCGGCGAAGCCGATCCGGATCCTGCTGGCCACGCGCCTCCTACCCGCGGAGATCGAAAGCATCCGGCAGGCCGGCACGAACGCCGAGCTGATCGTGCCCCGAGACCCGGCGGAGCTCCGGAGCGCGGCCGCGGAGACCGAGGTGATCCTCGGAGAGCCAGACCCCGAGACCGTGGTCGCCGCGAGGAAGCTCAAGTGGGTTCAACACTGGGCCGCGGGAGTCGAGCGGCTCCCGCGCGAGCTGATGGAGCATCCGTGCGTCCTGACCAACATGCAGAGGGTCTTCGCGCCCGTGATCGCGGAGACGGCCTTCGGCATGCTCCTGAGCCTCACCCGCGGCCTCGCCCAGGACTCGATCCCGAACTTCCGGCAGCGCCGGTGGGCGCGCACCGGCACCGCGCCCCTGGACGACCTCTACCAGAAGACGCTGGGGGTGGTCGGGCTGGGCGGGATCGGGACCGAGATCACGAGGCGGGCGCACTACGGCTTCGGCATGAGAGTCCTGGCGGTGGACCCCAAGCCCTTGCCGAGGCCCGAGTGGGTGGCGGACCTGCGCGAGCCGGCCTGGCTCATGGAAATGAGCCGGCAGGTGGACGTGCTGGTGAGCTGCGCCCCGCACACCCGGGAGACGGTGGGGATGTTCAACGAAGCCTTCTTCCACGGCATGAGGAAGACGGCCTACTTCCTGAATGTCTCCCGAGGCGGCCTGGTCAACCAGGAGGCCCTGGCCCGGGCCCTCAAGGAGGGCTGGATCCGCGGGGCGGGCCTGGACGTCACGACTCCGGAGCCCCTGCCGGCCGAGCACCCGCTCTGGGACTGCCCCAACCTGGTGATCACGCCGCACAACGCCGGGAACGCGCCGATACGGCAGGTGCGCCTGGTGGCCCTCGTGGTGGAGAACGTCCGGCGCTACTGCTCCGGGCTGCCGCTGCTCAACGTCGTCGACAAGGTGCGGGGGTATTGAGGACCGCCGCCCGTCAGAACCCGAGCTGACGCGCGAGGTCGGGGTTCTCGGGGCGGACGCGCCAGACCCACGCGTCGAGGACGTAGTGCGTGGCCTGGGGTAGGGCCAGCAGGGGAACGAGGAGGGCGAGGGCCTCCGGCCCGGGCAAGATGGCCGGTCCCGGGAAGAGGGCGGCCCGCTCGTGCCAGACCAGGCGGTCCCAGCCCCATTCCTCGAGCCAGGCCGCCACGAGGAGCGGGGCGAGGTAGAGCGGCCAGGCGTGCGGTCGGAAGACGCGCGCGAGCGCTGCCCTCGAGTCGGCGAAGCGGGCCCGTCCCCAGACCCAGACGAAGGCCAGGTACGGGATGCCGTGGACCAGCACGTTGGTCACGGTGAAGGCGAAGTCCGAGTTCAGGACCACGATCCCCACGTACCAGGACAGCCAGGTCGTGGCCACGATCAGGTTCTTCCCGGCGCTCACGGGCCGGCCGGTCGCCTGAAGCTGCACCTGACGCAGCGCGTAGACGGCGGTGATCGCGAGATGGATGGGCAGGAGCAGGTGCGCGGCCGACTTCGGCAAGCCCGGGATGAAGTCGCCCGTGATGAACCACTCGAACTCGCGTGGAAGGTGGGCGTGCCAGTAGAGGAGCGGATAGAGGGTCGCGCTATAGATAGCCGCGTCGTCGAGGACGCGGTCGGCCGTGGAGCGCACCCCGAGCCGGCGGCGGTAGAGGGCCACCCAGCCGTACTGCTGCCGCACGAAGTGCAGGACCGCCACGTAGGCCAGCACGCGCCAGAACAGCGCCGCCGAGCCGACGGAGTAGAGGACGACCCCGGCCGCGTAGGCCCCGATCGGGATGCCCAGGTAGAGGCCCGGCCGCCGCCGCACCTCGTCGGGGTCGAGGTACACGCGGTAGGCGGTCGCCCACACGTGGGCCACGTCCACGAACACCACGGTGGCGATCCAGGCCCATGATGGAACCGCCCCGTCGAGGAGGCCGGTGAGCCGGCCCATGAGCAGCAGGCCGAAGGCGAGGAGAGCGGAGCCGCCGAAGACCGCCACGTCCCAGCGGGCCGAGACCAGCCAGGGTCCGGGCGCCCCGGTGCTCCGGCCGATCGGGCGGGCGGGCGGGTCGGCCACGCCGGCGATTGTACGCCCCCGCCCACCGCGCCGCGGCTCCTCGAAGCGGGCTAGGGACCGCCCTCGCCGCGGCGGCGCAGCTCCATCAGCTTCTCGCGCTGCGCATCGGTCAGCAGGTTCTTGATCCGCACCAGGAGCGAAAGGTGGGCCTTCTTCACCTCCCGCTCCATCCCCATGACCTTGTCGGCCTGCGCGAGCACGGCGGCCTCGTCGACCGGGCTGGCCTGGAGCAGCCGGGCCATCTTCTCCGACTCGGCCTGGAGGTCCCACTGCAGGTCCA
>WNGB01028626.1_pt1 | contig 10162 bp, 11 predicted proteins | sample 5400681 | NCBI WGS metagenome assembly WNGB01 (sample SAMN13153367, study PRJNA577476) | soil metagenome | isolation source: 115 cm soil or saprolite under grassland replicate 2 | place: USA:California | collected 2016-06-15
CATGGCACCGGCGATGATCACCCGCCCGGAACCGCAGTTGGACGTGGTGTCCACGGCTGGGAAGTCGAAGGCGAAATCGCCGTACCTGTGGGGGAAGGTCGAGGCGGGCCGGTTGGCGGCCGAGGCGGGTTTGACCAGCGGGGTGGCCTACTTCGAGTGGTCGGCACCTAACGATGCGGACCCGGCGGACCCGGCGACGTGGTGGGCGTGCATGCCGGCGCTGGGGTGGACGGTGACTGAGGATGCGGTCCGGTCGGAGTTCCAGTCGATGCCGCTGGAGGAGTTCCGCCGCGCGTACCTGAACCAGTGGCTGGACGAGACCCCCGCGGACTGGCTGGTCATCGGCCGGCAGGCATGGGAGGCGTTGGCGGATCCCCGGTCGCAGATCGTGGACCGGCCGGCGTTCTGTGTTGCGGTGACCTCGGATCGGACGTGGGCGGCTATCGGCGCTGCCGGCTGCCGGGCGGATGGGCTGTCGCATGTCGAGGTGGTCGAGCATCGCCGCGGGACAAGCTGGGTGGTTCCGTGGCTGAAGGAGCGGGTCGACCGCCGGGACCGCTGGTCCCCGTGCGCGACGGTGATTGCCCCCTCGGGTCCGGCGTGGTCGCTGATCGCGGAGGCGGAGGCGGCTGGGCTGGAGATCCTGAAGCAGTCGGTCCGGGAGGTTGCCCATGGTTGCGCGTCGCTGTATGACGCGACTGGGGCGAACCCGAAGGTGGATCTGCCGCCGTGGCTGCGGCATCTGGACCAGCCGGATTTGAATGCGGCGCTGGCGGGAGCGCAGAAGCGGGATCTTGGTGACGCCTGGTTGTGGTCTCTCAAGTCGATTGTCGTGGACCCGTCACCGCTGATCGCGGTGACCGGGGCCATGTGGGGGCATGTGGCTCGTGGCCACGAAGCCGTCGAATCAACGCCACCGCCTGACATTTTCTAGCCGAAAGGCTGCTAATGCATCGCAGGATCGTTGCGATCATCTTCGCGACCGTCGGGATCTGGCTGCTGGCCGGTCCGGGCTGGTCGCTGCTCACCCTCGGGCTGCTGGTCGAAGTTGGTTGGCCGCGGGAGCGTGCCGAGTGGTTGGAGACCGCCAAGCAGCGTGTGCTCGGGGTGTGGCCGAAGGTCCGGGCGATGCCGCAGCAGATGACCGGCGCATCAGCGGTCGTGGCTGGGGTGGCGGTCCTCCCGGCCGGCGCGGGCCTGGTGACCGGCCGGTTGGGGGCGGCCCTGCTGGTGCTCGGCGCGTTGTTGCTGTGGTTGGGGATGACACTGGACAGGGCGGCCTGACGTGGGATGGATCACCGGGTCGCCGCAGGTCGAGCGGAAACAGCAGGGCTTCCCCACCAATCAGGACTTCGGCGGGAACATCATCACCATCCCCGCGTTCGCCGGTGGGAAGCCGAACCTGGACGGGGCGCTGTATCCCGACTCGAGCTATGAGTCGTCGGCGCGGAGCGGGTACGGCCGCAATGAGCTGGTCTATGCGTGCATCTTCATGAAGGCAAGCAACCTTCCCCAGAGCGTGCTGCGGGTCTACCCATCGGGACAGGGTGAGCCGCTGGAGGATCATCGGCTCCGGCGACTGCTTGCCCAGCCGAATCCAGTCACCGATGAGTTCAGCTTCCTCGAGCTCAGCGTGACCTATCTGGATCTTGCGGGGAACTGCTATTGGCTGATCCTTCGTGGGCGGGATGGGTTGCCGGCGGAGCTGTGGCCGTTGCGTCCGGACCTGATCCGGATCTTCCCCACGTCCAGCCCGCGGGTGTGGGACTACGGGTACATCCTCGATCCGTCGTCGCAGCCTCGGACCGTGAATGCCAAGATCATCCCGATCCCGCGTGGTGATCTGATCCATGTGAAATACCCGAATCCGCAGGACGCCTACTTCGGTCAGCCGAAGTTGCGGCCAGCCGCACGCGCGACTGCGCTGGACAATGCCGCCACGGACTTCGTAGACACGCTGCTCCGCAACTATGCGGTGCCTGGCGTGGTGATCGAGACGGCGGAGGCGACCAACGAGGAGGTCACCAGCAAGCTGAAGGCGAAGTGGCGCAAAGCGTTCGGTGGGAACCGGAAGGGCGACCCGGCATTCCTGCAGCAGGGCATGAAGGTCACCCCGTTGGGGATGACCCTGACCGACCTCGAGTTCGGGGATCTGCGGGCGTACACCGAGACGCACATCTGCTCGGTGCTCGGGGTGCCGGCGGTGCTGGTCGGCGCGAAGACCGGGCTGGACCGGTCAACGTTCTCGAACATGCAGGAAGCCCGTGCTTCGATGTGGGAAGAATCCCTTTTCGGACTTCAGAGACGTTTTGTTGCGCCGGTCCGGGGGCAGCTGCTCCCCGAGTTCGCTGGGGTGGGTCGGGCGCGGGCCCGGGTGGATTGGGACAACAGCGCGGTGCCAGCGTTGCGGGAGGCAGAGTCGGCCCGATGGGAACGCGCCACGAACGCGCTGGCGCGGGGTGGGATCACCATCAACGACTTCCGTCGCACCGTCGATCTCGACCCAGTGGACGGTGGCGACGTGTTCCTGACCCCGGCGGGGGTGACACCCACCCATCTTGGCGAGCAGCCGCAGCTCCAGCAGCCGCCCGCATCGGCGCAACTGGAGGCAGCCAGTTACGCGGTGAACTTCCTGGAACGGCGCAAGCAGCTGGTGTCGACGAACGGGAACGGCCATGCCGTGGACCGTCGTTAAGCTAGTGGCGGGGCTTGGTCGATCAGTCCGCAGTCCAGGCGGGCCTGCTCAAGCGCGGCGGCCTTGAACAGCGGCGCGGCCAGCCGCTTCAGCTTGTCGCGCTGCTCAGGCGTCCAGGCCATTCCACCAAGGAACGTGCTCTCGCGCAGCAACGCGCCCTATACGCCAATGAGCCGGCAGCCGGCCAGCAGGCAATCCGTGAGGTGGAGCAGATGGACGAACTGAGGCGGCTGTTCACCCAGATCGAGCAGAAGGCCGTCACCGACCAGGGCGCCGGCGAGATCACCGGGCTGGCCGCGGTTTATGGCAATGTCGACTTGCAGGATGATCTGCTGGAGACGGGTGCGCTGGCCAAGTCCGCGGAGGACTGGTCCCGGTCCAAGAGCAAGGTGCCGCTGCTGGACTGGCATGGCGACTCGATCAGCCGGATCATCGGGTCGGTCACGCAGCTGAAGTCCGTCGCCCAGGGGCTGTGGTTCCGCGCAGGGTTCACCCATGACGAGCAGGGGCAGCGGGCCCGGCAGCTCGCCAAGGACGGGCACCTGTCGGGTGTGTCGGTCGGGTGGCTGCCGGTCCACCAGTCGCTGAAGGTTCTCGGCGGCAAAGCGGTCCGGTCGATCCGGGAGGCGCGACTGCTGGAGATTTCGCTGACCCCGGTCCCCGCGAACCCGCTTGCGCAGCTCGCGTCGGTGAAGTCGCTCGGCGAGGGCAAGGCCGTTTCGGACACGCCCTGGTCGCAGTTCACCGAGGCGGACTACACGCTGGAGCAGTGGCGCCGCGCCTGTCTGATCACGGTTGAGGGTGCCACCGAAACCAAGGCTGGCTACAAGCTCCCCGTCCGGGGGTCGGCCTGTACCGCGGCCAGCTCGGCGAGGACCCACCACCGAGCCTGCTGTCGCTGGCTGGCATGCCGAGCCGGTCAAGCCTCGGCTACAACATATGGGCGCCAGCGATGCGCAAGGCGCTCGACCTCGGCTATGAGCCGGCCGCCAAGGCGGCCGCGCATATCCTGCTCGGCGTCTACAATCCTGACGATGAGATGGCCGGGCTGGCCGACGGGCAGCCCACCATCCCCGCAGCCGCCGAACCTGGCACTGCGGACCCGGAACCACCTGCGACGGTGTCCCCAGAGCAGTACGCGCTGGGGATTGCCAACCCAGGGCCGCGTGACGACGCACCCCAAGGCACCCCGGCAGATGGGGCCGCCTACTCCCAGCAGCTCCTCGAGAACCTGCGTGTCACCGAAGATGCCGCGCGGCTCGAGGCAGAAATCAACCAGGCCCTGGGAAGGAGTAACCCGTGACCACGCGTCACCAGGATCTGCTGGACAAGTCGTTGCAGTGCATCCACCTCGCACGGGCGATCAACGACCGGTACGAAGACCCGACCAAGATGACCACCCAGGAGGTCGGGCAGCGCAAGTCCCTGCTGGTCGAGGCGGCCAGGCTGAAGGAGCTCGCCGAGGCGCAGAAGGCCCAGGATGACCTGGAGACCTGGGCGTCCAAGCCCGACGGTGACGGTCAGGTGCTGGCCGGTATCGCCGCGATGGGCGAGGCCAAGGCCGTCCAGTCCGGCGGCACCGACCCGATGTCGCAGGCGAACTCCCGGATCGCGGTCCAGCGGTTCGCCAAGGCGATGCGCAGCGGCAAGCAGTCCCTCACCCTCGAAGAGAAGGCCGCCCTCGTCGAGGACGCGACCGGTGAGATCCTGGTCCCCCACGACATCGCCACCCCGATCTTCAAGGACCTCCCACACCTAGCGATCTTCCGGTCCGCGAACCCGCTGATCCGCCCCACCACCTCCGACAAGGTCGACGTCCGCTCGCTCACCGCAGGCACCGCGGCGTGGGGCAAGCTGGAGGTGCTGGGCACCGGCTCGGGTACTGCCACCGGCCGTGACGCGACCCCCGGCACCACCACCGCCGACGTCATCTCCGTCCACGACCTGGTCGGCCTCGCCAAGATCGGTGTGGACGAGCTCCAGGACACCGACTTCAACCTCGTCTCCCTGGTCCAGACCGTCGTCGGGGAACTGTTCGCGCAACTCGAGGACGACGCGTTCGGGAACGGCACTGGGACCAGCCAGCCGTGGGGGATCGCGATGCGGGCCACCCAGGCCAGCCCGCTGATCACCCAGGCGGTCACCGGCACCAACGCCACCCCCACCGGCGACGGGTTGCGGTCGATGCAGTACCGCATGCCAGCACGGTTGCGTCCTGGCGGCGCGTACTTCGCGTCGACGGATGCGGCCGAGGGGATCTCGCTGCTGAAGGACACCACCTCCAACTACCTGTGGGTCCCCAGCATGCGGGTCGGCGACCCCGACACGCTGTGGGGCAAGCCGTTCTACATCCTCGAGTGGCTCCCCGCGATGGCCACGTCCGCGGCGGCGGTCGACGCGTCGGTCCTGTTCGCGAACCTGAACGCCGGCTACGCGGTCGTGGACCGGCAGCAGATCACCATGCAGCGACTCGACGAGCTGTTCGCCGCTGACGGGGTCGTCGGGTTCCTGTTCAAGCTTCGGGTCGGCGGCGACGTGATCCGTCCGAAGGCGTTCGTCAAGTACCTCCTCTGACAGGAGCCCAACCGATGCGAGTGCAACTGGTGGGGCCGAGCTCGGGCTATGTCCATGATGGGTACCGGTCGTGGCTGGCCGACGAGGTCATCGAGGTCGACGACAACGACCAGGCAGCGGTGGACTGGTGGCGGACCTTCGCCACAGCCGGTGGCGGAACGGTCCTGGAAGACGTGAAGCCACCGAAGCCGGCTGCGGCTGAGCCGCCCAAGCGGGGCCGGCCACCGCTTCCACGCGACAGCGAAGGCAACGTCGTCCGCACGTAGCCCGCGTTCCTGCGCGGGAAGGGGAGCCGGGTTCCTCCGTGGCCCGGCTCCCCGTCACATTCCAAGGACACGGAGCATGGAGAAGGAGACCAGCCAATGCGACTGCTCATTCCGCTCACCTTGGAGATGGACAGCGACAAGGAGCCACCGGAGGCGGCGGCTATGACGGCTGCCTACTGCCCAACCTGTTTCGCGGTCGTCCCCGGCCATCGGATCGCCGACCACCAGCAGGCAGCCCACGGTGGTGGTTCCAATTAGGCTGCTCTGGCACAGTGTCGCGCCCTGGATCGGCACCGGCTATGGAACCCAGACGGGCCTGTTCACCCGCCGGATCCGGGACCTGGGCCATGATGTGGCCATCTCCTGCTACTACGGCCTGCAAGGCATCCGGCGGAACTGGGAAGGTATGCTGTGCCTGCCCTCCTACGCGGAGCATTACGGCTGCGACGTGCTCATCCCCCACGCGATCGCTCACTTCGGCGCTGGTGATGGTGATGCGTTCAGTGAGGTGTCCACCCGCGGGATGGTCATCACCCTGGGTGACGTGTGGACGTTCCAGGTCCCGCTGCTGGAGCACATGAGCGTGGCCGCGTGGACCCCGGTCGACCATGAGACCGTCCCCCCCATGATCACCGGCTGGTTCCAGAAGTCTGGTGCGATCCCGATCGCGATGAGCAAGTTCGGCCGGGACAAGCTCGTCGAGGCCGGCCTGCAACCGCTGTACGTGCCCCACGGCTACGATCCGAAAGTCTTCCATCCGGCCGACCAGACTGAGGCCCGCGTGCGGGCCGGTCTCCCCAAGGATGCGTTCGTGGTCGCGGTCGTGGCCGCCAACGTCGGCAAGGACGCCTCCCGGAAGGCGTTCGCGGAGCAGATCACCGCGTTCGCAGAATTCCGCCGCCGCCACACCGATGCGGTCCTGGCGTTGCACACCGACGTGCAGTCCTCCTACGGCGTCAACGTCCTCACACTGCTGGAGAAGCTCCCGAAGTCGAGCTACATCTTCAGCGACCAGTATCAGTACCGGATCGGGATGCCCGCCACCGCGGTCGCCGACATCTACCGGGCCGCCGACGTGCTGTCCAACACCTCCTGGGGGGAAGGGTTCGGCATCCCGATCATGGAAGCGCAAGCCTGTGGGACGCCGGTGATCGTGGCAGACACCACCGCGATGCCGGAGCTGCTCGGCGCTGGCTGGAAGGTGCCCGGGGAGCGGTTCTGGCACGACTCCCAGCTCGCCTGGGCACGGCGGCCGCTGATCGGCGCGATCGTCGACGCGTACGAGCAGGCCTACAAGCATGCCCGCGACGAGGACCTGCGTGCGCAGGCGTGGGCGTTCGCGCAGGACTACGACGCGGACACGGTCACCGAGCGGTACTGGGTGCCGGCACTGGCGCAGCTGGAGCAGGCATTGGCCGCGCGTCGTGAGGAGGCGCTGCGTCCCCGGGACGGCAAGCGGCTCCACGCGCAGGTCCGCGAGGCCGATGGGCTGCTGTGGCTGGACCGCGGCCCGACCACCGGCGATGGGATCGGGTTCGCCGACCATGAGGGCCCCAACCGCACGATCCTCGAAGGGCTGCTCCCCGACGAAGGGGTGCTCTTGGACGTTGGCGCGCATGTCGGCCACTGGGCGTTGCGGCTGGCACGCAAGGCTTCGAAGGTGGTCGCGGTCGAGGCGAACCCCGCCACCGCGGCGACGCTGCGGCGGCATCTGGCCATGAACGACATCGGCAACGTTCAGGTGGTGCAGCTGGCCGCATGGGACTCGTGGACGCAGCTGCGGCTGGACGACCCGACCGGGCAGACCGAGGGCGGTTCGATGCGGGTCCTCGCCGCCTCCAACGGTGAGGGGACCGTGCCAGCGGGCCGGCTCGACGAGACCCCCGAGCTCCAGGACATCGGCCGGTTGGATCTGGTGAAGCTGGACGTGGAAGGTGCCGACCTCCACGCGCTCCGTGGCATGCGGGGCCTGTTGGACCGGTACCGGCCGGTCCTGTTCGTCGAATGCCACGACATCTACGGCTACTACCAGCGCGCCGACCTCGAGCAGACCCTGACCGATCTCGGCTACACGTTCGAGGTGGCCGCGAGCGCGATGACCCGGTGGCAGCCGGACGGGATCGCCGATGAGCCACGCCAGTGCGACTGGCTCGTCTGCCGTCCGGTGAAGGTCCCTATAAGCAAGTAAACCCGAAGGAGGCAGCATGTCCAGGCCGAAGAGGCTCATCGTCGCGTTGGCCGCCGCGGCCGCGCTCACCGTCGGGGTCGCCGGCAGCGCGCTGGCCGACGGGCCGGTCGGCAACTCCGGGCACTCGAACAACGGCTCGACGCAATGCCAGGCCGGCGGCAATGACCACTGCCCGCCGTTCGGCAACGACAAGTAGCCAGGAGCGACCGTGCGACCGTGGGGAGCTGAGCAGTGACAGCAATCTTGCCGGACACGACAAAGAATGCGCTGCTGAATTCGGCCGCGACCAACGGATTCGTGACGTCCGGCTCGCACCTGGCACTGTTCACCGCGTTCCCACCGATCATCGGTACCAACGAGGTCACCGGCGGCTCTCCGGCCTACGCGCGGAAGGTCATCACGTTCACGGCCAGCGCTGCGGCCGGATCGATCTCGCCAGCGACCGGCCTTCCAGCGACCTTCGACGTGCCTGCCGGTACGACGGTCAAGGCGGTCGGCGTCTGCACGGCGCTGACCGCCGGGTCGCTGCTGGCCTGGCTGCCCGCTGGCTCGGTCGCTCGACGGGCGTTCTCGGTGGACGCGGGCGGTGTCACCGCCGACCAGCTGGACGCACCCGGGCATGGGCTCTCGGTGAACGATCAGATCATCGTCTGGGCATCAATCGGCGCCGCGCTGCCGGCGGGCATGGCGGAGGACACGATCTATTTCGTGAAGACCGTGGTCGACGCTGACACGATCGAGTTGTCCGCGACCCAGGGCGGCGCGATCCTGCCGATCACCGGCGTCGGCGACGGCGACCTCCAGAAGTTCACGCCCGAGGTGTTCGCCGGGCAGGGCACCTACCAAGTAAGTTCTTATCCTATCAGCCTTCCTGGCTGATAAAATGGGTGCATGGATGGTACAGGGTGCTCGATCTGTGGAGAGCCACTGAAGGCGCGTGGTTGGTGCCTAAAGCACTACCGACGCTGGCAGCGTCATGGCAATCCGGGAACCCGCCTACGCATCCGGCATGCCGGCACCGTTGAAGATCGCTGGTGGGCTCGCGTCGACAAGAACGGGCCGGGCGGGTGCTGGATCTGGACCGGGGCGCTGTATTGGACCGGCTACGGGCAGTTCCCCGAGTCGATAGGCAAGACGGCTACCGCCCATTGCTGGGGCTACCAACGGTTCGTGGGGCCGATTCCGGATGGGTTGGAACTCGACCATCTATGTCGCGTCCGGGCCTGTGTGCGGTTCGATCATCTGGAACCTGTGACACATGGTGACAACGTCCGCCGCGGCAGCAGCGCGAAATGGCTTGGTCAGGACTGCGCCATCGTCGATTGCGATCAGCCGGCCAAGCTGCATGGGCTCTGCCGGAAGCACTATAAGCGCCAATGGAGGGCAAGTCGCCGATGAGACGAACACTCGCTGTTGTGTTAGCCGCTGCGCTGCTTTTGGTGGTCGGCGCGGTTGCCTACGCGTCGATCCCTGGCCCTGATGGTGTGATCCACGGCTGCTACAAGACGTCGAATCCGGCGCAGGGCGCGCTGATCGCTATCGACTCCGGAGCGTCGTGTCCGAGCGGGTATACCGCGCTGAACTGGAACCAGACCGGCCCGCAGGGCCCAGCCGGTCCGACGGGATCACAGGGGCCGGCCGGACCGTCAGGCATGAGTGGTGCCGAGTGGGTCATCCAGACGCTCTCAGTCGGCGCCAGTGCAGGGTTCATCTCCAAGACGGTCGCTGCCCCGGCTGGGAAAGTCATCCTTTCCGGTGGCTTTTGGGCGCGTCCTAATAGCCAGATCGGATACACGGCTGGTTGGGAAGCTACAGTCAATGGCCCATCGACTGACGCCAACGGCGATGCCACATCATGGGCTGTCGAGGGGTATAGCACCAGAACGGCAGCCTGGACCTTGGTCGTCTACGCGTTGGCTATCGACGACCCGACGCCATAACCTCCTACCCGATCAGCCTGCCCGGCTAGAAAGGCGGTCAGTCATGGCGCGTGGGCTCTACGTTGTCGACCAGCTCCCCCCGATCGACACCGCCGACCGGGCTGCCGTCAACACCTTCACCACGTTCCAGGACATCTACGGCGCGCCGCAGAAGATCATCCCGAAGTCGCGGATGGACGTGGGGTTGACCCTTGATCTGGAGGCGTGGGTCGACTGGTCAACTACCGGCACGCCAACCATGTCGTGCGGCTTCTGGTTCAACGCTGCCCCCCTCGCCCCGAACCCGGCGACGATCCTCTGCCAGACCCAGCTCGCCGCCGCGCCGGTCGCGACCGTCACTGGCGGATCGGTGCACATGCACGCCATGGCCACGCTACGTGCAATCGGTACCGGCGCGGCCGGCGGCAGCTGGGACATCGAGGGCTACGCCGACATCACCAACACGGTCACCCCGTTCTCCACGACCGTCACCTGGGTGATGCCCACCACGCGGGCGTTG
>WNGB01015318.1_pt1 | contig 10161 bp, 8 predicted proteins | sample 5400681 | NCBI WGS metagenome assembly WNGB01 (sample SAMN13153367, study PRJNA577476) | soil metagenome | isolation source: 115 cm soil or saprolite under grassland replicate 2 | place: USA:California | collected 2016-06-15
TGCCGCTGCTGGGCGGCCGCACGGGCCGCGTCGCCGGCGGGACCGGCCCGCAGCGCCGGGTCACCGACGATCCGTTCGAGCTCGTCGGCCAGCGCGCTCGCAGCGAACCCGACCGTCGACCGCCTCGATGCGGTGCTGCGGGAGGCGTCCTCGAGGATCATCCCGCTGGTCCGCAGCGCGGTGGTGACCGCATCGGGACCGGCCGCTGCGGGTACGGGTCCGGCCGCAGGCACGGTCAGCCCGTGTACGCCGGCCGCCTGGGCCAGCCCACCGGCGTACCCCTGTCCGACCGCGCGGACCCTCCAGCCGCCCTCGCGGCGATAGACCTCGACGAGTACGACGGCGCCCGGGGCCGGCTCCGGCGGCCGGAACTCCGCCACCACCTCACCGCTCGTGGCCACCAGCCGTACCCCCGGCATGGCGGCGGCCCCACCCATCCGGCGGGTCGCGAGGCAGAGCATGCGTTCGACCGAGTCCGGCACCGCGGTGAGGTCGACGGTGACGCCCGGCGGCGGACCGGCCAGCCACTCGACACCGTCGCGCGCGGGCCGGCCGCGGTCGACCAGGTCGTCGTCGGAGCGGGCCCGGTAGCCGGGCCCCAGGATCAGCGCCGCCACCTCGGCGTCCGCGTGGTCGAGGTAGGCGGTGAGGCGGGCCTCGGGCCAGGAGATGTTCTGGCCCGGGACCAGCTGGGTCACAGGTAGGGGCCCAGTTGCTGGGCAGCCTCAGTGGGGAACTTCGCCTGGATGCCGTCGCCGATCGCCTGGAACTTCCAGCCGCCGCCCTCGCGGTAGAGCTTGGCCATGATCAGTCCCGTGAACGGCATGCCGCCGGCCAGGGCGAACCGGGCGAGCTCGCCGTCCCGGTGGTCGATCAGCCGGCAGAAGGCGTTGTCGACCTGCTCGAAGGTCTGGCCCTGGTAGCTGGTCACCACGAAGAAGACCACGTCGACGTGGACCGGGATCCGGGTCAGGTCGACGGTCACCACCTCGTCGTCGCCCTCGCCCTGGCCGGTCAGGTTGTCGCCCATGTGCTGGATCGAGCCGTCGCGGGTGCGCAGGTTGTTGTAGAACGCCATGTCGGCCAGCTTGCCGCCGGCGAACAGGATCGCCGACGCGTCCAGGTCGACGTCGACCTCGCGGGAGCCGAACATGCCGCTCTTCTTGCGGATCGGGTCCCAGCCCAGGCCCATCCGGACCAGCGTCAGCGCCTGGCCGCCGTCCTTGGTGAGCGTGACCTTCTGCCCCTTGGTGAGCGACACCGGACGGCCCTTTGTCAGGCTGACCTCGCCGGTCGAGGCCGGCGGAGCTGCCGGGGCCGCGGGCGGCGGGGGCGGCGGAGGCGGCGGGGTGGCCGGCTGCCCGAACGTCGGGGCCTCGGGTGGCAGCGAGGCGGACGCGGCCGGCGGTGCCGGGTAGGCGGGCGGCGTGGGGTGCGCCGGCGGGGCGGCGGGGTACGCCGGCGGGGCGGCGGGGTACGCCGGCGGTGCAGCGGGGTACGCCGGCGGTGCCGCGGGCTGCCCGAACGTCGGGGCCTCCGGCGGCAGCGGCGCGGCTGCGGGCGGGGGCGGCGGGGCCGGCGGCGCGGATGCGGCTGCCGGGGCAGCCGGCTCCTCGTCGACCGAGACGCCGTGGTCGGTGATCAGGTCGGCGAGACCGCCGTCGTACCCCTGGCCGATGGCGCGCAGCTTCCAGGTGTCCCCGCGCCGGTAGAACTCCAGCGCGACCACGATCAGCTCGCGGTTGAGGTCGACCATGGTGAACTCCGCGACCGGCGTACCGGCGGCGTCGGCGACCCGGGCGACCGGCTGCCCGACCTGGCCGAAGACCTTGCCGTTGTCGTCGAGCGAGCTCACAATCCGCACCGCGTGTACGTCGGCCGGCACCTGCGCCAGGTCGAGCCGGATCTGCCACGGCTGGCCACCGGCCGGCGGCACGCACGTCACTCCCGGCCCCTGCGGCTGGTTGTAGAAGACGAAGTCGGCGTCGGTGCGCACCTTGCCGGCGTCGGTCACCAACAGCGCCGACACGTCGGCGTTCGCGGCGACGTCGACCGTGACGGTCAGACCGGTCGTGGTGATGGGCGCGTTGCCGCCCTTGGTCAACGTGATCACCGTTGGCCCCCTCATAGTTCGGTGTTCCTTGAACCTAGCGGGTCGGACCCAGTCTCACGACAGTCGCTTGGTGAACATGGAGATCCGTTCGACCGGCCGGAAGCCCATCGCCTGGTTGACCGCGACCATGTGCGTGTTGACCTCGGCGTTGTACGTAACCAGCCGCTCGGCGTCCGGTCGCAGTCCCTGCAGGAACCGCAGGTTGGCCACCTTGACCGCGAGTCCCAGCCGGTGGCCCCGGTGCGCCCGGCGTACCAGCGTGCCCCACTGGTAGACCCGCCGCGAGCCCTCGCCGCTCATCGCGAGCTCGGTATAGGCCACCACGTCGCCGGCCTCGTCGATCGCCACGGTGTTGTACTTCGTGCGTCCCTGAGCCGCGATGATCGCCTCCGCCTCGCGCATCGAGTCGACGTTGGGGATGTCCGGCTCGATGTCGAGGTCACCGGTCGGGGCGTCGGTGGTCAGCGCCGCGGTGACCTCGGCGAAGCCCTGCGCGAGCTCGTCCGGCACGGGTCCCGCAAACGACCGCAGCGTGTACGCCGAGTGGTACGGCGCCGCCTCCCGCTCCAGCCGGTCGAGCAGCGCCTCGTCCACCGGCAGGTCGACGATCCGCATCACCTCGCCCAGCGCGAAGTCGAACCCCCGCGCGAAGAGGAAGTCGGCCCCGGGCGACCCGACCCCGTCGGCCGGACCGTCGTACGGGTAGGACGTCTCGGCGACCAGCTTGCTGCGGCCGCGCTCCCGCGCCACCTGCTCGAGGTGCTCCAGCATCGCCGTCGCGTAACCACGCCGCCGGTGCTCGGGATGGGTGTGTACGCCGACCTCGGCGAGGTCGAGGTTCTCCAGGAGCGGCGTACGGATGTCGGCGGCCGTCACGACCACGTCGTCGACGACCCCGGCGTACGACGCCTGCCACCGGAACCCGACCTCGGCCCGCCGTTCCGCCCGGGCCTCCACCAGGGTCCACGGGCTGGCGAGCTCCTCCCGGCCGAAGACGTCGGCGGCGTGGTAGGCGGCGTGCCAGGCGTCGAACGCCGCGTCGTCGTGCGGGTCGATCTGGACGATCTTCATGTCAGCACCTTCGGTTGGTTCGGGTAGTCGAAGGCGCGCGCTGGGCGTGTCTCCTTATCCTCGGCTGTCGCGAAGCGCAGCAGGCCATGGGATAAGGAGACACGCCCCAGTTCAGGCGGCCCAGACGGTGACGGTCGAGAACAGCGCGTAGCCGTCGAAGTGGTTGGCCTCGATCCGGAAGATCCGGCCCTCGATGGTCCGGCCGCACACGACGCTGCCGTCGCTGAGGCCACCCGTGATGTCGGAGCCGCTGCTGGTGACGAGGTCGGCACACTCGCTCCACGTGGGTACGCCGTCGCTCGTCCACTCGGCCACCAGGATGCCCTCGTCGGCCTCGAAGTGCCCGTCGCCCACGCTGAGCAGCACGCTGTGGCCGTCGACGTACCGGGGCGGGCTGACGTCGAACGAGAAGGAGTCGTCCGCGCCGTACGAGTTGGGGAAGTGCAGCGGCCCCTTCCAGAAGACGGCCGGCTCGACCGGACTCGACGACGGGCTGGCCGACGGGCTGACTGGATCCGTGGCGGGAGTGACTCCTGACGTCGCCGGGCCCGAACCCCCAGACCCGGTCGGTGCGGCTTCGTCGGACGCCCCGGAGCGGGTGACCGCGATGACCACCACCAGGACCACCAGCGCGAGTACCGCGGTGATGGAGGCGATCCAGGCCGGGCCGTTCTGGACGAACCCGCCGCGCTGGTTGTTCTGGTCGTACATGTGAAGGCCTCTCCCCGATGATTGCCGCGACCAGACTGGCAGACGGCCGCTCCGCCTCTCCTATGCCCCGCCGCGGTGCGCGAAAACGCGTTCACAGCACCTTCTGCGGCTCGACCCGACACGAGCAGTGAGCCTAGGTGCGCCGACCGGCCGCGGCGACCGAATTACTGGGAACGCCGACGCCAAGACGACGGCGCTCAGATGGACAGCTGGGCCTTGACCACCGTGGCCAGCCGGTCGGCGACCGCCTGCGCCTCGGCTGCGGTGGACGCCTCCACCATCACGCGCACCAGAGGCTCGGTGCCGGACGGCCGCAGCAGCACCCGCCCGGTGTCGCCGAGGGCGGCCTCCTCCTCGAGGACCGCGGCCGCGAGTACGGCGTCGTCGTCCGCGCGCGCCTTGTCGACGCCGGGGACGTTGACGAGCACCTGCGGCAGCCTGGTCATCACCGAGGCGAGCTTCTGCAGGCTGTCGCCGGTCGTCGCGATCCGCTCCAGCACGTGCAGGGCGGTGAGGATGCCGTCACCAGTCGTGGCGTGGTCGCTCATGATCACGTGACCCGACTGCTCGCCGCCGAGGCTGTAGCCGGACGCCTTCATCGCCTCCAGCACGTAGCGGTCGCCGACCTTGGTCTGCCGCACGGCCACCCCCGCGCCGCGCATCGCGGTGACGAAGCCGAGGTTGCTCATCACGGTCGCCACCACGGTGTCCTTGGCGAGCCGGCCCGCGTCGCGCAGCGACAGCGCGAGTACGGCGAGCAGCTGGTCACCGTCGACGACGTTGCCCTCGTGGTCGACCGCCAGGCACCGGTCGGCGTCGCCGTCGAGCGCGAACCCGACGTCGGCCTCGTCCTTGAGTACGGCGGCCTGGAGCGGCGCCAGGTGCGTCGAACCGCACCCGTCGTTGATGTTGAGCCCGTCGGGCTGAGCGTGGATCGCGGTCACGTCGGCGCCCGCGTCACGCAGCGCCTGTGGGCCGGCGTCGGAGGCCGCGCCGTGGGCGCAGTCGAGCACCACCCGGATGCCGGTGAGTGGCTTGTTGGTGGTGCGGACCAGGTGCGCGGCGTACTCGTCGACCGCGGTGGGGTACGGCGTCACGCGGCCCACGCCGCCGCCGGTCGGCCGGGTCCAGTCCTCGCGCAGCCGCCGCTCGATCGCGACCTCCACCGAGTCCTCGAGCTTGAGGCCGCCGCGGGCCAGGAACTTGACGCCGTTGTCAGGCATCGGGTTGTGCGAGGCCGACAGCATCACGCCGAAGTCGGCGCCGAGGGCCTCGGTCAGGTAGGCGACGCCAGGGGTCGGGAGCACGCCCATGAGGAGTACGTCGACGCCCGCCGACGCCAGTCCGGCCACCACGGCGGCCTCGAGGAACTGGCCCGAGATGCGGGTGTCGCGACCGACCACGGCCACCGGCCGGTGGCCGGCGAACTCCCCGCGGTCGGCGAGGACATGTGCTGCGGCAACGGAAAGGTCCAGGGCCAGCTCCGCGGTCAGCTGACCGTTCGCCAGGCCCCGGACCCCGTCCGTGCCAAAGAGTCGCGCCATGCGACGTGACGTTAGCGCTTGCTGAACTGCGGCGCCTTGCGGGCCTTCTTGAGACCGGCCTTCTTGCGCTCGATCACGCGGGCGTCGCGGGTGAGCAGCCCGGCCTTCTTGAGGGAAGGACGGTTGGCGTCCACGTCGATCGCGTTGAGGCAGCGGGCCACGCCGAGGCGCAGCGCGCCGGCCTGGCCGGTGATGCCGCCGCCGCTGATCCGGGCGATGACGTCGAAGCGGCCCTCGAGCTGGAGGTTCGCGAACGGCTCGTTGACGACCTGCTGGTGCAGCTTGTTGGGGAAGTAGGAGTCGAGCGTCCGGCCGTTGACGGTCCACTGGCCGGTGCCGGGTACCAGGCGGACGCGCGCGATGGCCTCCTTGCGGCGGCCGGTGGCGTTCGCGGGGGCGATGGTCGCGGGACGCTGGGGGGCGTCGGCGGACGGGGCGCTCTCGGAGCTGTAGGCGATGCCCTGCTCGTCGACCTCGTAGGTCTCCTCGACCTCGGTGTTCTCGGTGGTCTCAGCCACGATGTTCCTCACTCAGTCTTTCTCGGAATTACTGGGAGACCTGGGAGATCTCGAACGGGGTGGCCTTCTGGGCCGCGTGCGGGTGCTCGGGGCCGGAGTAGACCTTGAGCTTCTTCAGCATCTGGCGGCCGAGACGGTTCTTGGGGAGCATGCCCCAGACGGCCTTCTCGATGGCCTTGCGGGCGTCCTTCTCGAGGAGCTCGCCGATCGGGGTCGCGGACAGGCCGCCCGGGTAACCCGAGTGGCGGTAGGCCATCTTGGTGGTCTTCTTGGTGCCCGACAGGGCGACCTTCTCGGCGTTCACGACGATGACGAAGTCGCCCATGTCCATGTGCGGAGCAAAGGTCGGCTTGTGCTTGCCGCGGAGGAGGTTCGCGACCTGGACGGAGAGACGTCCGAGGACGACATCGGTGGCGTCGATGACGAGCCACTCACGCTGGATGTCAGCGGGCTTGGGGCTGTACGTACGCACGGCTGATCTACCTATCTCGTTCGTTGGTCCTGCCCGGACGACCCGGTCAGGTGGTGATGCCGCGGCTTCTGACGAACACTGCCCGGCTTCCCACGAGATGGTGTCCGGGTCTGCATCTCGACCACACAGCGAGTGGTCGGAACGCGGCAGGAGTCGCGACCGTCAAGGTTACGCGGGCGCGGGGACGCAGGTCAAAATGAGCCGAGGTTAACTCGGGGTTGACCCCGGGTTAGCCCGATGAGTCAATCCGGAATAGGTTGGATCCCGACCAACTTCAGAGTAACGCTAGGAGCCGACGTGACCGACGTACCGGCCAACGCAGACGCTGCCGCTGACTCCTCTGCCAGCGCTTCCCTCACCGTCCGTGACAACCGAACCGGACAGGAGTACGACGTTCCGATCGTCGACGGCACCATCAGGGCCGCCGACATCGGCAAGATCAGGCAGGGCGACGACCAGCCGGGGCTGGCCGTCTACGACCCCGGGTTCGTGAACACCGCCTCGTGCCGCAGCGCGGTGACGTTCATCGACGGCGACAAGGGCATCTTGGAGTACCGCGGGTACCCCATCGAGCAGCTCGCAGAGAAGTCGACCTTCCTCGAGGTCGCCTACCTGCTGATCCACGGCACCCTCCCCACCAAGGACGAGTACAACGCCTGGGAGCACGAGATCACCTACCACACGTTCGTGCACGAGAACGTCAAGTCGTTCATGCACGGGTTCCGGTACGACGCGCACCCGATGGGCATGCTGATGGCCTCCGTCGGCGCGCTCTCGACGTTCTACCCCGACGCCCGCAACATCAGCGATGCCGACAACCGGCACATGCAGATGGTGCGGATGATCGCCAAGATGCCGACGCTGGGTGCCTGGTCCTTCCGGCACGCGCAGGGCAAGCCGTTCGTCTACCCCGACAACGAGCTCGGCTACACCGCCAACTTCCTCTCGATGCTGTTCAAGATGAGCGAGCAGCGGTTCGAGGCGGACCCGCGGTTGGTCAAGGCGCTCGACGTACTCTTCATCCTGCACGCCGACCACGAGCAGAACTGCTCGACCAACGCGGTCCGCTCGGTCGGCTCCTCCCAGGTAGACCCCTACTCGGCGGTCGCGGCCGGCGTCGCGGCGCTCTACGGCCCGCTGCACGGCGGCGCCAACGAGGCGGTGCTGCGGATGCTGCGCCGGATCGGCTCGAAGGAGAACATCCCGGCGTTCATCGAGGGCGTCAAGGCCGGCAACGAGCGGCTGATGGGCTTCGGCCACCGGGTCTACAAGAACTTCGACCCCCGCGCCACGATCATCAAGAAGGCCTGCGACGACGTCTTCGAGGTCACCGGCGTCAACCCGCTGCTCGAGATCGCCCAGGAGCTGGAGAAGATCGCGCTCGAGGACGAGTACTTCGTCAAGCGCAAGCTCTACCCCAACGTCGACTTCTACTCCGGCCTGATCTACGAGGCCTTCCAGTTCCCGCCGGAGATGTTCACGGTGCTGTTCGCGATCGGCCGTACGCCGGGCTGGCTGGCCCAGTGGCTCGAGCTGGTCCAGGACAAGGAGCAGAAGATCGCCCGGCCCAAGCAGATCTACACCGGCGACCGGAGTCTCGACTTCACCAGCCGCGAGGAGCGCTGGGCCTGAGGTCGTCGCGGCCGCGCGTCAGCAGCCGGCCGCCCTGAAGCGACAGAGCGTGGGGAGGTACGCCGTCACGGCGGCCTCCCCCGTCTGCCGTCCGGCGCCCCGAAAATCCAGGGGACCCCGCCGGGTCGCCGATGGAATACTGGCCGGCATGACGCACCGCACCGCAGCCGAACTCGAAGCCCACCTCGACCAGCTGCGGGCCGCGCCCGCCGAGGTCGGCACCCTGGACCTGGTCGTACGACGACCGGCCGTCGACGAGCGCGAGATCCTCGACGAGGGCACCCTCGACCTCGCCGACGGGCTGGTCGGCGACAACTGGCTCTCCCGCCAGACCTCCCACGCGATCGCGGAGGGCCGGCACCTCAAGGCCCAGCTCAACGTGATGAGTGCCCGGATGGTCGGCTTCCTCGGCGAGACCGTCGACGAGCGGGCGCTCGCCGGCGACCAGCTGTTCCTGGACCTCGACCTCTCGGTGGCCAACCTGCCGACGGGTGCCCGGCTGGCCATCGGCGACTCCGACAACCCCGCCGTCATCGAGGTCACCGACAAGCCGCACAACGGGTGCGCGAAGTTCAGGGCCCGGTTCGGCGAGGCCGCGCTGGAGTTCGTCAACTCCCCGGTCGGCAAGGAGCTCCGCCTACGCGGCTTCAACGCGCGGGTCGTCGCGCCCGGCGTCGTACGACCGGGCGACAAGGTGACCCGGCTGTAGCCGGGTCACCCCACCTTCAGCGAGACAGGCTTACGAGCGCGCCGACCGGCGCCGCGAGATCGCATCGACGGAAGCGGCGAGCAGCAGTACGACGCCCGTGATGACCTGCTGCCACTGCGCGCCGAGGCTCGGGCGCAGGCCGAGGCCGTTGGGGATGACCGCGATCACGAGGGCACCGATGATGGCGTCGCGTGGCTTGCCTCGTCCACCGAACAGCGACGTACCGCCGATGACCGCAGCCGCGACCGAGAACAGCAGCACGTTGCCGGAGCCGAGGTCGAGCGAGGCCGACGACTGCGACGAGGCCAGGGCGATGCCGCCGAGCGCGCCGAACGACGAGCACAGGATGAACGCGGTGACCTTGATGTGTACGACGTCGATGCCGGCACGACGGGCCGCCTCGGCGTTGCCGCCGGTGGCGTAGAGGTGGCGGCCCCACGTGGTCTTGCTCAGTGCGATCGTGCACAGGATCATCAGGGTGATCGCGATGACCGCGGCCCACGGGATGCCGGCGATGACCTTGTAGGGGTTGGTGTTGCGGTTCTGGTTCGCCAGGGTGGTGAGTACGACGGCCACCACCGCGATGACGCCGCCACGGACCAGCACCAGGCGCAGCGAGTCGCGGGCCAGGCCGGCGCGCTGGGCCGTCACCGACTTGAGCACGGTGTAGGCGATGAAACCGGACACGACCACGATCGAGAACACCCAGCTCCACGTCGGGCTGAGGTTGCCGTAGGTCATGTTGTGCCACATCTCGTAGTTCGACGTGTTGATCGGCTGGGCGGCCAGCGCGAACTGCAGCACGCCCTGCCAGGCCAGGAAGAGCGCCAGGGTGACGACGAAGCTGGGGATGCCGACCTTGGCCACCAGGTAGCCGTTCAGGGTGCCGATGGCCGCGCCGATGCAGACGGCGGCGACGAGCGCGAGGAACAGGTGCTGGGTGAGGTTGGTGGCGACGAGCAGGAGGCCGAGGGCCACCACCGCGGCCCCGGTCCAGGCCTTGAGCCAAACGGCGAGCCCGATGGCGGCCGCGAGGCCGATCACCAGCCCCCAGTACAGCGCCCCAGGCAGCGCCTGGTGGAGGTTGCCGGAGAAGACCGCTTGGGCGGCGATGGCCGCGCAGGTGCCGCCGGCGGTACCGGCGGAGAGGTCGATCTCGCCGAGCAGCAGCACGAAGACCAGACCGAGGGCGATGATCGCGATGTAGGCGCCCTGGCCGGGCAGGTTGCCGATGTTGTTCTTCGACAGGAACCGGTCGCTCACCTGCGTGAAGATCAGGGCGAGTACGACGAGGCCGAGCACCGACGGCAGGGCACCCGGGTCACCGGACCGGAGCCGGTTGACCCAGCCCTTGCCCGCATCGCCGATCGAGCGCTCCTCGATGTCGAGCG
>WNGB01022178.1_pt1 | contig 10161 bp, 6 predicted proteins | sample 5400681 | NCBI WGS metagenome assembly WNGB01 (sample SAMN13153367, study PRJNA577476) | soil metagenome | isolation source: 115 cm soil or saprolite under grassland replicate 2 | place: USA:California | collected 2016-06-15
CGCGTCCACCACCCAGATGAACGACCAGGCGCCGGGGTCGATGAGGCCCAGCCGGTGGCCGATCTCCAGCCGCGCGGCGCCGAGCAGCGAGCGGGCCTGCTGCGGCGGGCCAGCCGCGAAGAACACCGCGTCGCCGGGCCCGGCGCCAGCCGCGGCCGGCAGCCCGGACCGCTCCTCCTCCGACAGGTGCCGGGCCACCGGCCCGGAGTCGGAGACCTGCCCGCTGGAGTCGATGAGCACGTACGCCAGCCCGCGGGCGCCGCGGGCCTTGGCCCATTCCTGCCAGTTGTCCAGCTCCCGGCGCGACTGCGCCGCACCGCCGGGCATCACCACCGCGCCGACGTGGGGGGCCTGGAAGACCCGGAACGAGGACTGCGCGAAGTACCCGGTCAGGTCGACCAGCTCGCACCCGAAGCGCAGGTCCGGCTTGTCCGAGCCGAACCGCGCCATGGCGTCGGCGTAGGTCATCCGCGGGATGGGGCGGGGCAGTTCGTAGCCCGCGACCTCCGACCACAGGCGGCCGACCAGGTCCTCGGCGACCTCGACGATGTCCTCCCGGGTGACGAAGCTCATCTCGATGTCCACCTGGGTGAACTCGGGCTGCCGGTCGGCCCGGAAGTCCTCGTCACGGAAGCAGCGGGCCAGCTGCCAGTACCGCTCCATCCCGCCGACCATCAGCAGCTGCTTGAACAGCTGAGGCGACTGGGGCAGCGCGTACCAGTAACCGGGCTTCAGCCGCACCGGGACCAGGAAGTCCCGGGCCCCCTCGGGGGTGGACCTGGTCAGGTCGGGCGTCTCCACGTAGACGAAGCGGTGGCCGCGCAGCACGTCGGTGACCAGGTAGGTGGCATCCGAGCGGACCCGCAGCGCGGTGGCGGTCTCGGGACGCCTCATGTCCAGGTAGCGGTACCGGAGCCGGGTGTCCTCGTTGATCTCCCCCGCCCCGTCGATGGGGAACGGCAGCGGGTCCGCCTCGCCGAGGATCTCGAGCTCGTCCGCGGCGACCTCGATCCCGCCGGTGGGCAGCTCCGGGTTCTCGTTGCCGGCCGGCCTGCGGCGTACCTGGCCGGTGACCTTCACGCAGAACTCGGCCCGCAGCGCGTGCGCCGGACCGTCCTCACCGTCGCCCCGGAACACGACCTGGACGACGCCGCTGGCATCGCGCAGGTCGATGAAGGTGACGCCGCCGTGGTCCCGGCGGCGGGCCACCCAGCCCGCCAGCGTGACCGTCTGGCCATCCTGCTCGGCGCGCAGCGAGCCCGCCTCGTGGGTTCGGATCATTTCCTGCTCAGCCTCTCCATTACCGCCCCCGTGGACCCCGCGGGGCCCTGATCAAAGTCCTGTCGGCCGTCCGGGCCGGCCGCCCGGCGTCCCCAGCCCGGCGCCGGGCCCCAGGCCGGCCAGGAACTGGTTGGTGGCCCGCTCCGCGCCGATCGTCGTCTGCGGCCCGTGACCGGGCAGCACCCGCGTCTCGTCCGGCAGCGTCAGGCACACCCGGGCCAGGCTGTCCATCATGGCGGCGGTGTCGCCGCCGGGCAGGTCGGTCCGCCCGATCGACCCGGCGAACAGCAGGTCGCCGGAGAACATGACGGCCGGGTCGGACCGGAACACCACGGACCCCGGGGTGTGCCCGGGCGCGTGATTGACCGTGATCTCCAGGCCGGCCAGGCTCAGCACCGTGCCGTCGCCGAGTTCCCTGACGTCGTCAGGCTCGGTGAACTCCAGGCCGCAGAACAGCTGCTGGCCCGGTCCGAGCGGCAGGCCGCGGGCCGGGTCGGTCAGCAGAGCGCGGTCGCCGGCGTGGATGTACGCGGCGATGCCGCGCGCCCCGCAGACCGGGGCCACGGACCACACGTGGTCGATGTGACCGTGAGTGAGCAGGACCGCGACCGGCTTGAGCCGGTGCTCGGCGACGATCTCGGCGATGCCGCCCTCGGAGTCCTCCCCCGGGTCGATGATGACGCACTCCGCGCCCGGCTCCGGGGCCACCACATAGCAATTGGCGGCGAAGGAGCCAGCCGGGAACCCGGCAACTAGCACGGACCGACCTCCTCGGCGTTCGGGACAGATGGCGGACTCAGGGTCAACTTCCGCCGCTACAGGCTACCGATCTACTCAGCCCAGCCGCGAACCGATAACAGCGACGTCACGACCTCCCGGGTGCCGGTACCATTCGCGAAGTTTCGCTGGTAAGCAGGCAACAGGCAGCCAGGAGGAACGGATCGGTGACGGGTAAGAAGGAGCGGCAGCGCAAGCTGGCCCGCGAGCGCATGCTGCGCCAGCAGGCACGGCGTGCCCAGCGGGCCCACCGGGCACGCCAGATCACGATAGTCGCCGTGGTCTGCTGCGTGGTCGTCGGGCTGGGCCTGGGCGGCTACTTCGCGTTCTCCGGGTCAGGCGGCAGCAAGGCCGCGGCCGTCTCCGCGACGTCCTCGGCCACGCCGTCAGGCTCGGCGAGCGCGTCCGCCTCGGCGTCGGCCCAGGCGGAGCCCGCCACTACATGCAGCTACCAGGCCGGCGGGACAGCCGCCCGGAAGGTGGGCCTGCCGCCGGCGAAACCCGACTACAAGGCGGCCTACCAGGCCACCATCCACACCAACCGCGGCGATGTGGTCATCAACCTGCTGAACAGCAAGGCGACCTGCACGGTCAACTCCTTCGTGCACCTGGCGGCCAGGAACTACTTCAACAACACCCGCTGCCACCGGCTGACTACCAGCGGCGGCCTGTTCGTGCTGCAGTGCGGGGACCCGACCGGCACCGCGAGCGGTGGCCCCGGCTACACGTACGCGAACGAGAACCTGGCGGGCGCCGCGTACACCGCGGGCACGGTCGCGATGGCGCACACCAGCGCCCCCAATAGCAACGGCAGCCAGTTCTTCATCGTGTACAAGAACTCGCAGCTGGCGCCGAGCTACACGCCGTTCGGCCAGGTCGTCAAAGGACTCGGGATCATCCAGAATGTGGCCAGGGCGGGCAGTGACAACGCCAATGGGGCCGGGGATGGGCACCCGAAGGAGAAAGTCGTTATCGAAAGCGTCACCATCAAGAAGACCTGAGCCTGGCAAGGTCGCCAGGGCCCAGGGCTGAGCAGGAGGTTAGCGGTGAGCACCGCCAACGATCCGTGGGGCAGGGTAGCTGGCGACGGTACGGTCTACGTCCGTGCCGGCGGGAGCGAGCGGGTGGTTGGCTCATGGCAGGCGGGCAGCCCGGACGAGGCGCTCGCCTTCTACCGCCGCAAGTACGAGGCCCTGGAGACCGAGGTCGCCCTGCTCGAGCAGCGCATCTCCGCCACCGACCTGTCCCCCGGCAGCGCCCGGGCGACCATAGACCGGCTGCTGGAGGCGGTGGCGACGGCGAACGCGGTCGGTGACCTCGACTCGCTGAAGACCCGGCTCGAGGCGCTGACCGGGCAGGTGGATAACCGCCGCGAGGAGGTCCGGGCGGCCCGCGAGCAGGCCCGGGTCGAGGCCAGGACGTTCAAGGAGCGCATCGTCGCGGAGGCCGAGCAGATCGCGGCCGAGGCCACCCACTGGAAGATCAGCGGGGAACGGATGCGCCAGCTGCTCGAGGAGTGGAAGGCCGCCCCGCGGGCCGACCGGGCGGTGGAGACCGTGCTGTGGAAGCGGCTGTCGGCCGCCCGCAACGCGTTCGCCAAGCGGCGCAAGGCCTACTTCGCCGGGCTGGAAGAAGAGCGCGAGGAAGCCAAGTCCCGCAAGGAGAAGCTGGTCGTCGAGGCGGAGGCGCTGGCCGCGTCCACCGACTGGGGGCCCACCGCGGCGGCCTACCGGGACCTGATGCGGTCGTGGAAGGCCGCGGGCCGGGCGGGCCGCACCGACGAGGAAGACCTGTGGGGCCGGTTCAAGGCCGCCCAGGACCAGTTCTTCGCCGCGCGGGCCAACGTGTTTTCCGCCAAGGAGAACGAGCTGCGCGAGCATGCGGCGGTCAAGAGCGCGCTGCTGGAGGAGGCCGGCCAGCTGGTGCCGGTGACGAACGTGCGGGCCGCCCGGGCGGCGCTGCGCTCCATCCAGGAGCGCTGGGAGCAGGCCGGGTCGGTGCCCCGTGAGGCGCACGACCGCCTGGAGCAGGGGCTGCGCCGGATCGAGGACGCGGTCCGCAAGGCGGAGGACGCGCAGTGGCGGCGCTCGAACCCGGAGGCGCTGGCCCGGGCCCAGGGCACGGTCGAGCAGATCCGTACCACGATCGCCAGCCTGGAGCAGCAGCTGGCCAAGGCGCAGCAGCGCGGCGACTCCCGCGCGGTCACCCAGGCCGAGGAAGCGATCGCCGCCCGCCGCTCCTGGCTGGAAGAAGCCGAACGCACCCTGGCGGAGCTTTCCGGTTAGGGTCAGGGAGTCCGCGACTTTTCCCGTGGGACGTGCGCCTAGGCGGGTGTTTTATCCGGTCCGGGAGAACGTTTCGCGGGAAAAGCCAGCTCAAGCCCGGGGGAAGGCCGCGCCGGGCGGGAAGAGTGCGGGGCTATCTTCGGGTCGGTGGACTGATCCGGCGTAAGGCCACGCAGGGCGGAAGAGTGCGGGCTGTCTTCCGGTGACCGTTAGCTCGTGATGCGGTAGACGTCGTAGACGCCGTCGATGGCCCTGACGGCGCGGAGTACGTGGCCGAGGTGCTTGGGGTCGCCCATCTCGAACGTGAACCGGCTGACCGCGACCCGGTCCCTGGTCGTGGTCACCGAGGCGGACAGGATGTTCACGTGCTGGTCGGAGATGCTCCGGGTCACATCCGAGAGCAGCCCGGTGCGGTCCAGCGCCTCGACCTGGATGGCCACCAGGAACAGCGAGTCCTCCGTGGGCGACCAGCGCACCGCCACCAGCCGCTCGGGCTGGGAGTCGAGCAGGTGGCGCAGGTTCAGGCAGTCGGCCCGGTGCACCGAGACCCCGTGGCCCCGGGTGATGAACCCGGTGATCTCATCCCCGGGGACCGGGGTGCAGCACCTGGACAGCCGCGCCCACACGTCCGCGGCGCCTTCCACCACGACACCTGAATCGCCGAGCGGCCGCGGCCGCGGCGGGCGGGTCGGCAGCGTGGCCTCGGCCAGGTCCTCCTGGGCCCCGGCCATCCCGCCGGCTGACTGGACCAGCTTGGCGGCCACCGACTGCGCGCTGACGTGCCCCTCTCCCACCGCCGCGTACAGCGCGGACAGGTCCGGGTAGTGCAGCTCGGTGGCGATGGCCAGCAGCGCGTCCCCGGTGGCCAGGCGCTGCAACGGCAGGCCGTGCTTGCGCATGGCCCGCGCGATGGCGGTCTTCCCGGTCTCGGTCGCCGCTTCCCGGCGCTCCTTGGAGAACCAGTGCCGGATCTTGTTGCGGGCCCGGGCGCTCTTGACGAACTGCAGCCAGTCGCGGCTCGGCCCGGCGTCCTGGGCCTTGGAGGTGAAGATCTCGACGGTGTCGCCGTTGTCCAGGGCGCTCTCCAGCGCGACCAGGCGGCCGTTGACCCGCGCCCCGATCGTGCGGTGCCCCACCTCGGTGTGGATGGCGTACGCGAAGTCCACCGGCGTGGCGCCCTGCGGCAGCGCGATGACCTCGCCGCGTGGGGTGAACACGTACACCTCGGCCGCCCCGAGGTCGAAGCGGAGCGACTCGAGGAACTCGGCCGGGTCGGCCGTCTCCCGCTGCCAGTCCACGAGCTGGCGCAGCCAGGCCATGTCGCCGGTGCCGTCCCGGCCGCCCCGGCCGCTGCCGGCCACCTCTTCCTTGTACTTCCAGTGCGCGGCCACGCCGTACTCCGCGCGGCGGTGCATGCCCCAGGTCCTGATCTGGAGCTCGACCGGCTTGCCGCCCGGGCCGATCACGGTCGTGTGCAGCGACTGGTACAAGTTGAACTTCGGCATCGCGATGTAGTCCTTGAACCGCCCGGGAACCGGGTTCCACCGGGCGTGGACCGTGCCGAGCGCGGCGTAGCAGTCGCGGACGGAGTCCACCAGGACGCGGATGCCCACCAGGTCGTAGATGTCGTCGAAGCCCACGTTGCGGGCGATCATCTTCTGGTAGACGGAGTAGTAGTGCTTGGGCCGGCCCGTCACCCGGGCCTTGACCTTGGCCTCGCGCAGGTCCGCGGAGACGTCCTCGATGACCTCCTGGAGGAAGACATCGCGGCGCGGGGCCCGCTCGGACACCAGCCGGGCGATCTCGTCGTACCGCTTGGGGTAGAGGGTGGCGAAGGCCAGGTCCTCGAGTTCCCACTTGATCGTGTTCATGCCGAGCCGGTGGGCCAGCGGCGCGAAGATCTCCAGGGTCTCGCGTGACTTGCGCTCCTGCTTCTCCCGGGGCAGGTAGCGCAGGGTGCGCATGTTGTGCAGCCGGTCGGCGAGCTTGATGACCAGGACCCTGATGTCGCGGGACATGGCGACGACCATCTTGCGCACGGTCTCGGCCTCAGCGACCTCGCCGTACTTGACCTTGTCCAGCTTGGTGACCCCGTCCACCAGGGCCGCGATCTCGTCGCCGAAGTCGGCGCGCAGCTGGTCGAGGGCATAGTCCGTGTCCTCCACCGTGTCGTGCAGCAGGGCCGCGCACAGCGTCTCGTGGTTCATGCCCAGCTCGGCGAGGATCGTGGCCACGGCGAGCGGGTGGGTGATGTACGGGTCGCCGCTCTTGCGCTTCTGCCCGGTGTGCCAGTGCGCGGCCACGTCGTAGGCGTGCTCGATGAGCCGGACATCCGCCTTGGGGTGGGTCGCCCGCACCGTCTTGATCATCGGCTCGAGGACGGGGTTGATCCCGCCGCCGCGGGTCGCGCCGAGCCGGGCCAGGCGGCGCGCGGCCCGTCCCGATCCCGCGCCGCGCCCGGCGCCCGCACCCCGGCCGCTGGCCGGGCTGCGGCCGTTCGGCGAGCGCGAACCTGGCCGTGCCCGGGCGGGTTCCGCCGGATCACTGCCCGCCGGAGCACCGGCCGTGGGGGCACTGCCCTCGGGATCACTGCCCGCGGGGGCACTGGCCGCCGGGTCTGTACTGGCCTGCTCCGTGACAGGCGACGACGTGGCCTCAACGTCCGTGGTGCCGGCGTCGGGGAGCACGGGCTCGCCCGGGAGGGCAGGAGTCACCTCGGCTCCGGCACCGCCGGTCGTTACCACGTCACCGGCCACAGGCACTCCTCACGTCCGCCAAGGACCCCATTCTATCGGCGGAAGATCCGGAAAGTGCCGAGCTCAGCGCCTCGTCACACAACCAGCAGTGAGCGGATGGGGACGCCGGGCAGCCGGGCCTGCCCGCCGAGGAAGCTCAGTTCCATGATCACCGCGATCCCGGCGACCTCGGCACCCGCCTTGCGGACCAGTTCCACGGTGGCCGCGCCGGTGCCCCCGGTGGCCAGCACGTCGTCCACGATCAGCACCCGCTCCCCCGGCGCGAACGCGTCCTGGTGCACCTCGATGGTGGCGCTGCCGTACTCCAGGTCGTAGCTCTGGGCGTAGGTGGGCCCGGGCAGCTTGCCCTGCTTGCGGACCGGCACGAAGCCCGCGCCCAGCTGGATGGCGACGGATGCGGCCAGGATGAACCCGCGGGCCTCGATCCCGGCCACCTTGTCCACCCCGTCGTGGCCGCTGGACAGCGCGCCCACCACCGCGGCGAGCGCGGCACCGTCGGCCAGCAGCGGGGTGATGTCCTTGAACATCACCCCGGGCTGCGGGTAGTCGGCGATATCCCGCACCCGGGCCTGGATCAGCTCCGCGATGCCCGCGCTGCCTTCGGCAGCCCCTCCTTCTGCAGCCCTGCCTTCAGGAGCCCCGCCGCCACCGGCCGTGCTCTGGCCAGCCGTCATCTAACGCCGCTTCTTCTTGCCGCCGGGGCGGCGCTTGGACGCGGAGGTGTTGCGCCGCGGCTGCTGGCGCGGCCCGGGACGGCCGCCGGGGGCCGGGCGGGACGCGCGCCCCGCCGCGACCTTGTCCGCGCCGCCCGGCGCCGCGTCACCGTCACCGTCGCCGTCGGCCGGGTCCTGCCCGGGAACGTCCGCGTCGGCGAGGTCCGCGTCGGCGGGGCGCCTTCGCGGCGGCGCGGCGGGCGGCGCGGGTGCCCGAGGCCCGCTGGGCCACCCGCTTGGCCAGCGCCTTGTACTGCGGGTCGCGTTCCTTGAGGTCCGCGAGCACCGGGGTGGCGATGCAGATGGAGGAGTAGGTGCCGGACGCCATGCCGATGAACAGCACCAGGGCCAGGTCGTTCAGTTCCCCGGCGCCGAGCAGCCCGCCGCCGATGAACAAGATCGCGGCCACCGGCAGCAGCGCGATCACCGAGGTGTTGATGGACCGGACCAGGGTCTGGTTGAGGGCCAGGTTGGCGGCCTGGCTGTAGGTGCTGCGGGCCGACCCGAGCAGGCCGGCGGTATTCTCCCGGACCTTGTCGAAGACGACCACGGTGTCGTACAGCGAGTAACCGAGGATGGTCAGCAGCCCGATCACGGAGGCGGGGGCGACCGGGAAGCCGGCCAGCGCGTACACACCCACGGTGATCACGATGTCGTGGGCCAGCGCGATCAGCGCGGCCACGGCCATCCGCCACTCGAACGCGATCGACAGGTAGATGACGATCACGATGAGGAAGGCGATCAGCGCCTGCAGGGCCTTCTGGGAGATCTGCGAGCCCCAGCTGGCCCCCACGAAGTTCACGCTGATCTGGCTCTGCGGGATGCCCAGTTCCCTGGACAGGGTGGACTGGACCTGCTGCCCCTGCGCGTAGTCCAGCTTGCCCGTCTGCACCTGCCAGGTCGCGCTGCTGCCCGAGCCGACGTGCTGGACGATGGCGCCCTGGCCGTCGCCGGTGCCGGAGACGGCCCGCTGCACCTGGCTGATCGAGGACACCGAGGTGGCCGGGAACTGGATGACCGACCCGCCCTTGAAGTCCACGGTGAAGTTCAGCCCGCGGCCGAACAGGCCGACCAGGCTGAGCAGCAGGATCAGGCCGGAGATCGTGTACCAGAGCTTCTGGCGGCCCACGAAGTCGAAGGAGACCTCGCCGCGGTAGAGACGGCCGCCGAAGGTGCCGAGGCGCGACATCATGCCTCCTTCGCCGGCGCCGCGGTGCCGGGGCGCACACGGGCGGTCCGGGAGGACCGCCACGGCGCCCGTGCCCCCAGCCGGGCCGGATCGAGACCGGAGAAGCGATGGCCCTGGCCGAAGAACTTGGTCCGGGCGAGCAGGGTGATGATCGGCTTGGTGAACAGGAACACCACGACGACGTCGATGATCGTGGTCAGGCCGAGGGTGAACGCGAAGCCCTTGACCTCGCCGAGCGAGAAGTACCACAGCAGCGCCGCGGCCAGGAACGACACGGTGTCGGAGACCAGCACGGTGCGCCTGGCCCGCTTCCAGCCGCGTTCCACCGCGGTCCGCAGGGTGCGGCCGTCGCGGACCTCGTCCCGCAATCGCTCGAAGAAGACCACGAACGAGTCCGCGGTGATGCCGATGGCCACGATGAGGCCGGCCACGCCGGCCAGCTGCAGCGCGAAGCCCTGGTACTTGCCGAGCAGGATGACGGACTCGAACACCAGCACGCCCGCGATGATCAGGCTGGACACGGCGACGATGGCCAGGCCCCGGTAGTACAGCAGGCAGTACAGCACGACCAGGAGCAGGCCGATGCCCCCGGCGATCAGCCCGGCGTGCAGCTGGTTGCTGCCCAGCGAGGGCGAGATCGACTGGACGGACTGCTTGGTGAACGTCAGCGGCAGCGCTCCGTAGTTCAGCACGTTGGCCAGGTTGGTGGCCTCCTCCTGGCTGAAGTTGCCGGTGATCTGGGCCGACCCGCCGGGGATGGCACCCTGGATGGTCGGGAAGGAGATCACGTTGCCGTCCAGCACGACCGCCAGCTGGTCCTGCACCGAGTTCACGCCGTACTTGCTGAACATCTGCTCGGTGACCTTGCCGAAGGCGGCGCCCCCCGCGGAGTTGAAGTTCAGGTTGGTCTGCCAGTAGACGGCGGAGGTCGACTGGGTGGCGCTGGCCGACGTGACGTCCTTGCCCAGGACCGCCGCCTTGTCCAGCACGAACTTGTACCGCACCCCGTTCAGGGAGCCGCACGAGACCGTCTGGATGCCGACGGTGTTGTACTGCTGCGCGGTGTAGCCGACCTGTTTCTTCCAGTTCTTGTCGGCACAGTTCAGCTTGTTGAACTGTGCCTTCACCGCCGGGCTGACCAGGCTGGCGTCACCGGCGGC
>WNGB01036927.1_pt1 | contig 10161 bp, 15 predicted proteins | sample 5400681 | NCBI WGS metagenome assembly WNGB01 (sample SAMN13153367, study PRJNA577476) | soil metagenome | isolation source: 115 cm soil or saprolite under grassland replicate 2 | place: USA:California | collected 2016-06-15
CTCGGACGCGCGATGTTCAGCCGGAAGAACATCGGCGGGGAGCCACAGAAGTGCGAGAAGTGCGGCTCCGAGAAGATCTTCTTCGTGCAACACTCGCACGGCAACTATCCGATCCTCGATTACGTCTGCCCGAAGTGCGACCTCGGGGGCGACGAGGGCGTCCCGGACTGGTACGTCCACCCGACCGGCGAGGACGACGCCCCGGACAAATGAGGCGCGCGGGGTCGGGCGATGGGCGAGATCGTCATCCGCGCCTTCCGGGTGAGCGGCTACGTGCCGGGCCCATGCTCGAAGTGCGGCAAGGAGGAGCGGGGCCTCGTGATGTTCGAGGACTACGCGCTCGGGTGGGAGTGCCTCGCCTGCGGCGAGCTCGGCCACGCGGACCGCGTGGAGTGGATCGAAGGGAAGGACCCGGCCGTCGCGGACCTCGAGGACGCCGAGGACGAGTGACTAGAGGATCCCGCACGCGGGACAGATGCCCCGGCCGTAGCACTTTTCACATTTCGATTCCATCCGAAGGAATCGCTTTGTCCCACGGCCCTTGCAATACGGACAGAAGCCGGTGTCCTCGCATCGTGCGCACGACCGCTCGATCTTCCGGATCGTGAAGGGCACTTGTCGGTTCGTCGGGTCCGCCTCCGCGAGTTTCGCGAGGATCTCGAGGGCCTGCGGACGTCCCGCCGTCCGGTCTTTCCGGAACAGCAGGCTCGCCTTGAGGAGGAGCGCCTTCCAGTGCCCCGGTTGTACGCGCAAAACATCCTCGATCACCGCGAGGGCCTCGTCGAACATCCGAGACACGTCTTGGGTGTCCTCGAACTCGACGTCGTAATCGATTGCGCGGCGGATCAACTCCTGTCGCCTGGCCTCTCGGGCGCGGTCGGAGAGCCGGATCGCCTTCGCGAGGTGCGTGACCGCGTAGAGCTCACGTGCCTCCGGGTCGTCCGGAGCGGCGGCCACCGCCTCTTCGACGATGCGGAACGCGCGCTCGAAATCCCCTCGTTCCAGGGCGTCCTTTGCCTCGCCCGTTTTCGTCGTCGACACAGCCGCCCCAAGTCAATCGAACGGCTAACTTAAGGGTGCTCGTCGTGCGACCTCCGAGGGAACCTTCATCTCCCGCGGTCCCATCGGTCGCGCGATGCGCGACGCCGACGCGTTCGAAAGGACGGCAATGCTTGGTCTCGGTCGCGGCGCGAAGAGGGATCCGTACCGCCTTTCGTTGTTCGGCCAGCATCTTGGCGACGAGGAGTGGCCCCTTGTGCTGCTCTCGATTCAGGGAGGTACGCTCCTCGTCACGGACCGGCGCATCCTCGAGTTTCGCGCGCATCTCGAGGTGCACGGCGCCTGGAACGTCAAGGAATTCCAAGGATACGTCATCCAAAGGGAGATGGAACGGAAGTCGGTCAGCGACGTCAGCCATGTTGTCGAGCCCGCCGACGTGTCCTCGGGTTCCCGGGTCGTCGCCGACAACCTGATCCTAACGACCGCGGAAGGCCGCGCGGAGATCCTCGTATCTCGAGGTCCGGAGGCGACGCTCTCCCACCGTGAGTACCTCGCCGTTCGCGATGCGATCCTCGCGCCTCACGCGTGATAGCCGCCGTGTCCGTCGATGCGGCGCAGCAGCTCCCGAGCGGGTTCGTACTCCGGGTTCACACGAAGCGCCTCGAGCAGGCACTTCCGCGCCTTCTCGCGCATGCCCTTTTGCAAGTAGATCCGAGCGAGGTTCGTGTGTGCGTAGAAGTAGCAGCAGTAGCGCGGCGCGGCGGTGGCCCGTTCGAGCCACGGGATCGCGTCGTCCAGGCGGCCAATCTCAATCAGGTACGCGCCGATGTCGTTGTACGGATTGCCGAACGCGGCGTCGACTTTGATCGCGCGCTTGCATGCCTCGATCGCGTCGTCGTACCGGCCCATGAAACTCAACGTCCAGCCATGGAACGTGTGCGCCTCGGCCGACGGGACGAGCCGGATGGAACGCTCGTATGCGTCCGCGGCCCGTTCCAACTCGCCCGCGCTCTGCAGGATGTAGGCGGCCTGGAACGCCCTACGCGCGGCGTCCTTGCAGGGCTCCTCGCGGGCGTCGAATGCACTCAGGTCGAGCGGTCCCCCCGCGAACGTTTCGTCCGCGATGTCCCGGAAGTGCTGGTCGTAGTGGCCCGTAACGCGACCCTCCCATGCATGGACGAGAAGGTCCTCGACGGCGAAGAGCCGACCGAAGTCCACCGCGGACATCGGCTCGGCGTCACGCCCTCCTGCGATCACGGCGGACGGCGCCTCGTTGAACGTCATCTGCATCGTCTCGCCCGCGTTGTGGACGAGCTTGAGGAACGCGAGGTCGTGGACGCCCCGACCGCGGGCGATCAGGAACCCGGGATCGGCGAGCCTCGGGACGAGTTGCCGCGGGGCGGTCGCGTCGAGGACGAGGATTCGGTCGAACCGTTCCTCCGGAGGCGTCGACACGACGCGCACCCGGTCGAGCCCCGCGTCCTGGAGTCGATCGGCGGCCCGGGAGAGCCGCACCGGATCGGACTCGGCGACCACGATCATCTCGGCGCCGACGATCTCCGCGAGGAGGCCCGCGACGTACCCGCCGCGGCATCCGGCGATCAGGATTCGCTGGCCCGGTGCCGGCTCGAGGAGATCAAGCGCCGCGATGAGGCACCTCGGGGAAGGCATCGTAGGCGGACTCGGGGTGGCGTGGATGGGCAGCGGCATGTCGGAGTACGCGAGGGGGCCGAACACGTCGGGGAGGAAATCCTCCTGCCGCACCCGGAGGAACGAGCGTTCGAGCGCTCGGTCGCGCAGAAGGCCAAGGCCCTTGAGTTCGGCGAGGAGGTCGTCCCGGCCCCACATCCGCCTGCGCGCTCCCATGGAGGGCTAAGCGGAGGGTTGGCTAAAAGCTTTCAGACCCGGGCTCAGAGGCCGAAGTCCTTCGCGTGCAGGGCACGCGCTCGCTGGATCTCGGCGTCGGTGAGGGGCGGAGTCTCGGCTGCGTTCTCCTCGACCTGCGCCGGCGTCTTGGCACCAGGAATCGCGACGGAGACCTCCGGGAAGGCGAGGACGAACCGCACCGCGGCCTGGGCCATCGTCCGACCGGGACGCTCGAGGAACCGGAGTCGCTCCGCCGCCATCGCGCGGCCGGCGATCATCGACGGCGGCCAGTGATGACGGATGTCACCGGAAGGAAACCGAGCGTCGGGTGCGATCTTCCCGGTCAGGAATCCGTTGCCGAGCGGTTCTCGGGCGATGATCCCGACGCCCGCCTTCCGGGCCCCGGCGAACAGCTCGTCGATCCACTCCTGCCGGAAGAGGCTGAACGGGACTTGCAGCACCTCCGGCTTCCCCGCCTCCAGGCACAACGTGCCCTCGTACGGCTCATGGATCGAGACGCCGTAGTGATGGATCCGGTGTTCCGCCTTCAGGGCGTCGAGGGTATCGTAGGTCGCGGGGTCGCCCATCATCTCGGCGGGCGGATTGTGCAACTGGTACAGGTCCACGTGGTCCGTGCGGAGCCGCTGAAGGGACCGTTCGAGCGCGAAGGCGATGTACCCCGGCTCGAGGTTGAGGCGGACGCCACCGTGGTAGAAGTCTCCGCCGACCTTCGTCGCGAGGAAGACCTCGTCCCGGCGGCCCTCGAGGGCTTGCCCGAGGATCTCCTCGCTATGCCCCCAGCCGTAGACGTCCGCCGTGTCGAAGAAATTCACTCCGAGATCGAGCGCTCGGCGGATTGCGGCAACTGACTCGCCGTCGTCCGTCGGACCGTACGAATTTCCGTGGGCGTTCCCGCCGACGCCCCAAGCTCCGAACCCAATTTCGGAGACCTGCAGCCGGGTGCGGCCCAATGTCCGTGTGTGCATCGGCGGGACGAATGTCCGGCGCTGGAAGAATCTTGCGAGAGACCGCTCGACGTCGCCGCGGCGGTCCTCTCGTCGACGGCATCGGCCGACGTCTATTTTGTAAATCATCAGGTATATTATCTCGGGACGTCTTTCTGCGGCGATGACGCCTGCGAGCGAAGTCGATGTGGGCGCGCTCGACGCCGGGTTCTCCTCGGCGAAGCGGCAGATCCTGCTGTCCCTGAAGCGCCAGGGCTCCGTCTCCCTGACGGATCTCTCGCAGGAGTTGCGCATGTCGAAGATGGCGGCGTTGAAGCATCTCACCGCGCTCGAGGGCAAAGGCCTCATCGAGCGGTCCTCCAGAGCCGGAGGCCGCGGGCGACCCCGTGCGTACTTCCGTCTCAGCGGCCGGTCCGCGTCCCTCTTCCCGGAGGCGTACACGCACATGACGCTCTGCGCGCTGCAGTTCATCGAGGAGCGGCTCGGACACGACGCCGTCGTGCGGTTGCTGAAGCAGCGGGCGCAGGAGGTCCTCGAGGCGAACCGCGATCGGATGCCCGACGGCCCGCTGCGGGGGCGGGTCGAGGAGCTCGTCAAGATTCGGGACGAGGGCGGGTATATGGCGGAGCTCGGCCGCGCCGGTCGGACGTCGATCGAGATGATGGAGCACAACTGTCCGATCATGGCGGTGGCCGAAGTCTATCCCGACGCGTGCGGCGTCGAACGCGAGCTCTTCCAGAAACTGCTCCACGCCGACGTCGAGACATCCCACCGGGTCGTCGCCGGTGATCCCGTCTGTCGCTTCCTGATCCGAAAGCGAGAGGACGTCCAGGCCTGAGGACCGGACGCGATGAGGCCGAGCAACCCGATTGCAGAGGCCTCGAAGTAGACGATGCCGAGTGTGAACAGGGAGAAGACCGCGCACACGAGCGTCAGTCGCCAGTTCATGCGTTGGAACGCCATGACGCCGCCAAGGATCGCAAGCGCCTGCGACCAGACGGAGATGAGGCTACAGATCGAGAGGATTGTGACGATTTCCGGCGGAGTGCTGTTGACGAACTCCACGTAGTCCGCCACGGAGACGGTTAACGCGCTGTAGATCGCCCCCGCCATGCCGACGACCCCTGCGAGGATGAGGAGGAGGCCCGCCAGCTTCGGCAGGTTCGAGCGTCCGGGAGGCGGGCGGGCCGGCGGCGTCCACTGATCCGGCGGCCGGTAGTCCTCCGGACGAGGCACCCATGCGGCGGGCTGGTCCCGCGCCGGGAGCGGTGCTTGCTCCTCATTCGGCCGCACGAACTCCACGGGTGGTGGAGAATCGCGCCTCCGCTGGTCTTCGGTCGGCTCGGATGACATCGGAACGACTTCGCAAACAGGTTGATGATACTTAATGTTGCGGCTTACACTGAGTGGCCGACGTGACGTCTATATCCGTCGTAATCATCCCCGGCCGGAGGACTCGATGGACGCGTTCGAAATCGCCGAGTTGTCAGCCCGCCGAAAGCGACAGGGGCGGGCGTACTTGGAGTTCCTTCGCGTTCCGACGATGAGCGGCGGGCTGTACTCCCTTCCGAAGGCAGCCAAGGATCCGCAATCGCCACACGCCGAGGATGAGGTCTACGTCGTTACAGGAGGGCGCGCGCGGATTCGGGTGGGTTCCGAAGACCGGGACGTGCAGCCCGGATCCGTCGTGTTTGTCCCGGCCCGCGTGGAACATCGGTTCCACGATATCACGGAGGATCTCACCGCTCTCGTGTTCTTCGCACCGGCGGAACGCAAGCCGGGAGCGTGACGCATGGTCCGTACGTACGGGCTCACCCATATCGGCCTCGCCGTTCGCGACATGGAGCGCTCGCTCCGGTTCTACGAACGCCTCCTCGGCGTCGCGGTCTTGTATCGGGACGAGCACAGCATTCAGGTCCAGACGCCGGGGAGCCACGACGTCATCGTCTTCGAGCAGGATCGCCGGAAGGCGGGCGTGGCAGGCGGGATCTCCCACATCGGATTCCGACTCCGCGATGCCCGAGACATCGAGGCCGCGGTGGGGGACGTGAGGGCCGCCGGTGGCACGATCCTGCGTCGAGGGGAGTTCGTCCCTGGAGAGCCGTATGTGTTCGTGTCGGATCCGGACGGATACGAAGTCGAGCTGTGGTTCGAGCTCGATGCCCCCGAGAAGCGCGCAGGGTGATCGTCACACACCGGATTCGTCGTTCACAACGAGTTCGAGCATCGCTTCCTCAATTTCCTCGCCTCCGCTCCCCGCACGAGGTTTGGGTCCTTCCACGCCGCGGAGAGCCGCCCGGCGTCGGTAAAAGGGGATTCGGATTGCGGCGTGCCAAACCCGACGTCCTCCTCCGGGCTTACGGAAGAATTCGAGATGGTCACGATCGCCGGAATGTCCTCCCGGTTCGCCCGGCGAATTCGAATTCCGGGCGCCGCGGCGATCGTCGCCCGGTGGCGCTCCGTACTCACCAGATCCCGCCATGGCTTTGTCGTGGCTAAGTTGTTACCAATGAATTGATACCAAATCCGTTCGATTGGCGGACGAGGTCGAAGGGAACGAGGTCGTCTGAATCGGTCCGATGGCTCTCCGTGGCCGCCGTCGCGTGCGTCGTCTTGGCGTCGCTCATCGCCCCGCTGCCTACGAACGCGGCGGAGCCCCTCGTTGCCTCGCTCGACTATTCGATCCGAGCCGCGCCCTACCAGAATTCAGTTCACCTGAACATCACGGGAACTCTCGACACGGGAATCGCCGTCGACCGAGACCTGTCCAGCCCCTATTACGAAACGATCTACGTCCTCCGGGGTTACAGTTCGCCGCCGGCAGACTTCAAGATCCGGCGCTCGCTCGACGGGGGCCGGACCTTCGGAGATCCCATCCCCGTCGACCTGTGCTCCGGCTTCAACAACACGAACTGCGATGTCGGACGGCCCGGCATTGCCGTCGGGAGCGGTGGGGCCGCCTACATCGTCGACCCGAACCAGGCGACGGGTGAAGTCGCGGTCTTGCGATCGGTCGACCAGGGGGTTTCTTGGCTGCCGGTTGTGTCGTTCATCGATTTCGGAGGAAGCGTATCGATTGCGACGGACGCCGCCACGGGCACTGTCTACGTGGGGGTCGTCGATCCCTCAGGTACTCTCCTCGTCGTCCGGTCCGCGGACGGAGGCAGCACATGGAGTCCACCCGTGACCGTTTCTTCCGGCGCGACCGCAACCACCCCGAGCGTCGCGGTGTTGCAGGAAAACGTCACGGTCGTCTTCCTGACGGCGAGCAACGGATCGTGCGGCATCGGAACGTGCGCGTACGTGACCGTCGGTGCATCCCACGACGGCGGGGTCACATGGCCATCCGTGACCGCGGTCTCTCCGCCAGACGTGTCGAGTGCCTCGGCGCCCTCCGTGGCCGTCTCACCCGACGGAACCTTCGCGATCTCTTGGAATTCGTTGGTGGCTTCCGGCCCGGAAGCCACGTTCGTGTCCGTCTCTCGTGACCGGGGGGACAGCTTTTCCCCGCCGATCGAAGTGAGCCGATATCGAGGCATGTACGAACTTGAACTGGGCGGCAGCCTCGCGTTCGACGGCCAATCGCGGATGTTCGTAGCGTGGCAATCGTTCAACGAGACGTTCACGGGTAGTTCGATCTACGTGGCGAGCTCCGCGGACATGGGCCAAAACTTCACGAGCGCATCGTTTAGCGCCAGCCTGCAAGGAGGCGGTGCGAACGGGTCGTCCTACCAACGCTTGTCCGCTGGTCCGGATGACCACGTGTATCTGACATGGTACGACGTGTCGATAGGAGGTGGAGCTCTCTTCCGGAGCGTCTCCGGAGAAGCCTCCGGCGACGTGGCTCTTCAGACTCAGCTCGTGCCCGGCGCGAACGTTGACGTCGAACTCCGGGACCCGGCCACAGGGACCGTCGAAGCCGGGGCGACTTGGACCGGATCCCCCTTGGTGTTCGCCGAGCTGCCTAGGAGCCTCTACGATGTGTGGATCCATGTGGGCAATGCATCCGCCCTCGCGGGAGCGATTCCCGTGCGGACGTGGAAGAGCACCGCGTTCACCGTCCGCCTGGGCAGCCCGGGCTCGCATCCATTCCCCTGGATCGCGGTGGCCGAAGTGGGCGGAGCCGTCCTCGTCGCGGCGACGGCGTTCGTCGTGGCGCTTCAGCACACGCGCCTCACCCGGGAGGAGGTCCTCCAGAGGAAAGTCCGCCTCCTGATCTACGAGGCCGTCCGCGAGCATCCCGGGTCCTCCTTCACGGAAGTCAGGAACGCGATCGGCCTTCAGAACGGCGTCGCGGCGTACCATCTGCGGGTCTTGGAGAAACAAGGACTCATCCATTCGGAGAAGGGTCGCCGCCACCGCTGGTACTACCCGAACGGCGATGTGTCTCTCTGGCGCGACATGCCCCTGAGCCCGCTCCAGAAATCGGTCCTCGAGAAGGTGGCCCAGGATCCCGGCATCGGCATTCGGGAACTCGCTCGGAGCTTGGATCGTCACCACGCCGCGGTCGCCTACAACGTCAAGGGGATGGCCCGTGAGGGACTTCTCCGCACGCAGCGGACCGGGCGAAAAGTCCAATGCTTTCCATTGGACGAGAGCGGCACGGCATAGCTCGCCCTCGCTTGCCAGAACTCGTCTAGGCGGTGGTCGACATCCTTAGCATCTGGACCCGTCGACAGACGAGGGCCAGGTGACCGCCGTACGCCCCCTTACGTCCTGATTATTCGTTCACGCCCTCGTTCCCCGCCAACGCCGGGCCACGCGGCCCGGCACTTTCCGCTTCTGACCGCACGGTCATTTTATAGCCACGGACCGATACCCGTGTCGGTCGAGGGGAGTCCGTGGGTCGATACCTGCGGGGCGGTTCGGCAGAGTTCTGGGCGGTCCACTTCGCGCAGCTCGGTGCGATCATCCGGGGCCAGCTGGTCGTCCAGGATGGAGAGCTGCACAACGTCCCGGTCGGGTACGATCGCGGGGACGCGTCCCGGGATGTAGGGATTTGTAAACGATCTGGCTTACGGTAGTCTCGGCTACCTAATGGTAGCCGAGTGCCGCATTCCTATGCAGAAATGCTTGACTACTGAATGTATATTATGTATGCCTCGTGGCGAGTCGCGGCGAGGAGTACATCCGGACGTCGATCACGATCGACCGGGGCACCTTCCGCCTTCTTGCTGAGGAATCCGGCAAGCGGAAGCTGTCGCGGTCCGGCCTGATCCGGCTGCTCATCCGGAGTCTTGCGAACGGCGGGGTGCGGTCCCTGTGATTGTCATCACCGCGATCGTATGGAAGATCGTCGTGGTGGTCGTTCTCGTGATCGCCGGCGCGATCGTCTGGCTCGTGGGGGTCTGAGATGACTGCCACGCGGGTTGGTCTTCGCAGGGACACGTCCGGCAGCGCCGCGCCGATCGCCGTCGCCCTCCTGGTGATCGCGGCCTTCGTGATCGGCATCTTTCTCTCGGGAATCCTCGCGCCGCCGCGACCGGCGGACCCGATCTGCGAGTTGTTCGGCGTCACGTCGCCGGCGAACACGCTCATCGAACTGCGGACGCGGACCGGCGACGGCGGCGCGGTTGTGGTCGCGTCCGTGATCTCCGACGATGCGGGACGGTACTCGGTCGCGGCGACGTGCCGACCCGGAACGCCCTTCGACGCGCGGGCGTCGCACGACGGCTACTTCGTTCAGCTGTTGTCGTCGCTGCCCTTCTCGACCGATCAGGCGACCCGCGTGGAGTGGAACGTGACCCTGATCCAGGCTCCGTGATCGCATGGGACTCGCGGGACTCGTCCTCTTGCTCCTGGTCGCTGGCGTCGTCGTCTTCCTGATCTTGCCGGGTCCGCAGGTCTTGCCGTTGGTCCTCAAGATCTGCGGCCTGATCGCGGCCGTCGGAGTCGGGACGATCGCAGCTGCGACGATCGGCCGACGGAATCGGAGGCATATGAATGAGTCCAGACTTCACGCTTAAGGCGAATCTCGGGTTCGTCGTCCGCGGCCCGCTTCTGTCGCTGCAGCTGGTCCTGGACGAGCTTCAGCGGTTCGTCGCGGCGCGCCCCGACCTGGACCTGGTGTACCAGACGATCTCGGCGGACCGGATCTTCATCTCCACGAAGGACGACAGCCGATCGGGGGTGCGGTGATTGACCGCCGACGAACGCAAGGACGACGAGCGGAAGGACGAGAGCTTCAGCGACTTCATCGGACGCGAAGGTGCGCGAATCGCGAAGCAGGTCCGCGAGCAGGCGATCGCCGCGTCGTCATCCGAAGCCGCGGTCGAAGTGCCGGAGCGGGGCCAGGAAGTCGCGAAGGCCATCGAGCTGCGCGACGAATCGG